>Ga0335078_10003565_pt1 | contig 23163 bp, 15 predicted proteins | sample Lox_Sample_32_FD_206711 | JGI IMG/M metagenome (GOLD analysis project Ga0335078, IMG submission 206711) | Soil microbial communities from Loxahatchee National Wildlife Refuge, Florida, United States - Lox_Sample_3.2 | ecosystem: Environmental > Terrestrial > Soil > Wetlands | place: USA... | reverse complement strand
TAGATCTTTTTTGTCTTTTCCCATTTTTTATTACATATGGAGAAGGTTTATTTAACAAATAATTCAATTTCGTATTTACAATCTCAATTTCAAGACTTTCACTTAAATTTATTAATTTATTTTTATTCTTAAGAATTTTAATTTCTTTTATTACAATTTTTCCTTCTTCGTTTAAATGATAGCCTAAATAATAGAGATCTACCACATAACACCATAAACAAAAATCTAAACGTTTATTAGTATAAAAATTTAATTTTTTTAATAATGGTATAATAATAGACTTAAAATAATAAATATCACTAATATCTAATATAACACTTTCATAAACTTTATTTTTTCTTATTCGACCGCCGCGATATTCGCGGCGGTTAAATATTTGTCCCCGTCCCAAAGGGACGGGGACAAATATTCTTTTAGATATTATTACATAACCTTTTCCAAAATACTCTTGTATTTTGGAAAAAAGTTTTTATTATTTAATATGACATTCAAACTTTAATCTTGGTCTATATAGACTTCCAAAAGAAAACGTAGCATCTCCTTCAATAAAACCTAACAATCAATTATTAGTAATATTAAACAACTTAGGACTATATATATTTGAACATATTATACTCCTCAAATAAATTAATTTAGACAATCCTTTATTAACTTGATGACATTTATTATATATTAATTCTGCCGTATTACTAAATACCATAAATTGAGAATACTTAGTAATATTTAGAGGAATATAATTAAATATTGGTATTATTATGTTTCTTAGAGAAAATAAATCATTAACATGATAATTACATCTATTTTTACTAATGCTAATATTTCCACACTTTAATTATCTTTGAATTAATTTCAAAGTATTTAAATTAACTATATGTAAGCCTATCTGAAAAGTTAAATTTACATATTTAGGCATAATGTTTGCCTTTTTTTCCTTAATAAAGTATTAGTCTTAAAATTAGGATTATTTCTTACAGTAATGGAAAAATTTCCTTCAGCATCTCTAAAACCTACAAATCATTCTAAAAAAGTCTTATTTAATTCAAATTTATTATTATTTTTATCGACAAAATTAAAACTAGATAATAGAGTATTATCTAGTTTATCTCTAATAACATTATCATTACTTACTTTAAATAATATTAAATAATTTTTTAATAAAATATTAATTACTTTGTAAATGAAAAGTTATATTAGCATAAAAATGGGCAAACATTTATACCCATGAACAATTTTGTTACCGTAAGAGCTCTTTATCTCTTACTTCCATATTTCACAATATGGTTCAGACTATGTCATTAATAAAATATTATAATATTTTATCAAAGGGCGTTCGTGTTAGGATTATTGTTGACACCACTCACCTATTAGTCGTTGAACGTTCTTAATTCTTTCATGATATTTTAATATCAAGTATGTCAAATTAAGCTTCGCTGCATATTGTCATTAAACTTACATATATATGTTTATATTTAATGAGTTTCATGCAATTAACCCTTTTTTCTATCGTCACCCGGAAGGCGAATATTTTATGGATCCCCAGCCCCCTCGGGGCTGGGGATCCATAATCAACTAATTAAATTAATAAAAATTTTATACTTTTTTCTTACACATATCTTTAAATACTTTCCTTTTATTCATAAAAAATTTTATATTTTTAATATATATTAAATCTTCTTTACATATGTTATCTTTATTCTTAATAAAATCACTTATTTTTTTTAACTATTAAAGCTTAATAATTTAATACTTTGCAAATTATATTTATCAAAAAAAAGGAATGATTTTCTCAAAATGATCTAATTTATAAACAATATACCTAACTTCATTTCTATTTTTAGGTTATTAAATTATTCCACAATTTAAATATTTTATAATTTTATTCATTAATAAAAAATCACGTGAATGCTGAGAAATAGAAAATACTAGACTTATTTTCGCTTTTTTATTTTCTTTTTCTGTAATCTTTACATAAAAACAACCTTCTGCGTCTACAAATCCTACTAATCACATAGGATTTAAAATAACAGATTCCACAATAGGTCGTTCAACTCGTATAATATTAGGAAAACTTTCTATTAAATTACCTTTAAATCCTTTATTCATAGAGGCTCTAATATTAACAATTTTTTCAAAACGATCTATATAAAGATGATCTTTATTATTAATTAAATAAATAGCCATACAAAATCTTCATTAATATCCTTAATAGATTGTACTGAATATATAACTGTTGATCTATTTTTCCTATTTACTATATTACCTACACCAAAAAATAATTTAATTTTTTCTAATAATATCAAATCACTTTTGTGTATCTCAATAGAAAAAATAGGTTTAGTCACTAAACCTATTTTTTTTAGTTTTATCTTTTCCTATCCTGATTACAAAAGAAGCTTCACCATCTGCAAACCCAGTAATTCAATAAGGCGAAATATGTTCTAAATTTTTTAATATTAAAGATCTCCATTTCATTAAAAGAGAATTAGTAGAAAATAACATTTTATTAATTAAATAACGATAGGGCCTTAAATCAAGCCTGTCCCCATAAAAAAAGTAGAACCAAATACACTGTCCGTAATTGTAAATGAAACCCCAAAATACTCCAAAACCTGCAAAAGGGTAAACAAAACAGCCATATATATAGTAGCTAAAGAACCTCAATTTGCTCAACTTATAAAACGATCTACTAAAGAATGATGGGAAACCGTAACAGCCGACCCTGATGATAATAATAATGTAGTATTGGCTGTAGGTACTTCCGAAGCATTCACTGGCTCTATTCCTTTAGGTGGTCATTCTGAACCTATTTCTATAGCAGGTGCTATAGATGAATGGAAATAGGCTCAGAAAATACTTATGAAAAAAAATACTTCACTTACAATAAATAAAACAACACCTAGTGAAATTCCTTTTTGTACTTTATCTGTATGGGCTCCTAAATAACTTGCTTCTGCAATTATATCCTTAAATCAAAGCATCATTCCTCAATTCAATAGTACAAAAGAACATAATAATAAAAAATCACCCATAGGATACCCATGAAATGATAATACAGCACTCACTGTTAGGCTTAATAATACCCCAGATAAAGCTAAAGGTCATGGCGATTGATCAACAATATGATATGGATGACTTGGTAAAGATGAAGATAAATTATTTACTACCCATTTACTAATTATCTTATAATTATATTGGTATATAAACTTCAATTCAAATAAAAAATTCATAATAATTTTAATATTTAAACACTTTTAAATAACATAACCACTAAAGTTAGATTGAGTTTAATTTTAAATTAACAATAATAACCTATGCTCTTTTATTAACATTTAAAAATATGCGATAAGACTAATTTCGATACAATAAATATATTATTAATACAATAATATATTATCTTAATATCTTATTTGATATCGTCCCCTGCGAAAATATTATACATAATAAATGTATTATACCTAATATAGGTACTAAACTCGCAGGGGACGATATATTCTAGTGAAAAGAAAGATAATATATTTTATACTTTAATCTCATTATTAAAACTCGTTCCCCGCGATACTATAATAATTACTATTAAAATTTAATAATTTAATTATTGTATTTTTCGCGGGGAACGGTATTTCTACTATTATTAACAATAAAAGAAAATAAAAAATTTATTTTCTTTTGATATTGAAAATAATAATTAAAAAAAAGAATCCTTGTCCCCGTCCCATTGGGACGGGGACAAAGATTTAATCGCTGCGAAATTCGCGGCGGTCGAATTAAAGAGAATAAAAAAAAGAACATATATCAAATAAAATCATATTTTACATATTCACATTAACATTAACCTAAAAAAAATAACAAGAATATTATACTAACTCATTAGGCGGCTCGTCTATCGGATAGATTGGATTCGAACCAACAGCCTCCCACTCCCAAAGCGGACACACTACCTTATTTGTGCTGCTATCCGTAATCATAATAATACCTTAACAATTAAATTATTAAAATTTAATAATAGGATTTTAGAAACTCGTCCCCCCGCATATGCGGGGGGACGAGTTTTAACCCCGGCCCAGCATGCTGGGCCGGGGAGGAAACTTAATAATAAATTTATTAAGTTTTATCGCCAGCCCTTCGGGCTGGCGAGGAAACTCGTCCCCCCCCCGCTTCCGCGGGGGGGGGACGAGTTTTAATAATAGAATTATAGAAGATTCAATGTAAATAATAATATTAAATATTTTATTTAAAGGGAATAGATTAATATAAAATTTATCCACGAAGGGACTCGAACCCTTATTATTAAAGCAGGACTTAAGACTGCCCTGTCTACCAATTCCAGCACGTAGATACTAAACACTTCCTTTTATTTTATTAATTAAACTCAAACTTACTATAGAAATTCATTTTAATTAATTATTTTAAAATAATTAAGATTGATTTATTTATTTGTCTCATCCCTATTACCATATAATTATTATTGAATCTTTATTATTAGGGCTAAAAGGAATTGAACCTTTATAATGCCATTATGAGTGGCAGGCTTTAACCATTAAGCTATAGCCCTTAATATTAACTTAAATTAATTTTATATCAATTATATAACTACTATAAAAAACAAAGCCTATTGAGGGATTTGAACTCTCATAACCTGATTACAAAACAGGGACTTTAACCATTAAGTCAAATAGGCTAATATATATAAATAATTTTTTTCATATTTATAAAATGAAATTTAGCATAAAGATTTAATTATTTTATAATATTTAAGTTTTAATAATATAATTATTATTATAGAGTATTATATAAACAGAATAAATCATCCCCCGCGAAAGGAATAAAAGTAACGAAACAAATATAAGAAATAAAAAGAATAAAACTCGCGGGGGGCGATTATATCTAATTATTAAATTTTAATAATATAATTATTATTCGTAAATGCACATAAACTATTTTATAAAATCCACCTTACTAGCCTTAACGGGATTCGAACCCGCATAACAGCATTGAAGGCGCTGTGTCCTAACCCTTAGACGATAAAGCCTTTTTTCATTTATATTATATAATATATTATTTATATTCATATTAAAGAAACTCGTCCCCCCTTATGGGGGACGAGGTAAATTTTAATAACATAATTATTATAGATTTAATTTGTTAACAAATATTATAATAAACATAAAATATAGAATAAATCGTCCCTCTAGAAAAGAATAAAGTAATAAAAGTAATAAAAGTAATAAAAGTAATAAATGGAATAAATGTAATAAAATAGAATAAATATAATAAATATAATATGTAATAAACCTCGTAGAGGACGATTTATTTCATACACATTCCAACTGGTTTGAGGAAATAACAGGTTTGAGGAAATAATAAAACCAATTTATTTATATCGGTAAAAGGAATTGAACCTTTAGCTGTTGTACATGAGACAACCGTTTTTACCCCTTAAACTATACCGATAGGGAGAGTATAAATAAAATATAAGTTAAAATCGATATTATTTTAATTTTTGTCATAAATAAATCAACCAATAATATTTATTATAAGCATATAAAAGAAAATATTAAAAGAGAATAACCACCATTTCACACAGCTATAGGATTAGATGGTATATAATCTATCATAAGTTCTTTATCATACTTATTTTTACTTATTATATCTGGTGATTTATCTTTTTCTTTTATCGAACTTATATTTTCTAAAGAAGAACCAGATCAACCAATTCCTATCGTACTTAAAACATTATCAATAATACCAAAAACAGGTAAAATAAATAAGAAATGAGCAAAATAATAAATAGTTGCTATTTGTCCTGCCATAATAAATGGATGAACTAGAATTATTATAACCATTAATAATGGTTATAATAATCCCTTTCCCGAACCGGACGTGAAAATTTCTATTCATCCGGCTCTCCAGAATAAGATAATTAAACTAATAACTATCATTTATTTATAATACCTTATTATATATTATTTTGCAATTTTTATAATTACCTCTTACTTCTATTACTCAATCATCAGCATATCTAGTATAATCTAAATTTTTATATAATGAACTTCGTAAATAAATAATAGGTATTTTATTTCTTACTTTTACATTCCCTTCCCCCGCGAGTATTATTAAGTTTTTTCGTATATTACCTTATTACGGATATTACTTTCGCGGGGGAACGACTCTCATATGCTAGTATTTTAAGTCAATATTGCACATGATATTATTTACTTTATAATCTAAAGATATTTTGTCTATTATAACAAATAATAGCTTTTTTATTTAATGAATTCAGTTTATCAAAGATATTTTACTTTTCGTTTTACTACTCTATGAGATATATCTTATTACACCAAACTCCCTTATTCCTGTAACCCTTCCCTTTCTTACGGTATTAACTGTAAAATATTCCGACATAAATATCGGAGCAGGTACTATGGTTACTCTGTTACCATAGGAATTACTTCCCTTAGGCAATCCCAAATTCTTTTTACAAATTCGATACCTCTTTTTAGATACTAAACTCTCATTCTCACTTCTGATTTTTCAGAATTTGTATCAGACTCTCCATAAGTAAGATCGAGCCGCCTAATCTTACTTGTCTGTATGTATATTAAGATAAACCTTCCCATGTTCAAGAACAATGAATGATTTAGTTCAAGCAGTATAGCTTTTATCTTGAAGAGTACAATCTCAAGAAATGCTATGTTTAATAAGACTCTTTCGGCCTTACCTAATTCCTGAATTGTCATCATATATTTGGAGAAATGATGAGTGTGTTTTACACTACGATCTGTAAAAATTAGATGGCGCACAGGCTCTACATGACAACTTCCTAATCACATTAAAACTAAAAAGTTTAATGAAAAAATTCAGAAAGCTATAATATACAACGGTTTATAACTGCTTCCTTTTATATTACTTGTATCTGTAAAAGGTAATATTAATAGTATTAATATAGCAACAAACATACTTATTACTCCCAATAATTTATTTGGGATAGATCTTAATATAGCATAAAATGGCAACAGATCAAACAAAAAACAATTAACAAAAAAAAGACTATATTATTTATATTATTAAAATCGTCCTGTTAAACATCACTCCTCCGTAAGGAGGAGTGATGTTTTAATTATATGAATATAATATGTCATAAGTTAAAACCCCTCCCCCAGAGGATAAAGTTTCTAGTATAAAATAATTTTTAAATAATAAATAATAGTTTTATATACCTAATTTATATAATATTTCCTTAATAAAATAAGAACTCCTTAAAAACATTAAATTATACATAGATTTTTTGAAAATATAAATATAAAAATAGAAAATTTTGCTAATCAGTATTAAAATACTAATAAGATAAAAACCTTGTTAATTGTTTAGGACTATATCTTCATATATAAATATTTTATATGTCTTGCGTATAGTCTCTGAGGCACCCAAAATTAGTTAACTAATTTTGATTTCCTGCTGATTATCTAAATAAACTTAAAATCAACACCCTATCGTCCCCCGCGAGTATTATTATTTTTTTTCGTTTATTCCATTTATTACTTTTATGACTTTCGCGGGGGATGATTTATTCACCTTTGTTCCTTCGTCCCCCTATAATAAAATATAGGGGGACGGAGAAACTTAATATAAATAATTATTTATATTAAGGTTTAACCACAGCCTACTGGGCTGTGGTTAAACCTTATCCTCATACGAAATAGGGATTAAGTTGTAAATCTATAATAATATTATTATTAAAACTTCATTATAATAAAATTTATATAATATTCATATTATTAAATTTATATATAAGTAAAAATTTAAGCTTATAAGAGTTTCCAGCATATAGCAAGATTAAGTGACATCTTTTTATCACTCTGGAACTATAGACGGTGGAGTTTGCATTGAATTTGCCTCTATATAATTGTCACTGTGCAATGGACTTTATCTTCATATAAGATTTCAAAAATTGTAAATTTGATTATTGTTTTTAAAAATAATCAAATTAAATACTTCTATTATTTCATTTCTTTATAAATTGAATTCAATTTATATATAATATATTATTTAATCAAGCTTGAAAGGCTTTAAGAGATACTAATTCGTAATAATGATTAATTAAAAAATTCTATCAATTTTTACATTTTTACAGGAATATAACAAAAATTTGTTATAATATTTTAGATGTTCTACCTTAGAATTAATTTTTTAATGAAATTTACCATTACCCTTCTTATCAAAATAAATAGAACATCTAAATTCTTTTTTAAAAGGTACATGATCTTGATAATGCTTATGGAATATACTAAAAGTAAGTTTATTTTTATAATGAATATTATTTTTATAATTAGGATAATAATTTATTATACCATCCGCTTCAAACACTCCCATAAATCAGGGTAAAGGGACAAAATTATAATCAAGGTAATTCATTAATATATTTAATTTATCACATACACGAGTTAATTTTGGTAATCTAACAAAATTATACATATAACCATTAACTCGATTTACCAAATTAATCATTACATCTTTATTTAAAAATCCTATTTATTACTGCTTTTGCTCCTAATCTTAATTTTATAGAACTCCCTACTTTATTTTGAATTTTTTTAAGCATTTTTTCATCTTATAAAATTACAGTTATTTCACAACTTCTATAACCTTTTTTACTAACCAAAAAATAACCTTCTCCGCATATTAAACTAACCAATCATCGATTAAATTGAATTTCATTATTATCATGATTAAAAGATACAACATATTTTAATTATTTATTACAATTTATATTTCTTTTTTGTACGCGTAAAGTCTCTGAAGTTCCTACTCGATATTTAAAAATTTTATTTATATCTTTGGTTACCTGCTGATTGTATTATCCATTATAATATTTTACTATATAGGTATTCAAATACTTATAATAAAAATTATTATAGAGTAAATATTTTTAATGAAAATAATTAAAAATATAATTAAATAGCTTATAAATATAGTTTTATAATAGATTATTATATTTATATCCATCCCTTAAAAACTTCTCCCTTTTATATTTATATTTAAAACTCCTCCCCTCCTAGGGAGGAGTTTCTCCCGAAAAGGCGTTTTAAAACCCAGCCCGAAGGGCTGGCGGGAAGATGAAACTTAATATTTTAAATTTTAAAATATTAAGATTATAAGATTCAGGTTGATTCGTCCCCCCGCGAAAGTAATTAAAGTAATATAAATAATAAAAGCAATAAAAGGAATAAACCTCGCGGGGGACGAATTAACATAATAATATATTCCCAGCACATAGCGTATTTCAAAATTTTTATTTTATTTATTTATTAAATAAAATAAAAAAAAGGGCCACAGTTGACCTAATTTATCTGGTACATAAAAAACTATCAACGCAAATATAAGAAGTAACAAGAATATAGTTACCAAATCATTTAACTAAGCTCGCGAACCCAAAAGGCTCTTTCGAACTCGTAACCGAACGGAACGGGAAACTTTCGTATTCATTCCGCTCTCCACATTGCTACTTAATTTGAGAACATCTAATAAATGATTAAACTTCAGAGTCATTATTAGGTATTTTTGGTATAATTAAAGTACTATTATGATACTTCATATGACAATTTCTACATAATGGGATTTGTTTACGATTCGCTTTAGCCATTAAGGCATCAAGACTTTTTATTCTAGGAGATAAATTCTTCATCATTCTTACATGATGCATTTCAACTCTATAATTACTACGACAAACTGTGCAAATCAAATTATCCAATGTCGCTAACGAGATTCCTTCACTATAGAGCATCTGAGGAATACTAGTATTTATTGGTTTAGACTTAAAATCTCAAACATTTAATTTAAAACTTGGTTTATATAACTTAATTTCTCTTTTTATTATCTTATCTGTATCTGGATCTTTAACCTGCACTGGAATATGTAAGTTTATACCAAATCTCTTAACAACTTTAGCCCTTCTACCTAATGAGAGCTTATGAGCTATGGTTCTAAGAGCAGAATCTCGTAAAACATAAAATAATCAAGACATAAAATTTCCTTTATTATGAATAAAGGAATAATAATTTTCATATCCTTGGATAATTCTATTAAAATTATGTATAATTTGTCGCAAGGTAAGGGCTACTCATGAAGTACGTGAAACGCCTCTATTATTTACTGCTAATTTTACCTTTGAAAATCGGCGTTTTATTAAATTTATAGGAGCTGTAAGTAATAAAGCACGTCTATTTCTCTGAAGAACCCCACCTAAATGTAAAGAATATGTTTGATGCAGAGCATGTCTAATATTCGTACCTAAAAATAGAATTTTCTTTTTATAGGAATTAGTAATTTTAGTCTTATCTGGAGACACTACGAGTCCAATGGAAGCACAATACTTTGTAACTTTTTCTAAAATCTCAACAGCTTGCTTACGACTCCCATTAACCGCAATAATTCAATCATCGGCATAACGAACGTATTCAAATCGTTGTGTTCTTGAGTCCGCAACTTTAGCTTGTGTGCTTCGAAGTGCCACGGCTAATTTTCGTAATTCCTTACCTCTAATACCAGCCTTCTTAGACTTTTTAAACTGATAATTTGCTTGTCAATATTCTGAACTTTTTAAATTTTTATTTTTTCTTTTACTATCAAAACTATCTTTTAAATCTAAAATGAAGGAATCTAATTGATCAAGAAAAATATTGGCTAAAATAGGACTAATGACGGATCCTTGAGGAGTACCTATAATATCAGTTACATAAATTTTAAAGTCAAAATAACCGGTATTCAGACTCTTACGTATTAATTGTAGAAATCTTTGGTCCGTTATTTTATTTTCTAATAATATCATTAATTTATCTTGGGGGATTGAATAAAAACATTTATGAATATCTCCTTCTATTCATCATGTAGTACCTACAAATTTAGTAAAAACAAATCGAAGGGCACTATGACAGCTTCTATCTGGTCTAAATCCATGAGAGTTATCATGAAATATAGGCTCAAATATTGCTTCCAGTACCATACGCATAACCTCTTGTACTAATTTATCTTTTGGGTTTCCTAATACAAGAAGTCTTGTTCCACCTGAACTTTTTGGAATACGATGAACCCTTCCTGGCGTAAACTTGAAGGATTCATCGCGTAAACTGTCAATTATTTTCAAAATTTCCTCGAGAGACATTCCATCCAATGTAGTAGGATTAATCCCTGGAGTCATCGATCCAGGTTTCGATCTTAACTTCTGGTATGCAGCTAAGAATAGAATAGGATTTAATAAAAATGTTTTATATAAATCTCTATCTATTTTTCGATATGGATGCTTTTTACTATAATTTCTCAAATCGTCTAGCTTTTTAAGTACATTTGTCCTACTTCCTGTAGCTGTACTTAAACCTCTAAACTGCAACAATGTTGAACCACTTCGCTTTCTTTCACCTTTCAGTGAAACGTATCCTCCTACTCTTCTCGGAACAGCTACTAAAGGTCCTCTGTAGGCTTTCGTCTTTCGACTAGAGATTTCTCTCCTTAGCCCACCCGCAGTACCATTATTTATACAAATAGTAAATTTAGGTTGTTCACTCATTTCCTTAATTGTATTTTTAATACAACTTAGTCATCTTGTCTCCTTTGCATAGACTTCAAAGCCTTCTATACAACAAGATAACAACACCCCTACACAATCTGGATGCTCTTCTTCACTTGAAAGTAATGGAAATTGAACTTCGGGAAGTATATCTCTAACCATGTTTACATCATCTAGGACAGCCTGACATAATTGCTTCTGTATTATCTGTCCTTTTTCTGTACATGCTCTGTTCGGCAGTTGGTTTCCCATCCTACCTAAGTACAGCGATTTCATTTCTCTGGAGAAGAAATGGATTTGTAAGATCATTATAAATAAAGCCATACGGCGCAATTTGAACGAATAATATGGATGAAAGGCTGTTCTATCCGCATTTCCTGTTGTTCCTACTGGATTGCTTGAACCACTTACATGTAAATATAATAAGTGACCTGCTACCAAGGCAGCTAAAATAAATGGTAGCGTAAAATGAAGAGAAAAAAATCTATTAATCGTTGCTGAATTCACTGAACTAATTTGTTGATAATCCTATTTTTAATTAAAAATACTTAATTATAAACTATGATTATACTCAATATGTTTCGTATCCATATTGTTCGGACTATGCTTTAATTTTTTATATCCAATTTTAATAAGTTAAAAGAATATTAATCTTATGACAATATATAGTAATTTTTCTTAACTTTTAAGTCGTATAATATATTGTAATTAATTTATCTACCCTCCCCCGAAAGGGGGAGGGAGAGAGGGAGGGGTAGGGTATTTCTAATAATTTTATAGAAACTATATCCATATACTTTATAATATTTTCTTACCCTCTTATTACTTACTTTAATTATACAATAATTAATTTTATTTTTATAATATTCGTCCCCCGCGATATTATAATAACATTATTATTAATACTTAACAATTTTATTATTTTATTTTTCGCGGGGGACGACCGACCACCTTTTTAAATAAATCCTAAATAATTATTTATCATAAATATTATTATTTCCTCATTTGTTTAAGTAATTTCGAAACTCGTTACAAAAGAGTTATTTCTTAATTGCTTTATAAATAATAAAAAAAGATTCAGTTTCAATAAATTCTACCAATCAAGCAAGAAAATACTAGATTACATTATAATTTATATAGTAATAATATTATTATAACTTGTCCCCCCGCATTTGCGGGGGGGACACTTTTATATAATAATGATATAATTAAAACAGAATAAATAAATTTTATTCTGTTTCGTCCCCATCCTATTTAATTCTATAATTAAAACATCAATATTATATTTATAATATTGATGTTCCTGAAGATTGGGATTAAACCGTAGGAATAAAAGTTATATACTAATATTAAAGTCCATTAATTACAATGTAAAATTATTAAAATACGATTAATTAAAAATTTTAATCCTTAACCATTATATCTTTCTATTCTACCATTTCTCCCTATTATATGGATTATTAATTTTCCTAACTATGTATCGACTATTAATAATTTTACATCATAAATTTTACAAATTTTAACTTAAAAAAAATCTATTAACCAATATATTAAAGTAAAATCCTTTTTTTTTATTCTCTAATAAATATAATTAGATTCAAATTGGTATTTATAATCCAATTATTAAAACTCCCCCCGGAGGGGGGGAGGAGTGGGAGAGAGGATGAAGTATTATCCCCAGCCCTAATATATTTATATAATTAAAAGTTCATCATTAAACAAAGAAATTTATGCGGGCTGGGGATAATACTTCCTAATTTTAAATAATTCAGTTTATATAATATTATTATATAAACTGAATATAAGTCAATTAGTTTTTTTATAACAAAGTTATATTTTTAATATAATCATATTGTTTATATATAAAGAAGATATTTATCAAATAAAGAAAGGGTGATCTCTATTAAATAAGACTTATCTCTAATCCTATATACTAACTTGTTTATTTCTTTTTTTTTTAATAAATCATTCATTAAATAATTTTTTACACTTTTTCTATCTTTTATTCTTAATCAAACAATACTACTCGTATTAAAATTTTGATTTTATAAACCAATTGTATAACATTTATAGATTATTAATCCACATCCTTTATAAGACCTCCCCCAGCCCTAAGGGCTGGGGGAGGTGCTTTAATTATAGAATTTTAGAGTTAGGATAATAATCTTTTAACCAATATATTAATTCATACATAATGTATTTTCCCTTTTTTTTCACTAAATTAATTATATTCTTTAATCAAACTTACTAAATAAGTATATAATAATTTCCTGATTATAGTCTCTGAGAAATACTTGAAATTGTAAAATACCTTGATTTCAAGTATTTCTGCTGGTAATCTCAACTTTATTGACTTTTTTACGAACTTAATATAATAAGAAAATCATCCCCCGCGATTTTAACGGGGGATGATTTATTTATCCCTCCCTTCCCTTTACCCCTCCCCCCTTGAGATACCTTGATATGAAACACCATTCCCCTATCCTCTAGGGGAATGATATTTTAATAGGATAAGGGTGGGGTATAAACCCGTATTCAATAATATATATATATAACAAAATTTCCCAGCAAATAACAGGATTATTATAATAATTACACAAACTTTTGTGTAATTATTATGCTCTTCATCTCTTAAAATTTTATGAAAGCCTCCTCATACGACTTTTTATTATAATTATAAGAAAAATTTTAAATTTTCTTTCATTATCTCACGATAATGTTTAGACTATGTCTTCATCCTTTCAAGGATGCAGGGCTCTCGTGTCAGGATTATTGTTGGTACTACTCACCCGTTAGTCGTTGAACATTTTTAATTCACTTAAAAACTTATATTATTAATATACCGAATTAAACTTTGCTGCAAATTATCTTCGAAACAAAGACTTTTTTGCAATTCACCCTGTTTGCCTCTAAAATATTACTATTTTAAGGAGCCTATATAACAAAATATAAATTTGTTTATTTATTTTATATTAATTAGGAAAAATCAAATCCCCATATCGATCTGAATTACGTAAATATGTAATCCATTTTTGATAATCTAATAATTTTAATCCTATTAAAGGATGATTACCTGAAAATGAGAAGAAATTAATAACATTTTGTATATCTACTTTACTACTCATAGACAGTTGATAATACAAATTATTTTTATCAAAATATATTTTCTTTATACTATTAAACTTTAATTTTACAAGTTCTAATAAAATTTCTTCACCTAGTTGTCCTAATTGAAAACAAGCATCTTTATTTTTTTTTACTAGAAATGAACCCTCAGCTATTGTAAATCCAACAATCCAATCATTAAAAAACTTTAATTCTAAAATATTTCTACTAGTTATAACTCTTGTATCTAAAAAACACTTATTTGGTATATCGGAAAATATTTTGATATCATTTTCCATTACATATAGTGCCTTATAATATTGCTCCCTTCGTTTTTTAGTAAGAAAATATAAATTATGATAAATGAGTAAAGGAAATAAAAAAACTTGCAAATCTGTTTTATTAATTACTAATTTACATGTATCTTTCTTTCCAGATTTAGGATATGTTTTTATTCTTCCTATTTTTAATATAGATTGTATGTAATTTAATGTTGAAATATCATTTATATGTAAAGAAATAACTAGACAAATTCTTATAAAATTCTTTTTACTTTTAGTAATAGAAATATAACCATCTCCATCTATTAATCCCATCAACATACTTAAAAAAGAATAAGGAATATTTAAAAATATATTTTTATCTATTGATTCTTTTCATCCTTTTTTTATTGCATAATGACTAACTTTTCCTATAATATTTAAAACTCCATTAATATAATAATAAATATTATTTAAACTTAATAATTTTATAATTATTAAGTTTAAATATAACTTGCATCCGTTTATCACTATACTTATTGCATTATATACATTATAATTATAATTCTTCCTATATTTTGTTATATTATTTGACTCAACTAAAGACTTTCCTATTCACGGAACGGCAGATAAGAGGTTTGTTATGACTGTCGCCAAATCTTTACTTTTCTCTTTTGTGGTATTGAACCAAAACATATAATATACATTATTTTATTTTCAAATGAGAAAAGCCTATTTTTATACATTAAACATTATCCACAAATGGGACATACGTTATAAACTCATTTCTATAAAACTTAGATTTTATTTGTCCCCATCTTTTAAAGATGGGGACAAATAAAAAGACTCCGATTATACATTAAGCAGCATTTCAGCTACCCACAAATGAACTAATCTGTAGCGATATTTTAATATACCGACGGTCTTATTGTAAAATATTCCAATTTTAACCGTATTCATAAATGTCGCTATATGTTTCCATTATTAAATATAATTATTACATTGATAATAAACCTTAAAACTTAATATTAAAATACTAATTCTTCCCCTCCCCTACACTACTATCTGAGATGGAAGGGGTTTTATATTTAAGTTTCCTCGCCAGCCCGGTTGGCTGGCGAGGAAAGGGTCCCAGGCACTAAACTTACCTCCTCCCTTTCACCTAAAGGAAGTTTTAATTATATAATTATAGTCTTTAATCGAGACGGTTTTATTACGTTTTAATAATACTTATTATTTATTATGGAAATAAAGATTTTCATTAAAAATTACTCTTTATTATTTAATAAATTTTAAATCAACAATATAACTACATTCAAATAAAAACTAAATTTAAATAAAGAATCAAGTATAAGGAATAAAATATCATTATTAAGGTCCATATTCTTTGTCATCCTTTAAATTTATTTTTGGTAATATTAAACGAAGAAAAAGAATCGCCCCCCCCGCGAGTTTATTACCGGTTTTTCGTATATTCCCTTATTACGTATATTATTTACGCGGGGGAGACGATTCTATAAGACAAAAAAGATACTCTTTTCTTAATACATTTAATTTATACTTTGAATATTTAAGGCTATTATGACAACCTCATAAACTCATTTGGCCAAATGGAAGTACGTAACCTAAAAATGCAGTAGCCATCATTAAGAAAAATATAATTGTACCTATTAATCAAGCTCCTATTCTAGGAGATCGATAACTTCCATAATACAAACCTCTACTAATATGCAAATACACAGTTAAAAAGAAAAAAGACGCCATATTTGCATGACACATTCTTAATAACCATCCTTCGGTAACAGTAGGGGTCAGCCTATTTAGAACTGCCCTCCGAACCGTACGTGATAGTTTCCCATCATACGGCTCTCCATGATCTACTAATATATTAATATTTTTTTTTTTTAATATTATTCTTTATAGTTTACTACTTTCCTTACTTCTCAATAACTTAATTCCCCCTTATGCATTATCATATGATGATATCTACATAGAGGAACTTGTTTACGATTCATTGCACTTATTATTAAATTTGTACTATATCCGCTCTGTTTTATTTTACTCCTGATATTACCTATCTTTCTAACGTGGTGCATTTCGATTTCACTCGAAGAACCACAAATAGAACATACTTTATTAAAGGATGTTTCAGTTAATTTGCTTGCTCAAGAAGCGTTTATTATTTTATCTAGGTCATCAGGTGACGCATTAAAGGTATTAAACTGGTTTGACACTCTAAAATTCGTAGGTTGGAAAAATTGAATTCCTGATTCAGGATCTTTAAGCGATTTACCAAATTTCTGAAAGGTTTTCGCCATAGTTCTGAGTTTATATTTATTTGCCAGCGTTAAGGCACATGATGCTTTAAGATATCAAATGATTCTTCCAATTTTGGGGTAATTAGAAGCGAAAGAAAAATAACTTAAAATACCCCGTACTTTGCTATTATATCATGTAACAATATCATAGTGTGATTTATTAAATAAATTAGTTCTACCTTTAGGATATATTTGTTTAAGTTTATTTCGTTTCGCTAGTCCAATATATATTAATTTATCGATTAAGTCTTTAATAGGGGCTTTGATAAGAGATCTAATATGTGCTTTCTTATACGTATTCAAACCTTTATCAAAAACAATATAATCTTTAGTAGGATTATTTACAATATCGGCTCCTAAGAATCTAAAATGTTTTTTCATAGAGGTAATACGTGTTTTGTCTAAATTTAAAGATAAACCACATTTATTTATAAGGAAACTATGTACATCTTCTCTAATAATACAACATTCTTTATAAGATCCTATGATCATAATTATAAAATCGTCCGCATATCGAACATAAAGTAGTCTTCTAAAGTCAGAGTCCATAGGATCAAATCCAGTAATTCTTCGCATTTGTACTAAGTACTGGGTAGCTAGTTTTCGATCGTTATCTTTTCTTGCCTTTCTTCTTAGGGATCGTAATTTCAAGTATTTTGGGTTAGCAGCTCTTAATTTACCTTTATTGAAATTTTCTCTATATTTTTCAAGATAACAATCTAATAAGTGAAGAATAATGTTAGCAAGAATAGGGCTACATATTGTTCCTTGCGGCGTACCGATTTTTGATTTAATTACTTCATCTGTGTTTGGATTAACATACGGATAGCTTATTATCTTATTAATCAAAGCTTTCATATTAGGACAAGCTACGGTCTTATTAATTTCTCGTCTAATAATTTTATGAGGAATACTATTAAAACAATTAGTGATATCACCTTGTATTACTCAACTATAGGCTGCACCTTGTAATTTTATTAATTTTAGAGCATCGTGAGTACTCCGTCTTCGTCTGAATCCGAAAGAAGAGTCTTTAAATATAGGTTCATATATTGCTTCTAAGATAACAGCAACAGCTTTTTGAATAATCTTATCTCGAGGAGAAGTAATGCTTAAGGTTCTTGTTTTACCATTAGCTTTAGGTATTTCAACTAATCTAGCTGGCGTGAAATTATAAGTTCCAGCCTTTAATTTTTGAGCTGCCTTAATAAATCAGTCTCCGTTAATTCCATCTAATGTATATTTGTCTATACCTTGCGTCATATTACCTGGTTTTGATTTAATATTTTCGTAACAAGCAATTAAAAAATAAGGATCAGATAATAGTTCATTTAAATTATAATATTTTTTATCTTTACTAACATATTTCTTCAATCTATTACTAACTTCTACAAACAGGTCTGGACGGCTTTGCCGTACAGGCTTTCTTCCTGGTTTTTTACCAGGCTGTACATTAGAAGGTTTCATAGACGTTCATTGACCACTGTCACCCCTCATTTTTTCGTTATTAATGTTATCATTACTAATCACGCCTTCGGTGTGGCTTAATAAAGTTTCATAAGAAGTGCTGGGTTTACCCATACCTTTAACTTCTTCAATACCTACATAATTACTACGATGACTCCTAGATCGCATTACTTTTGATATAGTGCTGGGTTTATCCATACCTTTAGCTTTCGAAAATAATTCTGCGATTTCTTCCCTAAGTTCCTTTTTGTCTATATTTAATGTCTGTTCACATTTGGATCCTTGCGTTATTGAATCATCTTCAACTGTTAATTTACAGCAACGTGTAATATCTGAATAACTACGATAACGAGAAATATTTATTGTAGCTTTATTACAAAGTGGCTGACATATTCCGCTTAGAACCACCCGACTATTTTTATTCCGCTCTAACGTATCAAGTTTTTTATCATAATCCAACATGATTCCTTTAAGGTTATCTATTATTCATCACGGTATGAACTGTATAACCCTTTCTAATATCGCTATCCATTCCTTAGGTTTATTAAACTCGCTAAGGACGTGATATCTGAAGGCTACTATTGTATCCATTTTTAATTTGTTTAAATTAAAAGGAATTAATCAATTCAGGATAGTAGGTGTTATAGACATAACACTTTCAACAAAAGGCACATAGGCGCACTTTCTCATAATGTGCTCCGTACTTGTAAATGCAAAATCTGCAGAACCTTGGTAGTTGGGTCGATAACCCGCACCGTAGAAGAGTCCCTATTAACTCATCTGGCAACGAACCATCTCCCACCGAACCGTACGTGCAACTTTCACCGCATACGGCTCTCCAGATGAATCAACAATTACAGCCTATTCTTAATTTCTTTCAAACTTAACCCATCGTATTTTCCATTATGAACCTTAACGTGACAGCTTCTACAAAGAGGTATGGTTTTTCTTCTCATCGCACTCATTACTTTAATAAGCGTAGATTTATCCTTGGTATCTTTCAGATGTTTCAAATGATGTATTTCAATATCATCTGAGCTACCACAGATTTTACAAGGAGAATCTAGAATATTGGTTTCACCTATTTTGAAAATAAGCGGTTCAATAGGGTCTAAAGCCGAGTACGCTATAGCTTTGCCATATCTGGTTGTTCGGGCATATTTTTCGTTTAGGTATTCTGCCTTCAAGGTTTTTGGTTTATCAAAAAATATTGTCTTCTTTTTTGTTTCCCCATCCGAAACAGTAACCTTTATGGGCTTTCCATATTTAGCAAAAACTCGCCTCAATGATAGGCGATGCTTCGCACCTAATGTATGAGCAAGAGAGTATTCTAGAATATATGTTAATTCGTTTAGATCATATCTATTTTCAGCCATATTATAAAAATTCATAAACCCCCTTAATATATTATTAAACCGTATTATAATATCGTAATCTTGTAAGAATATAAATCTACCTACATATTTAGGAAAGCCTTTATTATTTGCGAATCCATATTCTATGAGTTTTTTTCTTATTAAATCTTTTGGCGCTAAAATCTTTGGTTTTCCTGTGGATTTTCTAAGATTAAGTAATTTTCCAGATATACTTCTTCTTCTACTAGAAAGATTTTGAGTCAATGTTGTTGTTTTGATGTAATGCCCTAGGAATTTGGCGTATTCCGATCCAATATGTGTTATTTTGGTTTTCTCCATAGAGAGTTCTAGTTTTAAATAATCCTTTAAGAATATTCTGACTTCTTCCCTAATTTGTACTGCTAATTCATGAGAACCCGTTATTCCAATGATTCAATCATCCGCATATCTTACGTAATGAATTTGTACACCTATTCTTCTAACCGAAGGTAATTCTCTCAATCTTTTACCTTTTTCTACTATTTCCTTTTTAATGCCATTTATTTCATCCTCTGTTCTTACCTTAGGTTTTTTTAATTTAATACGCAAACTAGCAATTCTCCATTCTATCTTTCTATATTCTGGATTTTTCTCAGAGATAGGTAATTTATTATATTTATTCTTTAGTGAATCTATAAATTGATCAAAAGGGGTTAAGTAGAGATTAGACAAAATAGGAGATAAGATACCTCCTTGCGGAACACCTAGAATAGAGTGCTTGTATTCTCTTTCTTCCATGTATCCTGCCCTAAAGAATTTTCAAATTATACCCATAATTGTTCTGTCAGGTCCCAGGTTTTCTTTGATAAGCTTAGCCATTATTTTATGGTCTATATTATCAAAGTAACCCTTAATATCTCCTTCTATGATTCAAGTTATACCCATCATTCTTTGTACTTCTATTAAAGCATGATGTACAGATTTATTTGGTCTAAATCCAAAACTCATGGGATGGAAGATTTTTTCACATTTCGGTTCTATAAGATCTTTCAGGATAACTTGTAAAAGTTTATCCATTGTGCTTGGGATACCTAGAGGTCTCATTTTTCCATTAGCTTTGGGTATATAAATTCTCTTCGTTGGTTTACATTCGTATGTTCAGTTTAGTATACTAGATCTTAGCTTTTCTAAGCGTTTAACAGACATTCCATCCAATGTCTCTCCATCCGTACCTGGCGACATATATCCTGGATTAGACTTCATTCTATTATACGCTTTTTTATAAACACTAATATCTTTTAAGCTAGCGCTTGAAATCAATCTTGACCAAGCCGGCTTGAAATAATAATTTCTAACATTTGTTCTTAACAGTGGATAAGAGTGTATCAGTGTACGTGCTCTATTCTTGTTAATGATTCTATCCTGAAACCCTTCCCTAATTTTAGGTACTACGGTTTCTCCGTCTCCCACCGTATAATACGGTGTTACAGCCTCTCGGACTGAAATAGGAATTACTTCCCTTAGGAGATCCCTTATTCCCTGTATAGAGTCTAATTTTATATCTTTAGGTTCCATCCTTAAACATGTTGTTAATATCTTGAAAAGTGAATTTAAACGCGCGTATGCACTCTCCACTCGTTTTCCTTTCAAACTCGTGACAGTTATTTTCGAGTTCAGTCTGGTGTCCTGAGATAGATGTATTAATGATCCTTGGATATATATTAACTTGCCTCTAATTAAATTATAACTACTTAATTTCAAGACTTTACTGCCATGCTCCACTCGTCTATTCATTTCGAAATCAACTAAGGCAATTATTTTACTTGACAACAATTCAGTCAAGGCTGTTATATCAACTGCGGGCTCTATACAGATTAAAAGGCGCACATGCATTCCCAACAGGATGCCTGAAATTATTTGAGCAATTAAACAAAGTCCCAATAAACTTCCAAAATTTCATAAATAGGAAATAGTAGAAGGCTGTGGACTATCAATTAAATAACTATTCACAATAGTTAAAATAGGATTTGTCTTAATTATTCGCATATTTTTATTCATATTGAATCCTAAGATCGACTTAAGACTTATTTTACTATAAATTCAATTTCAGATAAATATATTATTCCATAAAAATTGTAACACACTTATTTTTAAATTTTAATACCTCTATTATAATCTTACTATTAGGTATATAAAATTTAAAAATACTTAAATTCCCTTACTATTCAAAATAATTTAATTGTAATAATAGCAATAAATTTATATAACTATCCTATAATGATAATATAAAATAATTATATAATCATTAGAATTTTAATTTTAAATAATAGCAATTATTTATATTAAATTTTATTTATATTATCTCTATTACTACCCCGGCCCAGATTCCTGGGCCGGGGTTAAAACTCGTCCCCCCCCCCGCGGAAGCGGGGGGGGGAGACTTTCCTCGCCAGCCCTACGGGCTGGCGATAAAACTTAATAATTTTATTTATAAAATTATTAAGTTTCCTTCCCGGCCCCGCAAGCGGGGCCGGGATTAAAACTCGTCCCCGCTTCCGCGGGGACGAGTTTCTAATGAAATAACATAAATATAAAAATAAGATAAAACCAGAAATTCATAAGCCATTTTTTGTTATCTTTCAATTTAACTAAAAAAATTATTATTTTTTTTTAAGAAACTAAGTTATTTCAATATTTCATTATATTAGACCTTTAAAAGGTTCATACTTTCTTCCTTTCTCCTATTTCAACTTAAAAATCTCTTCTTTATAATATACTAAACTAATTTTATTATTAAATTTTGTCTCAAACCCCAAGGGTTTGAGTTAAAACTCGTCCCCTCGTATTTATATATATAAAATTATTAAGTTTTAATTATAAATATTTATATTTATAACTGCGGGGGGGGGACGAGTTTCTAATATTTGAATTTTTAATTTATATAATATATTATTAACATTTTCTTATGGACTTCCCCCTATAAAAAAGAAAAATTAAAATTTCTTTTTTATATTAAATTAAATTTCTTAGTTCATTTCCTATTTTTCATTAGATTTACCTATTTTAAATAAAAATTATAAATGATTACAATTTATAAAATATAAAAGAATTTATATAAA
>Ga0335078_10003564_pt1 | contig 23165 bp, 16 predicted proteins | sample Lox_Sample_32_FD_206711 | JGI IMG/M metagenome (GOLD analysis project Ga0335078, IMG submission 206711) | Soil microbial communities from Loxahatchee National Wildlife Refuge, Florida, United States - Lox_Sample_3.2 | ecosystem: Environmental > Terrestrial > Soil > Wetlands | place: USA... | reverse complement strand
TGAGGCTATTCCACGGGCGAACCATATCGGCGGGGTTCGCAACGTCGCCGGGCAGCGGATTGAGCGGGGTCAGCTGGGTGCCCTTGGGCAGAAGGCCTTTGGCGATCATGCGCGGCAACACCCACTCACGGTACGCCTCATAGCCGTCGTCAAACTTTCCCTTGTACTTGTCGATGTATTCCTGGGGGCAGTGGTGCGGCGCATGGTTGGCGCCCGGGCAGAACCACATATACCAAGGTTTCGAAGGATTGCCGGCCTTCTGGTCCTTGATCATCTGTAGCGCTTTATCCGCCAGGTCCTTGGAGAGGTGATAGCCTTCTTCCGGCGAGTATGGCTGATCGATGACATGGCTATCCTCGGTCAGATCGGGATACCAGTTGTTCGTTTCTGCACCAATAAAGCCGTAGTAACGGTCGAAACCCTGAGAGAGTGGCCACAGCTTCCTGCTGGCACCCGAAGAGAGGTCCGTCTCTGGAACGCAGTGGTTCTTGCCCAGCCAAAATGTACTCCAGCCGCCTTCCTGCAATATCTGTGCGACCGTGGCGCACTCATCTGGGATGCGAGCGTTATGGCCCGGGAATCCGTTCGACCCTTCCGTGATGCAGGACATGGCGTTGAGGTGGTGATTGCGCCCGGTCAGGCAGGTGGAACGCGTCGGCGAGCAAAGCGCCGTGGTATGCCACTGCGAGTACATCAGGCCGCGGTCGGCCAGTTTCTGCAGTGTGGGCATGTTGATCCGGCCGCCGAATGGTGACCACGCGGCCAGGCCAGTGTCGTCGTACAGCACAAAGAGAATGTTTGGTGCGCCCTCGGGAGCCCTTTTCGGTGTGTACGGTTTCCAGTCAGGAACGGAATCACGAACGTCAAGCTTAATGACGCCGTTGAATCCCTTCGGTGTATTTACTTGAATAGGTTTTGTTGCCATCTTCTTTTCTCCTTTTCCCTTTTTCCTTTTCTTCACAGCATCCGTAAGTCATTTATCAGCAACACTTACAAAAACCGCACGGTCCTTAGCGTAAGTGGAGCACCCGCGACCGGTAGCTTCTGTCCGAGCAAACTACCGGTCCGGGGTTTGCCTACTGGGCAACTTCCGCTCTGCGGCGGAAGGCGACTAGTCGACGGCCATAGCCGCCGCTGCCAACTTCTCGAGGTGCAGGTACTGCTCCTTCTCGGTCGTCACGGCAACGAACTGAATCGTCCCGCCTTGGAACCTACCTGGGGTCTTGTAGGCTGCGCTCACGGCGTCACCGCTGTCATAGCCGATGCAGAGGCCATCGCCCGACAGGGTGAACTTGCCCACCTGTGCGCGCATCGGACCTTCGGCCACAACCTTGTCGTTAACGTAGAGCTTCGTCTTCCCCAGGGACTCCTGGTTCGGGCCAGCCTTCTCCCGGATGAACTCCATGCCAAGCGTGTACTTGCCCGGTTTCAGTTCCGGCGAGACAAACTTCTGTTCCGGCTTGAAACCAAGGAAGTTGTAAACGTAGTGCAACTTCTTGTCGGCAATGAACAGCGCGTGGCCGCCGAAGCGCGAACCGTGGGCAAAAATCACACCCGAGCAGTTCGGATCGGCGATCTCGACGTCCGCCAGGATTTTGTACGAACGTCCGCGGACGTTGGCGGCGGCACTTTCCGGGACTGCAGAGGTCCCCGGATAGTAGATGTACCGTTCGCGAGGGGCTTCCTCGGTGGGCCTTGGTGTGGTCAGGACTGCCACGCCCGAGCGGTCGTCCATCGGCAGCACGAAATTCTTGTCAGCCTCTTCGAACCAGGCCTGGATCAATGCCTGAAGCTTCTCAGGATGCTCCTTGGCGAGGTTCTTGGATTCGGCGCGATCCACATCGACGTGATAAAGCTCCCACTCGTCCTTATCGAAGTGTCCAAGATCCGAGGGAAGCGGTGGATGAAGAGCGGATGCCTTCCAGCCGTTCTCCCATAACCCGCGAGTACCCATCAGTTCGTAATACTGGCGTTTCTTCTGGGTCGGCGCATCGGGCTGTGCATTGAACGTGTAACGCATCGAGATGCCGGAGAGTGGATACTGCTCCACTCCCTTGTAGACCTTTGGCATTTCGAGGCCGCAGATTTCCAGGATCGTCGGGACAATATCTGTGGAATGGTGGTACTGGTTCCGCACCTCGCCGCGCGCCTTGATGCCCTTCGGCCACGAAATGACCAGCGGGTCACAGGTGCCACCCGAGTACTCCGAGTAGCGCTTGAACATCTTGAACGGCGTCGAGAAAGCCATTGCCCATCCCGTCGGATAATGCTCATAAGTGTCTGGGCTTCCCAGCTTGTCGATGAGCTTCATGTTTTCGGACATCGCATCAGGGTAGCTGTTGAAGTACTTGTTCTCGTTTACCGTGCCATCGGGACTGCCCTCACCGGACGCGCCGTTGTCGGCAGCGTAAATGACAAGGGTATTCTCAAGCTGGCCGCTCTGCTCCAGGTAGTCGATGATGCGGCCCACCTGCGCGTCGGTGTACTCCGAGAATCCGGCGTAGACCTCGGCCAGCTTCGAAAACAGCTTTTTCTCGTCAGCGTTCAGCGTGTTCCATGGACGCACCTGGTCGGCCGGGGTGGCGATCTCGGCTGGCATCGGGTTCACCGGCGTCAGCTGGGTTCCCTTTGGCAGAATGCCCTTGGCGATCATGCGCGGCAGGACCCATTCGCGGTAGGCTTCGTAGCCGTCGTCGAACTTGCCCTTGTACTTGTCGATGTACTCCTGCGGGGCATGGTGCGGCGCATGATTGGCGCCCGGGCAGAACCACATGTACCAGGGCTTCGAGGGGTTGCCGGCCTTCTGGTCCTTGATCATCTGCAGGGCTTTATCGGCCAGGTCTTTGGAGAGGTGATAGCCTTCTTCGGGCGAATAGGGCTGGTCAATGGCGTGATTGTCTTCGATCAGGTCGGGATACCACTGGTTGGTCTCGCCGCCGATGAAACCGTAATAGCGATCGAATCCCATCGAAAGGGGCCACCGCTGCTTGCTGGCGCCCGCGGAGAGATCGGTTTCGGGAACATTGTGGTTCTTGCCAATCCAGAAGGTGCTCCAGCCGCCGGCCTGCAGAATCTGCCCGACAGTGGCGCACTCATCGGGGATTCGGCCGCAGTGACCGGGAAATCCGATTGTCGCTTCCGTGATGGTGGCCATGCCATTGAGGTGATGGTTGCGTCCGGTGAGGCAAGTGGAACGGGTCGGCGAGCAGAGCGCCGTCGTGTGCCACTGCGAGTACATCAGGCCGCGGTCGGCCAGTTTCTGCAGCGTGGGCATGTTGATGCGGCCGCCGAACGGCGACCAGGCAGCCAAGCCGGTGTCGTCATACAGCACGAACAGAATGTTTGGTGCGCCTTCGGGAGCTCTTTTCGGTGTGTACGGCTTCCAATCGGGCACGGAATCACGGACGTCCAGCTTAATCACTCCGTTGAACCCGCTTGGTGTGGTCACTTTAACCGGTTTTGTTGCCATCTTCGTTTCTCCTTTTTCTTTCACTCTCAGAAATTTGTGTTTAGCTTTCTGTCAACGCAGCCTGCTTAGCTTTCTCGCCAGCCGCACCGGCTAACAGATCCCTCTTTTCGGCTGCTGACATCTGCATGATTTCGTCCGCGAAACGGCGGCGCCGCAGCAGTTCCGTCATGATTTTCATGGGTTCCTTGATGTGGGTGAAAAACGCCTTGTACGCGGCGCACAGATAGTTCAAGCCTTCTTCGCCATCGGGCGTCTTGATAAAGCGGTTCTTGGGGCACTCGCCGTGGCAGGCAAAACGTACTTCGCACTCCCGGCAGTAGCGCGGCAAGCTGTTCTTCTTGTCCTGGCCAAATTTGATCTGCTGAGGAGAAGAGAGCAGTTGGATCAAATGCGTTTCGTGAATATTTCCCAACTTGTAGGCGGGTTCCACGAAGTGATCGCAGCTGTATAGATCGCCGTTATGCTCTAGAGCGAGAGCTTGCCCGCAGGTTTCCGAGAAAATGCAGACCGCGCCGGGAACCCCTACCCAGTTGGCCAGCGCCGAGTCAAAATGCTGAACATAGACCTTGCCAACGTCGGTTTTGAGCCATTCATTAAAGATGCCGATCAGAAACTTCCCATACGCCTCGGCGGTCACGGACCGTTCGGTCACCAGGTTGCCTTCATTGCTATAAAGCGGCCGGTCGCCGCCGGGGCGCTGGCTCCAGCCTAAGTTGGCGATCGGCAGGGTGGACGCGCTAGCACGCTCGATGATGGGAATGAATTGGACGAATTGCACACCTAGCTCATCGCGAAAGAACCAGTACACGTCCAGGGGATGGTCTTGATTGGCGGCGTGTACGGTGCAGAGGATGTTGACGTCGACGTCGTGCTTTTTCAGAAATTGGAAGCCGCGCATAACCTGGTCGAAGGAGCCGGCCCCGCCTTTATTCACGCGATAGACATCGTGCAAGGCTTTCGGCCCGTCCATACTCAGCCCGACCAGGAAATTGTTTTTCTTAAAGAACGCGCACCATTCGTCGTTGAGCAGCGTGCCGTTGGTCTGGATGGTGTATTGGATTTGCTGCCCGGGCCGCTTTAGCTTGTTGACAAGGTCGATGGACCGCTTGAAGAAATCCAGCCCCATCAAGGTCGGCTCGCCGCCTTGCCAGGCTACGTCCACTTGTGGAGCTCGATGACTTTCCAGGAGCTGCTTGAGATACGTTTGCAGAAGCCCTTCAGCCATCTGAAATCGGCTGCCCGGATACAACATTTCTTTCGACAAGAAAAAACAGTATTTGCAATCGAGATTGCAGATTGCGCCGGTCGGTTTGATCAGGACGTGGAATGCGGGCGGCGCATTTTCCGGAAACGTGAATCCGCGGGATAGCGGATTTGTGGTTGGGTTGATCATGTCTTCTGTCCCAGCCGAGCTACCTGCCACGGCCAACAGCCTTCAATTTCCACGGTGATGGACCAACTCAGGAAGGTCCGCACAACAATCAACAATCCCAGCAACAAGATCCCATCCATGGTTGGTTTGATCAGGACCGTGCGGATGATGTCTGCCGCGACCAGGAATTCCAACCCCAGTTGCAGCGCTCTTCCAAGATTGACTTTCACTCGCTGATAAGCCTCTGGTGAGCGCTGTCTAAGGCGCAGAAGGCCACGAATGGTTGCGTAGATAAACGCAACCGAGATGACCATAACGCCGAGAAACTCAAGTCCTCGGGCAATATATTCAATGCCCTGAATGACTGCAGGCGATTCCATGACTCTCTCCGCGGGCGACGAGAAAACTTTCCGGTGAATCAAAAGCGTGAAGCACTCAAACAGACCCGCACTGCTGTTTGCTCCGTCTTTGCATGTCGCTCGGTTCCTTCTTAGGCTAAGACCCCTTGACGACTAGAACGGCCCATGACGCAGCAGAACCCCGTAAAACGCGACGACTCCAATCAGGATTACCGCCATCGCTACTACGAACGAGACGGACCAAACATGCCGCGCCTGAGACGCTCCAATTTGCTTCAAAAACTTCCGATGTTGCCAAGCTGCAGCCGCTAGTGCCAGAGTACCTAGAGCAATAAGGGTCAATCCCAGATTGCGCGGCGCGTAGGGACGACGGATGTTGCCGCTGGCAAGCTCTCCGGGCAGGTATTGAAAGAACTTGTAAATGGTGAAACCGAATCCGATCATCGAGAGGGAAGTGCGAATCCATGCCATCAGCGTGCGCTCGGCAGCCATGAGCGTGCGATCGAGGCCCAGGTCAGTGCGCTCTACCGCCAACTCAAGCGAAGTCTTTGGTTCTGCCAAAGCCATGGTCTGTCCCCATAAGGAGCAACTCTTGCTGCCACCAGCAGCTATGCGAGATGCAAACCACGCGCCAATAGGCAAGGATCGGCTCGCCTTTCTAATGCACTGAAAATTAAGCTGTTGTGCGAGATGTTCCGTCCTGATGGAAGGCGACGCGCCCGACATTTCGGAGCAACTCCGAAATGCCGTAGTGTGCCCAGCTGGCTTCAATGTGGCCGTCGTAAGGGACCGTTGGACTGCACTGGATTCAGGATGATAGGCGTTGACACGCGCCGAATAGGACTTCGGCGCTCTTGGTTATAAGAGTTGGAGCTGGTCGCGCCCAACTCATGCGATATGGTCGTTTCGAGGAGCAAGGGAACAACGAGGACTAGAGTTTGTAACCAGTATTCGTGGTGCGGACCTAAATCTGCTTGGCGGTTGCGCCGAGCAGTGTCTGAAGTCCTGCCTAAGAAGGTCTAAATGGCGCATGAGCCTGTTCGGGGGGGGGATTTGAACAGGCCCATGCTGTGGCCGCTCGACTACTTCTTGGCCTGGGGTGGATACTTCTTGAAGATCTTTGCTGTTGCCTTTTCGATTTTCTGGGTGTTTTTCTCGGGCTTGTCAGAGAGAGTGTCCGTCGCAGTTCCGCGCCAGACCAACTCTTTCTTGTGCGCATCAACGAGATCAATGACCAGAGTGCCCTGGAGTTCGACAACCTGGTTATACGTTGTCATCCCGCCGCCCCAGCGGTACCTGCCGTAGCCGTAGTCGTAGCCCTGCACCGATACTTGTTCCTTGATGCCGGCGTTGTAGACCACGAACACGTCAGGGTTATCGGTGGCCTTCGTAAAACCCTTGGCTGCCATTTGCTTGTCAATGTTTTCGATGACGCGCTTGTTGTTGAGGTCCGATGCCGGATGCTTGCTTTCGAGCCAGGCATATGTCTTGTAATTTGAGAAATTAGCTTCATGGTCCCAATCTGTGTTCACCTTTTGCGCAAATGCACTGCCGGCGCACAGGAGGAACAACGATCCAACGAGAATCGACATCACTTGCTTTCCCATGGTGTTTCACCTCAGATGTATTTGTACTTCGAACTAAAATTCTGTCTTTCACCCGCCGCCGATGCCGGCGCGCGAAGTGCATGTTCGCGCACCCGTTCGTTTCGTTCCGTCAAGACAACCCACTGCTCAGTTGCTTACTGGCAGAGTGGTTGGCACGCCAAGAGCAAATTCCAGTAAGGTTTCGCTGGGAACGCGGATGGGCTCGCCCTTCTTAACCGCAGCGATACCCAGGCCTGCGGTCGCGCCAATGGCTGCTCCCTTGCCCGCGTCGCCACTGATGGCACCGATGATCGCTCCTAGTCCCGCCCCGCCTACCACCTTCTTGGCGGTTTGCCCACCCTCACTCTTACCCTTCTGCTGAAAGCCGCTAGTGCTGATGGGATGCGCGGCTCCATTGATGACGATGTTGACGAGTTCCAGTTGCAGCTCGGACTTTCCCGACAACCGTCGCGCGTTCTCCGACTTCGTGACCTTGCCGTGAACCGTGGTGCCCTTGCGCGCCACGACGACGCCGTTAGCTACCAGATTCGAATCGAGAGTCGCGGTGAAAAGAGCGCCGGTTTTCGTCTGGCTGGTGTCCAGGCTGTCTACCATACGCACATCTATCGGGGTTCCTGCCGGAACTGTGACACTCGTCGGGGTCTCCCGCGGCTCCGGAGGCGGTGGAGGAGGCGGCACTGCAAAACTTAGCCCTTCGACAGCGGACAGGGGATACACTTTGAACTGCCCGTCGGATCCTACGAACTTAATCTGGCTCGTGGTGGCGCCAAGAAAAGTTCCCTCTATGTTCTGGCCGGAACGCAGGTGCAAAGTATCAGCGCTCACGCCTGCAACGACAACGAGTGATGCGAGCAAAACTGCGATTAAAGCCTTTTTCATTTTTCTCCATTCCTTTCGCGCATTCGTTAAACTCACCGGCCTATTGCCCCACGATCGGCAGCGACGAAGCGATTTGGAGATCGATCACCATAAGCATCTGGTTTTCGACCTGAAGGAACCTCGCGGCAACCATTCCTCCGAGCTGCTCACGAACCATTTCGTAGTATTTTTTCTTGAGGTCGTTGCGCTTGTTTTCCAATTCAAGCGCCAGTTTCGCCAATTCGTCGGCCTTTTCGTCGGTCATGCTGTCGCTGTTGTAGTTCTTCGCGTACTCCAGAATGCCCGCGAGTTTCTGGTCATTCAGGGTTTGCAGCTCTGTATCGTATGCGCGATAAATCGGCCAGAACTTTGCGGCCTGCTCATCCGTGAACTGCATGATTTCCGCCATGATGGCCGTCTTCCTTGTCTTCACGTCGGATCGCAGGAGTTCGACGTAGGCACGGATATTGGTAGCTTGAGTTTCGGTCTGAGCGGGCTGCGCAGCAGGCTGTGCCTTTGCTTGTTGGGCAAGAACCGCTGGGGCATGGAAGAGCGCCGCGGTGAGTGCCGCCGCCAGAATCCATTTCATTGACTTCATCGGATAGATCCTCCTGGTCGAGTCGGTCGCGACTCAGACCGCTCATGGAAAATCAGCAAGCCTCTGGCCAAATGCAGTTTTGGACTTGCCGCGGCTACAAGTGGCTTAGATTTGGGAACTTGAGAGAAACTGGCAATCGCCCGAACTGTTAAAAGGCTTCAAGCCTGCCCGATATTTCGGAGTACCCCCGAAATGTCGGAGTGAAATCTCAACTTTCAATCGGAAGCTGCACTTTGGCGTTGTCGACGATGCTCAGAGCTTGGGCGGATTTGCAGAGGACGTGTCAACCGCGTGGATCAAAATGCCGGGGCATTCATCTAGAAGATCAACTTCAGCGCGAACTGTGCCGAGCGTGGCCCGCCAACTGCGTACAGTGAGCTTTGTCCGCTATTGAGTCCACTTACGCCGCCGACGGCGACATTCGTTGTGAAGCCGGGCAATACCTTGCCAAAGCTCGGCGATGCCGCTGGGCCAGATCCCCAGAAGGTTTCCGGACCCGAGATCGCTCCTGGAGCTCCGAACATCGGATGATTGAAGACATTGAAGTACTCTGCCCGGGCATCGAGCTTGACGCGTTCGGTCAAATTGAACCGCCGGCGCAGCGCGAGATCGGTCTGGTCGATAGAGTATATGCTCCGCAGCCCATTGCGAGGGAAGTTTCCCACTGTTCCCGCGGCTGGCCTAACAAATGCGTTCGGATTCAGCGCTTTGCCGCCCGGTTCCGTTGGATCGGCAATCCAATACGGCCGACCGGGGACGACGTCAGGCTGAGTAACGTAGAAACCAATCACAGGCGAGAACACGCCGATTTGTACATTGAGGGGCGGCGCCGAAGTGATACGCAGCAGTCCGTCCACGGTCCAGCCTTTCAGGATCGCGTTCCCGACCCGACCCCAGGCGGGCGCCGGTATCTCGTAGGAGACGGCCCCCGAAAGGGAATGCCGTATGTCGAAGTCAGAGGGCGTCAGCGGTGGTAAGACGATCTGGCTTATGCTTGCCGCAGTAGTAACATTTAGCCCCGTACCACTGCCGCTATCACCGGAACCAAGGTCGCTTGATTTTGCGAAATTGTAGGAGACGAGGGCCTGCAGGCCACGCGACAAGCGGCGCTGGAATTGCACTTGTAATGCGTTGTAGTGCGAGTACCCGGCGTTCCGCGTTGCCAAAACATTCCCGCCGTTCAACTGCGGAGGAACGATAACGTCTAACCGCAGGAGACGCCTGCCATCAGCTCCAACATAGGTTACCGCCAACGTCTGTTTCGCTCCGAACTCCCGCTCGACGGCCGCATTCCACTGTATAGTGAATGGAATCTGCAGGTTCGGGTCGAAAGCACTGAAGGAGGCTTGTGTCGCCGCGGCCGCAGCGATTGACGCAGAAAACGGCGGAGGTTGGAGAGCCGAGATGGTCAAGTCAAACGGCACACCTAAAGCGAGATTTTGGCGGTCGTACGGGAACACTTCGAGAGCAGTCCCTGCACCGCCATAGCCCAAATCATAGAAAAGGCCAAACCCTCCCCGGAACACTGTCTTGGGGGTGAATTGGTAGGCGGCGCCGAAACGGGGAGCGAAATTTCCAAACCGGGTAGACCAAAGAGCCCCGGGCACAAGCGCGAGTGGGTTCGCGTCGAAGATCCCCTGCACGGCGTAGAGTGGCTGCCCTGATGTTGCTGAGGCCGGCGGCGTGTTGATCTCCCATCGCAACCCGTAGGTTAGCGTGAGCTTACTGGTCGTCTTCCAGGTGTCTTGGGCGAACAACGAGTAGTTGCTCATTTTCAAGGCAAGAGGATTGCCAGCGCTTAGGAGAGCCACGTCCGCGGTTCCCGCCACGATCGATGTGTAGTCCGCGGGAAAAACAGCCCACCCGGTGTCAGCAGGGACTGAGGGGTTCATGCGCCGGTAATCGATACCGAACTTGAGTTGGTGCACGCCAACGGTCCAGGCAAAGGTGTCCACAAAGTTGAGTTGCCGCTGGACATTCAAATCTTGGGGACGCTCTCTGACTTCCATGGTGCCATTGCCGTCTGGAAACACGACCAGGGCTTGGCCTTTGGCCGGGCTATAGGGGGACGGAAACAGAACTGAGCTGGGCGGCACCACAGCACCATAAAAATTCGTGAGGGAGGTATCTGAACTCCCCGTGTTTCGGCTCCAATTGGCCCGGAAGTCGTTTACCTTGGTGGGAGTGAGCAGAATGGTGGCGCCGGCGGTCACCGTGTCCGTATTCGCGTTGTTAAATGTTACTTCCTCCCAAGAACGGGTCGCGGACTGCGATGGCGCGTGGTTGTACCGCGCAAACAGGGTGATTTTCCCGGTTAACCTGTGGTCTATGCGGATGCTCGTGGCGTTGAGGCTGAAGGGATTGGAGTAGGTGGCCGTGATGGGCGCGACGCAGGGGTTGGTGACGTTATCGCAGGTGGGGTCGATTGGGGGAGCGGTAGGAAGCGGCAGCGCATTGATGAACGGTTGATAGGCGGGCGCAGCCGCTGCCCGGGCGGACGCCGTATAGAACAGGTCTGTAGCCGTTTGCGGCTGACGCAACCGCAGCCCTTCGTAAGAAAAGAAGAAGAAGGTCCTGTCTTTTGCGATGGGACCACCGACAGTTCCTCCAAAGTCGTTCTGGCGGAGCGGCGGCTTGGGAGTCGGGGGCGTGTCAAACCAATTGCGGGCGTCGAAAATATCGTTGCGCAGATAGTCGAATGCCGTGCCATGAAATCGATTGGTGCCAGATTTCGTGACAATCGAGATTTGCGCCCCGGGACCGCGTCCGAATTCCGGCGCATACGATGAGGTCTGGATGCGGAACTCCTGCATGGCGTCTACGGACACTAGCCCGTTTGTGCCGCCCGCAGAGGTGAGCCCCGGAGTCGTCCCTCCTGTCGTCTGACCAATGAAGAATTGCGGCGTAGCGCCGAAATTAGCGCTCACTCCATCCACCATGAAGTAGTTCGCGTCGCTCCGCTGTCCGTTTACGGTGAACTGGCCGAATCCCTGGTCTTGCGAGGTAAACACTACACCCGGCGCCAACGCGATTAGCGATTGGAAGCTGCGGCCGTTCAGTGGCATGTTCTCCACGAATTGCTGGTCCACTACGGTACTAACTGCCGCCGAATCGGTTTGTAGCAGCGGCTCGGCGCCCAACACGATGGTGCTTTCTGACACAGCACTGATCGCGAGTGTAAAATTCTCGTTGACCGCGTCCTGTACGTACAGCTGCAGGTCGGGCTGGACAACGGTGCGAAAGCCTTCCTTCTGAATAGTCAGCTGGTAGGTGGCGGGACGCAGGTCAGCTATGACGTAGATTCCATCCTCGTTGGTAGTGGTGGTGATCGAGACGTTGGTCTCGAGGTTGGTGATTGTGCATTGGGCTCCCACGATCACCGCGCCGGTCTGGTCCGTTACCCTGCCGGAAATCCGGGCGGCTTCCGTTTGTGCGAAGGTCACCACGGTAGTGAGAAGGAGAATCACGACAAGCACTAGGCTCTTCATCGAGATTTTCCGTGGGTGCTGGCACGTCGTAGCCAGTTCCGAATCGTGCGAAAGCGATTTTCAAGGGTATTCTTAAAGGTTGCCACATGCAAGCATGCGACTTGGGAGGAGGGCTCTGCTTGGGGGCGTCTGCGGTGTCCTTGCTAGGGGTGATTAGCCTCTCCCAGGTAGGCGTAGAGCATCTTCTGTCCTCCGGGTTGTTTGCCACCGGCCGCTGGCTCGGCCGTAACAAATACAGAAACGATCTCCTTCAGCAGCCCTGGGGTCTCAACCCTCAAAACCCAACGTCCTTGCGCTTCGGCATCCGGCTGCAGGAAACCCAGGCTGCGCGCCGAGTCCTTTTTTGCTTCCGGCACTGCCCAGACTTCGAAACTGTTCTTCGCATGTAAAACCCTGTTTTGATCCAAATCGAAGGCGTAAAAGGTGAGCGATTTGCCCTCGGTCAGGAAAACACGTCCAAACGCTTCGCTGGGTTTGCCATTCGGGTCGGTGTCGCGAACATCAATGACGTGCAACTGGCGCGCCACCATGAGCTCCCGGACATTCTTACCCTCCGCCACGAGTTGCCGTTCCATATCAAGTGTGGCACTCGCAATCCGCAACTTATAAGAGAGGTCCGTGATGCGAGCCTGCTGCTCCGCAAGGGAGGCTTGGTCGTTGACACGCAATTGATTAATACGAGCTGCCTCGTCTCTTGCTTCTGCCAGCAGCTTCTCCTGGTTGCGGGCTTCCTCGAGCAATTGTGCGTTCTGACTGGAGGACCGTTCGGCGGTTGGGGCACCCTTTCCCAGTTGTGCGCGCAGGTTTTGGATTTCGTTCTGCCCCGCCGCGAGCGACGAGTTTAACTGAGACAAGCTCGCAGCAAGCGCGGAGTTCTCTTTTTTAAGCTCAGCCACCTGCCGCGCCGCGGCGGCGTCCTTCGCACGCAATGCGCCCGACGTCTCGCGGATATCGTAAACTAAAAGGCTGACCCCAACCACGACCACACCCGCAAGAGGGACCAGCACAGCGACGGGACGCAAATACCACCGTCTCGCTGGGGCGGAAGTCTCGACTTCGCGCGAGAAGACCACGCCTTCGGCTCGCGCCCGGCGAAGGAAGCGCTGGCGTGAATAGGGGAGAGGTTTAGCCCTCATGACCGCCAGTTTCTGCCGGAAAGCTCCTTGCGTTTGCGGTAATTCCCGAGTAACAAGACTCAACAACTCCTGATAGTTCGAGCGGCATTCGCTGCATTCCTTCACATGGGCTTCGAAGTCAACATACTCCTCGCTCTCCAGCAGGCCGCCGGCGGCAAGCGCACATAGCGCTTCATACTGCTCATGCTCAGGCATCCCTTTCTGCGGATGCTCAGGCACGGCTGCCTCCCACAGCTGCGCTCTTCGCACGTTCGCCCGATATGAAAGAGCGCAGCTTCTGGAGTCCGCGATAATAATGGTGGCGGACGTTGACGAATGAATCTCCAGTTCGGTCCGCAATTTCACGCATAGAAAGCCCCTCGTAGCAAGCCATTTTGATCACTGATCTTTGCTTGTCCGGTAGGGACTCCAAACTCTGGCGAGCCAGTTCCTTGGTTTCTGGTGAACTTAGGCCCAACGTTGAATGAGCTCGCGCAGGCCGAATCTCCTCCTCCAGCTCCTCGTTCTTGTAAAAACTCCTACTCTCAAGGTGCTGTCGGCGGTTCATGGCGCGATGGTACGCATACTGCATCAACCACACCTTGGTATTGCCTTTGTGGGGGTCGAATTGTGCCACGGCGCGGTAAAGATCCAGGAAAACGATCTGCGTAACGTCCTCCGCCTCACCAGGGTCGCGGACAATTCTCAGCGCGATGCTCAGAACTAGCTTCTGGTAGCGGTCGAAAAGGACGGCGAGAGCGTCGCCCTGTCCTGCCTGGAGGGAGGCCATGAGTTGCTCGTCAGACAGACTTTGCAGCTGCGCCGAAGACAACGTCTCGGCATTCCGAACTCTCAGGGAAGAGGAATTCAGATCGGACACACTTTCGCTCTCAAACTGCCTGGACTTGTAGCAAGTTTACAACGAAACAGGTCCGTAGTTCTTTTTTCGTCAGGCCTGGCACAAAACTCCTGTCAAAATGGCACACTTAGGCGGAAGGAGAGCAGCTGTCTGCCTTCCATGGCTAGTGCTGATCTAGTTGCCAGGCCTGGACATATTGTGCATCTTCTTCAATGACGGCTGGCAAAGATTTGATGGCCGCACGATGGGCATGAGTAGCGACTACTATTAAGGATTAAGTATGCGATGCAGCGCCTGCGGATCAGGCAACCAGAAAAAGTTCATCGGGCAGATGGGCATCCGGAGCCCCGGACTGAAAGACATTGAGAAGCCTCTTGTCTGGGTATTCCCTGAGCTTATTGTTTGCTTGGATTGTGGCATGGCAGAATTCGTCATACCCGAAGCCGAATTGCGCCTGCTTGCAAAAGGCGATGCCGCTGCCGCAGGATAACTTGAAGTTCTCTGACGCCTTCGCCGCAGTTTAGCCGTGGTCGTCTGGTCGATGTTCAGGCACCTATCGACATGCGTACCTCCTGCCGTCATCCATAGGTGTTAAGCATTTCCCTAGGAATATACGGCCGAGTGTTCCGCACAGATGCTCTGGAAAACACGTCGGTCTACGGCGCTTTGAAAGGGGCTCAACGCGTACCCACAGAGAATATCCACCTCATAGGTGGTGGCTAACTGGTTCCTGAGTTGTTCAAGCCGAATCACGGCGTCCACCTTATTATCCGCCCACAGGAGAGACGCCCATTCTCCAAAGACCGCAACGCGGGGATGCACGGTTGTCCCTCTTTTGGCGGCTGCCTCAATGAGGTTACCCATAATCTCGAAAAAGCGAGCCGAGTCCGGCATGTCATTGACCATGAATGTGGAGAGTGTCTCGAGAGCATCCACCGGGATGTACCTTCCCTCTTTAATCGCTGCATCGACATCCAAGCCCTCTGCCTTCAATCTCTGGGCAAGAGGATTTCGGTGGGATTCGGTCGCAACAACGATGGCCACATCACCGGTCTTCAAAGCCGCAGCGACAAAAGGAACAAGGCGGTCGAGAAGAACCGTGTCATCAGAATAAAATTGCGCCTCGTGGCGTTGAAGAGGTTTCGCTCCTGGGGTATCGCTGAACCTGTAGCCTCTTAGCATGCGCGTGACAAATTGTTTTCCAGTCAGAACCGCGTCGATAGCAGGCAGCAGGTCGCTCTGGGCGCGTGCCTTATAAACATAGCCCTGAGCGCCCGTGCTCAAAGCTATCTGTACTACGTCAAGAGAATTGTCCAGGCTCAGGAAGACGATTTTGGAGTTGGCTGAGAGCCGTCGTATCCGCCGGGCAGCTTCGATTCCATTTAGATTTGGGAGGCTGCTCTCCAGTAGAATTAAGTCTGGTTTTAATTCTTCGGCCTTCTGAAGGGCTTCTGGTCCATCCGACACTTCGCAGATGATTTGCCACTCTGGCCTCGCTTGGAGCAGCAAACGGACTTGGTTTCGCCAATCCTTGTAATCATCTGCCACGAGAATGCGGATTGATGACAACGGCGCTCCAATTTCTTGCCTAGTGTCGCTACGACCATAATACCAGCCTTCGTAAGCCCGCTGTTTTTAATCGCGCCGTGGGAACGAAGAAGTACCACTTGCAGATTAGATTGGAGAAATTCAAGGCTGGATGGAACTGCCGGCAATGAAAAAGATCAAGCGGCCAAGGCCCGCCGCGTTAATCAGGAATGCGGATTTTCGCTGGAAATGCCAAGGACAGATGTATGATGATCGGGCAAAACTAACTAATTTGCGAGAGCTTCGCATGCCCTCTCCTCGCCGGTTGCGGAAACCACGAGTTGGCCCTCCTAAGCCCATTGAGCTTTTTGATCCCAGCGAATTCTTGGCGAATGCTGGAATCGGCAGGACCATTCACAAGTATGGCCGGAAACAAACCATCTTTTCGCAGGGAAAGCCTGCGGACGCTGTGTATTACATTCAGGAAGGGAGAATACGGCTCAGTGTAATCTCCAAACAGGGCAAGGAAGCAACCATTGCGTTGCTCGGCCCCGGCGATTTCTTAGGCGAGGGATGCATCGCTTCCGATCAAACCGTTCGCATGGCAATCGCGACTGCGACTACAGAGTGTACTGTCCTGAAGATCGAGAAGAAAGAGATGCTCCGCACGCTTCACGAAGAACACAAGTTCTCCGACCTCTTTGTTGCATACCTGGTTCAACGTCACAACCATACTCAAGCAGACTTGGTCGATCAACTGTTCAACTCAAGCGAGAAACGGCTGGCGCGGGCCCTTTTAATACTGGCCAGCTTCGGAAAAAGAAACAGGCCCGAGGAAGTGATCCCCGACGTGAGTCAGGAGACTCTGGCGGAAATGATTGGGACAACGCGCTCACGCGTGAATTTCTTCATGAACAAATTCAGGAAGCTCGGTTTCATTGAATATAACGGCAAACTGCGGGTCCATAATTCGCTTCTAAGTGTCGTCCTCCACGAGTAGCTAAGAGTCTCAGCTTCGTTCGTGACCATCCTCCAGGACACCCTCTGCGGCGAAATAGGCCGCTAAGTTCTTTTTTCATCCGGGCTGGCACATAGTTACAGTCAGGGTTGCATATATAAAGTCCGGAGTTCGCAGTATCTCCGAAATGCCGGAGCGAGGTCGCCGCACCGGATTGGCTCGCTGGGGAGGGTTTCGAAAGGTGTTCAATATTGAACAGATTTTAGACATGCGCTTCCATAGCTTTTTCCGTACTTCTTGTATCGAAACTTGATTGCAGCGGGCTGCATTTGCCGGGCGGAAACGCTTCAGACGGAGTTAGTGAGTCCGTGCAGTCATCCGATTCCCGTTGGAATGTGATTCTCGTCACAGACTTGGCTGGCAAGCTGGGTGAATTCTTGCAGTACAACGCTGAGTAGAACACGGGCCATAAGTAGACCGTAGCGTGGTACTGCCAAAAGGAAAGAAGGGTCTTACTCATGGAAACGAAAGCGCAACCCCGGCGCGAAGACTATGCTCCGCCCCTCTCCCAGGCCAGCCCATCCATTTCCCCGGAAATTTCGGTGAAAAGCGGCCAGGCATGTAACGCCAGCACTGCAATCCACGAGGCGATGCGGAATATGGATGCCGCTTGGTTTTTTGAGTTTGCACCGGATGCGATGCTCCTTGCGGACCGGGACGGGCGAATCACCCTCGTCAACAGCCATACCGAAAAAATGTTTGGATATCGGCGCGAAGAGCTGATTGGGGAGACGGTTGAGAAGTTGATGCCTGAACGGTTTCGGAATGGCCACGTCACGCATCGCTCCGAATACAGTGCGGCTCCACGTACAAGGCTCATGGGGGCGGGACTGGAGCTGTTTGGACGACACCGGGACGGCCACGAGTTTCCCATAGAAATCAGCTTGGCTCCGCTGGAGTCAGAAAATGGAGAGCTGATTGCGACCGCTATCCGCGATGTCACCAACCTCAAGCGCACAAGCGAACTTAAATCAAATCTCGAATTCCAGAAACTGATGTCCAAGCTTTCAACGACCTTTGTCAACTTGCCCGCAGAGCGCATAAACACTGAGCTCAACAACGGGCTGAAAGACCTTGCCGCAGTCATGGATCTGGACCGTGTCAACATCAACCTGTTCGATGCTAACAGGGACAGCAGAACCGTTACGCATTGCTGGTCCCGGCCGGGCATTCCACCGCCGCTTACCGGGAAAATCCTCAATGAGTCTTTCCCTTGGGTGGCTGGGCGCATCGCCAACCGAGAAGTATGCTTTGTGTCCGCTTTAGAAGACCTGCCCCAGGAGGCTGTTGCCGAGCGCGAGTATATGCTGTCTACGGGCTTGAAATCCTGGTTGGCCATCCCCCTTTTAGTCGGAGGCGAACATCTGGGCACGATGGGTACAGGCGTATTTCACAGAATACAGTTGTGGGATGCCAAATCGATTTCGCGATTCCAGCAGGCTGGCGAAATCTTCGCCAGTGCTTTGGCGCGGAGACAAGCGGCAGAAGCCCAGATGGAGAGCGAGGAACGGTTTCGGACCGTTGCAAACACGGCCCCTGTACTGATCTGGATGTCTGGTACAGATAAGTTGTGTACTTTTTTCAATCAGGGCTGGCTTGAGTTCACTGGGCGCACCATGGAGGAAGAGTTGGGAAATGGGTGGGCCTCGGGGGTCCATCCGGAAGATCTGGACCGTTGTCTGGAAACCTACTCAACGGCATTCGACGCGCGATCGGAGTTCTCCGTGGAGTATCGCTTGCGGCGTCACGACGGTGAATACCGCTGGATCTTTGACCACGGCGTGCCCCGGTTTGATTCCGGGGGGAGATTTCTGGGCTACATCGGCTCCTGCGTTGATATAGACCACCGAAAGTTGTCAGAACAGAGGCTTGCCGAGCAGTTGAGGTTTGAGACGATGCTGTCCGAGCTGTTGGTCTCCTTTGTTCGCGTTTCCCCAGATCAATTGGACAGTCAGATTAAGCAGGCCCAGAAATGGATTTGTGAGGCACTCGACTTGGACCGCAGCACCTTGGCTCAGGTCCCCCCAAACGGTGATGGCGTGATCATTACACACTCGTGGGCGGCCCCTGGATTTGAACCCAATGTGCCTCTGTCCAATCGGGATCTCCCCTGGATGTATCGAACCGTGCTCGGTGGACAACGGGTGTGTTTTGCGCGGATTGACGATCTGCCGGAGGAGGCGGCGAAAGACAAGGAGACTCTTCGTCTGCATGGGCCCAAATCCACGGTGTGTTTCCCTCTCTCCTCCGGGGGGAAGTTGATTGGAGCGCTGGGTTTTGGATCGTTGCGAGCCGAACGGGAATGGCCTGCACCGCTCGTCGAGCGGTTCGCTTTGGTAGCGCAGGTTTTCGCCAACGCGCTTGCCCGAGCCCGCGCTGAAGAAGAACTAAAGCAAGCCTTTGCGCAGATCGAAGAGCTCAAACATCAGATCGAGAAAGAGAACCTCTATTTGCGGGAGGAAGTGAAGCTCGAGCACCATCACCATGAGGTGATTGGCGATAGCGACAGCATTAGGCGCGTGCTCAAGAAAGTCGAACAAGTGGCGCCCACCGACACCACCGTCCTTGTGCTTGGGGAAACCGGAACTGGCAAGGAGCTAATTGCACGCACTATACACGAACATAGTCGCCACAGGGATCGTGTCATGGTGAAGGTGAACTGCGCGGCGTTACCCGCCAGCCTGATCGAGAGTGAACTGTTTGGGCGCGAAAAAGGCGCATTTACTGGCGCATTAACCCGGGAAATGGGCCGTTTTGAGCTCGCCAACGGCTCAACAATCCTCCTGGATGAAGTCGGGGAGTTGCCCATCGAGCTGCAATCCAAACTGCTGCGCGTTCTTCAGGAAGGAGAATTTGAGCGTCTAGGCAGCCCCAAAACTATCAAGGTGGATGTGCGGGTGATCGCGGCTACTAGCAAGAACTTACAGCAAGCAGTCCGGGAAGGCAAGTTCCGCGAAGACCTGTTCTACCGTCTCAACGTCTTTCCGATCACGATTCCGCCATTGCGCGAGCGGCGGGAAGACATTCCGTCGCTGGTCTGGCATTTCGTGAACGAGCTTAGCCAGCGCATGGGGCGCTCCATCGAGACCATTCATGGTTCAACGATGGAGGCTTTCAAGACCTACTACTGGCCGGGAAATGTCCGCGAACTTCGTAATGTGATCGAACGCTTCCTGATTACCAGCACGAATACCGTGTTCCGAGCGAAATTGCCGATTGGCGAAACCGCCGCCACAAGCGCCCACTCGCAGACGTTCGAAGAGGTAGAGCGAAACCACATTCTGCACGTCATGGAGATGACCGATTGGCGCGTTCGGGGAGCGGGTGGCGCGGCCGAGATTCTGGGCCTGAAGCCGACCACACTGGAATCTCGAATGCTAAAGCTCGGCATCTCCCGCCACAAATAGTCTCCGACATTTCGGAGTATCTCCGAAATGTCGGGTAGCTCCCTTCCCTTTCTCGTTCCACGGCACCTTATAAAGTGTTGTCGGTTCACGCCTTAGCTCTTCGCCTAGTTCCGCTCTCTTGGGAACTCCGCTTGCTTCTCCTCTCAAGTGAAAGACCGGACTTCGCTTGTCTGGGGATCCCCTCCCAACCAGGGCGGTCCGGCGAGTCGGGGTGAAAAAACTTGATCATCGAGAGAGTACGCATCGTGGTGCCGCCTGCAAAATGCGAACAACTGCGCCGAGCCCTTGTCGCCTGGGCTGGTCCTACCTCAGTGCAGTCTGGCTGCATGAGTTGCCGGATTCTGCAGGAGAGCAGCGAGCCGCAGGGCTTTTACTACCAAGCGCAGTGGAATACCTACGACGACTTGGTCCGCCATATCCGCACAGACCATTACAAACGGCTCCTCGCCCTAATGGACTTAGGCAACGAGCCGCCCCTCGTCGAGTTTCATACTGTGGCGGAAACCAAAGGTTTGGATTTGATTGAGCGCGCGCGAACAACCTCTGAGGTCAATCCCAGCCCAGGAAGCTAACACCTCACTAGCGCTGTGAGCGTCTTGACGAGCCAGACAGAAATTCCTTCTGTCTGGGGAACTCACGTGTCTTCTGGTTGGGATTGGTCTATGGTTCGATTTCTACGAGAAAGCGCCATGCTGCTGATCATTGCAGGTGCTTTGCCTGCGTCCGCGCAAGAAACCAAGCCGCCTGAGCCCACGCCGGAGATGCAGGAAAACAAACGACAGCAGTCTCCGCCGCCAAGGGCGGGTGACGAGTCCACGCAGTCAGCGCCTCCGCCCCAGCAAGTGACGCCGCCAAAGACAAAGAGGAAGCTCGGTGGACCGGGGGCAATCTTGGTCGCGCCTCTTCCGATTTCAAGCCCCGCCGTCGGTTCAGGAATTGTGCCTATACTTGGCTACATCTTCCCCTTTAGCGCGAAGGACAAGATCTCTCCCCCTTCCGTTGTTGGAGCCGCTGGCCTCATTACGAACAACGGCAGCCGAGGCTTTGTTGTTGCTGGACAGCTCTACTTGAAACAGGACACGTATCGGATCACGGCCGGTTTCGGCAATGCAGACCTAAACTACAACCTATACGGCACCGGAATTCAGGCAGGTCTCAAGTTGCCCTTGAACCAGACCGGCCAGGCATTCTTTGGGGAGTTTCTGCGCCGCATCGGATGGAAATTTTTCACTGGCCCTCGTTTTATCACCGGACAATCATTAATTAGCGTGAGGCCAAGCAGTGTCAGCAACTTCCCGTCCCCCCCGGATGTCGGGATCCACACCACCCTCACGGCCATCGGCGCTCAACTCACCAGGGATACCAGCCCCAATCGCTTCTATCCCACTAGCGGTACTTATTTCAGTTTCACTTCAGATTTCTACTCTCAAGTGCTAGGCAGCAAGTACTCCTTCCAATCGTACAAAACAGTCTTCAATGTATATGGGAGTCTGAGCAAGAATCAGGTGCTTGCGTATAACGCCTATTTCTGCTCGACTGGCGGAGAGCCCCCCTTTTACCAGAACTGCATTTTCGGGACGAGCAACGAATTACGAGGATATGTGGCTGGGCAGTATTACAGTCGCTACATGCTCGCAACACAATTGGAGTATCGCCTTGTATTGCCCAAAAGATTTGGCCTGGTGGCATTCGGCGGTGCTGGCGAAATCATCCCCGGAGGGGGGCAGTTGTATGGGATACAGAAGTTCCTTCCCAGCGGCGGCGGCGGTGTGCGGTTCCAATTGAGCAAGAAATATCATGTCAATCTTCGCGCCGACATCGCCCAGGGTAGGGATGGTCACACGTTTGGCATGGGAGTGGGCGAGGCATTCTGACTCATTGCATCTCGCCGATTGGCCAGATGCATATGAAGCCGCACCTGAACCGGCGACGGTTCGGGGCGATGCCGGGCCAGATCGCACTGTTCCGGGTATCGATGGGACAGAGAGAAAGGATGCTCGATTTTGCATGGGAAATCGGTCTTGCCAGAAGGCTGGACGGGAAGGACTATTGCAAAAATAGAGCGCAGGATGGTGCATCCATGAATCCAAATGACTTGCGAGAGGAACTGAGAAAGGAAGTCGTGCGGTCGGTCAGAAAGCGTTCGCCCGTCAATTTTGTCAGCGTGCTCGGGTGGACCGCCAGCTTTCTGCTTTTGTTGGTGAGCGCAGGCACCCTGGGCCAAACGCGTGCCGCGAAAGAAGAGTACGTCCGCTTGTCGACTCCCAAGCTGCTGACATTCGACGAGTTGGTCCAGTTACAGAAAAAGGACAAACCGAGTGCAGAACTCACCACTCGGATGGATCAGCTTCTACACACCCCCTTCGTGAGCAATGAGGCCTATTTCGCTGGCTCCAAGCCAATTCGTCCATCCTCCGAAGCTCTGGGCTCCTTTATTCGCGCGACAATGTGGAATATCGAACGTGGGCTGCAATTTGAGGGGATCCGCATCGCCCTGACGGAGCCAGACAAGTTTGGGAAATTCATCGAAGAAAACAAAGATCCTGAGTCCAAGCCGCTCGATGCGGAAGAGTTGGAAGCGGTCAAAAATCAACTCGAACTTCTTAAGGCCAGCGACCTGTTCATTTTGAACGAAGTGGACTACGGAGTGACCCGAACCGACTATCGGGATGTTGGTCGCGAACTGGCGCAATCTCTAAAAATGAACTATGCGTATGGTGTCGAATTTCTCGAAGTCGATCCACTGAGCTTGGGGCTCGAACAGGTAAAGATGGAAGACAAAGCGGCGGAAGCCGACATTCAAAAGTCCTTCCAGCCGGACAAGAGTCGCTATCTTGGCATGCATGGTACAGCTGTTTTGAGCCGTTATCCGATACTAAAAGCAACTCTGCGGCCACTTCCAGTTTGTTATGACTGGTACAGATCAGAGAAGAAAGAAGTCTCAAAGCTGGAGGCGGGCAAGCGTTGGGGTTCCAACATGGCATTCATGGAAAGAATCTCTCGCGAGGTTCGTCGCGGCGGGAGAATGGCCTTGATCGTGGAGCTCGCGGTACCGGAGTCTCCGACGGGCGCAGTCACCGTTGTGGCTACGCATTTGGAAAACAAGTGCAAGCCGGTATGCCGGCGAAAGCAGATGGAGCAGATTCTGGAGTGGGTCCGTGCCGATGTCAGTCCCGTGATCATCGCGGGGGATATGAACACCACTGCCAAGGATTCCTCGCCCACTTCGGCGACTAAAATCCTCACGGACCGCGTTAAAGACCCCCAGGCATGGGCCAAGGATGCAATCAAATGGACCACGGGTGCGCCCACAATCTTGCTGATGCCGGTAAATATGCTCCGAGCCAGAAATGACCCCACCGGCGTGGATGTTCCGATATTTTCACGAAAGAAAGAGTCTGCCTTCTTTAAGAAGCTTGAGGATTTCCACTTTGATGATGGCCACACGTTTGACTTCCGGGGTGAAGATGAGAGGAGCACGGAAAATA
>Ga0335078_10003562_pt1 | contig 23169 bp, 21 predicted proteins | sample Lox_Sample_32_FD_206711 | JGI IMG/M metagenome (GOLD analysis project Ga0335078, IMG submission 206711) | Soil microbial communities from Loxahatchee National Wildlife Refuge, Florida, United States - Lox_Sample_3.2 | ecosystem: Environmental > Terrestrial > Soil > Wetlands | place: USA... | reverse complement strand
CTGGTGGCCGGCCTGGCCGCCGCGATCATCTCGGCGCTGCAGTTCGGCCTCGGCCTGGCCCTGACCGCGACCTCGGCGCCCGGCCCGGCGCACCTGCTCTTCACCTCGGTCGACCGGCTGGACGGGGTCAAGATGCTCGCGCTGGCCGTCCTCGGCGCGGCCGCGGCGACGATGACCGCGCTCCCCCGCTGGCTGCGCTGGACGGGGATCGCACTGGCCGCCGCGATCACCTGCTCCGGCCTGGTGTACCTGCTGCTGATCGCGCCGCTCGCGGCCGCGGCCGGGCCCGCGCTCGTGCTGCTGCTGGCCTTCATCACCGGCTGTGGCATCGTGACCGGCATGACCGCCGGGCGCAGGGACCACGGGACAAGGGAACACTGAGGCATGCCGCGGGCCGGGCTGACCCCGGAGCGGATCATCTCCGAGGCTGCGACCGTCGCCGACGAGGTGGGCCTAGACCGGCTCACCCTGGCGGCGGTCGCGCAGCGCTGCGGGATTTCGCTACCGGGCCTGTACAAGCACGTCAGCGGGCTGGACGAGGTCCGGCGCGGCATCGCGCTGCTGGCCGTGCGGGAGCTGACCGGTGCCGGGGCGCGGGCCGCGGCGGGGGTGGCCGGCGCCGACGCCCTGCAGGCGATCTCCGCCGCCTACCGGTCTTACGCGCTGGCCTGCCCCGGGCGGTACGCGGCCAGCGTGCTCGCGCCCGCGCCCGGCGACGAGGAGCACGCCGAGGTGGCGACCGAAGCGGTCGAGATGATCGCCGCGGCGCTGGCGGGTTACCGCCTGGAGGGCGCGGCACTGATCCACGCAGTGCGGATGTGGCGGGCCGTCTGCCACGGCATCGCCACGCTGCAGACTGCGGGCGGGTTCGGGCTGCCGGAATCGGTGGACGTCACGTTTGGGTACCTGGTCGACGCCCTGGACGCCGAGTTCTGTCGGATGGGCGCAATAGGATGACGCGGTGAGCAAGAACAAGGCGCGGCGCCGGGCTCCGGCCAGCCCGGCAAGGACCAGCCAGGCAAAGGCCAGCCAGGACGGCGATATCAGCCAGGCCGAGGCGGACGCGATCGTCCGGGACGTGCTGTCCAAGCTGTGGGAGGGGGTCGCCTCGGGTGACCCGCTGCGGGCCGAACTGGAGACCGCGACCTGCATGGCGTTCCCGTACGTGCTGGGCCAGCGTGACCCCGCCGACATCGAGTCGTTCATCGACACCGTGCTGGTGAAGGGGGCCGTCCGCCGTCGTGACCCGGACGGTGCCGCGCTGCTCCGGCTGCTCATGGCGCTGGGCACGCCGGCCACGAGGCGGGCGGCAAGCCGGGCCCTGGCCGACCTGACCGGCGAGGGCATCTACCCGCCCGAGTGGGTGACCGAGATCGGCAAGGCGACCCCCGGCCAGGCCTGGCGCCGCTACGACGTGTTCGGCGACGACGAGGCCATGGCGGTGACGTTCAGCTACGGCGAGACCGAGCACGGCGTCGTGGTCCAGGTCGACCTGGCCGGCATCCCGGTCGCCACCACGATCGGTGTGTCCTCCGACGGGGCGAAGCTGATCGAGGTCATCAGCGGCAACAACGAGGAGTTCGACCGGTCCGAGCAGATCAGCCTGGCCGAGGCGCGGATGAGGATGCTACGGCCGCTGGACCGGGCCGGCCGGGACGAGAGCCCCGAGCTCTCCCCGAGCAGCATCGCGTACCTGCCAGTGGCTAAGTCCCGGGTCCGCCGCCTCCCTGACGGTGACGGCGAGCCTCGTCCGGTGTATACCGCGGCCGACCGCGCGGCCGCGGTCGAGGAGTTCATGACGAGCCCGGAGGCGGCCGAGGCCGTCGCGGCGGACGAGGCGTCGACCCGGTTCTGGGCCGAGGTGCTCACTGGCTACAGCGGGCGGATCCCCGGCGAGCCGCCGGACCAGGTGGGCCCGCGCAAGCTCGCGCACATCCTGCTCGGCCACGTGCCGAACACGTTCGTCCTGACCCCGGCCCAGCGCGACTACCTCGAGCCCGCGGCGACCGCCTGGATCCGCTGGTCCGCCGCTCGGCGGAAGCTGGGTGAGGCGGGCACGACGGTGCTGATGGAGCAGCTGCCGCGGGTGCTCAGCCGGTTCGGCGAGGCCTACGACGACCCGGACGCGGTGGCGATCCGCGGTTACGCGTCCGGCCTGGCCACCAGCGCCGCCGACGTCTCCTGGCTGTCCGGCAGCGTGGGCCGGCGGATGTTCGCGCTGCCGATACCGGACCGGCACACCCCGCTGGACCTGTCCGATCCGGCCGACCGTCACCGCCTGGTGGCGGAGGAGTTCGGCGAGTGCACGCCACCGCCCGGCCTGACCAGCGAGGAGTTCGTGGAAGCCGCGTACCGCGTGGTCGAGGAGCTGTGGCGGGACGAGGACAATCCCACGTACCAGACGGCCAGCCGCCTGTTCGCCGACGGCCTGTCCCGGCACGACGTCATCCACCGGCTGGCCGGATCGCCCGCCCCGACGGTGGGCTCATCGGTCATCCGATGAGCTACGCGGACGTGAACGGTATCTCCCTGTACTACGAAGAGCACGGCTCGGGCCAGCCGCTCATCCTGCTGCACGGCGGCTACGCCACGAGCGAGACGGCCGGCGCGATCCTGCCGGCGCTGGCCGCCGGGCGCCGGGTGATAACGGCCGACCTGCAGGGACATGGCCGCACCGCGGACGTGGACCGCCCGCTGTCCTTCCAGACGCTGGGCGACGACATCGCCGCCCTCATCCGGCATCTCGGCCTCGCGCAGGCCGACGTCATGGGCTACTCGTTCGGCGCCGCGACGGCCCTGAGGACCGCGATCCAGCACCCCGACCTGGTCCGCCGCCTGGTGATCGTCTCCCATCCGGTCCGGCATGACGGGTGGTTCCCGCAGAGCCTGGCCGGGTTCGACCAGATGGGACCGGCGTTCGCCGAGACCATGAAGCAGTCGCCGATCTACGAGACATACGCCCGGGTCGCGCCGCGGGTGGAGGATTGGCCCGTGCTGGTCGGCAAGATGGGCACGTTGCTGCGCCAGGACTACGACTGGTCGGCAGACGTCGCCAAGATCACTGCGCCGGTGATGCTGGTCTTCGCGGACGCTGACTCGGTGTGGCCCGCGCACATCGCCGAGTTCTTTGCGCTGCTCGGCGGCGGGCTGCGCGACGCGAACTGGGACGGCTCGGCCCGGCCCGTGGCGCGGCTGGCCATCCTGCCCGGCCACACGCACTACGATATCTTCTTCTCCCCCGACCTGCCGCACGCGGTCATCCCGTTCCTGGAAGCGGCCTCGCTGGGCCCGCCCGCGCCGATGGGCCGGTAAGGCCGTCAGCGTCAGGGCTGGTCGTACGGCGGTTCGGCCCACAGCGGAGGCGGCCCGTACCCGGGCGGGCGGCCGTACCCGGGCGACCCGCCGTATTCCCCGCTCTCATAGGAGCCGAACGAGGCGGATCTTTCGTCCCACTGCCGGCGCCTGCGGGGACGGGGTTCGGCGGCCATCGCGGCGAGCCGCCGGCGGCGTGAGGAGATCCTGAGCACGAACACCAGCGCCGTCACGAAGGCGCAGACCGCCGCCGCCGCGGTGATCACGATCTCCCGCATGGTGATCGGCGGTATGGGCACGGAGTCGCCCCGGCCGGGCCGGGCCGCGGGGGTGACCGGTTCCCGGGCGCCCCCGTACCGCGCGGCCGCCGTCCGGCCCGCCGGAGTGGCCAGCCACCTGGTGAACTTCGCAAAGACCGGGTTAGGGGCCGAGGCGGGGACGGGATAAGCGGAGGCGTTCACCGCCCGGGCCGGATTGATGATTCCGTAGCCGTAGCCCTGGTTCGGCACCGGGTGGCCGGCCGGGGTGGCGGTGCCCGTCAGCCGCTGGTCCACCCGATACCAGGGCATGTCCGGGTAGCGGGACCTGATCAGCGCGGCCGTGCCCGCGGTCAGCGCGGCGGAGAAGCTCGTCCCCGCTCCCGTGGTGGTGTACCGGCCGTCACGCCCCACGTAGACCATGTGGTCCGCGGGCGCGCCGATCGCGACGTATGGTTGCCGCGTGCTGCCGCGCCACAGGGACCCATCCGGCTCGGTGCCGCCCACCGCGAGCACGCCCGCGCAGGACGCCGGCTCGCCGGGCCCCGCGTAGAGGCTGGTGTTACCCGAGCTCGCGACCAGGACGACATCGTGGCCGAGGGCGTACGCGACCGCGGCTTGCAGGACAGGATCGCAGGCCGCCGGGGAGGTTCTGGCGATTCCGAAGGGCAGGTTGATGACCTGGGCGCCGTGCGAGACGGCGTACCGGATCCCGGCCGCGGCCGTCCGCACCGACGCCGGGCCCGAACCGCCCACGATCACCGGCAGGATCCTGGACCTCGGCGCGATGCCCACCGTGCGGGTGCCCGCGCCCTGCCCGGCGATCACCACCGCCATGGCCGTACCGTGCCCGTCCTCGCCGGCCTGGATGTCGGTGTCCCCGTTGCCGCCGGTCCCGGTCAGGTTGGCCCCGGGGAGGACCACGCCGCGCAGGTCGGGGACGGTGGCCTGGACCCCGCTTTCCACCTCGCCGACGGTGACGCCGGCCCCTTCGGTCAGCGGCCACACCTTCCGCTGCACCTGCCAGGCCGTGAGCCACCACTCGGCTGGGCCCGGCGTCAGCTCGGATGAAGCCGGTACGCCCGGCTCAGCCTGGGCCGGCCCGGCGGCCAGGGGCAGCCCGCACATCGTGAGCAGGCCGGCCAGTGCCGCCGCGGACAGCAGCAGGCGGCGCGCCGTCATGAGACTCCCACCCCGCCCACCTTCCCTGCCGTCCGCGTATACCAGGCCGTACATCCTGGACACGGAGCGCGACACGGTCCGGCTCATGGTTCCGGACTCGGGTAAGGGACAGGTAATAACTCCTCACCGCAGATCAGCCAGGACGGCGCACAGCCGGGCCAGGGCCGTGGTGTAGGCGTGCTCGGGCGGGCGGCCGTAGCCGATCACGAGGCCGGCCCGGGCCCGGTGACCGTCGTCGTCAGGGCCGGTTTCGTCAGGGCCGGTTTCGCCAGCCCGGTAATGTCCCAGGCCGTCGATGGCCACCCCATGCTCGCTGGCCCCGGAAAGGGCGGCACGCTCCAGGCCCTCCCGGGGCAATTCGAAGACCGCGTGCATGCCCGCGGCGATCCCGGTGACCCGCAGGCCCTGACGGCCCAGGGCGGCGGCCAGGCGGTCCCGGCGGCGCCGGTAGGCGAGCCGGGCCCGGCGGATCTGCCGGTCGTAGCCGCCCGAGGTGATGAACTCGGCCAGGGTCAGCTGGTCGAGCGCGGACGGGCCGGCGGCCAGTTCCGCCGTCACCGCATCGAGCAGCCGCGCCGGGACGACCAGCCAGCCGAGCCGCAGGCTGGGGGCCAGGCTCTTGCTGGCCGTCCCGGCGTAGATGACGTGGTCGGGCGCGAGCGTCTGCAGCGCGCCGACCGGCTGGCGGTCGTAGCGGAACTCCCCGTCGTAGTCGTCCTCGATCACCACGCCGCCCCAGTCGGCCACCTCCCGGCGGCGCCGCGGATGCAGCGTCACGCCCAGCGGGAACTGGTGCGCCGGGGTCAGCAGCACCGCGTCCGCCCCCGCGGCCTGGGCGACGACCGCGCCCATGCCGTCGACCGGAATGGGCCGCAGCCGCAGGCCCTGCCCGGCCGCGATGTCGCGGTGGACCTGGTGGCCATAGGCCTCCACCGCGAGGGTGGCCGAGCCCGTAGCGCGCAACGCCCGGCTGATGCCGGCCAGGCCGTGCGCGAAGCCCGCGCAGATGACGATGTGCACGGGATCGGCGGTCACGCCCCGCGCCCGGGCCAGGTAACCGGCCAGAGCGGCGCGCAGCTGCGGCACCCCGCGCGGATCCGGGTAGCCGAGCAGGTGATCGGGGGCGCTCACGAGGACCTTGCGCGCCGTCGCGAGCCAGGCGCGGCGCGGGAACGCCGACAGGTCGGGGGCTCCGGCGCGCAGGTCGAAGCGGGGCACCGCCTGCTCGGGCCGGGCCGTGGCCTCCGCACCGGGCGCGGGCGCCCGGTGCGGAGGCACCGAGGTTCCCGATCCGGTGCGGGCGGTCAGCCATCCCTCGGCGACCAGCTGGCTGTAGACCTCGGCGACCGTGTTGCGCGCGATGCCCAGATCCGCGGCCAGCGCGCGCGATGACGGCAGCCGGGTACCCGCACGGAGGCGGCCGGCCCGGATGGCGTCGCGCAGCGCGCCTTCCAGGCCGGCCCGCACCCTGGTCCCGGGCAAGTCCAGGTGAAGGTCCATGCCGACCCCTTGACCCACGTCGGCCTGCCCGCCGCGCGCCCTCCCCTTGGCCCACGTTTCTTCCATAGAAATGGACCTTACCTTTGGGCTGCTTAGGTTCATAGCGTGAAAGTCATGACGATCACGAACGAGATCGCGCAGATCCCCGTCCGGCTGGATTTCGACTCCCTCGCCGTCGGGTACTCGCGCGCCATGGGACACCTGGACCACGCCGCGACCAAGGAGCTCGACAAGGCCGAGATCGACCCGAAGCTCCGCGAGCTGATCCGGATCCGCGCCTCGCAGGTCAACGGCTGCGCCTACTGCATCGACGTGCACACTAAGGACGCGCGCGCGATCGGAGAGACCGAGCAGCGCCTCTACGGGCTGGCCGCCTGGCGGGAGACCCCGTACTTCACCCCGCGCGAGCGTGCCGCGCTGGCGTTCACCGAGACGGTGACGCGGCTGTCCGAGACGCACGTCCCCGGCCAGGCGTACCAGGACGTGGCCGCGGAGTTCAGCCCGCTCCAGGTCGCGGCGCTGGTCAGCCTCATCGTCACCATCAACGCCTGGAACGCCATCGGCGTCAGCACCCGCGCCTGGGCGCCCGGCTCCTATAACCCGTAGTCATGCGTCCCGGAACCGCAGCACCAGGGCCCCGGCCAGCATCGCCCCGGCCGCCCAGGCGGCCAGCACGCCGAGGCCCTGCCACGGGGTGAGTGGCAGCGAGCGCAGGTTGGTGGTGGCTTGAATGTACAGGCCCGCCATCATAGGGCTGAGCTGCTCCAGGTGCCGGTGCCAGCCCGGGCTGGTGATCACGCTCGACACAATGGGGAACAGGAAGAGCAGCGCCAGCACCACCCCGATCGCCACCGCGGAGTCCCGGACCGCCGCAGCGACACCGAGGCTGAGCAGGGCGATCAGCGCCAGGTAGAGCACCGACCCGGCGGCGGCGCGCAGCACGGGTCCCTGGCCCAGGGACAGGGCCTGGTAACCGTGCGCGGATGTGACGCCGTGCCGGGCTAGCAGCAACCCTCCGGCCAGCACCGAGGCCAGCACCGCGACCGCCCCCGCGGCCAGGGTCGCGGCGCCGACGACGGCGGCCTTGGCGGCCAGCACCCGCCACCGGCCGGGCGTGGCGGCCAGCGTGAGGCGGATCATCCCGGTGCTGTACTCGCCGCTGATCACGGTCACGGCCATGATGGCGACGACGGCCTGGCCGAGGTAGATCCCGGTGAGGCTGACCTTGGCCGGGTCGAGCTGACAGCCTCCGGCCGGGCAGCTCACCGAGTTCGCCGCGATCGCGCTCACCGCCGCGGTCAGGGCGGCCGCGGCCAGCAGCAGCCAGCCGGTGCCGGGCAGGGTGCGCAGCTTGGTCCACTCCGCGTGCACCACGTCCGTCATGCGTCCCTCCGCCGGAGCAGGAACAGCGCGAGGACGAGGGCGACCGCGGCCCAGGCGCACAGCACCGCGAAACCGGCCCACGGCGCCAGCGGGAAGTACCCGTTCCCCGGCGTATAGTCCTGGGTGACCTGGGGGTAGTGCTGGATGCTCTGCTGGACAGCGAACGCGGCCGCCGGGGTGACGCGGACCAGCCACTGCTCGACGCCGGCCGGCAGGATCCCCGGGGTGACCGCGAGCAGATAGGGCAGCACGATGCCGACGATCACCGCGGTGATCGCCCCGGCACTGCGCCGCAGCAGCGTTCCCACGGCTAGCCCGAGCACGGCGGCCACGGCCAGCAGCCCGGCCGTGCCGGCCACGACCCGCAGCCAGGTGAGCGCCGTGACCGGAGGGATCGGATTTCCGCTCTCGTGCAGCAAGTGCTCGCCGAGCGGGATCGTGACCGCGACCGCGACGAGCCCGGCCGCGAACATCACCGCGGCCAGCACGATCGCCTTGGCCGCCAGGACCCGGCCGCGCCGCGGGCTGGCCGTGAACGTGGTCCTGATCATCCCGCGCCGGTACTCCGCGGTGACGAACATGACGCCGATCACCACCACGGCGATCAGCCCGGCGAATGTCCCCGCCAGGGTGTGCCTGATCACGTCGATGTTATCGGTAGCCGGGGCGATGTCGCCCGACCCGGACACGGTGAACCGGCCTGCGGCCTGCGTGAACCCTTGCGCCGACACCGGGAGCGCCTTGTCAAAGGCTCCTTGGATGCCCTCGCCGGTCCACCGGCTCGCCGGCCAGGTGCCTTGCCGGCCCATCTGGTCGAAGACCGCGGTGGCCAGGGTCGGGCCCCCCGTGGAGGATGAACCGCCGAATGACCTCGAGGTCACCGAGTAGCCGGGCGAGGCGGCGAACAGCCCGGCCTGCGCGGCGGTCGGCAGCCCGGCCAGCGTGGCGATGCCGACCCGGGTCCAGTGCGCGCCGTCGGCGGAGTCGTAGCCGGTGATCGTGTCGCCGGACCGGTTCAGCCGGAGCCAGCGCGGCGAGGCGGCGGACACCTTCCCGGTCAGCCCGGCCACGTCGTGGGTGAAGTCCCACTGCATCCGCACCCCGTGGCTTCCGGTGACCATCATCGCCGCGTACGCCGTCCCCTGGCGGGTGCTGGCCTTGACGATGATCCCGGCTTTCGACCACGGCTGCACGCCGGGCGTCATGCCCGCCGTCGGGTTCTGGTCGGACGCGAACCCGCCGCTGGTGGAGTACAAGCCGGTCAGCGACGTGACCCGGACGGTGATGCTGCCGTTCCCGGCCAGCGGCTGGCGGACGAAGTAGAAACTATCGGTTACCCACTCCCCGCCAGGCCCGGTGGGTGGCGCCGGGCAGGCCAGCCTGGGGCTGTTGGGGCCCAACTGTATGCCGCACTCGCTGTTTGCCCCGGTCAGCGCACCGAGCCCCACGATGAGCAGCATCGCGATGGCCATGCCGATGAGCCAGCCGCGCACCGTCCGGAACTTGGTCCACTCGGACCGCAGGAGCTGGGCGAACCCGTCGCGCCTGACACGCAGCTCCGAGTGGTAGGGCGTCATCACGCTCATGGCGTGACCTCCGCACGGAATTCGACCGCGTCCCTGGTCAGCTCCATGTAGGCCTCTTCCAGGGACGCCCGGTGGGCCGACAGCTCGGCGAACGGCACCGAGTTTTCTGATAGCAGTTTCACCACCCGTTCGGGAGTCATGCCGGCGACGGTGATGACGTCGCGAGCCGTGGCCGCGGGCTCGGCCCCGGCCCGGGCCAGCACCGTCATCGCCTCGTCGCGCGCCGCGGTGCGCACCGTCACCCGGTCGGCGGAGGCCGCGGCGATCAGCTCGGCCACGCTGGCGTCGGCGATCACCCGGCCGCGGCCGACTACGATCAGGTGATCGGCGGCGTCCTGCAGCTCGCTCATCAGGTGGCTGGAGACCAGCAGGGCGCGGCCCTGCGCGGCCAGGGACCTGAGGAAGCCGCGCATCCAGACGATGCCCTCCGGGTCCATGCCGTTGAACGGCTCGTCGAACATCAGCACCGGCGGGTCGCCGAGCAGCGCGGCGGCGATCCCGAGCCGCTGCCGCATGCCGAGGGAGAAGCCGCCCGCCTTCCGCCTGGCCGCCTGACCCAGGCCGGCCCGCTCGATGACCTCGTCGGCCCGCGTGGCCCCCAGGCCCTGCGAGTGGGCCAGCCAGAGCAGGTGGTTGCGGGCGGACCGGCTGGGCTGCAGCGCCCCCGCGTCGAGCAGCGAGCCGACCTGGCTGAGCGGGTGGCGCAGGCTGGCGTACGGCCGCCCGCCGACGGTCGCGGTCCCGGCGTCGGCCGCATCGAGACCGAGGATGACCCGCATGGTGGTGGACTTGCCCGCGCCGTTCGGCCCGACGAACCCGGTGACCTGGCCGGGTGCGACGGTGAACGTCATGCCGTCGAGGGCAATGGCAGGCCCGAATCGCTTGCGCAGCCCGTCGACTTCGATGGTTGCCTCCATGTGCAGAAGGCTAGGGAACCGGGTACCCCGCGGTCGTCCCGCGACGGAGCCGTCTTCGAGCTCGCTGCCTGGTGGGACGCCGGAGCCGGCCGCGTCCCCCGCACGGGGGACGGCGGGACCACCTGCCGGTCCGATGCGGTCGTGCTGGCCAGCGGCGACAATGGGAGCATGGATGCGGCTACGCGGCCCAGGGCGCCGCTGGCGCTGGGCGCGCTGCTTGGCCTGCTCGCCGTGGCCGAGCTGTCCGCCCGGCTCAGCGCCAGCTCAACCGTGCGCGCCGGGCTGGCCGCACCGGCCGGCCATGCCGGGGTGACCGTGCCGACCGCGCTGCTGATGTGCGGGTTCTGCCTGCTGGCCACCGTGCCGGCCGGCCTGCTCCGCCCGGTCCCCGCGGCGGTGACGGTGTACCTGGCGGCGGCGCTGTCGCTGGCGCTGTTCGAGCTGGTGACGATCGCGGGGGCGGCGGCGCTGCTGGTGGCCGCGTACCGGCTGGCGCGAGCCGGGTCACTGGCCCTCGCCGTCGTGCTGGGGGCACCGTTCCTCGGGCTCGCCCTGGTGCTAGCCGGTACCGCCCCGGGGAGCGTGCGGATGCCGCCCGTGTCCGACCTGGCCGCGGCGGCCACCGAGACCCGGGTGCTCGCGGTCCTGCTGGCGTCGGCGATCCCGCTCGCGACGGTGGCCGCGATGGCGCGGGGAGCGCGCGAGCAGAGCCAGAGCCACACCGCCGCCCGCGAGGAAACCGAGGGGATGCTGGCCGATCACCTGGCGCGCGGGGAGCGGGCCAGGATCGCCCGCGAGCTACACGACGTGGTCGCGCACCACATCTCGATGATCGCGGTGCAGGCAGAGACCGGCCGGCTGGCCACGCCGGGGCTGCCCGCCGCGGGCGCACAGCGGTTCGCCGCGATCGGCGACACCGCCCGGGCCGGGCTGACCGAGATGCGCCGCCTGCTCGGCGTGCTCCGCGAGGACGCCGAGCAGGACACGGCATCCGGTCCGGGCCCGGGCCCGCAGCCGGCGGGCCCGGGCCTGCAGCCGGCGGGCCCGGACCGGCGTCCGCAGCCGGGCTTGCCGCAGCTGGGCGACCTGGTGGACGACGCGCGGGAGGCATCCGGCGGTATGGTCAGGCTCATCATGTCCGGCCAGGCGAACCGGCTGGATCCGGGCGTGGAGCTGGCCGCCTACCGCATCGTGCAGGAGGCTCTCACCAACGCGCGGCGGCACGCGCCGGGCGCGGCCGTCGACGTCGAGCTGCGCTACGCCGACGACGCCCTGCGGCTGCGGATCCGCGACAACGGGCCAGGCCAGGCGGCCCGTTCTCACGCCGGTCACGGCCTGCTCGGGATGCGCGAGCGGGCCGCCGCCGTCGGCGGATCCCTGCAGACGGGCGACGGGCGAGGCGGCGGTTTCTGCGTTGAAGCGGACCTGCCCGCCAAGGTCCCGGACGCCATGACGGGCAGACGTGCGGACAGGACGCACCCGTGAGCATCGGCATCGTCGTCGCCGACGATCACGAGGTGGTGCGGGCCGGTTTCGCCGCCCTGCTGGACACGCAGCCGGACTTCACCGTGCTCGGTACCGCGTGCGACGGCGGCGAGGCGGTGCAGGTGTGCCGCGAGCTGCGCCCTGACGTCGTGCTGATGGACGTCCGGATGCCCAGCCTGGACGGGATCGAGGCGACCAGGCGGCTGGCCGCTGCCGACGAACGGGGCCCGCGGGTGCTGATCCTCACCACGTTCGACCTGGACGAGTACGTCTTCGACGCGCTGCGCGCCGGGGCCAGTGGCTTCCTGCTCAAAGACGTCACCGCCGAGCGGCTGTTCGACGCGGTGCGCGTCATCGCGGCCGGCGAAGCGCTGCTCGCACCGGCTGTCACCCGCCGCCTGATCAGCGAGTTCACCCGGATGCGGCCGGTTTCCGGCACCCCGCCCTCGGCCGTCCTCGGCACGCTCACCCCGCGCGAGACCGAGGTGCTGCGCCTGGTCGCCGAGGGGATGTCCAACCCGGAGGTCGCGCGCCGCCTCGTCGTCACCGAGGAAACGGTGAAGACGCACGTCAGCCGCATCCTGGCCAAGCTCGGCCTGCGCGACCGGACCCAGGCCGTGGTCGCCGCCTACGAATCGGGCCTGGTCGTGCCGGGCCAGGACCACGGATGACCGTGGCCGGGGCTAGCTGACCCAGCTGTCAACGGCTTGTGAAACTTCGCACAAGACGCTTCCGCGGAAACGTGGCCGAAGCCTCTTGACCGCAAATGCACTCGAAGCGAGTGTGAGCGCGCAGGACTGCCGTGATAGACAGGCCTGCATGGGGAAAATCGTGGTCTGCGCCGAACGCGTGGTCGATGCGCCCGCGGATGCGGTCTACCGCTATGTCGCGGACATGCGCGAACATCACCCACGTTTCCTGCCTCCGGCGTTCTCGGATTTCCGGGTGGAATCCGGTGGCACGGGGGCCGGGACCATCACGCGGTTCACGGTGACCGCGGGCGGTCGGACCCGCGAGTACCGGATGAAGGTGGACGAGCCCGAACCGGGCCGGGTCCTGACCGAGTCCGATACCGGCTCCAGCATGGTCACCACGACCACGGTCGCCCCCCGCGACGGCGACTCGCTCGTGCAGATCTGCACGACCTGGGATGGCGCCGGGGGGATCGGGGGCTTCTTCGAGCGGATGTTCGCGCCACGGACGATGCGGGCCATCTACGCGGACGAACTGGAGCGGCTGAATGCGTACGCGCGCGAGCAGCGGCCGGGATAAGACGCCGAGCCCGAGGCCCTCGACCCAGAAGCGTTCGGCCGCCCGCAGGTCATGGCTCGGCCGGGCGATACGCACGGGGCTCGCTGCCAGAGGCTTCATGACCTATTCTTGCCGAGCTCGCCCGCGTTCGCTGGCGCCGGGAATGGCTATGACTTGTCTCGCATTCGCCCTTCATAGTCAGCGAACGGTTCAAGTCCGGCTTCGGCGCGACGCTCGTCCAGCCGTTCCCGGTCTTCAATCGGGGAAGGCCCGAGTTCCCCGTCGATGACGGTGAACTGGGTGCCGTACAGCTGAGGCTGACCGGCATTAACCCGCACCCTGTCCTCCAGGTAGGCCAGGTGGGCCCGCGACGCCTGCCCTTGGGCGACTGCGCTGCGCAGGGCATGCAGGAAGGCTCGCTGCTGGACGGGATCGTGGTCTGAGTGCTGGGCCAGCAGCCATGCCGCCCCGGCGCCTTCCTCGCCGGCCAGTGTCCACCCCGGCCAGCCCCGGGCGCTGAGAACTTCCGCGAGCCACCGCGTGTTTTCCTCATCGATGCGCTGCCAGTCCGCTGCCAGCTCGTCAGGGAGCTGGACCATATACCCGCCCCGCCGTGAGGACACCAGGTGGCGGATCCGCTGATCTTCTTCACGGCGGGCCAGCAGTTCCTGCCTTAGCTCTTCGTCCACGCAGCAATTCCACCGCGCCGCGCTCCGTAGCGGAAGACCGCAGACGTGATTCTGAATCGTGTCCGGCTGATGGCCTGGACCGCCGGTACGGTGCAGGTGTGACTGCGACGCGCGTGCTCCTGGTCTCTGACACTCACCTGTCGCCGGCCGCGCCGGAGGCCGAAGCCAACTGGGATGCCGTGCTCCGCTACGTCGGCGCGAACGCCCCCGACGTCGTCATCCACCTCGGCGATCTCTCCCGCGACGGAACGCATGACGCTGGCGACCTGCGCTATGGCCGCCGGCAGCTCGACCGGCTGCCCGTGCCCTGGCACGCGGTTCCCGGCAACCACGACATCGGCGACAACCCCTGGCCTGGCGCGTCAGCGGACTGGACCGTGGATGCCGGCCGGTGCCAGCGGTGGCTTGACATCGTCGGCGCCGACCACTGGTCGCTGACACTGAACGGCTGGACCTTGCTGGCGATCAACGCGCAGCTCGCCGGATCCGGCCTGGAGGCCGAGGCCGGGCAATGGTCATGGCTCGGGGAGCAACTCAGCGGGCTCAGCGAGAACCGACGCGTCGCTCTCATCACGCACAAGCCCGTGACCGCGACCGACACGGAACTGGCCGGCTCGCCGGCCCACCGGTTCCTGGCGTGGTCGGCCCGTGACCGTCTTCGCGGCCTGCACAGGCAAACGCCGCTGACACTGGTGATGAGCGGGCATGTGCACCAGTACCGCCTGCTCCGCCTCGATGGCACCGATCACCTGTGGGTGCCCAGCACATGGGCGGTTCTCCCGGACCAGGCGCAGCCCATTCTAGGAATGAAGCGGTGCGGGATCGTGTCGCTTGATCTCGCTAGCGGCACGTCACCGGAACCAGTGCTGGTTGAGCCGGATGGCATCGCGCAGCTGACCGTGGGCACCGACATACCCGACCCCTACCACCGCTGACCGCGGCGCCTGTCGCCCACCGGGACAGGACGTGGCTGGTCGCGTGATCCTCTATCCGGCCGCGGCGGGAACGCCGCACGGGCACGGGTCGTCAATCCCGGTAGCCGGCCCGAGAGGAACAGCGCGACGGAGCCCGCTGCGCTACGGGCCGACGGGCCCGCTGCGGGACCTCCCGCGCCGAAACGCTGCCACCGGATGACCCGCCGAATCCGCCGCGTCGCAACGCAGGGACGAGCATTGCGGCATGCGGTCCAGAACCGGCCGATATAAATGCCGTCGTCACACCCGGCCGACTGTCACGGCGGGCACGAATATTCAGCGCCCGGTTCGCTCACCCTCTGCAACACCGGTCGCGTACCGTGAGGATCGCCGGTCGCGATCCCAGCGCGAAATCCGCCGTTCTGGTCGGCCACCGGATCCGTTCACGATCTCCGGACTGGTGTCGCCGATCTGGTTATTCTGGCCGCAGTCTCCATGATCGAGTTGGCAGCCTGGGCTCGCTTCCATACGCCCCCAATTCAGGCGGTCGGCGGAGGTTCGCTCAGGTAGAAGCCTTAAGAGTTACGGCCTCCGAAGCCGTGTGCGCAGGGCAGGGGTACTGGGTTACGCCGATCAGGTCTGTGAGCGCCGTGGCGGGGTTCGCCGGGTCCCTGCGCCGGCCGCGCTGGTGGCGGGATGATGGCGGCGATAGGAGGCCATGACGCGTCATCGACCGTTAGTTGGGCGTTAACGCTCTACCTCTAAATAGCGCTAGCCACTCCGACAATTAGGCGTCAATCACCGGCTTGGCTTGCATATTCGATGCAGAGCTCTGGCCATCCCTCGCAGGCGCGCGTGAGCGGAATGGTTTCCGCCTGGTTTTTCATGTAGCGTGACCCGCCATGAGCGTGGCTGGGGCCGGTAGCGTCTTCGTCAGCTACCGGCGGCAAGAGAGCAGCCATCTGGCCGGACGGCTGTATGACCAGCTGGCCGGTCGTTTCGGCGAGGATCAGGTCTTCATCGACGTAGACGCGATCGAGCCGGGCGTGGACTTCGCCGAGGAAATCTTTCGGGCGGTCGCGGCCTGCCAGGTGCTGGTGGCGGTCATCGGGCCGTCCTGGCTGACCGTAACGGACGAGCAGGGCCGCCGACGGCTGGATGATCCGGGCGATATCGTCCGGCTGGAAATCGAGGCGGCCCTGGCCCACCGCGTGCGGATCATCCCGATCCTGGCCGAAGGTGCGGTGATGCCGTCCCGGCGCTACCTGCCGCAGACCTTGGCGACTCTGGCCCGCCGCAACGCGCTGCCGGTCCGGCACGACAGCTTCCGCTCTGACGCCGCACGCCTGATCACTGCTATCGAGCGGGTGCTGACGGCACCCGGCAACGGAGAAGCCTCCGACTCTCGCGGTACCCGGCCTGCCGGTAATCGTGCTGGCCCGGTAGCTCACACGGGCTATGGACCTGCCCGCACCGATACGGACCGGGCTGCCCGGCTCCTCGATGATGCCGAGCGCATCGCCAGCTCCATCACTGATGAGGGTTGGAAGGCATGGGCGCTGAGCGACGTCGCGCGGGCGGCAGCGGCCACCGACCCCGGCCGGGCTGGGCGACTTTTTGCTGATGCCGAGCGCATCGCCAGGTCCATAACCGGCCTGACCCCCCGGGCAGCGGCGCTGAGCCGCGTTGCGCGGGCAGTGGCGGCCACCGACCTTGGCTGGGCCGAGCGCATCGTCAGCTCCATACCCGTGCGGTTCTTTAGGGGAATGGCGCTGAGCAGCATGGCGCGGGCAGTGGCGGCTACCGACCCCCGCCGGGCTGCCCGGCTCTTCGCCGAAGCCGAATCCATCGCCAACTCCGCCCCCAACGGCTGGAAAGAATCGGCGCTGATTGAACTCGCGCAGGCAATGGCAGCCCACGCCCCCCGCCGGGCCGAACGCATCATCAGCCCCATCACCGACAAGCCCCAAAGGGCAAAGGCGCTGAGTAGCGTCGCGCAGGCAGTAGCTACTACCGACCCCCGCCGGGCTGCCCGGCTCTTCGCCGAAGCCGAGTCTATCGCCAACTCCATCACCGATGAGGGTTGGAAGGCATCGGCGCTGAGCGATATCACGCAGGCGATGGCGGCCACCGACCCCGACCGCGCCGAATTCCTTGCTAGTGTCGCGTTAGCGAGATATCTTGACCGCTGGCTGTGTTTCGCGGACGCTTCGTTCATGGCTTTAACTGTGAGCGTGGAGGTCCCGCCGCGTGATCGTGAGGTGCTGGCCTCGTGGGTGCGGTCGACGTCGATCCGGGCCGGGCTGGCCCAGCGGGCCCGGATCGTGCTGCTGGCGGCGGACGGGGCCGGGACGAACGAGATCGCCCGGCGCACCGGGGCATCTAAGCCGACGGTGATCTTGTGGAAGAAGCGGTACGCCGCTGAGGGGGTTGGCGGGCTGGAGGACCGGCCCAGGCCGGGGCGGGCGCGGTGGACCGATGACGTGGCGATCGTGCTGGCCACGCTGGAGCCGCCGCCGGCCCGGCTGGGCGTGACGCACTGGTCGTCCCGGCTGCTGGCCGCCGAGCTGGGCATCTCGAATGTCAAGATCGCGGACGTGTGGCGGGAATGGGGTCTGCAGCCCTGGCGGGCGGAGAGCTTCAAGTTCTCCACCGACCCGGCCCTGGAGGCCAAGGTCCGCGACGTCACCGGGCTGTACCTCAACCCGCCGGATAAGGCTGTCGTGCTGTGCCTGGACGAGAAACCCCAGACCCAGGCGCTGGAACGCAAGGCGCCGGTGCTGCCGCTGCGGCCCGGGGTGCCGGAAAAGCGCAGCCACGACTACATCCGGCACGGGACCACCAGCCTGTTCGCCGCGCTGGACGCCGCCACCGGCAAGGTGACCGGCGCCTGCTACCCGCAGCACCGGCACGAGGAATTCCTGGCGTTCCTCAAGCAGGTCGCCAGAGCCTACCCGCGGGTGCCGCTGCACATCGTGTGTGATAACTACGGCACGCATACTCACCCGGACGTGCGGGCCTGGCTGGCCCGGCATCCCCGGATCACGCTGCACTTCACGCCGACGTCGGGGTCGTGGCTGAACATGGTGGAGGTCTTCTTCGGCATCATCACCCGGCAGGCCATCCGCCGCGGCAGCTTCACCTCGGTCACCGACCTCATCGCCGCCATCGAGGCCTTCATCGACGGCTGGAACGACCGCTGCCATCCCTTCACCTGGACCAAGACCGCCGACGAGATACTCCCGAAATGCCGCCCAGGTAAACGAACCTCGTTCACACGACACTAGAAGATCAGGCCACCGTCCGCGCCGAATTCCTTGCTAGCTCCATCACCGACGAGCGCCAAAAGGCAAAGGGATTGAGTAACGTCGTGCACGCGGTGGCGGCTATCGACCCTGACCGCGCCGAACGCATCGCCAACTCCATCACCGACGAGCCCAAAAAGGCAGAGGCGCTGAGTAGCATCGCGCAGGCATTAACAACCACGGACCCCGACCGCGCTGCCCGGCTCCTCGCTGAAGCCGAATCCATCGCCAACTCCATCATCATCGAGACCGTGAAGGCATCGGCGCTGGCCAGCATCGTACGGGTACTCGTCGCTAGGTTCTCATAGCTGTCAGATTTGTAATCTAGCCACCGTAACCTTGCTTATCGAGAAACTAAATCGCTTAGGTTAGGCATCGTATGGTTCCAGCCTCCGGAGCCCTGTGCGCAGGCGTCGGCGTTGCAACCGTGCGCTGCAGGAGATCCGAACTAATTAGATTATCTGCGCGCTGATAGCCTCCAGATTGCCTCAATCCGAGTAAGCGAAGAATCGGCGATCCGGCGCATTTCGTGGAGGCTTGACGTGTTTCAGCGCGTGTTCATCGGTGGCATAGCGTTACGGGGCCGGACGGCTTACGGTGAGGTTCCGTTCAATCGCTGGGACCCGCAACCGGCCCAGCCTCCCGGGTCTCAGCCCGGCCGGGAGGTGCCCGATGACCACTGCCGCCCCATCCACCGCGCTCGCCACGATCCAGCCCGCCTTCACCGACGCCGAGCGGCTCGCGCTCGCTGGGTACCTGGCCGGATACCGCAGCCTGACACGTGAGGCATATACCCTCGATCTGCGCCAGTTCACTACCTGGTGCCGCGCCCGGTCCCTGGGCTTGTTCACCGTTCGCCGCGCTGACATTGAATCCTTCGCCCGCGACCTGGAAGCCAGGGGCCGGGCCCGTGCCACTGTCACCCGTCGGCTGTGCACCATTGCCGAGTTCTACAAGTACGCGGTCGAAGAGGAACTCCTCGAGCACTCACTCGCCGCGCGCATGTACGCCGCCCGCGGGTGGATTACGAGTCGCACGCCGTCGCGCTCGACCGTAACGAGCTTGGGGCGCTCTTGGTGGCCGCCGGGCTCGGCGTTCCGGCCGAGCATGCGCTGATTTCCCTGCTTGCCTTGAACGGGCTGCGGGTGTCCGAGGCCACCGGCGCCGACATCGAGCACCTGGGCCTGGAGCGTGGGCACCGGACGCTGACGGTTACCCGGAAGGGCGGCAAGGTGGTGACTATCCCGCTGGCACCGCGGACCGCCCGGGCGATCGAACTGGCCATCGGGGACCGGACCGGTGGGCCGGTGTTCCTGGCCACGGAGGGGCGGCGGCTGGACCGGCACGGCGCTGGACGGGTCGTCCGCAAGGTCGCCCGCCGCGCCGGGATCGGAAAGGCCGTCACGCCTCATACGCTTCGCCACGCGTTCATCACCGCCGCGCTTGACGCAGGGGTCCCGCTGCGCGACGTGCAGGAAGCTGCCTCTCATGCTGATCCGCGAACTACGATGCGGTATGACCGGGCCCGTGGCAGCCTGGACCGGCACGCGACCTATATCGTCGCCGCCTACGTCGCGGGTGCCGCGAGGTAACGGTGAGGCTTGAGCTCCACCACCGCCTGGCGGCCATGGCCGCCAGGCGGCAGCTCACGCTGGAGTGTGTCACGGATCGCGACCTCAACCGGCGCGTCATCCCTGCCGATATGCACGGCCCGGCGGCTGCCGGCTCTGCTGCGTGACGGGACGCAGAATCGGCTGATCTGTATCACCTGTGCTGGCGCCAGGGCCTCTGGCAGCACGATGACCGGCTGACACCCGTGACCTGGCGAGCGGCCGGCGGCGCCCTCGGCATCCGGCCGGCCAGGTGCGTAAGTAGATACCTGTATGTCTTGGTATTCTTCCGATGAAGCAGGGATCGCCGGGTCTTCTTGGCGGGGCAGCACGATGGCGCGCTCGTCGTCCCCCGGCATCAGGGTCGTCCTCTCATTCGGCGGACGTGCTCACACCCCGCCGGGCCCGTGACCGGCCCGGCGAGCAGGGCGTTTGACGGAAACCCGTCCCGGGCAGCATGATCAGGAACCCGCAGGACCCGATGGTCCGCTCCGCGGGAGAGTCCTGCGGGCCAGGAGGGGAGCCTCCTGCCCGGGCCGCATGGCCTGCGTCCTCTCCCCCCCGGGACCCGGGCCTGCGGTCCGGGTCACCCTGCGGCCTGCTAGCCGGGTGTGGTCCGGCCGCCGCCAGGGCCTGCAGGGCCTGGTCCAAGGTGCGGGCCAGCGGTATCCGGCGGTCCAGCCCGGTCAGCCGGGACAGCTGCAGGATCTTCGGCCGGACGCAGACCAGGCGCAGGCTGCCGCCATACCCCCTCGGGCGCGCTTAGCCGCGTCGGCCAGCGCGCCGAGCCCGGCCGAGTCGATGAAGCTGGCCTGGTCCAGGTCCGCTATCAGCGGACGGCCGGTGGCGGCCAGCTCAAAAAGCCACTCCCGCAGCCGGGTCACAGTGGCGATGTCGATCTCCCCGGCAACGGCCACGATCGCGCAACCCCGTTCGCGGCGGACCCCGATGGTCAGTGCCTCGCCCATGGCCAGCCTCCCACCCGGGCGCCGCCACCCGGCCCAGCCGGGCCGGAGCCGACCGGCAACGTGGCGGCGGACCGTTCGCCGGCTGACCTGCCCGCCCGTCCCGGGCCACAGGCGGGCCTGGCAGGTGCCGACGGTCCGGTCCGGGGAACGCGCCGCTCGGGGCTCAGCAGTGACGATGCCTCCCGTGCCCGTGCCCGTGCCCGTGTCCGTTCCGGCAGCCTGGCAGGGACTTGGTCGCAGGCGGGAAGGGACTCGTCACCGGCACAGCGGGGCTCGCAGCCGGGGACGGAGGGGCCGGGTCCGGCGTCGCCGGGGAGACTGACGGGACCGCGATCGCCCGCGACTGCGGCGAAGAGGCCGGCGTCGCATCCGACGTTGCTGGCGTGTCTGCCAGATTGCTGCGTCCCGCGCCGGGCGCCGTACTGGGGCCGCCCGCGGTGCCGTGGCTGGGCACCAGCAGCGCGAACGCGACGGCGGCCACGATTAGCACCAGGGCCGTAGCGGAAGCGGTCAGGGCGGTCCGGAAGCTGGTCTCTTCTAGCCAGGAGTTGATGACGTTCCGTAGCTGGGCCAGGCCAGCCGGGCATGCGTGACCAGCCCTGTGATCCCCGCCTTTCACCAAACCGGACGATACCGAGTGACACATGGTTAGGACGGCCCGTCACGTAAATGACCCGGTACGGCAGCACGGTTCAGGCTGTCCCGGTCCGGGGCGAGAACCCCTCACCGGGCAGGCACGATCCGGCGAGATTCCATGACTGGTTCACCGCCGCCGGATGAACCGATGTCGCGACAGTGTCCTCCATGAGGGGAGGGGCTGGCCGCTGCGGCGCGAGCTCAGCGGCTGCCTGATGCCCTCACCCGCCCCAGGCCGACGCTGTCCGTTAGCCGCTGCCAGGACCACCTGCGTACCCGATTCGCCGATCTGCGTGGAGATGCCACTTAGGTGATTGCTTCGTAGCGCGCAGATGCGGTCGATCTGGCGTACTGGGTGTCTGCAAACCACGCAACAACTCTCACGTTGCCCTCAGTGCATCGTGGGGACAGTGTTGTTGGCAGCGTCATTACTCAGTGCGGGTGGCCGCAGCTCAGATCCCCCTGTGTTGTGAGCCTGGTGATCGTATAGTGACTGCCATGTCGGCCGCTCTGCCCACCCCGGACGCGCCCGACGTGCCGGTGACCTCGGTGGCCGGGGCGATAGCTCGCATGGAGGCAATCGGGGCGGCGCTTCCCGCAGGAGATGGGCTCGCGTGTTTCAACCGCATGTACCTGGACGTCACCGGCCAGGTGAACAGCCAGCTCGGTCAGGCTTTTACGCCGATCCCGCGTTCATGACCCAACTGGACGTGACATTTGCCAACCTGTACTTCGCCGCGGCGGACATGGCGGGTAACCCGGCGGCTGTGCCGCTGGCCTGGCGGCCGCTGGTGGAGCGGCGCGCCGCGGTGGGGATCGAATCGATCCAGTTCGCGCTGGCGGGCATGAATGCCCATATCAGCCACGACCTGCCGGTGGCCATGGTCAGTACCTGCGCAACCCTGGCCACCTCACCGGATGCTGGCCAGCATTTCGCTGACTACCAGAAAGTGGACCAGTTGCTGGACGCCGCTGAGCAGTCCATCCGGCAGTCCTTTGAAACCGCCGCCGAACTGGCCGTTGATCATCATCTGAGCGCGGTGGCCACCTTGACCTGCAACTGGACTATTAACAGCGCCCGGGACCTGGCGTGGAATAACGCCCGGCTGCTGTGGGCAGTGCGCGATGATCCGTTCGCGTGCGGGCTCTTCCTGGACAGCCTGGCCGCCTCGACAGCACTGGCAAGCCGGATGCTGCTGGTGGCGGTCTGAGACCACCCCGGCGGGAGCATTCCTGATCAACCGGGGACTTCGGCGCCGTCCGTTCCGGGAACCGGTGACCTTTCCCCGATATCGAGGGATTGCTGTCAGACTAGGCTGATGGCGCAGGTATTGTGCCCTGTCGTGATCGGCAGGGACGCCGAGCTGGAGGCGGTCGACGCGGCGCTGACGGCCGCTGTGGCCGGGCACGGCGGGTGTGTAGTTATCACCGGGGAGCCGGGGATCGGCAAGTCGCGGCTGGCCCTGGAGACGGCCAGCCGGGCGGCCAGCCGTGGCATCCGGGTCGTTACCAGCCGGGCGGTGCCGCAGTCAGCGACCGCTGCTTACCGGCCGCTAACGGACGCGCTTGTGCAGCTCCTCCGGGACCGGGCGGTTCCCGATGACGCGACGATGGAGCCCTGGCTGCCCGCGCTGAGCGCGCTGCTGCCGGGAGTGGCTGGCCGCGCTCCGGCGAGTGGAGAGGTCTCACCCGGGATCCGCGGTGAGGCGCTGATCCAGCTTCTTCGGCGTCTCGCGCCGCAGGGCCTGGTCATAGTGCTGGAGGACCTGCACTGGGCGGACCCGGACACCGTGGCCCTGATGGAGTACCTCGGCGAGCACCTTGATGGCGAGCCGTTGCTGTGCGTACTTACCCTGCGCGCTAACCGGCCGTCGGCCGCACTGGAAGTGGCCCGCCGGCAGCGGGGCCGGCCCGGCGTACTTCACCTCGGTCTTGACCGGCTCAGCGATGAGGACATGGCGCGCATGGTCCATGCCTGCATCCCGGGAGCAGAGGCGGAACTCCTGCGCCGGGTGCAGGCCTCCGCCGAAGGAGTACCGCTGCTGGCGGAAGATCTGCTGGCATCGCCCGGGCTGCCGGAGTCGTTCACCGAGACGGTCCGCGAGCGCCTGGCCGGGTTCAGCGAACCGCAGCGATCGGTGATCGAGGCCGCTGCCATCCTCGGCCGCCACTTC
>Ga0335078_10003561_pt1 | contig 23178 bp, 24 predicted proteins | sample Lox_Sample_32_FD_206711 | JGI IMG/M metagenome (GOLD analysis project Ga0335078, IMG submission 206711) | Soil microbial communities from Loxahatchee National Wildlife Refuge, Florida, United States - Lox_Sample_3.2 | ecosystem: Environmental > Terrestrial > Soil > Wetlands | place: USA... | reverse complement strand
TCGCCGATATGCTGCTGCACGTAAGATGCGTCGATCTTCATCGTTTCGCCGGAGCGATCCGTGGCGGCAAAAGAAATCTCGTCGAGCACGCGCTCCATCACCGTCTGCAGGCGGCGCGCGCCGATGTTCTCGATCGCGGAATTCACCGATACCGCGATGTCGGCGATGGCGTCGATCGCGTCCTCGGTGAAATCGAGGGTGACACCTTCGGTCGCGAGCAGCGCGACGTATTGCTTGATCAGAGAGGCTTCCGGTTCGGTCAGAATGCGGCGGAAATCGTCGCGGGTGAGCGCCTTCAGCTCGACGCGGATCGGCAGCCGGCCCTGCAGTTCCGGCAACAGGTCCGACGGCTTGGAGATGTGGAAGGCGCCCGAGGCGATGAACAGCACGTGGTCGGTCTTCACGGGGCCGTGCTTGGTGTTGACCGTGGTGCCCTCGATCAGCGGCAGAAGATCGCGCTGCACGCCCTCGCGCGAGACGTCGGCGCCGCGCAGGCCTTCGCGGCCGGCAATCTTGTCGATCTCGTCGAGGAAGACGATGCCGTTCTGCTCGACCGCCTTGATCGATTCCTGGATGAGCTGTTCGTTGTCCAAGAGCTTGTCGGATTCCTCGTTGATCAGGATGCCGTGGGAGTCGTGCACGGTCACCTTGCGCGTCTTGGTGCGGCCGCCGCCGAGCTTGCCGAAGATGTCGCCGAGATTGATGGCGCCCATTTGCGCGCCCGGCATGCCGGGGATCTCGAACATCGGCATGCCGCCGCCGCCCGCCTGCACCTCGATCTCGATTTCCTTGTCGTTCAATTCGCCGGCGCGCAGCTTCTTGCGGAAGCTCTCGCGCGTCGACGGGCCGGAGCCGGGGCCGACCAGCGCGTCGAGCACGCGCTCTTCCGCCGCGAGCTCGGCCTTGGCCTGCACGTCCTTGCGTTTGCGCTCGCGGGTGAGCGCGATGGAGATCTCGACGAGATCGCGCACGATCTGCTCGACGTCGCGGCCGACATAGCCGACCTCGGTGAACTTGGTGGCTTCGACTTTCAAGAACGGCGCGCCGGCAAGCTTCGCCAAACGGCGCGAAATCTCGGTCTTGCCGACGCCGGTCGGCCCGATCATCAGGATATTCTTCGGCAGCACTTCCTCGCGCAGTCTGTCGTCGAGCTGCAGGCGGCGCCAGCGGTTGCGTAGCGCGATGGCGACCGCGCGCTTGGCGTCGTTCTGGCCGACGATGTAGCGGTCGAGTTCGGAAACGATTTCGCGGGGGGAGAAGTCGGTCATTGATCACTCACGAGGTGTCATCATCCGCGAAAGCGGATGATCCAGTAAACGCAAAGCTCTCAATTCATCTTTTTCGCCGGGGTTACGGGATGCCCGCCTTCGCGGGCATGACAGCTAGGTGGTTAGCTTCTCGATCGTCACATTGCGGTTGGTGTAGACGCAGATGTCGGCGGCGATGTCGAGCGACTTCTTGACGATCGCCTCGGCGTCGAGCGGGCCGTCGAGCAGCGCGCGGGCGGCGGCGAGCGCATAGTTGCCGCCGGAGCCGATGCCGGCGACGCCGGCCTCCGGCTCCAGCACGTCGCCGGTACCGGTCAAGACCAGCGACACCTGCTTGTCGGCGACGATCATCATGGCTTCGAGGCGGCGCAGATAGCGGTCGGTGCGCCAGTCCTTGGCGAGCTCGACGGCGGCGCGCAGCAATTGGCCCGGATACTGTTCGAGCTTGCTTTCCAGCCGTTCGAACAGGGTAAACGCGTCGGCGGTGGCGCCGGCGAAGCCGCCGATCACGTCGCCCAATCCTTGTGGGCCCTTGCCGAGCCGGCGCACCTTTTTGGCGTTAGCCTTGACGATGGTCTGCCCGATGGAGACCTGGCCGTCGCCGCCGATGACCACGCTGCCGCCCTTGCGGACGGTGAGAATGGTGGTGCCGTGCCAAAGAGGACTTGCGGGCAATTCGTTGGAGGACATACGCGTTAACCCCTGAGTGGCTGCACATGTAAGGGCGCCCGGCGGGGGATGCAAACGCATGAGCGCTGCCTCCCCCCGCCGGCGGGGGAGGGGACGCTGGAGCCGCAAGGCAGTACCGTTGTGGCAAACAGCACGAACCCCTGATAAAAGGCGCGCGACAAAGGGATATTCGCCGAGGATCCGCCATGCGCAAGGGCGCCGTGAAGCGCAAGACCAAGGAAACCGACGTCGAGGTCGAAGTCGATCTCGACGGGCAGGGCCGCTCGTCGGTTGCGACCGGCATCGGCTTTCTCGACCACATGCTCGATCTGTTGGCGCGGCACTCGCGCATCGACATCACCGTCAAGGCCAAGGGCGACCTGCACATCGACCACCACCACACCACCGAGGACGTCGGCATCGCGCTCGGAACGGCGGTGAAGCAGGCGCTCGGCGACATGAAGGGCATCACCCGCTACGCCGATGTGCACGTGCCGATGGACGAGGCGTTGACGCGCGTCGCGCTCGACATTTCCGGGCGGCCGTTTTTGGTGTTCAAGGCGGAGTTCGTGCGCGACAAGGTCGGCACCTTCGACACCGAGCTGGTGCAAGAGTGGTTCCAGGCCTTCGCCATAAACGCCGGCATCACGCTGCACGCCGAGACTTTATACGGCAGCAACGATCACCATATCGCCGAATCCTGCTTCAAAGGCCTGGCGCGGGCGCTGCGCGCGGCGGTGGCGATCGATCCGCGCGCCAAGGACGAAGTGCCGTCCACCAAGGGCTCGCTGGGCGGCTAAGCGTCATTCCGGGACGGCGCTTTAGCGCCGGACGCGGAATCCAGAGCGACAGGGATTGAGCGAGTGGCTCTGGATACCGGGTTCGCTCGCTTCGCTCGCGCCCCGGAATGACTAGATAGTGTTGAGAGTTGTCGTCATGCCCACTTACACCGTGCACGCACCGCCGCCGCGCAAAGGCGAAACCGCGAGCGCTCCCGAGCGCTTCGTGTTTGTGCGTGACGGATTCCACGTCTGGGCGTTGCTACTCACCCCGTTCTGGCTGCTGCGCTACCGGCTGTGGCTCGCCTTCGTCGTCTATCTCGCGGTCGGCATCGCGCTTGCGATTGTGGAGCGCCGGCTGGCGCTGCCGGCGGGTGTGCAATTCGCCGCCGGGTTTCTCGTCGCGCTGCTGGTCGGTTTCGAGGCGGCGAGCATCCGCCGCCGCAAGCTGGCGTGGAAGCGCTGGACCATGCTCGGCTTCGTTGTCGGCGAGGACATCGAGACGGCGGAGCATCGTTTCTTCGCCGCCTGGACCAAGCGTGCCAACCAAGCGCCACCGCCGGCGCCGCCGGTCGCGCCGCCGAACAACATCGCGCTGCCGCCGCGCGAGGCGCCGCCCGACATCATCGGCTTATTCCCCGAAGCCGGGAGCGCGCGATGAGCGTCGCCATCGTCGACTACGGCTCGGGCAATCTGCACTCGGCGGCCAAGGCGTTCGAGCGCGCGGCGCGCGAGAGCGGGCACGATCAGCCGATCGCCGTCACCAGCAATCCGGACGAGATCGCGGCCGCGTCGCGCGTGGTGCTGCCGGGCGTCGGCGCCTTTGCCGACTGCCGGCATGGGCTCGACGCCATCCCCGGCATGATCGATGCTTTGAATGAGAGTGTCGTGAAGCAGGGCAAGCCGTTTTTCGGTATTTGTGTCGGCATGCAGCTGATGGCCGAGCGCGGACGCGAGTATCAGGTCACGCCGGGCTTGGGCTGGATCGCCGGCGAGGTCGATCGCATTCAGCCTGCCGACGCCAGCCTGAAGATTCCGCACATGGGCTGGAATACGCTCAATATGCTGCAGCCGCACCCGCTGCTCGAGGATATCCCGCTCGGGCCGGACGGGCTGCATGCCTATTTCGTGCATTCCTATGAGCTCAAGCCGGCGCGGCGCGGCGACCTGGTGGCGCAGGCCGACTATGGCGGCCCGCTCACGGCGATCGTCGGCCGCGACAACATGGTCGGCACGCAGTTTCACCCGGAGAAGAGCCAGCGCCTCGGCTTGAAGCTGATCGCGAATTTCTTGCAGTGGAGCCCATGATCCTCTTCCCCGCCATCGACCTGAAGGACGGCCAGGCTGTTCGGCTGCAGCAGGGCGACATGGCGCGCGCGACCGTGTTCCATCGCGATCCGGCGGCGCAGGCGCATCTGTTCGAGCAGCAGGGCTTCCGCCATCTGCACGTCGTCGACCTCGATGGCGCCTTTGCCGGCAAGCCGATGAATGTCGCCGCGGTCGAGCGCATTCTCGACACCGTCGGCCTCTGCGTGCAACTCGGCGGCGGCATCCGTAACACGGCGACGGTCGAAGCCTGGCTGGAGAAAGGCATCAACCGCGTGATCATCGGCACTGCGGCGGTGCGCGATCCGCCGTTCGTCAAACAGGTTGCGCGCGACTATCCGGGCAAGATCGCGGTCGGGCTCGACGCGCGCGACGGCAAGGTGGCGGTGCAGGGCTGGGCGGAGACATCGGAGCTCACGGCGCTGGAGATTGCCAAACGCTTCGAGGACGCTGGCGTCGCCGCCATCGTCTATACCGACGTGTCGCGCGACGGCATGTTGCAGGGCTTGAACCTCGACGCCACCATCGCCCTCGCCGACGCGATTTCGATTCCGGTGATCGCCTCCGGCGGGCTCGCCTCGATCGACGACATCAAGGCGCTGCTCGCGCCGCGCGCGAAGAAGCTCGCTGGCGCCATTGCCGGGCGCGCGCTCTACGATGGGCGGCTCGACGCGGCGGAGGCGCTCAAGCTGATCCGCGAAGCCAAGGCGGCGTAAGCCATGTTCAAAGTCCGCGTCATTCCCTGCCTCGACGTCAAAGACGGCCGCGTGGTCAAGGGCGTCAATTTCGTCAATTTGCGCGACGCCGGCGATCCGGTGGAAGCCGCGATCGCCTATGACGCGGCCGGCGCCGACGAACTCTGCTTCCTCGACATCACCGCGAGCCATGAGAAGCGCGGCATCATCCTCGACGTGGTGCGGCGCACCGCCGAGGCGTGCTTCATGCCGCTCACCGTCGGCGGCGGCGTGCGCACCATCGACGACATCCGCGCGCTGCTGTCGTCGGGGGCCGACAAGGTGTCGATCAACACCGCGGCGGTCGAGCGGCGCGCCTTCGTCAAGGAGGCGGCGGAGAAATTCGGCGACCAGTGCATCGTCGTCGCCATCGACGCCAAGAAGGTATCGAAAGAAGGCGAGACGCCGCGCTGGGAAATCTTCACCCACGGCGGCCGCAAGCCGACCGGCATCGACGCCGTCGCCTACGCCAAGGAAGTGGTCAGCCTCGGCGCCGGCGAAATCCTGCTGACCTCGATGGATCGCGACGGCACGCGGCGCGGCTTCGACATCGCGCTCACGCGTGCCATCGCCGATGCGGTGAGCGTGCCGGTGATCGCCTCCGGCGGGGTCGGCACGCTCGACCATCTGGTCGAGGGCATCCGCGACGGCCACGCCACCGCGGTATTGGCCGCCTCGATCTTCCACTTCGGCGAGCACAGCGTGCGCGAGGCGAAGGCCTATATGGCCAAAGCCGGTCTGCCGATGCGGCTCGATGCGTAACACCCCGGAATGACTACGAATAACAGAGATGCTAAAGGATCCCCCATGAGCACATTCACGCTGGCCGATCTGGAAAAGCGGGTGCACGAGCGCGCCAAGGCGAGCGCGGGCGAATCCTATACCCGGGCACTGCTCGACAAAGGCGTCGCCCATTGCGCCAAGAAGCTGGGCGAAGAGGCGTTCGAAACCGCCATGGCCGCCGTGCAGGACGACAAGCCCCGCGTCGTCGCCGAGGCCGCCGACCTGCTCTATCATCTTCTGGTCGTGCTCACGGCGCGCGGCGTGACGCTCGCCGAAGTCGAGGCCGAACTGGACAAGCGCACGGCGCAATCGGGCCACCAGGAAAAGGCCGCTCGCGGCTGACGGACGGACGCGGAATGGAACAGCGCACCGAAGAGACGCTCTCGCCCTACCGCACGTTCTCGCGCGCGGAATGGGCGGCGTTGCGCGAAGACACGCCGATGACCCTGACCTCGGAGGAGGTCACGCGCCTGCGCTCGCTGCACGACCGCCTCGACATGAACGAAGTCGAGGAAATCTACCTGCCGCTGTCGCGATTGTTGTCGATGTATGTCGCGGCAACGCAGCGGCTGTTTCGTGCGCAGGAGCGCTTCCTCGGCACCGAGGACGTGAAGATGCCGTACATCATCGGCGTCGCCGGCTCGGTGGCGGTGGGCAAGTCGACCACCGCGCGCGTGCTGCAAGCCTTGCTCGCGCGCTGGCCGAACGTGCCCAAGGTCGATCTCATCACCACCGACGGATTTCTCTATGCGAACGCGATCCTCGAGCGCGAAGGCCTGATGGAAAAGAAGGGCTTTCCGGAAAGCTACGATCTGCCGGCGCTCTTGCGCTTCCTCACCGACGTGAAGGCAGGCCGGCGGCCGGCGCGCGCGCCAATCTACTCGCATCTCATCTACGACGTGACGCCGAACCAGTGGGTGGAGGTCGACCGGCCGGACATCCTCATCGTCGAGGGCTTGAACGTGCTGCAGACCGGGCGGCTGCCGAAGGACGGCAAGGCCATCCCCTTCGTCTCGGACTTTTTCGATTTCTCGGTCTATCTCGATGCCGACGAGGACGTGCTCAAGTCGTGGTACGTGAACCGCTTCCTCACGCTGCGCTCAACCGCGTTCCGCGATCCGAAATCATACTTCCATCGCTATTCGAATCTGTCGGACGCGGAAGCGATCGAGACCGCGTCGTCGATCTGGAGCCGCATCAACCTGGTCAATCTGCACGAGAACATCATTCCGACGCGCCAGCGCTCCGACCTCATCTTGAAGAAGGGCGAGAGCCACCAGGTCGAGCAAGTGTCGCTGAGAAGGTTGTGAGCGTTTTCCAGTCGTCCCCGCGAAAGCGGGGGCCCGGTAGACGCCGACGTTTCGATTCAATCGATGCTTTCGCGATTACCGGATCGTCCGTCTTCGCGGACGATGGCAGTCGTGCGGCCTACGCCGCCGGCCGCCCGACGGCGAAGTGCTCGATATAGCGCTGCTTGATCGCCGTGACCGGCAAAATGATCAGCACGTCGGTGGTGCCGAACTCGTGGTCGACCACCGCGCCGTCGCCGATATAGGCGCCGAGCCGCAGATAGCCCTTGATCAGCGGCGGCAGGACCTGCAGCGCCTGCTTCGGGTCGATCGCTTCCTTGGAGATGCGGTTCATCTCGACATAGCGCTCGGGCAACGCGCGCGTCCGCCATTCTTCCGGCGCCCGCGCGTAGTGGTGCATGAACGACAACGGCATCGCCAGCTGCTTGGGATCGGTGCCGTCGAGACTGGCGCAGCCGAACATCACGTCGGTTTTGTTCTGCCGCAGGTAGCCGGCAATGCCGTGCCACAACAGCTCCATCGTGCGTTTGTTGCGGTAGGGGGCGAGCACGCAGGAACGGCCGAGCTCGAGGAATTGCAGATTGCCGTGGCGCGCGATCAGCGAGCCGATGTCGAATTCGCTGGAGGTGTAGAAGCCGCCATATTCCTCGGCCACCGGCTGGCGCAGCAGACGATAGGTGCCGACCACCGCCGCCCGGTTGGCGTTCTGCTTGTCGTGGGTGTCGTGGTCGAGCACCAGCAGGTGGTCGCAGATCGCGTCATAGGCGTCGACGTCGCGCCGCGCGAACAGCCGTCCCGGATTGGCGATGGCGGCGCCCTCTTGATAGAACACGCGGTAGCGCAATTTCTGCGCCTGGCGGACCTCGGCGGCGGTCTGCGCCAGCCGCACTTCCAGCGAGCCGAGCCGGCCCAGGCTCTGCGACGGGCGATGCGCGCGCGCCGCCCAGGCCTGCAAGCCGCCATAGGCCTGCAGCGCGGAAATCAGGCTAGGGACGGCGGGGCCGGCGGGCGCAGGGCGGAAGCGTTCGAACAGGGTACGCGGCAGATAAAGACTGTTGCTGCGTGCCATGGACATTTTGCTCCTTTTCGGGGCGAAAAAAGGCGCGATTGACCTGAATCTCGAGCAAACCGAATCGGGTAGCGAGCTCCATCACCCCGGTACAGCATGAGCGGGACACGGAATTATGACAAGGCGAATTTATGACAAGGCGGGAATGCGCGTTTCAGGCAGCGAGGCGAGCCGCAACCGCCTCGAGCGTTTCGCGCAGTTTTTCGCGGTCGAGCGGCTTGACCAGCAGCCCGTCCATGCCGGCGGCAAGGCAGGCGGCGCGGTCGTCGGCCTGGGCATTGGCGGTGAGCGCCAGGATGCGGGTCGGCCGTTCGGCTCCGGCTTCGGCGGCGCGGATGCGGCGGGTGGCTTCCAGGCCGTCCATGCCCGGCATCTGCACGTCCATCAGCACCAGATCGTAAGGCTTTCCCGCCGCCCGCGCCGTTGTCCACAGCTTAACAGCCGTGTCGCCGTTGCCGGCGACCGCCGCGCGATGGCCGAGTCGGGTGAGCAGCGCGCGCGCGAGCAGCGCGTTGATCTCGTTGTCCTCGGCGACCATAATCGACAGACCCTTGCCGGGCGCGGGCGCCGCCGCGCCCGCGGACATTTCCGCCGGCAAGTCCTCGAAGGCGGCCGCGGCGGTGAGCCGCGCGCCGAGCGAGGCCTTGCGCACCGGCTTGATGAGATAGCCGGTGAAGCCGTGCTCTTTGAGCGCGGCGAGCTCATGCCGCTCGCCCGGGCGGATCAACACGATGCGGCGCGCGATGCCGCCGCGGGCGAGGTCGCCGCCCTCGATCAGGCCGCGCGCCAGCGGATAATCGATCAGCAGCATGTCCCAATTTTGTTGCGCCAGCAGGGCGCGCGCGCTTGGCTCGTCGGCGGCGACCGCTATGTCGGCGCCCCACCTTGCGAGCTGGTGCGCCAGAGTTGCCGCGACGGCGTCGGTCGCGCCCATGATCAACGCCGCCTTGCCGGCAAGATCAGGCGGGGTGAATTCGCGGGCAGTGACGGTTGCCGGCGTCAGCGGCATGGTAACGCTGAAGGTCGCGCCCTTGCCGGGCTCGCTGTCGACCGCGATACGACCATCCATGCGCTCGACAATGCGTTTGGAGATCGCCAGACCGAGTCCGGTGCCGCCGAATTTGCGGGTGGACGAGCCGTCGGCCTGCTCGAAGTCGCGGAAGATGCGCGCCTGATCCTCTTGCGTCAGCCCGATGCCGGTGTCGCGCACCTGGAAGCGGATGGCGTCGCCGTCCGGCTCGACGATGACCGCGACGCCGCCGGTTTCGGTGAACTTGATGGCGTTGCCGGCGAGATTGAGCAGCACCTGGCGCAAGCGCGCGGCATCGCCAACGATTTTCTCCGGCAGCCGGTCGTCGACGAAGCAGGCGATTTCGATGTTCTTTGCCTGCGCGCGCGGCGCCAACAGCTCGACCGCTTCTTCGACCAGCGGCGCGAGCGCGAGCGGCCGCGCTTCCAGCGCGAGCTTGCCGGCCTCGATCTTGGAGAAATCGAGAATCTCTTCGATCAGCGATAGCAGCGTTTCGCCCGAAGCCTTCGCCGCCTTCGCATAGGTGAGCTGCTCAAGCGTGAGCGGCGTGTCGAGCAACAGATCGGCCATGCCGAGAATGCCATTGAGCGGCGTGCGAATCTCGTGGCTGACGGTGGCGAGGAAACGCGACTTGGCGCGGTTGGCGCTTTCCGCGTCGTCGCGCGCCTTGGCCAGCGCGCTCACCTCGATCTCGTGCAGCTCCCAATTGTCGTCGGACAATTCCTCGATGCGCATCTCCAGCGCGCGCACTCTGTCCTTATGGTTGCGCTGGCGCATCAGCATGAAGGCGATCACCGCGCAGGCGGCGGCAAACAGCGCGCCGACGCCCGTGGCGTAGGCGTAAGGGTCGTAGTTCGCGCTTTGCAGGCGGACGCCGGTGAGGAAGCCGAGCCAGCCGGACACCACCGCCATGGTGGCGACGACCGAGCGGCCGAACAGCACCAGCGCGGCCCTGTTGCGCGCGCGCCGGCGCGCCCGTAGCGCGAACGAGTTGTGCGGCCCCGCTGGCATGGTTAGGTGCCTGAAATCCCCGCGTCTGCGGCGGCATTTTCGGCCCCGAACCTTGCGTTTCTATTCCCCGCCGCGCGCGGCGCGGGCTAACGATGCGAACGTGGTGAAGGGGACATTAACCCGGCGGTAACCGCAGAGGGCCGCCTGCGGATCGGTCAGTTACGCGCGGCGAATGCGCGGGTGGAACCGGCGGATTTCTCTTCGTTGCGCCAGATCACGGCGAACAAAGCGGCGGCGTCTTCTCGCGAGAAGCCGGCCGATCGCACGTAGATCTTGTGGGCGGCCGGCGCGCGCGACAGCGCCACCGTGAGGTCGGCCTTGGCGGCGGTGGGATCGAGGCGGATGCTGCGGATGACGGTGGCGCCGGCACAGGCATTGGCGCTGTCGCCGTCGTCGACCAGCACGAAATCGGCGGCGGCCGCGTCGTCGGTGAGCTGCAGGCGCAGGTCGGGCTTGGCCGCCGCATTGTCGATGCGCACGGTGATATTGGCCGCGGCGCTGTCGGACATCCGATAGCCGGTGTCGCCGGCGATGAAGCAGGGCTTGCTTCCCGACACGAAGAGCGTGCTGGCGGCGGTGGGGACGGCGACGACGAGGGCGAGCAGGACGGCAGTGTGGGTCCGTTTCATGGCGCCCTCGTGCGACGCGAGGCCAATGGACCGCGCTGCACAAGAATACCGCCGAGCGTTTACCGGTTTATTAAATCGCCCGGATTTTCAGGCCGCCCGGCGCACCTCGTCGGCCAGCACGCGAAAGGACAAGGCTTCCGCGAAATGCACGCGGCCGACCTTCTCGGCGCCGTCGAGATCGGCCAGCCTGCGGGCGACGCGCAGCACGCGGTGATAGCCGCGCGCCGACAGATGCATCGAGTCGGCGGCGTCGCGCAGCAGCGCCAGTCCGTTGCCATCGGCGCGCGGCAGTCAGGCCGCCCGCTGCGCCTCCTGCAGGGCCTGCAGCATCAGGTCCTGGTTACGCAGGACGAAGCCGTTGCGCTCGTCGAGCAGGCGGGCCAGGAATGCTTCGCCCGCTTGCTTGAGCATGGCGTTGTTCGGCGGCTGGCCGGCGCCGCCCGAGTGCCGCGCCACCAGCTCCTCGACGGTGCGGAACAAGAGCGCATTGCTCTCGCGGATGATCTTGCGCAGCCGCCCCTTGTAACGGCCGAGCCCGGGCAGGCCGGGAAACAGATGCTGCATGATCGCCGCCTCGTTGCAGGCCCAGTTGAGCTGCGGCGACAGCGCCTTGTAGCCGTGCACCCAGCCCGACACGTCCATGGTCTGGCGCAGCGCGCGATAGAACTCGTCGACGCGCGGATCGAGGAAGTCGTAATCGGGATCGCTGACGTCGCCGCGCAGCCGTCCGCCGCGCTCGAGCTCTTCCTTGATCGGCGTGCCGTCGTAGGGAAGCATCTTGCAGAACACCGCGCCGGCGCTGCCGTCGCCGACGATGGCGCGCAGGAAGTCGATGTTGCCGAGGATCGACTGGAAATCGCTCGATGGGTCGAGCAGCATGAAGCCGAACTCGAACATGATGCCGAGCCGCTTGAGGATGCGGACCGCGCGCAGGTTCTCGGCGACGGTGATCTCCTTGTGGAGCACCTTCAGTCCTTGTTCGGTGCCCGACTCGAGGCCCATGTAGACCATGTAGAGGCCGGCGTCGCGCATGCGCGCCATGAGGTCCGGCTCGACGGCGTCGGCGCGGCAATTGATCTTCCAGATCGCGCGGCCGGGCAGGTCTGCTCTGTGCAATTCGTCGACGAACTCGTTCGCCCAGGCGCGCCACACCTTGCCGAACAGCGGGAAGTCGTCGTCCTGGAACAGAAAGATCGAGATGCCGCGCTCCGCGTTGAGCGTCGTCATCTCGCGGACCACATCGGCCGGCTGGCGCGTGCGCACCACCTTGCCGGGCGCGGTGCGGTAGAAGGTGTGGATCGAGCAGAACGAGCAGGTGCGCGCGCAGCCGCGGCTCGCCAGCAGCGGGAACGCCGCGCGGCCGAGCACCTTGTGCGGCTCGAAATCGCGCTGCGGGTAAGGCAGGCTGTCGAGATCGGGAATTAGCTTGCGCGGCGCATTGGCCACGGCCTCGCCGTCGCGCATGAAGCAGAGCCCGTCGATCGCGCGCCAGTCGACCCCGGCATGCAGCGCGCGTACCAATTCGAGCAGCGTGAGTTCGCCCTCAAAGCGCACCACGCTGTCGAGGCCGGGCACGGTGGCGAGCGTCTGCCGGTAGCTCAGCGTCGGATAATGGCCGCCCATGGTGAAATGGCAGTCGATGCCGTTGGCGCGCAAATAATCGATGAGATCGCCGAAACGGCGGATGTAGAACTGGAAGATCAGCGAGAAGCCGATGGCGATCGGATTGAGCTTTTTCGCCAGCGCCAGGATCTCGGTCGGATGGCGCTCGTAGTCGACGACCTCGACCGGATAGCCTTCGCGGCGCAGCGTCGCCGCCAGGTAGCCGATGCCGAGATTGGCCATGCGCTGGAAACCGATCAGCATGATCGGGCGCGGCTTGCCGGCGGCGAGCGGAATCTCAACGCCGGAGTTCGCCGGCCGCGGCAAATCGCAACACTGGCCGGAATCAGTGGCGGCAGCCATGACGGCCTCCTCAGCCTTGCAGTGATCGAGCAATCGGGATTGCGCATGCGGCGCTGACCGCACGCGCGTTTCCTTGGCCTAGCCCGCCGACTTGACGGCGGCGATCGCCTGGTCGAGCGCCTTGGCCTGCAGGTCGGTCACATCGCGCTGATGCTGAAGCCGGATGGCCGTGAGTTGCTGGGCCACCTGCGGGCCGAGGTCGATCGGGCCCACCGGGTCCCAGTACCAATGCGGGTTGAACTTGAAGATGTCCGGCACGGTCGCGACAGGGACATTCACTTTCAGAGCTGGTTTCTTGCTCATCGTCGCCTCCTGCTGTGGGAGGCATAAGACTGGCACAGATCAACTTTTCGTTGCAATAGGCAATTATACGGTCGCAAGTAGTTGAGCCAATTTTGAAGTCTTTTTGACGAGACAGCGAACTATCGCCGTTTGGCTTCGATCTTGTCCCAGATCAGCACCGCGGCGTCGGGGCCGCCGAGATTCTTCACCGCGCGAATGCCGGTGGGCGACGTGACGTTGATCTCGGTCAGCCAGTCGCCGATCACGTCGATGCCGGCGAACAACAGCCCGCGCTCGCGCAGTGCCGGGCCGAGCCGTCGGCAGATCTCGCGCTCGCGCGCGGTCAAGTCGGTCGCCGCCGGCGCGCCGCCGCGCACCATGTTGGAACGCAGATCGTCGGCAGCCGGAATGCGGTTGACCGCGCCGGCGAACTCGCCGTCGACCAAAAGGATGCGTTTGTCGCCGGCCTTCACCGCGGGCAGGAATTTCTGCACCACCCATTGCTCGCGGAAGGTGACGGCGAACATGTCGTAGAGCGAGCCGAAATTGAGGTCGTCATGCGTGATACGGAAAACAGCGCCGCCGCCGTGGCCGTAAAGCGGCTTCATCACGATGTCGCCGTGCTCGGCGCGGAACGCCTTGATCTCGGCGAGGTCGCGGGTGAGCAGGGTCGGCGGCATCAAGTCGGGAAATTCGGTGACAAAGAATTTTTCCGGCGCGTTGCGCACATGCGCCGGATCGTTGACCACCAGCGTCTTCGGGTGGATGCGCTCGAGCAGATGCGTGGTGGTCACATAGGCGAGGTCGAAGGGCGGGTCCTGGCGCAGCAGGATCACGTCGAACGTCGACAGCTCGAGGCGCTTGGCCTCGCCCAGCGTGAAATGGTCGCCGGCCACATCGCGCACGGCGAGACTCTCGACCGTGGCGAACAACCGGCCGTTGAGCAAAGCCAGTCGCTCCGGCGTGTAATAGGTGAGCGCGTGGCCCCGTTTTTGCGCCTCCAGGAGCAGGGCGAAGGTGGAATCGCCCTTGATGTTGATCCGCTGGATCGGATCCATTTGCACCGCGACTTTGAGGCTCATTGGGACCTGTTTGGCAGCGTTTCCGGGCAACGAGAAGCTCAAGGAAAACAAACCGTTAACATATTACCGCCAGTATAGCCGCTTCGGTGACCTGTCTTTCAAGGGTGGGGGCTGCTTTTGACTTTGCCGAAGCTTTCCATTGCCGCCAAGCTCTATGCGATCTTCGCCTTAATGGCCACCGCGACCATCGCTTTGTCAGTGGTCGCCGTCCATGCCGCACGTCACCACCAGGACCTGACCGACGAATTCGAGTCGGCGAACGCCGGCACCCTGAACGTCGAGAAGGTGAACGGGCTGATCTACGCCGTGGTGATGGAATCGCGCGGCGTCTACATGTCGAGCGATATGCCGACGTCGAAGATCTATGCCGACGGCATTCTGAAATTCAACAAACAGATCGCCAAGGTGGTCGAGGATTGGAAGAAATCGGTGCGCGGCGACGACGCCGAATTGTTCGGCCAGTTCTCCGGCCGTATCGCGCAGTTCATCGATTTCCGCCGCGAACTGGCGCGGCTGGGCACCGAAGTCAGTCCCGCCGCCGGCCGCGAATGGGGCGACAACGACGCCAACCGCTCGGTGCGCAAGGCACTCAACAAGGACCTGGACCAGCTCACCAAGATTTATGCAACACGCGCATCGCGCGTTTACACAGAGATCGACACCGGCATCGATAAGACCGCGATGTGGCTGACCTTGCTCGCCGGCATTGCGGTCGTGCTGGCGGCCGCCGGCGCATGGGTGATCGGGCGCAGCGTGGCCGAGCCTATTGCCAAGATCACGAATATCACGGAGGCGGTCGCCGCCGGCGATTCGTCGATTGCAGTGCCGTTCAGCGAGCGCAGCGACGAGATCGGCGCGCTCGCGCGCTCGATCGGCGTGTTCCAGCGCGCCATGCGCAACAACGAGGAACTCAATCGCACCGTGCGCAGCGACGCCGAAATGCGCACGCAGCGTCAGGAGCAGATGTCGAACGAGATTTCGCGCTTCTCGGCGGAAGTCGAAGCGACGCTCGCGGAACTCGGGCGCATTTCCGATCAGATGCTGTCCGCCTCGAGCCAGCTCGCCGGCGCCGCCGACGAAGCTTCGGCCAAGACCGCCAGTGCCTCGGCTGCCTCGGCGGAAGCCTCCTCCAACGTGCGCGATATCGCCTCCGCCGCCGACGAATTGTCGGCCTCGGTGAACGAGATCGACCGCCAGGTGGCGCAATCGAACGCTATCGCCACCAAGGCGGTGAACGAGGCCGGCCGCACCAATATCGCGGTTAAGGAATTGGACGAGGCGGCCGCGCGCATCGGCGACGTGGTCAAGCTGATCACCGACATCGCCGAGCAGACCAACCTGCTCGCGCTCAACGCCACCATCGAGGCGGCGCGCGCGGGCGAGGCCGGGCGCGGCTTCGCCGTGGTGGCCGGCGAGGTGAAGGCGCTCTCCGGGCAGACCAGCCGCGCCACCGAGGAAATCGCCGCGCAGATCGCCGGCATGCAGCGCGCCACCGTGCGCTCGATCGAGGCGATCACCTCGATCGAGCACATCATCCGCGAAATCGGCGACATCAGCGGCGCTATCGCCGCGGCGGTCACCGAGCAGGGCGCTGCCACCGCGGAAATCGCCCGCAGCGTCGAAATCGCCGCCAAGCGCACGGTGGAGACCGCCGACGAGGTCGGGCTGGTCGGCACCGCGACCGAAGACACGCGTTCGAGCGCCGGCGCGGTGAAGATGGTGGCCGACGATCTCGGCAGCGTCGCCGGCCGCATCCGCGGCCAGGTCGATGCGTTCTTCCAAAGGCTGAGCGCTTAGAGCCTTGCCATTCCGGGGCGCGGGCGCAGCCCGCGAACCTGGAATCCAGGGCCGCCGCCTCTTGCATCCGTTGTTTGGGTCTGGATTCCGGGCCCACGCGCTCCGCGCGTGTCGCGGAATGACAATCAAGATTCAAACGCCGCCGGAATGTGGCGCGGCAGCTTGCCGGGCGCGACCAGGATCGCGTCGAAGCGCAAGTCGCGGATCGTCGGCTGCAAATTATTGGCGAGCCAGACTTCCGCCGCCGCGGCGATGCGCTGCTGCTGCCGCTCGGTCACCGCTTCCGCCGCGGCGGCATCGAGCGTGTCCCGCGCCTTCACCTCGACGAAGATCAGCGTGTGCCGTCACGCCGCGCCATCGCCGTTCGCCTTCGTGAGTGCCAGCGCGCGCTGGTAGACCTCGCGGCGCGGCCGGCCGGTAGCCAGCGCCACTTCGCCGACCGCGTCCTTGACCGAGACGCGGTCGAGCGCGCGGCGCAACAGCTCGTCGACGTCATCGGCGCTCTCGCCTGCTTCCGTCGGCGGCGCGACGACGATGACAATCTCGCCGCGCGTCTCGCCGCCGTCGGCATAGTGGCGGGCGAGAGCGGCGAGGTCGTCGCGGCGGATCTCCTCGTGCAGCTTGGTCAGCTCGCGGCAGATCGCGGCCGGGCGCGGCCCCAGTCCCGCGGCGAGATCGGTCAGCGCCGCGGAGAGGCGCGGCCCGCTCTCGAACAGCACCAGCGTCGCCGGAACGGCGGCGAGCTGCGCGATGCGCTTTTGCCGGGCCGCCTGCTTCGGCGGCAAGAAGCCTTCGAAGAAAAATCGGTCGGTCGGCAGGCCGGCAGCGCCTAGCGCCGTCAGCACCGCAGAAGCGCCCGGCACCGCGATCACCGGGTGCCCGGCTTCGCTCGCCGCGCGCACCAGCTTGTAGCCTGGATCGGAGATCAGCGGCGTGCCGGCGTCAGAAACCAGCGCCACCGCTTGCCCGGCCGCCAGGCGGGCAAGCAGTTTCGGGCGCGCTTCGGCGGCGTTGTGCTCGTGATAGGGCGTCAGCGGCGTCGCAATGCCGTAATGTTCGGTGAGCTTGCGGGTGACGCGGCTGTCCTCGCAGGCGATCACGTCGGCCGCGGCGAGCGTCTCCAACGCGCGCAGACTGATGTCGCGCAAGTTGCCGATCGGCGTCGCCACCAGATAAAGCCCGGCGGTGAGCGGCGGCGCCTCGAGCGCCGCGCCGGACAGCGCATAGCGGCGCTTGCGCCCGGCGTCCGCGGTCTTGTTGTCTGTGCCCATAGCGGCGAGTTTAGACGGCGGCTGGTGGCGCGTCATCGTAACAAATTCCCCTTCGTTTCCACGGCTTTACTTTGCGGGGAAAAATAGCGGATAGTCGCGGCTGACATTGAACTGTCACGCGGGGAGCCACCATGCCGGGGAGGCGGGCTGAGGAGGAGACGCCGTCGCGCGGCCGACGCCAGGTCTGCGCGACGCTCTGCTTTGCCGCCGCGGCCGTCGTGCTCACCGCCTGCGCCGGCGGCAATTCCGAATTCTTCAGCAACACGCCGCCGCCGGCCGTCGAGCCGGCGCCTGCCGCCACGCTCGGCCAGGGCCAGATCCGCGTCGCCCTCATCCTGCCGCTGTCGGCGCAGGGCAATGCCGGCGTCGCCGCGAGCTCGATGAAGAACGCCGCGGACCTCGCGCTCGCCGAATTCAAGAATCCGAACATCCAACTCTTGGTGAAGGACGACGGCGGCACCCCGCAGGGCGCGCAAGCCGGCGCGCAGCAGGCGATCAACGAGGGCGCCGAGATCATCATCGGCCCGCTGTTCGCGGAAGCGGTGAGCGCGGTCGGCGCGGTGGCGCGGCAGCGCAATATTCCGGTGATCGCCTTCTCGACCGATGTCAGCGTCGCCACGCGCGGCGTCTATCTGTTGAGCTTCCTGCCGGAGACCGACGTCAAGCGCATCGTCGAGTTCTCCGTTTCGCGCGGCAAGCGCTCGTTCGCCGCACTGGTGCCGGACAGCGCCTATGGCACCGTGGTGGAGGCCGCCTTCCAGCAGGAAGTGGCGCGCCGCCGCGGCCGCATCGTGGCGCTGGAGAAATATCCGCCCGATCCGAACAGACTTGGCGAGCCGGTGCGCCGCGTGGCGCAGGCGGCCGCGCATGTCGATGCGATCCTCATACCCGACGGCGGCGACGCGGTGTCGCAAGTGGTGCGCGCGCTCGCCGGCGCTGGCGTCAATACCAAGCGCGTGCAACTGCTCGGCACCGGCGTGTGGTCGGACGATCAGCGCATCATGGGCGACACGACGCTCGACGGCGGTTGGTACCCGGCGCCCGATCCGGCCGGCTTCCGCAATTTCGCGGCGCGCTACCGCGCCCGCTACGGGCAGGACCCGGTGCGCACGGCGACGCTCGCCTATGACGCGGTGGCGCTGGTCGCGGCGCTGGTGAAGACGCAAGGGCCGGCCCGCTTCAGCGAACAGGTGCTGACCAATTCGTCGGGTTTTGCCGGCATCGACGGCGTGTTCCGCTTCCGCGCCGACGGCACCAACGAGCGCGGCCTCGCGGTGCTGCGCGTGACGCCCGGCGGCGGCCAGGTGATCAGCCCGGCGCCGAAGTCGTTCGCGCCGGGGACGTGATTTTTGTCGTTCCGGGACGGCGCGTGAGCGCCGGACCCGGACTCCAGGGCCGAGCGCAATTGGCGCAGAGAATGTCGCTCTGGATTTGGGGTTCGCTCGCTTTGCCCGCGCCCCGGAATGACGGTCAAGCCGCCAAATCGGCCACCACCGCATCGAGCACGGGAAAGCCCGACTGCGTCACGCGCAGGCGGCCTTCGCTGGTGGTCTCAACCGCACCTTCGTCGCGCAGAATGGAAATGCGCTTAGGGTCTAGCGCGCGGCCCGAAATCGCCGTGTAGCGTTCCGGCTCGATGCCTTCGGCAAGGCGCAGCCCCATCAGCAGAAATTCGTCGGCGGTCTCGCCCGAAGTGAGCTTGTCGTCGACGATGAGCCCCGTGCCCGAAGCCTCGACCCGCATCAGCCAGCTTTCCGGGCGCTTCTCGGTTTCGGTCGCAACGCGGCGGCCGTCGATGTTGAGCCGGCCGTGCGCGCCCGGACCGACGCCGGCATATTCGTGGCCGCGCCAATAGACCAGATTGTGCCGGCACTCGGCGCCCGGCCGCGCGTGGTTGGAGACTTCGTAGGCCGGCAGGCCAGCCGCGGCGCAGGTCGCCTGTGTGAGGTCGTAAAGATCGCGCGCGGTATCATCGTCGGGAACGACGAGCTTGCCGGCTTTGTGCAGGCCAAAAAACGGCGTGCCTTGTTCGATGGTGAGCTGATAGAGCGACAGATGCTCGGCGGCTTCCGCGATCGCGCGCTTGAGTTCGGCCTGCCAGGCGGCGAGCGTCTGCCGTGGACGCGCGTAGATGAGGTCGAACGAGTAACGCTCGAAATTGGCGCGCCCCACGGCGACCGCGTCGAGCGCTTCCTGCGCCGTGTGCAGTCGCCCCAACTCTTTCAACGACGTGTCGTCGAGCGCCTGCACGCCGAGCGAGACGCGATTGACGCCGGCTGCGCGATAGCCGCGAAAGCGCGTCGCCTCGACGCTGGTCGGATTGGCTTCGAGCGTGACTTCGACGTCGGGCGCGACGCTCCAGTGCCTGGCGATGGCGTCGAGGATCGCCGCGACCGAGGCCGGCTGCATCAGCGACGGCGTGCCGCCGCCGAAGAAGATGGTCGACACCGTGCGGCCGCCGACGCGGGCGGCGGTCGCCTTGAGCTCGCTCTCGATCGCGCGCACGAAGCGCGCCTCGTCGACGCCGCCGTGGCGCACGTGGCTGTTGAAGTCGCAATAGGGGCACTTCGACAGGCAGAAGGGCCAGTGCACGTAGACGGCGAACGGCGCGAACGTGGTTAATGACATGTTAACAAGTGTAAATGCGTCGCGGGGTCACGGCCAGTGGCAAGGCGATGCGCGGGCTGAGAAGTGATTAAAATTGTAACGATCGTGAACCTGCGCAAGAGCGCGAGCCGAAGAACTATTGCCGCAGACATGCCGCCGCCAACTTCATAAACGCCCGGGCGCGGTGCGATAGGCCTTGGCCCTTCGGCGGCAGGCCGTGTTTTTCCTCGGCGCTCATCTGCCCGAAGGTCACGTCGAAGCCGTCGGGCTTGAACAGCGGATCGTAGCCGAAGCCCTTGTCGCCGCGCGGCGGCCATACCGCGACGCCATCGACGCGGCCTTCGAATTCTTCCGTATGCCCGTCCGGCCAGGCGAGACACAGCGCGGCGATGAAATGGCAGCGCCGCTGTTCGGGCGTCTTGGCGCCGCGCTCGATCAAGAGCGTCTGGATCTTGTTCATGGCGAAACGGAAATCCTTGTCCGGCCCCGCCCAGCGCGCCGAGTGAATGCCGGGCTCGCCGCCAAGCGCGTCGACCACCAGACCCGAGTCGTCGGCGAAGGCCGCCTTGTGCGCCGCTTTCGCCGCGGCCATCGCCTTGATGCGCGCGTTGGCGGCGAAAGTCTTTCCGGTTTCCGCCGGCTCGCTCAATCCAAGCTCGCCGGCCGACTGCGCCGCGATGCCGTAGGGCGCGAGCAAGTCGCGCATCTCGGCGAGCTTGCCGGAATTATGGGTGGCGATCACCACCGGGCCTGTCAGCTTTCGGCTCACGCCACCGCCAGCTTCTGCAAGCCCACCAGTTTCTCAATGCCCTTGCGCGCCAGCGCCAGCAGCGCCTGGAACTGGTCCTCGCTGAACGGGATCTTTTCCGCGGTGGCCTGGATTTCCACGATGTTGCCGCCGCCGGTCATGACGAAATTGGCGTCGGTATCGGCTTCCGAATCCTCGGCGTAGTCGAGATCGAGCACCGCCGTGCCCTTGCAGACGCCGCAGGAGACGGCGGCGATGTGATCGCGCAGCACCTCGCCGCGCAGCATCTCGCGCGCCTTCATCCAGGTGAGGCAATCGGACAGCGCCACCCAGGCGCCGGTGATCGAGGCGGTGCGCGTGCCGCCGTCGGCCTGGATCACGTCGCAGTCGATGGTGATCTGCCGCTCGCCCAAGGCCTGCAGGTCGATCACCGAGCGCAACGAGCGTCCGATCAGCCGCTGGATCTCCACCGTGCGGCCGCCTTGCTTGCCGGCGGAGGCCTCGCGGCGGGTACGCTCGGAGGTGGCGCGCGGCAGCATGCCGTATTCGGCGGTGACCCAGCCGCGCCCCTGGCCCTTGAGCCAGGGCGGCAGCCGTTCCTCCAGGCTCGCGGTGACCAGCACGTGGGTGTCGCCGAATTTCACGAAACAAGAACCTTCGGCGTATTTCACCACGCCGCGCTCGAGCGAAACGGCACGCAATTCATCGACTTGTCGGCGGCTCGGCCGCATCGGGCTTGCTCCCTTTCCGTTGGCCGGACACCTTAACCATATGCATGACTTGAACAAGTCCGGCGCAATGGCCATTGTTGGCGGGTGTAAGGAGTAGCCGTGGCTTCCCACGACGTCCCGATCGGCTCAAACCAAGTCAGTCTCGCGGCGCTCAACGAGCGCTCGCGCGAGATTTTCCGCCAGATCGTCGAGAGCTATTTGGCGACCGGCGAGCCGGTCGGCTCGCGCAATCTGGCGCGGCTGTTGCCGATCACGCTGTCGCCGGCCTCGGTGCGCAACGTGATGTCGGACCTCGAGCAGCTCGGCCTCGTCTTCGCGCCGCATACCTCGGCCGGCCGCCTGCCGACGGAACTGGGCTTACGCTTTTTCGTCGACGCGCTGATGCAGGTCGGCGATCTGAGCGAAAACGACCGCCGCTCGATCGAGGCGCAGGTCGCGGCCGCCGGTCACGGCAAGTCGCTGGAGACCGTGCTCACCGAAGCCTCGCAGACGCTGTCCGGCTTGACGCATTCGGCCGGCGTGGTGGTGACCACGCAGAGCAACGTGCGGCTCAAGCACATCGAATTCGTCCAACTCGAGCCGGCGCGCGCGCTCGCCGTGCTGGTGGCGGAAGACGGCCAGGTCGAGAACCGCATCCTCAACGTGCCGGCCGGCCTGCCCACCTCGGCGCTGGTCGAGGCGGGCAATTTTCTCAACGCGCGCATCCGCGGCAAGACGCTGGCCGAACTGCGCGTCGAAATTGAAACCGCGGCGGTGGCGGGGCAGGCCGAGCTCGATCAGCTCACGCAGAAGATCGTCGCCGCGGGTCTTGCCAGCTGGTCGGGCGGGGAAAGCGACGAGCGCAAGCTGATCGTGCGCGGCCATGCCAATCTCTTAGAGGACCTGCACGCGCTGGAGGACCTCGAACGGGTGCGCTCGCTATTCGACGCGCTGGAGACCAAGCGCGAGGTGATCGATCTGCTCGGCCGCGCCGAGCGCGGCGACGGCGTGCGCATCTTCATCGGTTCGGAGAACAAGCTGTTTTCGCTCTCAGGTTCCTCGACCATCGTCGCGCCCTACCGCGACAGCAAGGGCAGCATCGTCGGCGTGATCGGGGTGATCGGGCCGACTCGGCTCAATTACGCCCGCGTCATCCCGATGGTGGATTATACCGCTCGCATCGTCAGCCGGCTCCTTTCTTCCTGACTTTGCGCATGGTCTTTTCCGAAAACCGGTCCCCCACTTTTCGGCACCATGCGCGCTGAAATGCTTGATTTTTCGCGTCCGAACCCTGATATCCCCCGCATCCGAACCATGCATGGATCAAGCACGATGACGGACCCGACCGCGCGCCAGGCCGAAACCGCGGGTGCCGAGCCCGAAACCAAGCCGGACGCCGGGATCGCGGCGGTTGAGCCCGATCCGGTGGCCGAGCTCGTGCGCGAGGCGGCCGAATACAAGGACAAGCTGCTGCGTACGCTGGCCGAGATGGAGAACCTGCGCAAACGCACCGAGCGCGAGGTCGCCGACGCGCGCCTCTACGGCAATGCCAGTTTCGCCCGCGACGTCTTGGCGGTCGCCGACAACATGCAGCGCGCCTTCGACGCCATGGGCTCCGAGCTGCGCCAGCAAAGCGATCCGAAGGTCAAGGCCCTGGTCGAAGGCGTCGAGTTGACCGAGCGCGAATTGCTCAAGGTGCTGGAAAAGCACGGCGTGAAGAAATTCTCACCGGCCGGCGAGAAATTCGACCCCAATTTCCATCAGGCGATGTACGAAATCGAGAATCCGGACCTGCCCCCCGGTCACGTCGCGCAAGTGATCCAGGCCGGCTACACGCTCGGCGATCGCGTCTTGCGTCCGGCGCTGGTCGCGGTGGTCAAAGCCGCGCCGAAAGCGCAGCCGGCCTCGGCCAACGACAATCCGCAGTCCGGCGCGAAGTAGCCTCGCCTCGCCAAAACATTGAAATATTTTGCGCGCGCATGGCGCGCCGCGTTCGGTATTTTACCGCCGGACAATGCCCTGGTGAGAATTCGGTCAGTCGCGCAAAGGCGGCATCGAAACGATCGCCGATTGATTGTACAAGTATGCGGCGAATCATGCGGGGCAAC
>Ga0335078_10003560_pt1 | contig 23184 bp, 21 predicted proteins | sample Lox_Sample_32_FD_206711 | JGI IMG/M metagenome (GOLD analysis project Ga0335078, IMG submission 206711) | Soil microbial communities from Loxahatchee National Wildlife Refuge, Florida, United States - Lox_Sample_3.2 | ecosystem: Environmental > Terrestrial > Soil > Wetlands | place: USA... | reverse complement strand
CCCGCTGACCCCGAACGACACCAGCGAGACCAGCACGTTGGTGTTGGCCGGGTAGGTGATGAACCAGATCTTGACGTCGTGGGCGGGCGAGGCGAACTCCAGCCCGATGAACACCACGGTGACCAGCGCGCCGCCGAACAGGGCGTTGGCCGGGGTCTTGAACCGCTCGCTGACCGCGGAGATCCACTTGGACGCGGGCAGCGCGCCGTCCCGGGCGTAGGAGAACGCGAGCCTGCTGCCGGCGCCCTGCACCGCGGAGCCGCAGGAGAAGAAGGCCAAGATGATCAGGATCAGCAGCACGTCCTGCATGCCCTTCGGCAGCTGGCTGAGGATGTAGGGGATCCCGCCGTTGCTGACCGTCCGGCTGACCGCCCCCGGGCCGGCCGGCATGGCCAGCAGCAGGGCGGCGGTCAGCACGAACGAGGCGATCCCGCCCCAGATCAGGGCCAGCCGCATGGCCCGCGGCACCTGCCGGCCCGCGTTCTTGGTCTCCTCGGAGATGTCGCCGGCCGACTCGAAGCCGTAGAAGATGTAGACCGGCGCGAGCACCGCGATCAGGGCGGCGGCGATCCAGCTGCCGCCGAAGTTCAGGCCGAGCGGGTTGGACGCGGCGTGCTGGACGTTATCCGTGCTGGTCAGGTAGCCCAGGCCGTGATGGAAGCCGTGCAGGCCGAGGACGACCGCGATGCCGAACGTGCCGAGGATCTCGACGTAGACGCCGAACTGGGCCACCCGGCCCATGACCCGGGCGCCGATGGTGTTCAGGGTGGTCTGGATGGCCAGCAGGACCAGGGTGATGACCAGGATGACCAGGTGGCTGCTCGGGTTGAGGTTCCAGCCGAGCCAGGTATGCGCGAGCGCCGTCACGTAGGCGACCACCCCGGTGTCCACCGAGGCCACCGTGACGAGCAGCGCGATCCCGTAGAACCAGCCGACGAACCAGCCGAACCTCCGGCCGACCGTGTACTTGCTGTACTGGTACAGCGCGCCCGCCACCGGGTAGTGGCTGGCCAGCTCGCCGAAGACCAGGGCGACCAGGAGCATCCCGGCGACCGGGAGCCAGGTCAGCCAGATGTAGGCGGGCCCGCCGGTGCCCAGGCCGAGCACGAACAGGGAGAAGATGCCCACCATCGGCGACAGGTAGGTGAACGCCACCGAGAAGTTCGCGAACAGCCCGAGCACGCGGTTGAGCTGCGGCCGGTACCCGAGGTGCTCCAGCCGGGCATCGTCCTCGTCCAGGGTGGCGGGTGCTTGCGTCCCCGTGTCCTTCATCAAGCCTCCTCCGGTTCGCCGCGGCCGGCTTGGCCGGCTGAGTACGGCGCCACCCGCCGATGGCACGGCCCGCGGAATGTAGCAATGTAGCGCATCAAGCCCGGGCTCAACCTGACTCTCAGCCGTTCCACAGCGGCCTGTGAGCGTTATGCAAGACCGGCTGCGAGTGCAGGCGCTCTGGCGGCGCTTTTTAGACTGGGCGAATGCCTGATCTGAGCGTGGCGCGCCGCCTGTCGGCGGTCCGCCTCCCGCAGCCCGTGCCGAAGGACCGGGACCGGCCCGCGTGGTGGCCCCCCACCCACCTCCCCTCCCCCCTTCATCGGCCGGCCGCGATGCGCACGCTGCGTGCGGTCCTGGTGATCCCGTCGCTGTTCGCGCTGACCTTCGAGGGCTTCGGCAACCTGCAGATGGCCCTGTTCGCCGCGTTCGGCGGGTTCGCCAGCCTGATCATGGCCTCGTTCGGCGGCACCAGGCGGGACAAGCTCATCGCGCACCTCGGGCTGGCGGTGATCGGCAGCATCGCGCTGATCATCGGCACCGCGGTCAGCGGGATCACCTGGCTGGCCGTGCTGGTCACGATCCCGGTGACGTTCGGAATCTTCTTCGCCGGGGTGGCCGGGCCCAACGCGGCCTCCGGCGTCACCGCCGCGCTGTTCCCCTACGTGCTGCCGGTGGCCACGCCGGGCACGGTCAGCATGATCCCGGACCGGCTGGCGGGCTGGTGGCTGGCCTCGGTCGTCTCCACCGCGGCGGTGCTGCTGCTCCCGACGCCGTCGCCGGGCGACCGGCTGCGCGCGGCCGCGGCCAGCTCGGCCCGTACGCTGGCCGCCCACCTGGCCGCGTCGGTGAGCGGCACCGCCACCGCCGCCGATACCGAGGCCTGCCAGAACGCCAAGCACCAGCTGATGGCCGCGTTCGCCAGCACGCCGTACCGGCCGGTCGGCCTGGCCACGGCGGACCAGGGCATGGGTAGCGTGGTCCAGCTGCTCGAGTGGTGCACCGCGCTGATCGCCGACGCCACCGACGGGCACCCGAACCTGGACCGGGCCGCGCCGCCCGATCGCGACCTGCTCGGCCAGGCCGCCGTGGTGCTCGGGCAGGCCGGCGGCCTGCTGGCCGACCCCGCCGGCGCGCTGCCCGAGGTGACCGAGATGGACCGGCGGCGCGAGGCCGCGGCCGCCTACCACCAGTCGGCGGCAGCGGACGAGGATTACGACTCGGTGGAGATCGTCGCCCGGCACGCCTTCCACGCCCAAGTGATCTCCCTGGTCGTCCGGAACCTCGTCGCGGATGCCCTGATCGCCACCCGCCGGGCCGACCCGGAGACGATCGCGGCCCGGCGCCGCAGCTGGTACGGGGCGCAGCCGGAGGGGACGATGGCCGAGCGGCGGGCGGCCTCGATCTCCGGCGCGCTAGGCGTGCTGACCAGGCACGCCAGCTTCCGTTCGGTCTGGTTCCTGAACAGCCTGCGCGGCTCGCTGGCGCTGGCCGCCGCGGTCCTGGTGGCCGACCTGACCTCGGTCCAGCACGGCTTCTGGGTGGTGCTCGGCACCCTGTCCGTGCTGCGCACCAACGCGTCGTCCACCGAGTCCACCGCGCTGCGCGCGCTGGGCGGCACCGTGGTCGGCTTCGTGGTGGGCGCGCTGCTGCTGCTCGGCATCGGCACCAGCCCCGCGGCGCTGTGGACGGCGCTGCCCATCGCCATAGCCGTGGCCGCCTACGCGCCGGGCACGCTGCCGTTCGCGTTCGGCCAGGCGGCGTTCACGGTGGTGGTGCTGGTCCTGTTCAACCTGCTCGCGCCGGCCGGCTGGAAGGTGGGCCTGCTGCGCATCGAGGACGTGGCCATCGGCTGCCTGGTAAGCCTGGTGGTCGGCTTCCTGTTCTGGCCCCGCGGCGCCGCCTCGGTGGTCGGCGACGACCTGGCGGACGCCTTCCGCCGCGGCGCCGCCTACCTGACCCAGGCGGTGGACTGGGCGCTGGGCGCCAGGCACGAGCCGCCGGACGAAGGCGCCGCGGCGGCCACCGCCGGGATCCGGCTGGACGAGGCGCTGCGCGGCTTCCTGGCCGAGCAGGGTGCCAAGCGGGTGTCCAAGGAGGAACTGTGGATGCTGGTGATGGCGTCCATGCGGCTCCGGCTGACCGCCTACTCGCTGGCCGGGCTGCAGGCCTCCGAGCACGCCCGGCACGGCAAGCAGCGGGGCCTGGCCTACGCACGGACCGCGCTGGCGCACGCCACCGCGGATCTGGCGGGCTTCTACGAACGGGTCGCGGTGCTGGTCGGGCGGCCCGTGGCCGGCCAGGTGCTGATGCCGGTCAGCGTCCCGGCGTTCACCGGCCTGGACGGGAACGGCCGCGCGCCGCGGGCCGCGGGGGGCTCCGAGACCGAGGGAGTGGCGCTGATCGCCGAGGGTGAGGAGCCCGACCTGGTCCGGGTCATCACCGCCCCCCATCACCCGCACCTGCTGTGGGTGGCCGAGCACCTGCAGCACCTCAGCTCGCACGCGGACGCCATCACCGGCCCGGCCGCGCACGTGGCCGAGCAGCGCCGTCTGCCCTGGTGGCGTTAGGGTCAACGCTCCAGGGCGGTATTGCGAGCTCGACGGCCACGTTCACGATGCTGGAGTCGAGCATCGACAGCAGCGGCCCGGCCAGCAGCGCGTACTGCACCAGCACGCGGCTGCGCGCCGGGGCCTGGCGGCCGCCCGGGCGCGCCTGCTCGGCCTGCCCGGGCGGCGCGGTCACGGCTCGCCCTTCGCCAGCTCGCCGAGTCCGGCCAGCCAGGCCAGCTCCTGTTCATGCCTGCGGATGAGCTCGCCGGTGGCCAGCGCGCCCCAGCGCTCGCCGTGAGCCTCCGCCAGATCGCGCATCGCGCGGTAGTGCGCCAGCTGGTCGCGCACGGCCTGGGTGCGGGAGGCAAGCACCGTCGCCCGTTCGGCCGAATTGAGCAGGGAGAACTGGCCGAGACGGGCCAGGAACTCACTCGGATCAGCCGCCTGATCGGCCGGCAGGTCGGCGATCATGTCGTGCAGCAGGTCGTGTCCCGCCTCGGTCAGCGTGTACACCAGCCGCGGCGGGCGGCCTTCCTGCGGTTCGGCGGCCTTGGTGACCGCGCCGGCCTCCTCGAACCGCTTGAGCGCGGGGTACAGCGAGTTGTTGTGCAGCACGAAGCCGGTGGTCTCCTCCACCCGCTTGCGCAGCTCGTACCCGTGCGCGGGCCCGGCCCGCAGCCGCCGCAGGATCACGATCTCGATGTAGGACACATAGTCCAGTGTGACCTATGTCAGACTGGACGTCAAAGCGGAGCGGCTGCCCGGGGCGGCCATGATCACGGTTTTTAGTCGCTACCGGCTGGTAACAAGATGTGTCATAGTGCGGGGCATGGGCACTTTCGACGATCTGGGGCCGGGCATGGGCATCTTTGAGGATCTGGGGGCTGGGCATGGGCATCTTTGAGGATCTGGGGGCGGAGCAGGAGCGGCTGGAGAAGATCCTGGCCGGGCTGGATGAGAAGCAGTGGCTGTCGGGCTCGGGGGCCGCGGGGTGGACGATCGCCGACGTGGTGCTGCACCTGGCGCAGTCCGAGGAGGCGGTCACGGCCACCGCCACGCACGGCAGCCTGCGCGGCGGGCTGGGCGCGCAGGTATCGGACAGGGCCGGCCAGACGATGGACGAGCGGGCGGCCGAGGCGGTCCGGATGGAGCGGGCCGCGCCCGCGGAGGTGTTCGCCCGGTGGCAGCGGGCCCGGCAGGCGGCGCTGGCCGCGTTGCGGGCCGCCGACCCGGACCAGCCGGTGGAATGGATGGTCGGCACGCTCAAGCCGGCCACGCTGGCCACGACCCGGCTGGCCGAGCACTGGGCGCACGGGCTGGACATCGCCGGGCCGCTCGGCGCCGATTTCCCCGACACGCCGCGGCTGCGGCACGTGGCCTGGCTGGCGCACCGCACGCTGCCGTACGCGCTGGGCGTGGCGGGCGAGCCGGCCGTCCCGGTGCGGTGCGAGCTGACCTCGCCGGACGGCGCGGAGGTGTGGCGGTTCGGGCCGCCGGACGCCGAGTCGGCCATCACCGGGGCGGCCGGGGAGTTCTGCCGGGTCGCGGCGCGGCGGCTGGACCCGGCGCAGACCGGGCTGCGGGCCAGCGGGCCGCACGGGGCGACCGCGCTGCGCCTGGTGCGCACGTACGCGGCATAGCGCCGGGAAGGAAGCGCAGCGCAGCTGGTGTTTTGCCAGGTCACGCGGCCTGGCGGGCAATTCGGGCTAGAGTTAGCATGATGATCTCAGCGCCGCTCTAGTCCTCGGTGGCCGCCGTTTTCACCCTCGGGCCGGGAGAGACGCACGTGTGCGGAGACCAGGCAGACCGGGCGGGGGCGATCCCGCCGGCACCATCAGTGTGCCTCGGCTGGCTTCCGGTCGCGTCCTTGCTTCTGGCCGCCGACGGCCGGGCGACAGCGGTGAACCCGGCGTGGCTGGCCCTGTCATCGATGGCGGATGAGGACTGTCTCGGTCACGGCTGGCTCGACGCAGTCGTGGCGGCAGAGCGCGAGGCCTTCGGGACGCACGTACGGCTCGCGGCCGCGCTGGGCACGCCTGGCCGCGGCGGCTGCCATCTGACCGCCGCCGGAGGGCGGTGGAGCAGATGGTGGTGGCAGCCGACGCCAGCCGGGGACCTGGTGTGCGTCGCCGTGACCGAGGACAGCCAGGCTCAGGTCATCCAGGAAACCAGGATGACGGATCTCGCATCAGCCGTCGTTCACCGGGCCTTCCGGGCCGGCCTGATCCTGGAGTCGGCCGCGGGCCTTTCCCGCGGACCGGCGACCGCCCGGCTCCGGGACGCCGTCGACGAGCTTGACGGTCTCATCCGCGAGGTCCGGGACGCGGTATTCAGGACGTACACCGCATCGCCGGATGACGACTAAGCCACGCCGTTCGCGGCTCCGAGGGCGTTCTCGGTGCGCCGAGCCGACGGACAGACCGTCATCCAGCGCGCCGCGCGTGACGGCATCCGCCACGGCGGCCAGCTTCAGGTTATGGTCGCGGGCATAGTCGCGCAGCACGGCGAAGGCGTCCTCGATGGGCAGGTGCAGGCGCTCGGCCAGCACCCCCTTGGCCTGCTCGATGACGATCCGGCTGCTGAGGGCGTGCTGCAACTGCTCGATGACCACCTCGTGACGACGGAACGCGCGCTCGTGCAGGATGCCGATGGTGGCTACGTCCGCCAGCGCCTGGCCGAGCTCGGCGGCCTCGGCGTCCAGTTCCCCGGGCTTGGCCGAGAACAGGTTCATCGCGCCGATGACCTGATCACGCAGCCGCATCGGCAGGGCGTACACGCCGGTGAACCCGGCGTCCAGCACGGCGGAGGCGAAAGCGGGCCAGCGGTCACGGGCAGTCAGCGGATCGGGACACTGCACCGCGCTGCCGGTATGAAAGGCATCCAGGCACGGCCCTTCGGCCTGCTGGAGCTGCGAAAGCTCCGCGATGCGCGGCTGCTGGGCCGACGCGGCGACCAGGTTCAGCGTGCCCGCACAGTCGGCTAGCAGGATCGCGGCGGCGTCCACGCCGAGCAATTCCACGCTGGCTTGCGCCAGGGTGTCCAGGAAATCGATGATGTCGAAATCGGCGACCAGCGTGTCCGCCAGACGGACAAAGGTCTCCCAGGCGCGCCGGTCTCGCGAGCTCATCCGGCCAGGCACCTCCTCATCGCTCAGGTAGTTTCCAGCGGAACGAAGGAAAGCCGCCGGGCGACGACATCGGCGGCGACCGCCGAGATCGGCCGCTCCTCGGCGAAGGCGCGGGCCCGCAAGGCCACCAGGGCGTCGGTGACAGAGACTCCCAGCTGCACCGAGATCATTCCCGAGGCCTGATGAACCTCGGCGCGGCGATCGGTGAATCCCTTTCCGACCAGTTCGACCGCACCGGGCGCCAGCCCGCCGCGCGCATCCAGGGCCAGCATCAGCACCGCATCGGCGTAGAGCAGCCACAGGCAGAGATCATCCCCGCTCAGCCGCTCGGCGTGGTCTCGGTACAGGGACAGCACCCCCACCCGGGCGGCACCCGAGCTCACCGGGATGGCGACGATCGCCGCCACGCCGCGCGCCAGCGCCACGGGCACCAGGTCCGGCCAGCGGGCCAGGATCCGGGCATCGGCCAGGTCCTCGGCCAGCACCGGCGCGTTGCCCGCCAGCGCCTCCACGCTCGGCCCCTGCCCCAGCGTCGCCTGCAGCTCTTCGAGCCCGTCGCTGAGCGTGTCGGTGGCGAACACCGGCTCGGGCGCCCCGCACCCGCACGACATGGACAGCGCCGCCCCCGCCCCGGCCGCCTGGGCGCACGCGGCGACCGCGTGCCGGACCGCCACGGCGGCCTTCTCGCTGGCGGCCAGGCCCACGATCGACAGCCATACCCCAATGGACGTCAACGTCACGGCAGTTCCCCCCATGAGGGAGCGGAGATGCCGCCACGCTGCCGCGGGCAGGCCAGCATGACGCAGGGGCCATGGTCCCGATCGGCCCGGACGAACGTCCCCCGGAGATGTCACTGTGACGGCACGCCTGCATGACCGCAACCTCGCTAGCGTCGGCGGCATTTCGAGCGGCGAGGTAGCGCATGGTCCGGACCGGCCCGCCGCGCAAGCAGATTGTCCTGTTTTCCAAGTATGCCCGGCAATGCCGGGAAATTACAGGCCAGCCGCCCGCCTCTGCCGGATCAGGCCGCGCTACACTGCTGCATTCGCGAAGGTCGGAGGAGCTGGGCTGTGGCGCGGGAAGACGAGCGCAGAGCACGCATCGTCGCCACGGTGACCGCAGGCGGCGCCGCGACACGCGTCGATGAGCTGATGCGGCGGCTGTGCCTGCTGGCGGTCACCGAGCTGGCGGCGTCGGGCTGCACGCTGGCGCTGATCGCCGGCACGGAGCTGCTGGGCACGCTGGCTGGCGCCGGGCGGCACTCGAGCATGATCACCGACCTGCAGTTCGAGCTGGGCGAAGGCCCGTGCCTGGAGGCCTTCGCAGCCGGGACCCCGGTCCTGCTGCCCGATCTGGCGGCCGGAGCGGCCAGGTGGCCGGTATTCGCGGCCGCCGCCGCGGCGCCCGGGGTGCGCGCCGAGTTCTGCTTCCCGCTCGGCGTGGGGGCGACCTGCATCGGCGTGTTCGACCTGTGCCGCGACGAGCCCGGCGTGCTCAGCGACGAGCAACGGGCCATCCGGGAGCACAGCATGCTGGCCGGGCAGCTGCAGGCGGCCCTGCGCAGCCGCATCGTCATCGAGCAGGCCAAGGGAATGCTCGCCGAGCACCTGTCCACCACGGTGGACGAGGCGTTCCAGCTGCTGAACGAGTACGCGCGCGACCACAACCGCAAGCTCACCGAGGTCGCCCGCGACATCGTCGACCGCAAGGTTCCGCACGACGCACTGGCCAGGCGGCCCGAGACGAGCTAGAGCCGGGGGTCGACGGGTTCGGACTCCAGGGCCAGGACGGCGAAGACGCATTCGTGGACGCGCCACAGCGGCTCGCCGCGGGCCACCCGGTCCAGGGCCTCCAGGCCGAGGGCGTACTCGCGCAGCGCCAGCGAGCGCTTGTGGGACAGGCCGCGCTGGCGCAGCCGGGCCAGGTGGGCCGGCTCGGTGTAGTCGGGGCCGTAGATGATGCGCAGGTACTCCCGGCCGCGCACCTTCAGGCCGGGCTGGACCAGCCCCTTCGGACCGCGGGTCAGGTTCGCGGCGGGCTTGACCACCATGCCCTCTCCCCCGGCCGCGGTCAGTTCCTCCCACCACCGGGTGGCCGCGGCGACCGAGGCGGGATCGCCGGTCTCCGCGCAGACCCGGCGGGTGGTCGCGATCAGTCCGGGATCCGCCGCGGCGAGGCGGTCGGCCAGGGCGAGGTGCCACAGGTGCGGCCGCTCGTGGTGGACGGCGCCCTCGGAGGCGAGCAGCTGGAACGGGGCCAGGCGCACCCCGGCCAGCCCGTCGGTGGCCCAGCAGTAGCGCAGGTAGGCGGCGGTGAACGCCTCCGCGTTGGCCAGCCGGGCCCGGGTCCGGCCCAGCAGGTCCGCCACGGCGCCCAGGCCGGGCAGCCCGCGATCGCGAGCCTGCTCCAGGGCCGAGGCCGCGGCCGGGAGCGAGGCCAGCGCGGCGGTGCCGACGGCGGCGTACTGGTCCCGCAGCAGGGCGCCGGCCTTGGCGTTCCACGGCAGCAGTTCGGCGTCCAGCAGCAGCCAGGACGTGCCGAGCTCGGCGAAAAGCCCGGCCTCCTGCGCCGCCGCGCGGACCCGGTCCAGGAGCGCCGCAGACAGTGAGGCGGCGAAGAACGGCCGCCCGGTCCTGGTCCAGGCCGCGGCGGGGCTGCCTTTGGCCGCTGCCGCGGCGGGGCCGGATGCCGGAGGCAGGCCGAAGCGGGCTTGCGCCTCCTGCGGCGTGCGGCAGACCAGCAGCACCGCGCGGGAGCCCATGTGCTTCTCCTCGCACACCACCGAGCCCACCCCGTCCGAACGGTACGCCTCGAACGCCTGCTCCGGATGCTCGAGCAGGTCACCAGCGGGCGCGGTGGCCACAGGGCTCATGGTCGGCGGCAGGTACAGCAGCCAGCGCGGGTCGACGGCGAACCGGCTCATCACCTCCAGGGCGGCCGCGGCGTGCGCGTCACGGACCCCCACCCGCGGCAGGTAGGCGGTCTCGATCACGCGGGACCCGGACACGTCGCCGATGTCGAGCACGCCGGGCTCGCGGCGCACCGTATCCGGGGCGGAAACCGGGGGAAACGGCTTCGCCGGGGGAAAGTAGACGCGGGCGGCCTGAACTGAAACCGTGCTTCGTTCGGGATAATTAAGCGCGGTCAGACGGCCGCCGAAAACGCAGCCCGTGTCCAGGCACAGGGTGTTGTTCAGCCATTCCGCGGCCGGCACCGGGGTGTGGCCGTACAGGACGACGGCGCGGCCCCGGTACTCGGCCGCCCACGGGTAGCGGACCGGCAGGCCGTACTCGTCGGTCTCGCCGGTGGTCTGCCCGTACAGGCAGAACTCGCGGACCCGGCCCGAGGCGCGGCCGTGGTAGCGCTCGATCAGGCCGGCGTGGGCCACCACCAGGCGACCGCCGTCCAGCACGTAGTGGCTGATCAGGCCGTCGATGAACGCGGCTACCTGGGCCCGGAACTCCTCCGTTTCCTGCTCCAGCTGCTCCATCGAGGCGTCCAGGCCGTGGCTGCGCTTGACGTTCTTGCCGCGCAGCGCCTTGAGCAGCCTGGCCTCGTGGTTGCCGGCCACGCAGAACGCCGTCCCGGCCGCGACCATGCCCATGACCAGGCGCAGCACGCCCGGCGTGTCGGGGCCCCGGTCGACCAGGTCGCCGACGAACACCGCGCGGCGGCCGTCCGGGTGGCGGGCGCCGACGGGCCGGCCGGCCCCGTCGCGGTCGAGGTGGTAGCCCAGGGTGGCGAGCAGCTGCTCGAGTTCGGCCCGGCAGCCGTGCACGTCGCCGACGACGTCGAACGGGCCGGTCTCGTGCCGCAGGTCGGCGTACAGCTTCGTGCGGGCGATCGTGGCGGCGGCGACCTCCTCGGGGCTGCGCAGCACGTGGACGGCGCGGAAGCCCTCGCGGGACAGGTTGCTCAGGCCGCGGCGCAGCTGGCCGCGCTGGCGGCGGAGCACGTGCGGGCCGAAGTCGCGGTCGGGGCGGCCTTTGTTACGGTCCGCGCAGAGCTTCTCGGGCAGGTCGAGGACGATCGCGACCGGCAGCACGTCGTGCTCGCGGGCCAGCGTGACGAGGTCGCGGCGGGCTTCGGGCTGGACGTTGGTGGCGTCGATGACGGTGAGGCGGCCGGCCGCGAGGCGCACGCCCGCGATGTGCCGCAGCAGCTCGAACGCGGCCGGCGTGGCGGACTGGTCGTTCTCGTCGTCGGCGACCAGGCCGCGGCAGAAGTCCGAGGAGATCACCTCGGTCGGCTTGAAGTGCGCGCGGGCGAACGTGGACTTGCCCGATCCGGTCACGCCGATCAGCACGACCAAGCTCAGCTCCGGGATGCTCAGTTCCATGACGCTGCCTCTTTGGTGAAGACGGCCAGCTGAGTGGGCGGGCCGTCCCGCGGGTCCTCGGGGCCGACGGGCAGGAAGCGGACCTGGTAGCGGTATTGTTCCGCGGCCTGCCCGGCCCAGGCCCGGAACTCGGCGCGGGTCCACTCGAAGCGGTGGTCGCGGTGCCGCAGCGCGCCGGGTTCCAGGGTCTCGAAGTGGGCGTTGTACTCGGCGTTGGGGGTGGTGACGATCACGGTGCCGGGCGCGGCGAGCCCGAACAGGGCGCGCTCGAGGGCCGGCAGGCGGTCGGCGTCCACGTGCTCGATGACCTCCATCAGCACGGCGGCGTCCAGGCCGGCCAGGCGGTCGTCGCGGTAGGTGAGCGAGGACTGGAAGATGGTCAGCCGTTCGCGCTGCTTGTCCGGCAGCCGGTCGAGCTTGAGGTGGCGGGCGGCCAGCTGCAGCGCCCGGGCGGACACGTCGACGGCGGTGACGTGCTCGATGCGCTTGTCCGCGAGCAGGTCCCTGGTGAGGGCGCCCGCGCCGCAGCCGAGGTCGCCGACCCGGCGGGCGCCGGTCTCGCGCAGCACGGCCAGGATGGCCTGGCGGCGCTGGACGGCCAGCGGCTTCCTGGGCTCCGTGTCCGTGTCCTCCTCGGTCACGGCGTTGTCGAGTTCTCCGGGCTCGGTGTCGTCGGCTTCGGCCAGCCGGGCCAGGGCGGAGCGGGTCAGCCGCTGCTGGTGCGACAGGTAGCGCCGGGTGATGAGCTCCTTCTCCGGGTGCCCGGCCAGCCAGTCGCCGCCGGCCCGGATCAGCTTGTCCACCTCCTCGGGGGACACCCAGTAGTGCTTGGCGTCGTCCAGCACGGGCAGCAGCACGTACAGGTGGTTGAGCGCGTCGGCCAGCCGCAGGTGGCCGGCCAGCCGCAGGTCCAGGTACGGGGAGTCGCCCCACTCGGGCGGCGTGTACGGCCTCGCCTGCGCGTCGACCTGCCAGCCGAGGGGTGCGAAGACCCGGTCCGCGAGGGTCCTGCCGCCCCGGCAGCGCAGGGCCGGGACGTGCAGCTCGAGCGGGATGCGCGCGGCGGCCAGTTCCGGGCGGGCGTCGCAGCGGCCGGTGAGCGCGGTGCGGAAGGCCTCCTTGATGGCCACCGCGAGCAGGCTGGAGGCGGCGTAGGGGCGGTCGTTGACGTACTGGGCGAGTTCGGCGTCACTGGGCTTGTTCTCATGGCCCCTATGGCCGCGGACCAGGTTGATCGGGTCCACTTCCAGCAGCAGCGCGGCCGTGCACCGCTCCGGGGTCGCCTCCGGATAGAAGACATGCGCCTCACCGGCCGAAACGGCGAGCGACTGGAGCCGGTCCGGGTGCTTGTGCAGCAGGTACCCCAGGTCGGTCGCGGGGGCGCGGGTGGTGGTGATGGTCAGCAGCACACGCCATTGTGCCCGCCCGGTCAGGGCAGATCAAAACCATTAATGCCGCGCCGGAGGTGACCGCAACCGGACGTCCGGCTGGGTCGTCATAGCAGGTGTCCGGTCATGACCTCCTTCCGGCGGTGGGAGATGCGCGGCAAGATCTTCGGTGCGACGCTCGTCCTATGCTGCGGGCTGATCACTGGGTGCGGCGGCCATGCGGCCGGGGCGCCACCGGCCAGCCCGCGCGCGCCGGCCAGCGAGGGCGGCGTGGTCGCCTGGGTTGACCGGCCCGCGCCCGAGATCCCCTATGTGCTGAGGTCCCCGCCGTACTCGACCGGGGCCCGGCCGTGCCGAGCGGGCGACCTGCGGGTGGCGCACGGCCAGGTTGGCGCGGCTACCGGTCACATCAACGTGCGGGTCGACCTGACCAACCGGTCGGCCACCGCGTGCTGGCTGAACGGCTACCCCGTGCTCTGGGGGGTGGCGGCCGACGGCGCGGTGACGCCGCTGCACGCCCAGCGGGGCAGCTTCTTCGGTCCCCCGGGTCCGTCGGCGGACATCGCGTCCGGCCAGACCGCCGCGATCAACGTCTCCGGGTGGGATGCCTGCCCGCTCGCCCTGGACGGCGAGCACCGGGTCTACCCGGAGCTGCTCATCGGGCTGCCCGCGGGGGGCAGCGTGCCGGCCTACCGAACCGGGTTCGACGCGGTCTGCGGGGTGTCGGTCAGCCCGTTCGGGGTGCCGGCCGACCAGCCGCGGGGCCCGGCTCCGTCACCGCTGGCCGCGCGGATCACCGCCGGGCCGGCCCGAGCCGGGACGGACTTCGGCTATCTGGTCACGCTGGCCAACCCGACCGCCAGGGCGGTCTCGCTGCGTCCCTGCCCGAGCTACGCGGAGTTCCTGGATGGCATCGTCCTGTACTACTACCTGAACTGCGGGGCGGCGCCGGCCGTGCCGGCCCATGGCTCGGTGACCTTCCAGATGCGACTGCGGCTGCCCGCCGGGCTCGCCTCGACGCCGGACGCCAAGCTCGACTGGCAGCTTCAGGGGGGCGCGGGCCCGGCCGCGGCCGTCTTGATCCAGGTCGGGCCCCGTTCGTGACGGCGGGTAAGGCTGGTGCGCGGGGCGGAGCCCCGGCCCGCGGTGCGGGTGGTGGTGAAGGTGCGCTACGCGCCCTTCGTCACCGAGACGCACGGGGTCACGCTGGCGTCGCCTTCGTCGGAGGCGACGGTGATCACGGCGGCCGCCGCGGAGGCGCTCGGCCGGTTCACCGGACGGCGGCCGGTGCGGCTGCTGGGGGTGCGGGCGCAGTTCGGATCTGGCGGCGCCCGGTTACAGCGGGCGGATCATGCCGATTTCCATCCGGCTCGAGCTCGACGGCAGCGGCTGGCACTCCCCCGTCGGCGTGAAGCCGCAACGCTCGTACAGCACCCGGGCGTGCCGGTTCGTCTCCATCAGCCATAGATGGACTGAGGTGGCGTTCCTCATCTTGGCCCATTCGATCACGGCGGTCACGAGCGCCTCGCCTACGCCCCGGCCGCGCGCTTGCGGTCTTACCCACAGCGAGACGAGCTCCACCGTGTCCGGCTTCTCTTGATATCCGCCGACGAGCCCGGCCGGCTCGGTTTCGCTGGCTTCGGGGATGTAGGCGAAGAACGTGCCGCCACGCGAGATCCTGTCTCGCCAATCCGCCTCGGCGGATGCCGCCTGCTCGGCATAAGCCGAGAGGAAAGCGCCCGGCGCCTCCCGCAGGGCAGCCAGCCGGATGTCTCGCAGGACGTGCCATTCCTCCATAGTCGCCCCCCGTACCACGACCATGCCCCGGGCTCCCGTCCTTGCCGCTAGTTATTCAAATATCCAGTTATCGCAATCGCAATCAGGAGCAGGTAATTAGGTTTCGCATGAACAACGTCCGTACAGCGCAGCTGAGCATTTCCGGCACTATTGCCGGCCTGGCCAGGAGGAGCTGGTGAAAGCGGACATGCTGGCGAACAGGCGGAATCTCTGTGTAATGGATCAGACACGGAAGGCGCTATGCGCAGGGTGCCGGGCTGGCGCTGCCTGGTTCAGTAGAAATACGATGCTCACTGGGCCTTATTCGTCTTGGGCGTCCCCCGGTGCCGGCCGACAGCCAGTGGAAGGCTGTCCCGGTTCCGGCTCACGTCGGCCGGCTCAGACCGCTCTTCACCTACTATTGCCCGCCAGACGCGTTCGCTCGCCCGCCTGATTTTGCCCTGGATGGGGACATCCTCTTTTTGCCTGCTGCTGCCGCCCATTATCCCGGCCAGTGCCTGGACGCTCGGGCCGGACAGCTCGAGGTCGAGTTCGCGAAGTGCCGCCTTGGCCGAAAGCAGTGTTGGTACGTCTTTCAGCCGCTGTTCCCAGGCGGCAAGATCCTGCTGCCAGAGCGCGATGTAATGCTCGCACATCGAGGGCTCGATTCTCCGGGTCCATGCCATCGCGGTCTCTATCGAGCTTGCTATCCTCTTCCGCAGGTATGGCTCTACTCTCTCAGCTCTGGCGAGTACGTCCTCCAGGAATGTCATTCTCGAATTAAGGAAGGTCTGCCAGTACTCGCTGGTGGCGAGGTCCGCGCCGATTCGGCGATGGAGCAGGCCATACAGACCCTCCGCCATGACGTCACCGAATTCCTGTCCCGCCGCGCGCTGCGGATCGGCGAACGGGTCATAGCAGAGCTGCGTCGCGTCCCGGCCGGACCAGCCAAGCCGTCGCGCGGCCGCGTCATGGTAGAAGAAGAACCAGTCCTCGTTGTAAATCTCCGGAAAGAAGGCCACGGTCTCGGTACAATGCACGGCCAGGACCGAGCCGCTGACGAAGATATCCTGATATTCCCCGGTCTCCCGGTGCCCATGGCAGACAACCGAGTTATCCGGGAAGTCGACGGCGCGCATGCCAACGGCGCGATAAGGCCCGAGCATCGTCGCGATCTCACGAAGAGCGGAAGGTTCCAGGTCCCTTATGTCGTCGTCCAGGAAAAATATCCGTTCCCAGCCGACCATACGGGCCAGCAGCAAGCCGATATTGCGTTTGGTACTCAAGTCGCCGTTCGGGTTAACGCAGTTGCCGGGAAGCCCGAGGCCGGGCGGCTTGGAGGTGGCGAGATCGAGCTTCGGAAGCGCGTAACCTTCCGGCAGGTCGACGACGACGGCCCGTTTGAAGTTCCGCAGGTCTAGCAGTTCGTTTACCTCAGCCGCTTGTGCCTTGAGGCTGCAGAGCACCACCAGATGGCAGTTCACCGCCCGGGCCAGCGTCACGGCGTGATCAAGGTTGAGCGCGGGCCTGGACGCCGGGACAATGACGGCGTCAAGCGTAGCCCTGGACCTCGCACTGATGTTGCCCAGAAGCTGCAGGTGCGTTTGATATTGCCGGGCATCCCGCGAGGAGCGCCTTGGGTGTGCCCACCTGCTTTGGTTAGAAATCACCACAGCCACATTCCGCCTATACCGCGGGCCACTGATAGAGCACGCAGTTGCGAGCGTGAAAATCTGGCGTCATGGCCTGGCCGGCAATGACAGTAACTCGCATCAGAATGGCAAAGCTCGACGGATCCGCAAAATTGTCGACTATATATTTCTCGTTGGAGTCGCGAAGCCGCTTGTCAGTGAGAGCTCGCACCGCACCCAGCACACCACGGCTATGTATACCATTACATATGGTGAGACTCCGGTTCGAGTTAAGGGGATTTGGCGTCCTGACGAGCAGGCCGACATCTTCGATCAGCGCTTTGCCATCATCGCCAAATTTCGGCAAGATTTTCCCGGCTGCCCCGTCGTGTTCCACCAGGAAAATTTCGCCGGTCTCAACCTCAGGGACTTCGATCTGCTTGATCGGCAGGTTGATCATCTCGGACAGCCGCAGCGTGGTGTCATTCCAAGCGATTCCGCCGAGCAATACCACATGGCCGGACAGGTCATCGGGAACCACACCGGACGAGAGCTTGTAGAACACGTCCATGGTGGAGTTCTCCGCACGGATATGGCCATGCAGCTCCACCAGGGCGTCCAGGTCAGCGTAGGACAGCAACTCGGTGTAATTGGGATCGGCCCGGTTGGCGAGAGAACCGGTCTCCTTCTCCGGCAGCTGCGCGCAGATCAGCGTTACCGGTCCCGGGTCGGAGAAATACCATGATCGCGTTACCGCGACCTCATCTTTGGCCGAGGGCTTCCTGGCCCCGTCGCGCAGGGCCAGCAGTTCAGCTTCGAGAGCCTCATAGGCGGCTCGCTCGCCGTCGGTCAGGGCGTCCGGGGGTAGCAGCCTTGGCTGGTCTCCTTCGACCGATCTACGGGTGGCGAAGAAGCGCGCGTACGCGGTCAGGCGACTGGACGGGGGAAGCTTTGGCGACCTGGAACTCTCCCACGACGACACCGTGGCGGAAGACAGGCGCCCCTCGCTGCTCAGAGCCTCCGCGAGCGCCGCCTGGGTCAGCCCAACCTCAGGCCAGCACTGTTCTCGCAGTTCCCGAAGACGCTGGGCCAGCCGCAGGAGACCAGGTTGGACGAGCGGCATCGATCCCTCCCATGAGACCAGTGTTGCCTTCGAGGCTAATGCGGTCTCATGTGAAGAGACTGCACATCTCGCAGGGGAAGACATTACGATTTCGCGGGTTTCTACCGTATCGTGCTAGTGTTACCATACAACTACAGATTGATACCAGAAGCTACCTAACTTTACCTTAGTTTAGTAGAGTTAGGTAGACCCAAGTAAAGAACCTGCTCAGCCGAGCGTAGTCCAGAGGTGTTACTCATGTCACTGGGGACCACATGGATGACACCGTGGCGGACTCGCGCATGGGCTAGCCGACGTCGGCGGAAGTTCAGGCTCGCAGATTCCTTACCGGCAGCAAAGTGACGGCACTCCGCCGCCAGAGAGACAAACTCAGGGGAGAGAAACGGGGAACGGGGCGATGGCCGGTCAAGGCGATCGCGGCGACGCTCGAGGGCCGCCGGCATCCCAGGCCGAGCTGGGCCGATGTGGGGCATCGGCCCAGCGATCACCGATCACATCAGCAGCAATGACCGTGATATTCCCTGATGTTACAACCTTGCGGCGTGTGCGTCAGCCGGCCCGCCACGGGAACTCCCGACCACTGGCGATAGCCGGCGATCATGGCGGCGTACCTCAATGGCCTGCTTCGATACCGCCAGCGAGAGATCAGGGCTTCATCCATCACGGTCCGCGCCCGACGGGCGCCGGACGACCGGTGCCACGTCTGGTCTTGCCCATGGCAACGACGAGGTGAAGCGATGCTCGCACTTCAAGGCGGCACTCCCGGACCGGGACACATGGAAACAGTCATATTCGTGATCACGATCCTTACCGTGATCTTCTGGCGCGACGTAGTCAAAATCATGCTCATGGCCGGCCTGCTGCTGTCCATCGTTTTCATTGTCTCAGGCGCGGTGGTCATCATCGATGTTCTGCAGCACGTAATTAAGTGAATTCGAACTCCGGGCGGCTTGTATAACCGGTTCTGGAGTTATCGCATGGCGCCGGGCGCACCGCTTCATGCGGCGCGCCCGGCGGGCGGGGCTGGGCCGGGCCGGCGGGGCAGGCACCGTCCTCGTTAGGTACGAAGTCTTTGTCGGACGCCTGGCCGGCGGGGGGTGGCGGGGGGTGCGGAATCCGGGCATAGTGTGACATCCCTCACTGTTTTCCGGGTATGTATCTGCGTGCGCGGTGACGGGGCCGCGGTTGGCGGAGGTGGGCGATGACGCCGACGGAACTTCAGGCCATGAGCAGGCTGGGCGGCCAGGCGTTCGCCGGGCTTGTGTCCCGGATCGAGCGGGTGCACCAGGCCGTCGGCGGGCGGGCCTTCAGGGCGATCGGGCCGGTCAGCGCCCCGGTCCGGCTCGTTCACGATTCCGTGGCGCGGGGCGTTTACCGGGCGGTCGGGGGCGTCGGCGCGGCGGCCGGGGCGCTGGGCGGCGAAGCCGCGTCGCTGTCCGGCACCCTCGGCCTGCGCGGCGCGGCCGGCCGCCCGCTGGCCAGCGGAGGCGTGCTCGCGGTGCTGAACGCGGTCACCGGGGACCGGCTCGGGCCCGATCTGGCCATCCGGATGGCGGTGCGGGCCGGTGGCGGCGATGTCGAGCTGACGCCGGAACAGGTACGGGCCGCGTTCGGTGACGCCACGCCGCGGCTGGCCATCTTCCTGCACGGCCTGGCCGAGACGGAGAACTCGTGGAACCGTTCGGCCAGCCGGTCCGAGCCCTACGGGCGCCGGCTGAGGGCGGAACTCGGCTCCACGCCGGTGTACGTCCGCTACAACACCGGCCGGCACGTGTCCGAGAGCGGCCATGACCTGGTCCGGCTGCTCGATGACCTGACGGCGGCATGGCCGGTCCGGGTGCGGGAGATCCTGCTGGTGGGCCACTCCATGGGCGGCCTGGTCATCCGCAGCGCCTGCCACTACGGCAGCGAGGCGGGCGTGCCGTGGGTGAGGCGTGTCCGGCACGTCTTCTACCTCGGGTCACCGCATCTCGGCGCCCCGCTGGCACGCGTCGCCGGGCTGGCCGGCTGGGCGCTCGGCCAGGTGCCGGAGACGCGGCCGTTCGCCGACCTGGTGACCGGCTCCAGCGGCATCAAGGACCTGCGCCACGGCTACGTGCTGGACGACTGGGCCGCCTGCGACCCGGACGGCTGCACGCACAATCACCGGCGCGACGTGCCGCTGCTGCCCGGCGCCAGCCACTACGCGATCAGCGCCGCCCTCAGCCCGAACCCGGGAAGCCCGCTGGGCGCCCTGGTGGGTGACCTGCTCGTCCAGCCGGGCAGCGCGCACGGGCGGCGCGGCACCCGCCAGCACGTGCCGTTCCCCGTCGGTCATGCCCGCGAGTTCGGCGGGATGCACCACTTCGACCTGCTCAACCACCCTGATGTCTGGGAGGCCATGCGGGGCCTGCTGCTCCGGCGGCCCCAGCCCTGACCCGTACCGCCCTGACCCGTGCCGCCCTGACCCGGACTGGACGGAGCCAGCGGGCAGGTCATGCCGACCTCGCCGAGGGCCGGGTCGGAGGGCAGCGGCTGGCGCTCGGCGGTCACCATGAACCCGCAGCGCTCGTAGAGCAGGAGGGCAGGCTTGTTGGTCTCGGTCACCCACAGGTGGACCGAGGCCGCGTCCCGCGCCCGGGCCCAGCCGATCACCGCGTCGACCAGCGCCTCGCCGACGCCGCGGCCGCGGGCCTGCGGCCGGACGAACATGGAGATGAGCTCGACGATGCCGGGCGCCTCCTGGTAGCCGCCGGCCATCCCGGCCGGCTCGGACGCGCTGACTTCGGGGAGGTAGGCGAGGAAGGTGCCGCCGCGGGCGATCCGCTGCCGCCAGAAATCCTCGCCGGACTTCACTTGATCCTCATAGGTCGAGCTGAAGGCGTACGGCGCGTCGCGCAGCGCCTGCAGGCGGACATCGCGCAGCGCCTGCCAGTCGGCCAGCACCGTCTCACGCACCAGGATCATGCCCCATGCTCCCGTCGTCAGCCGACGGCGGGCAACTCGTTTTCGGTTGCTTCAGGCCCGGCCGTAGTCCACGCTCAGCCAGTGCTCGGGCGTCATCCTGATCATGACCTGGCTGCCGCCCGGGTTGGCCGCGATGTAGGCGTCGCCGCCCTCGGCGCCCAGGTACCTGCGGGCCAGCTCGAGCCGCTCGGCGTCGGTCGCGCCGTCGCCGGTCGCGGCGTCGCCGGCCAGCAGCTCGTCGGGGAGGGTGAGGGTCAGCTGGGGCGGCGCCGCCCCGTCCAGCCAGCGCCGCAGCGTGGTGTTCCGCACGCCCAGGTACTCGGCCGCGGCGTTGACGCTCAGGCTCTTGCGGGCCAGGGCGTCGCGCACGGCGGCCGCCCACCGGGGCCAGCCCGCGGCGTCCGCGTCTGCCGGACCCATGCTTGCCGGGCTCGTGCTTGCCGGGCCAGGGTTCACGGCCGGCCTCCTCGCGACCTGACCATCACCGGACTGCCGAAAACTGGCATCGCATTGCCAGCAGCGCGGCGCCGGATCTTGAGCACCGGGTGCCTTTACAGCTTACTTCCGCTTTTGGCACAGTCAACTATAGCGCTCGCAAAGGGCGGCGGAAATGATGATTCCTTCGTCTTTTGAATGAAGCGCGGCGGCCGCGTGCAAATACCGTTCACGGGAAAAGGAATGCTTATCATGCTGTCCCTCATCTACGGCTTCGCGCTGGTGGTCGCGTCGTTTACCATGGGCCTGTTCGGCTTCTTCGTGGGGCGCTGCGCCCGGAAGATACCCGTTATCGACGACAACCTGCCGTGGGCCATCCACCGCAACCAGGCCATTCAGCCGAAACGGCGGGCGCTCGGGTAAACCTGGCCGCCGTCCACGGCGATATTCGCGCCGGTGATCCACGAGGCCCGCGCGGACAGCAGGAACGTGACCACGTCGGCGACCTCCGGCAGGGTACCGAGCCGCCGATGAGGGAACTGGGTGGCCAGGAAGGCGGCGAAGTCCTCCGGGTTCTCCTGCCGGAAGGTGTCCCAGCCGCCGCCGGGGAACATGATCGACCCGGGGCTGACGGCGTTCACCCGGACGCCGGCCGGCGCCAGTTCCTGGGCGGCGGTCGCGGCCAGATGGATCTCCGCCGCCTTGGCGGCGGCATAGGCGGTCCGCGGGGCCGGGCGCATGCCGGTGATCGAGGAGATGATCACCACCGCGCCGCCGCCGACCGCCCGCAGGTGCGGAAGCCCGGCCCGGATGAGCTCCGCGGCGTGGCCCGCGTTGAGCGCGAACGTCGCGGTGAACTCGTCGTCGCCCGCGCTGGTGAGGTTGCCGCTGCCCACGGTGCCGCCCGCGTTGGCCACCAGGTGATCCAGGCCGCCGAGCGCGGCCGCGATGTCGTCCACGGCCTTCCGCAGCCGGGGCGTGTCGGTGACGTCGGCCGCCGCGGTGGCGACCGCGATGCCCCGGGACTCCAGGCGCCCGGCGGCGTCGGCCAGGCCCGCGGGGTCCCGGGCGACCAGGCCGACGGCCGCGCCCTCGGCGGCGAGCGCCTCGGCCACGGCGAAGCCGATGCCCCGGCTGCCCCCGGTGATCAGCGCGCGCTGGCCGCGCAGGCCCAGATCCATGGTGGCTCCTACCTGGAAGACGACGGCAAAGGACAGTGTGGCACCGTTGAGTACCAGCGCGCCGCCGGATGCCTTCAGGTGCGGGCGTAGTTGCTGGCGCCGAACCAGTCCACTACGACGACCGGCTCGTCGCCGACCACCCAGGCGTCATGGCCCTGGGGCAGCGCGGTGACGTCCCCGGGCCTGGCGTCGAACTCGGCGCCGTCGGCCATCACGATGTGCAGGGTTCCGCTGACGTGGTACTGGAAATGCGGCGCCTCGCACAGGTCGGTGCCCGCCAGCGGCCTGACGTGATCCGACCAGCGCCACCCCGGCCGCAGGGTGAGCCGGCCGATCTCGGCGCCGCCGATCCGGAGCATGTCCAGCGCGCCGTTCTCGAAGGTGCGGGTCTCGTCGGGCGCCTCGAAGCTCTTCTGTTCTGCCTTGACCGTCATGAGGGTCTCCTTCCGTATGGCTGAGGTTCCCGATCAGCGTGGCCGACGGAGGTTGCAGTCACCTTGCACCGGGCACCTTGCACCGGGCACCTTGCACCGGGCCGCCTCGCGCTGGCCTGGCCGCGGGCCGGCCGCCAGGATTTAATTACCTCCATGAAGTCGCTGGCTGTGCGGGTGCTCAGCGACTTCGGCGTGGACGGGGTCGAGCCGCAGGCGTTCGGCAGCCGCAAGGCGCGGCTCGCGCTGCAGTTGCTCGCGATAGCCGACGGGCAGGCCGTGCCGGCCGGCGTGCTGATCGACGCGCTGTGGGACACCGCCCCGCCCGCCCGGCCCGAGGATCAGCTGGCGGTGCTGATGAGCCGGCTGCGTTCGGTCCTGGGACGCGACCGGATCGAACATCGTGACCAGGGTTACCTGCTGCGCTGCGACTGGCTGGACGCGACCGAGCTGGCGGTGCTCACCCGGGAGGTGGAAGCGCGGCAGCAGGCCGGCCACGTGATGGGCGCGATGGCGGCCGCCCGGGTCGCGCTCTCGCTGATCCGCGGCGACGGCCCGCAGCCGCTGCCCGGCGAGTGGGCTCAGCTCAGGCAGGCCGAGCTCGAGCGGCTGATCAGCCGGGCCCGCCTGGTGGCGGCGACGGCGCTGCTCGAGGCGGGCGACTGGATGGCGGCGCTGGATGCCGCGTCGGCGGCCGCCGAACGCGATCCGTACGACGAGGCCGCGCTGCGCGTGCTGCTCCGCGCCTACGTGATGGGCGGCCGGGTGGCCGGGGCGCTGGCCGTCTACGCCAGCGCCCGGGAGCGGATGGCCGACGAGCTGGGCATCGACCCCTCGCCGGAGACGACCGCCCTCTTCACGGCGATCCTGCGCGGTGAGCTGACCACGGGGCCGATGCCCGCGCGGCCGTCCCCGGCCGCGCCCGGGCTGGTCGGCCGGAACGATGAGCTGGCGTGCCTGGAGGCGGTCGCGGCGCGGGCGGCCGG
>Ga0335078_10003559_pt1 | contig 23186 bp, 19 predicted proteins | sample Lox_Sample_32_FD_206711 | JGI IMG/M metagenome (GOLD analysis project Ga0335078, IMG submission 206711) | Soil microbial communities from Loxahatchee National Wildlife Refuge, Florida, United States - Lox_Sample_3.2 | ecosystem: Environmental > Terrestrial > Soil > Wetlands | place: USA... | reverse complement strand
GCGCCGGCCTCACGCGCGACAATGGCCGCGGGCATCCCCGTCGCGCCCGAGCCGATCACGACGACATCGGCCTCGCGGTGCCAATTCTTCACACTGATTCGCTCAGCCACTTCCCTGCCTCATGCTCTGCAACCACCGCCGTTTCCCAGATGCGGCGCAGCATGAAATGGTGCGCCGCTGTTCCGGGATCGTCCCAAACTCCGGCTCCGTAACGATCCCGGGTCTGCAGCGCATCACTCTGCTTTGCTCCATGCTGCGCTGCGCCCGGGGAAACGACATTCGACGGCGGACACTAACAGCATTGCCGTTTTTGTGTCATGTGGTGCCGATCGCTCCTGAGTCAGTGGAGTCCTCGTCATGGCGGATTTCGTTCCCACCCACCGGCTCACCCACGAAGCCAGCCTGAAAATGCTGATGGCCGGGGTGACCAAGGCCAACGAGCTCGGCTGCAAGGTCTCGCTCGCGGTGGTCGACGGCAGCTGCCGGCTGATCGGCTTCCTGATGATGGATGGCGCGCGCCATTTCTCGATCATCACCACGCAACGCAAAGCGATCACCGCGGCGTCGCAGCGGCTGCCGACCGGCTACGCGCCGGAGGAAAACGCGCTGTCGATGTCGGTGCGGATGGGCGACTTCACCAACGTGCCGGGCGGATTTCCGGTCGAGGTTGGCGGTGAAATCATTGGCGCGGTGGCCGCCGGCGGCGCCACGATCGAGCAGGACGTCGAAGTGGCGAAGGCGGCGCTGGCGGCGATCAACTCGCCGTAACCTCTTCGCGTTGCATTTGATCGCGCGCCGCCTTCACTGCCTTGATGATGTTCTGATAGCCGGTGCAGCGGCACAGGTTCGAGGCCAGCACGTCGAGCAATTCTTCGTCGCCGATCCGCGGATTTTTCTCCAGTACGTTGGTCGCCAGCATCAAAAAGCCCGGCGTGCAATAGCCGCATTGCAGGCCGTGATTGTCGATGAAAGCCTGCTGCAGCACGGAGAGCTTGTCGCCGTCGGCAAGACCCTCGACAGTGCGGATCTTACTGCCTTGCGCCTGCACGGCGAACATCAGGCAGGAGCGCACCGCCTCGTCGTCGACGATGACGGTGCAGGTGCCGCAGACGCCGTGCTCGCAGCCGATATGGGTGCCGGTCTGGCCGCAATCGTCGCGGATGGCGTCGACCAGGGTTTTGCGGGGCTCGACGCGGATCGGATAATCGCGGCCGTTGATAGTGAGCGTGATGTCGAATTTTTCGGTCATGCAAGCAATGCTCACGAGCGCGGCAGTACGTCGGAGAATTTCTCGCGCACGTGCTTTTCCACTTCCTCGCTCGACCGCACCACGACCGGGAAGGTGTCGCGGCGCTTGAACGGCTTGCAGGCGTCGATGACGACGCGCGCATTGCGCGGATCGCCCTCGCCATAGGCCATCGGATCGAGCGACGTCGACCAGCAGCCGCGCAGCGTCTCCAGGCCTTCGCGCGGGTCGAAGCGCGTGCACATCGCCCACACCACCTTGTCCATGTCGGACGGATCGATGTCGTCGTCGACCACGACCACGAAGCGATTGGCATAGGCGCCGGCGTGGCATTGCGAGGCGATGAGGCCTGCCTGCTTGGCGTGGCCGGCATATTGCTGCTTGATGGCTACCGTGAGCCAGAGCCGGCTGCCGCCGGCGGCATGCGCCCAGACGCCCTTCACTTCCGGGACACCCGCGGCCTCGAGCTGATTCCACACCGCGCCGGAGCGATAGGTGCCGCGATAGAACGAATCGTCGTCCGGCGGGATGCCGGGAATGGCGCCGAGCAGGATCGGATCGTTCCGGTGCATGAAGGTCTCGATGCGGATCGCCGGCTCCTTTTTCTGGCCGCCGGCGTAATAACCGGTCCATTCGCCGAGCGGGCCTTCGTCGATCATGTCGCCCGGATGGATGAAGCCCTCGAAGGCAATTTCGGCATGCGCCGGAATCGGCAGGCCGGTCTTCGGCCCGGCAATGACTTCGACCGGCTCGCCGATCAGCCCGCCAGCGGCGTCGTATTCGTTGCGGCCATAGGGGATCTCCAGCCCGGCGATCATGAACAGCGCCGGATGCATGCCGCAGATCACCGCGATCGGGCACGGCTCGCCGCGCTCGTGATATTTGCGCTTGATGATGTCGCCGTGCTTGCCCTTGGAGCACATCACCGAGGCGACGTTGCGGTCGTGCGCCTGCACGCGGTAGGCGCCGTAATTGATCCAGCCAGTGTCCGGATCGCGCATCACCACCATGTCGCCAGTGCCGATGTAATAGCCGCCGTCATGCTCGTGCCAGCGCGGCACCGGGATCTTGAAAATATCGATGTCGGGGCCGGTCTCGACGTTCTCCATCACCGGTCCGCTCTTCACCGTGACCGGCGGGATCGCCCTGCCCTCCTTCATGGTGCTGCGCCAAAACCGCACCAGCTCGGTGGCGCTCGCTTCAGCGGGGAGCCCGAGCGTGATGTTGATACGCCGCACCGAGGTGAGGATATTGGCGAGGATGCGGTGGCCGCGCGGATAGCCCGGTACGTCGTCGAACAGCACGGCCTTGTTGCCGATGCGGCGCTGGTAGATGTCGACGATGCCGCCGATTTCCTTCTCGCGCTCGGCGCCCGCGATATCCTGCAATTCGCCCGCGGCGCGCAATTGCGCGATCCAGGAGCGAAGATCTTGGCGCACCGCCGCGGCGGCGATCGGCTTTGTCGTGCTCCGCGCTTTAACGGGAACGTCCATGCCGGACTCCGTGTGATGGGTTTCGCAAGCGCTCTACCCATCCTACGGGTTTAGGCTCTACATATCCAGCACCAGCCGCTCGCTGGCGCAGCCGCAGCAGCAGATCATGACCTTCTCGTTGGTCGCCTGCTCTTCCTCGCTGAGCACCGAATCGTGGTGGATCGGAATGCCGGAGATGACGCGGGTCTCGCAGGCGCCGCAGATGCCGAGCTCGCAGGAATAGTCGACGTCGACGCCGGAATCGAACAGCACTTCGAGCACCTTCTTGCCCTCGGGGATGAAATATTCCTCGCCGGAACGCGCCAGCTCGACCCAGAAACCGCCAAGTTTCGACTCCTTGTCCGCCGAGGCTTCCTCCTTCGGCGTGAAATATTCGACGTGGACGTTGCCGCGCGGCCGGCTCGCCGCAGCCGCCTCGAAGGCTTTGAGCATCGGATTGGGGCCGCAGCAATAAAAATGCGCGTTCGCCGGCGCGGCGGCGATGGCGACGGCAAGGTCGAGGAACTTGCCATTGGCTTCGTCGTCGAAATGCAGATGCACGGCTTGTGGGGCGAGCGTTTGCAGCGTGTCGAGGAACGCCATGTCCGCCCGCGACTGGCAGGCATAATAGAGAGTCCACGGGCGCCCGAGCGCGATGAGCTGCTGCGTCATGCACCAGATCGGCGTGATGCCGATGCCGCCGGCAACCAGCACCACATGCTCGGCGTTCTCGATCAGCGGGAAATTGTTGCGTGGCGCGCTGATCCTGATCCGATCGCCGACCTTCATCTCATCAATGATGTAGCGCGAACCGCCGCGGCTCGCCGCTTCCTTCTTGACGCCGACCACGTAGCTGTCGAGATGGGTATTCGGCACGACCAGCGAGAATTGCCGCACCAGGCCGTTGGGGAGGTGCAGGTCGATATGCGCGCCGGGCTTGTAGGCCGGCAGCGGCCCGCCCTCGACACGCTGGAACGTGTAGAGCTTGGTATCGCGCGCGACATCCTCGATCTTGGTCAGCCGCGCGTCGATGAGATGCGCATGCGGCTCCGGCAGATGCGGACGATCGGCGGCGGCGGGCGGTGCGGTGACGGTATCCATGCGAGGCATAGATAGGCGGCTGAGGTGGGGCTGCGCAACCCGTTCTATGCCGACAAGTCTTTTGCCTTAGCCCTGCCGTGACGGCCCTGTTTCGCGCCTATCGAGGATGGAAATCTCATCGCCTGGCGCCATTTCAGCGCGTTTGCCGCGTCCCTCCGCCAAGACTATGCCGGGGACGACTTCGACCGCGATGCCGGCCTGGTGGCAGGCGGCGATCTCCTTGTCGGCGAGGCCTGAATTCATCGGATCGCCGCGTGTGAGCCGGACCACGCGACGGCCGGTTTTGGCAAGCGAAATCATCAACGCGCTCGTATCGTTCTGCCGTCGCGAGGCTTCTTGCTCGGACTGATCGACCAGCATTTTCTTCGCTTCGCGGCGCGCGAAATCGAGAACGTCGCCTGAAACCCGATCGTCGAACAGGATCACGTCGGCCGATTGCAGCGCGCGCACCGCGCGCAGCGTCAATAGCTCCGGATCGCCGGGGCCAGTCCCGATGACAACGACCGAGCCCGCCTCATCGATCGGTGCAACAAGCGCATCGAATTCGGTCTCGTCCGGAACGCGGTCGGGCGCTGCAATGGCCCGCGCGGTGAATCCTTCCCAAAAGCTGCGGCGGCCGCGGAACGGCAGCGCCAGCGCTTGCAGGCGCGGCCGCCAAGCGCGCGCGGCTTCCGCCCAGCGGGCAAAGCCCGCGGGAATCAGGGTCTCAATCTTGGCGCGGATCGCTTGCGCGAACACCGGCGAGGCGCCATCGGTGGAAATGCCGACCACGAGCGGCGAGCGATTGACGACGGCGCCGAACGTGAAATCGGAGAACGCCGGACGGTCGATGATATTGACCGCCACGCCCGCCGCGCGCGCCGCAGCGGCGAACGCGGCGGCCCCGGCGTCGTCCGGGCAATCGGCAACGGCAATCGCGGCGCCGCCAAGATCGCCGGCTATCCAACACCGTTCGTGAAGCAGGATCGCGCCGCGCGGCAAGGCAGCGCTCGCGAGCGCCAGCATTTCCTCTGCCGGCGAGGGCGCAAAGACATCGACCCGTGCACCCGCAGCCGACAGTAACTCCGCCTTCCACGCCGCAGCCTGCGTGCCGCCGCAGACAACGCCGCGCTTACCCTCGAGCGAAAAAAACACCGGCAGCCGCGACAGCGGGGCCATGTGCGAGGGTACGGTTTCAGCCGGATTGCGGTGCACGGTCACGGCTATTGGCTCCTAGTAAACGTCCATCTGATAGCGATCGCTGGCTTTCAGCTTCGTCAGCAATTTAATCGCCTCGCTGGGCGTGCGGCCGCCATGTTCGGCGATGATGTCGACCAGCGCCGCCTCGACGTCCTTGGCCATGCGCAGCGCGTCGCCGCAGACATAGACGTGGGCGCCGTCATCGAGCCAGGACCAGACGTCGCGGCCTTCCTCGCGCATGCGGTGCTGCACGTAGATTTTCTCGTTGCTGTCGCGCGACCAGGCGAGCGACAGCCGCGTCAGCACGCCGGCTGCGTGCATGGCGGTAAGCTCTTCCTCGTAGAAGAAGTCATGGCTGCTGCGCTGATGACCGAAGAACAGCCAATTGCGTCCCGCGGCGCCGATGGCCTGCCGCTCGTGCAGGAAGGCGCGGAACGGCGCGATGCCGGTGCCCGGTCCGATCATGATGATCGGCCTCGACGGATCGCCGGGCAGCGCAAAATGCTGCGCCTTCTGAACATAGACTTTGAGCTTGTCGCCGGGCGTGACGCGGCCGCCAAGAAAGGTCGAGCAAACGCCATGCCGCGTGCGCTTGTCGATGTCGTAGCGGACCGCGTCGACCGTCAGCGAAACGCGCCCGGGAGTGGATTTCGGCGAGGACGAGATCGAGTAGAGCCGCGGCTGCAGCGGATCGAGCGCCTCGATAAAGGCCTCCGGATCGGGTCTTATCCTTTGAAATTTTTGCAAAGCGGCGAGCACGTCGAGCGTGGCAGCGTCGCCGTCCGGGTCCTTGCCGGCGGCGAGCTTCTTCGCCTTCTGTTTCCGCTCGCCGCCGGTCATGTGCGAAATGAGCTCGAACAGCATGTCGGGCGCCGGCGACAGCGATGTGCCGGAAGTGAGCTCTTCGCGCAGCGTCCGATTGCCGATGGGAAAATCCGCCGGCGCGTCGATGGCCGCGATCACCGCTTCGACCAATTCCGGATCGTTAGCCGGAAAAATTCCGAAGGAATCGCCGACGGTGTAATCGAGATCGCTGCCGCAAAGATCGACGTCGACGTGCCAGGTTTCCTTTTGCGAGCCCGGTTTATTCAGGCGGCGGCGCGACAGGAACGTCGCATGGACCGGATTGTCGCGCGAGCGGCCCGGCAAAACCGCGGCGGCGGGTTTGGGCTCCGCGGTGGCAGGCTTCGCGGCAACTGCGGGCGTCGACAACGCGTTCGCCGCCGGGCCGCTCTCCAGTTCCTGATAGAGCTGCTTGAGCATGCGGGCGGTCTCCTTGCCGCCCGGCACGCAGAGGTTCAGCCGCTTTTCCGATTGCGTGAACAGCGCGCTGGAATAGTCGTGGCAGTTGTAGCCGCATTGCCCGCAGTCCTGCTGTGCCATGGCCGCCATCAGCCGGCGCTGCAGCGGCCGGCCGTCGGCAAGCTTCATGCGATCCGAAAGCGGCATCGCTGGGTCGTGCCATGGCGCGCCGTCGTCGAGCTCGACGGGTGCGGCCGAAGGCGCCGTGGCGTCGCCAAGGAGGCCGGGCAGGAGCTTTGCGGCCTCGGCGGCCGAGAGCGGCGTGACGCCCTCCTCGAGCCCGAACAGGCCGGCGAACAGCCCGTTGAGCCAAGTGCGCTGCTCCGGCGTAAAGGGCGCCGATTCCGGGATAAACGACGGGATCGGCGGCCGCGGCGTGATACTCATGCGGCGGCCTCCGATTGAGTCATGGCCTTTAATGCGTCGATCTCGTGCCGCCGTGTGAAGGCAAGGAAGGACTCCTCGGGCGAGGCGCGATGCGTCAGATAAGCATTGAGGATGCGCTCGACGGTTTGCGGGGTGGCTTCCGCGGTCACATCGCGGAACAGCTCGCGCCCCAGCGCCGCATTGGGACCAAATCCACCGCCGACCAGGATGTGATAGCCCTCGACGGGATCGTCGTCTTCATTGATTTGAATCTTGCAGGCCAGCAGCCCGATCTCGGACACGAAATGCTGCGCGCAGGAGTGATGGCAGCCGGTGAGGTGGATATTGACCGGCGTATCGAGCGGCACCCGCGTCTCGCACCAGCGCGCAATCTCCTCGGCGTGACGCTTGGTGTCGGAAGCCGCGAACTTGCAGCCGGTGTTGCCGGTGCAGGCGACCAGCCCGGAGCGGATGGCGTTGGTGGTGATGGCGAGACCGAGCGCTTCGATCCGCTGTTGCGCGGCGGAAAGCTTGTCAGTCGGCACGCCGGAGATCAGCAGGTTTTGCCACACTGTGAGCCGCAAATCGCCGTCGCCGAGATCGTGGGCAGTGGCAGCGAGGCCTCGCATCTGCGCCACCGACAGCCGTCCGACCGGCACGACAATGCCGATCCAGTTCAGCCCGTGCTGCTTCTGCGGATGAATGTCGATATGCGCGGTCCGGTCGAACGGCGGACGCGGCGCCACCGCGCCCGGCTCGGCCCGCTCAAGCTTGCGGCCGAGCTTTTGCTCGACCAGCGCGAGGAATTTTTCGACGCCCATGGCGTCGAGCACGTATTTCAAGCGGGCCTTGGTGCGGTCGGTGCGGTTGCCGTGATCGATGAAAATGCGCACCACGGCATCGGCGACCATGCAGGCGTCCCTCGGCTGCACCAGCACGCCGGTCTCGCGCGCGAAATCGTGATGGCCGGTGATGCCGCCGAGGCAGAGCTTGAACCAGACGCCCGCCGGCAGGCCGAAGCCCTCTTTCACCTCGACCGCCTGGAAGCCGATGTCGTTGGTGTCCTCTAGCACGGCGATGCGGCCGGCGCCGTCGAAAGCGACGTTGAACTTGCGCGGCAGTCCGTAGAGCGAGCGATCGTTGAGAATGTGAAAGTGCCACTCGCGGGCAAACGGCCGCGTGTCGATGAGCTCCTGCGGGTCGATGCCGGCGGTCGGCGTGCCGGTGACGTTGCGGATGTTGTCGGCGCCGGAGCCGCGCGAGCACAGTCCCAAATCCTGAACCGCCTCGATCATGGCGACCGCGTTGTGCGCCTCGATCTCGCGGATCTGGATATTGGCGCGCGTCGTCACATGCGCGTAGCCGCCGCCATAACGCTCGGCGAGATCGGCAAGCCCGGCAAACTGTGCCGCCTTGACGATGCCGTTCGGAATACGCAGCCGGCACATATAGGAGTTCTGATTGGGCGCGACGTAGAACAGGCCGAAGAAGCGCCAGCGGAAATTATCCGGCGGCTTGGGATATTCGCCGTTGGCGGCGTGCTGCTTCAGCCGCTCGTAGGTATCGAACGGATGCTGCTCGCGCTTGAATTTTTCCGGGTCGGAAAGCTTGCCGCCGGACGCAAGCACACGATTCTGCGCGCGCAAGCCTGCCTCATCCGGTCCGATCGGATCCGGCGCCGACGCTGCTGCGCCGGTAGCCGCCGCCGTCCCGGCAACGTTTTTCGCCGCTTTGGCGATTTGCACCCCGGCGACGAACCCTTCGAGATAGCGCTTCTGTTCCGGGCTGAAATCGCCAGTGTCGCCGGCGGCGGAGATTTTGAGATCCGCCTCCGTCATTCGGCCGGGACTTGGCTCGGCGTCGTCAGCTGCGCCAGCGCCATGCTGCGAGGCCGATGGGTGATGTAAAGCGCAAGCCCGGTGAAGACGAAGCCGCCGACGAGGTTACCCAGCGTCACCGGAATCTGATTCCACAGCCACCACTGCGCGACGGTGACTTTGGCGCCCATCATCATTCCGGTGGGGATGATGAACATGTTCACCACAGAGTGCTCGAAGCCCTGGGCGAAGAAGATGAAGATCGGCATATAGGCACAGGCGATCTTGCCGATCGTCGATGACGTCGTCATTGCCGCGACGATGGCGAGGCAGACCATCCAGTTGCACAGCATCGCCTTGACGAACACGGTAATCAGGCCGGCGAAGCCCAGCGCCTCATAGCCGGTGGTCTTGGCTTCGGCGATGGCGATGATCTTGGCGGCGACTCCAGCTGGCGCGGTAGCACCGAAATTGGTCAGCGCGATCGCCAGGAGCGCACCGTAGACCACGCTGCCGATCAGATTTCCCAGGAAGACCCAGCCCCAATTCGCGAGCATGGTCTTGGCGTCGGTGTCGCTCTCGATCCACGGCAGCGGCAACAGGCCGAAGCTGCCGGTGACGAGGTCCAGACCGAGCAACACGATGAGAATGAGGCCGACCGGGAAAATCAGTGCGCCGACCAGCGGCTGGTTGGTCTGCACCATGCCAGTGAAGGCGAGGCTTGTGGCCGCGGCCAGGATCGCGCCGGCAAGCCCGCCGCGGATAACCAAATCGAGCGGCGAGAGCGCGAGCTTGGTGCGCCCGGTATTCAACATGGTGGCGGCAACGTCCGCCGGCTTCACGTAATCCATCTGTCGGCTCCCTTGCAGTTGGCTGCAAAACCAATTTGTTGCAAAGCAGCAAGGCGCGTGCCATCCGCAGGTTTCTGATCTTGTTGATGAATTTGCTCTGGCGCGGCGGATAATGGCGCGGCTTTCGGCGGCTATCGCTTAAATACTGAGCAAGCCCAAAAAGCTGCCACAGCCGAAAACTTGGCGGGCGTCCGACGGGATTCCGCCGGACGCCCTCAAAGTCGCGTCAGCCGGCCTATAAGCCGGGTTCTGGAGGACCTGCGAACGTGGCTCGCAGGCGTGACGGCCATTCATCTGGGACGCCGGTCACCCGGCGCCTCAAGCAACCTACCCGGACGGCCAGATCCGGACACCGATCCCGAAGCTTTAGGCCTCGCGCCGTCCCTATTCGGTCTTGCTCCCGGTGGGGTTTGCCGTGCCGCCGACGTTACCGCCGGCGCGGTGCGCTCTTACCGCACCGTTTCACCCTTGCCGCGGCAAAACGCTACGCACCGCGGCGGTCTGTTCTCTGTGGCACTGTCCCTGGGCTCGCGCCCGCCGGACGTTATCCGGCACCGCTTGTCCATGGAGCCCGGACTTTCCTCCCCGGCAACCTTTCGGTTTCGCCGGAGCGGCCGTCCGACCGACTGACAGGACAGGGATGGGGACGAAGGCCCGCGCCGTCAAGAGGCCGGGGCTGAAGCGGTTAAGGAGCGACCAGCATCAGGGCGGTGCGGGCACGTGCAGCCATGGTGCGCGCGCGGCCGCGATTGGCGAGAAGCTCCTGCAGCGTGCTGCGGGTCGAAGCGTCGGCAATACCGTCGACGCGTTCGGGCCGGAAATGACGCTGAAATGCGATGACGACTTCGTGGGTCGTGGAGTCGTATTCGCCATTGACCGCGACACCGTAGCCATACTCAGCAAGCGACTTCTGCAGCGCGGCGACCGCATCGCCGCGATCGCCCGGCGCCAGCGACTGGCCAAAATTCATGATCGCCGCCGGCTTTACCCAGTGGCCGACACCGGATTCATACAGCGTGCGCCAGGGAAATTTCTCGCCCGGGTCCTGCTTGCGCCCCGGCGCCACGTCGGAATGCGCCAAAACCCGCGTGGGAGGAATGGTATTGCGGGTCTGAATACTGCGGCAAAGCGCGGTAACAGCCGCGATCTGCCGCTTGGGGAAATCCGGATAGCCATGATCATGGCCCGGATTGGCAATCTCGATTCCGATCGAGCAGGAATTGATGTCAGTCTCGCCGGCCCACGAGGACTTGCCGGCGTGCCAGGCGCGGCGGCTCTCCTGCACCATCTGGATGATCCGTCCGTCTTCGAACACGAAGTAGTGGGCCGAAACTTCGCTGCCGCGGGCTTTGAGCAGTTCAAGTGCGGCCTCGGCGTCCGCCATCCCGGTGTAGTGCAGCAAGATCATGTCGGGCCGACGGCCGTCCTGTCGCTCGCCGTGATTGGGCGACGGCATGACTTCGGCCACTACACAGGAATCGGGAGCAAATACAGGACGCGACATGAGGCGACTTTAGGAGAACGAAGCTTAGCGACAAGCTGATTCGTCGCGGCATGCAGGAAAAATGCGAAAAAATCGAGTCTCGTTGCGTTCGTGTCACGCCTCAGGCCGCCAGACACCGGACGTTCGCGAATAGCCGTCCTCATCGGTCCGGAAGCGGACCTAACCAACCCGGGATTGCTGCGGCCAAACGCGGCCTTTCAACCATTCCTTAAGCTTACCCCTCGCTAATCGAAATCGAGCGGTTTTGCCCAATCGACAGGGGCAATGCGTTGACGCCCATATTAGCCCATGATAGCCCATTTTTTCCCAAATCCACTTGTTCGACAGGGGCCGTGGGTGCCGGGGACTTCCGGCGAGGGGCGCGATGGACCGCTTTGTCTCCCACTATATGCTCCGCCTGGATGCGAAGGGGCGCCTGTCGGTGCCGGCGTCCTTTCGCGCCGTGCTGGCACGCGACGGTTTCGACGGGCTTTATTGTTATCCCGCGCTCGACCGGCCAGCGCTCGACGCCGGCGGCAACGCCTTGCTGGCGGAGATCGAAGCGCTGATTGGCGGCTTCTCGCCCTTTTCGGATCAGCGCGAGCAGTTTTCCCTTTCGCTTTACGGCACGAGCGAAACGCTGAAGATCGACGGCGAAGGCCGCGTGACGCTCACCGACACGCTGAAGACCCATGCCGGCATCACCGACACGGCGACCTTCGTCGGGCTCGGCCACAAATTTCGAATCTGGGAGCCCAGCCGCTTTCGCGCGGAACTCGCGGAGGCCACCGAGAAGGTCCGCGCTTTCAAGCGGAAACTGGGCACCCGGATGACGGCGGCGGAAAAACCGCTCGGAGCACGGGAATGATGACGGGCAGCGACAGCAATGCTGTCGCTGGCGGACCGGCTCGTCATATTCCCGTGCTCGCCCGCCGCGTTACCGACTGGCTCGGCGTGCACGACGGCAGTCTTTACATCGACGCGACGTTCGGCGCCGGCGGCTACACGCGCGCCATCCTGCAGACGCCGGGCGCGCGCGTCATCGGCATCGACCGTGACCACGCGGCCATCGCAGCAGCCGCCCCACTTGTCGCGGCAGCGCAAGGCCGGCTTGAACTCGTAGAGGATCGGTTTTCGAACCTGGCATCGATTGCAAGCGGTGCCCTGGCCGATGGCATTGTGTTCGATCTCGGCGTGTCGTCGATGCAGCTCGATCAGGCCGAGCGCGGATTTTCGTTCCGGCTCGACGGCCCGCTCGATATGCGCATGGGACGCGACGGTCCGACCGCGGCCGATGTCATCGCCCGCGCCGGTGAGCGCGACCTCGCCGCCATTATCGCGACCCTGGGCGAAGACCATCACGCCCGCGCCATTGCGCGGGCCATCGTCAAGGCGCGCAGCGGGCAGTCTATCGTCACCACGCGCGCGCTCGCCGATATCGTCGCCCGCGTCGTGCGCAGCCGCGACGCCGCGATACATCCGGCGACCCGGACGTTCCAGGCCCTGCGGATTTTCGTCAACGACGAGCTCGGCGAATTGGCGCGCGGCCTTGTCGCCGCCGAGCAGACACTCCAGCCGCTCGGCCGGCTCGTCGTCGTCGCCTTCCACTCGCTTGAGGACCGCATCGTCAAGACTTTCCTCGCCGAACGCAGCCGCACGCCCGCCCCTTCACGCCACCGCCCGGACGTCGTGGCGCCACCACCGACATTTCGCGTGCTGACGCGGCGGCCGGAAACGCCGGAGGAAGCCGAGATCGCCGCCAATCCGCGTGCGCGCTCCGCCAAGCTGCGCGCCGCCGAACGCACCGACGCGCCGCCGCGTGCCACGACCGGAGAAAATCTCCTGCCGCGACTGCCGTCGCTCGCCGACATCGTACGGGGGCGGCCGTGATTCTGCGCGTCTTGAACTTCTTCGTCATCGGCATGCTGGTGCTCGCCGCAGCCTGGGTCTACCGCATCAAGTTCGACGCCACCGTCCAGGCGGAGCATCTGGCGAAATTGCGCAACGAGGTACGCCACGAGCGCGACGAGATCGCGGCCTTGCGTGCCGAATGGGGACAGCTTGACGATCCGGCCCGTATCGAGGCGCTGGCCAAGCGCTTCCTGCAGCTGCGGACGATCGCGCCGACGCAGTTCGATACGCTGGACAATTTGCCGCCGCGGCCGCCGCAAGACGTTACCGCCAGCACCGATCCGATCGGCGGCCTGATCGAGAATTTCGAGGAGTCGGGCGCAATCGGGACGACCGGGAGCATCCCGGCGGCGCCGGCTCCGGCGACGGCCGGCGCCAGCGGGCCGCCGGCTCCGCCGGCAAACGGAGCGGCGCGACAATGAGCGTCACGGCCGACACATTGCCGCTGCAGCCGGGCCTGATACGGCCCCGCGACTTGCGCTGGCGGCAATGGCTCGTCCGCAAGCTCCTCTACGGCAAGGATCTCGATCGCAGCGCCAAGGCGCGGGCGCGCATCGGCTTGGCCATACTCGCCTTTGCCATCGTCTATATCATCATCGCCTCGCGGCTCGTGATGTTTGCAATACAGGCTGACGAGCACACCGTGCATCGCGTCGTCTCCAGCGACGCGGTGGCGACGGCGCGGCCCGACATCCTCGACCGCAACGGCGAAGTCTTGGCGACCGACGTGCGCGTGCCGTCGCTCTACGCCGAACCGCGCCGTCTCATCGACGTCGACGAAGCGGTCGAACTGCTGACCGCGGACTTGCCCGATCTCGACGCCAAGGAGCTGCGCGAGCGGCTGTCGTCCAAGCGCGGCTTCGTCTGGCTCAAGCGCGACATCACGCCGGAGCAGCAGCGCGAAATCTATCGTCAGGGTCTGCCGGGCATCGGCTTCCTCAACGAGAACAAGCGCGACTATCCGAACGGCGACGAGATCTCGCACCTCATCGGCCACGTCAATATCGACAACCAGGGCATCGCCGGGATCGAGAAGTGGCTCGACGGCCAAGGGCTCGCCGCTCTGCACATGGCCGGCCTCGCCACCGACCGGCTGCAAACCCCGGTCCGCCTCGCCGTCGATCTTCGCGTGCAGCACGCGCTGCGCGACGAGCTTGTCGCCGCGCGCGCGAAATTCAGCGCCCTCGCCGCCGCGGGCCTCGTGCTCAACGTCCGCACCGGCGAGGTCGTCGCGCTGGTGTCGGAGCCGGATTACGACCCGAACAATCCGAGCGAGGCGCTCGATCCCTCGCGCATCAACCGGTTGACCACCGGCGTCTACGAAATGGGGTCTACGTTCAAGGCCTTCACGGTGGCGATGGCGCTGGATTCCGGCAAGGTCGCGCTGAATTCGAAGTTCGATGCGCGGGTGCCGCTGCAGATGGGCAGGTTCGCCATTCACGATTTCGACGCGCAGCATCGCGTCCTTTCAGTGCCGGAGATTTTCACTTACTCCTCGAATATCGGTGCGGCGCGCATCGCGCTGTCGCTCGGCAGCGACGCGCAGCGGGCGTTCCTGAAAAAACTCGGTCAGCTCGACCGTCTGCATACCGAACTGCCGGAAAGCGCCGAACCGATCCTGCCCAAGCGCTGGAGCGAATTGACCACTGCGACGATCGCCTTCGGCCATGGTTTGTCGGTCGCGCCGCTGCAGGCGGCCATGGGCGTCGCCGCGATCATGAACGGCGGCATTCTCGTTCCGCCGACGTTCCTGAAACGATCCGAAGCCGAAGCCGAAAAGCTCGGCAGACGCGTCATCAAGCCGGAAACCTCTACAATGATGCGTTATCTGATGCGGCTCAATGTCGAGAAGGGCACCGCCGAGAAAGCCGACGTGCCCGGCTATTACATCGGCGGCAAGACCGGAACGGCCGACAAGGTCGTCAACGGCCGCTATTCCAAGAGCAAGGTGTTGACGGATTTCATGGCGATCCTGCCGGCCGATCAGCCGCGCTATCTGCTCTTGATCATGCTCGACGAACCGCACGCGACGCCGGAAACGCACGGCTTCACCACCTCGGGCTGGAACGCCGTGCCGGTCGGCGGCGCGGTGGTGTCCCGCATCGCGCCGTTCCTCGACATCGCGCCGCGGATGAACCTGCCGCCGGCCGACCAGCAAATACTGGCCTCGCTGCACGAAAGCAGGTAAGGGGCTTGGCCGCATCGTCGACCGAGTGGCTAGTGTCCATGAACCTTCGCGAGATTTTGCCTCCCGACGCGGAATGCGACGCGCGCTACGCCAAGCTAAACGTCGGCGGCGTGACGGCGGACAGCCGCGCGGTCAAGCGCGGCGATGCGTTCGTCGCCGTTACCGGCGGCAAAGCCGACGGCCTGCAATTCGTTGCGGCCGCGGTCGCGGCCGGCGCGGTCGCCATCGTGGCCGAACGGCGGCCGCAGGTTCCGTTGCCGGACCATGTAGCTTTCGTCCGCGTCGATCACGCACGGCGCGCGCTCGCGCTGATCGCCGCGAAAATCTATCCGCGCCAGCCGCGTATCATTGCCGCCGTCACCGGCACCAGCGGCAAGACCTCGGTCGCCGCGTTCACGCGGCAGATCTGGAGCGCGCTTGGCCGTCGCGCCGCGAGCATCGGCACCATCGGCATCGCGTCGCCAAGCGGCGAGACCTACGGCACGCTGACCACGCCGGATCCGGTGGCGCTGCACCGCTCGCTCGATGCGCTCGCCGCCGACGGCGTCACCCATCTTGCGATCGAGGCATCCTCGCACGGCCTCGATCAGTACCGGCTCGACGGCTTGAAAATTGCGGCGGGAGGGTTCACCAACATCACGCGCGATCATCTCGACTATCATCCGACGTTCGAGGCCTATTTCGCGGCCAAGCTGCGGCTGTTCGGAATCTTGCTCGAACCGGGCGCGGCGGCGGTGATCGACGTCGACCACGATCACGCCGATGAGGTGGTGGCGGCGGCGGCCGCGCGCGGATTGTCGATCATGAGCGTCGGCCGCAACGGAACGGGTATCCGTCTCGCGCACTCCGCGATCGACGGCTTTGCGCAGCGGCTGCGGCTCGAATACGAAAATGAGCACTTCGATGTGCACTTGCCGCTGGTCGGCGAGTTTCAGGTCGAGAACGCGCTTGTCGCCGCGGGACTTGCGCTGGCGACCGGCGGCAGTCCCGGGTCGGTCTTTGCGGCGCTCGAGCAGCTGTCCGGCGCCAAGGGCCGGCTCGAGCGCGTGGGATCGAGCCGCGGCGCGCAAATCTTCGTCGACTACGCGCACAAGCCCGATGCGCTCGCCAAGGCGCTTGACGCGCTGCGGCCCTACGCGACCGGCCGGCTCGTGGTGGTGTTCGGCGCCGGCGGCGACCGCGACCGCGGCAAGCGGCCTTTGATGGGCGCCGTCGCCGCCGCCAAGGCCGACCGGGTGATCGTCACCGACGACAATCCGCGCAGCGAAGACGCGGCCGCCATCCGCGCCGCGATCATTGCGGCAGCGCCTAACGCCGCGGAAATCGGCGACCGGCGCGAGGCGATCCGCCGCGCCGTCGCCGACCTGCAGCCCGGCGATGTACTTCTGATCGCCGGCAAGGGTCATGAAACCGGCCAAATCGTCGGCGACCGGATCATACCGTTCAGCGATCACGAGGCGGTCGCCACGGTACTCAAGGAACTTGCCGCATGAGCGCGCCCGCGCTGTGGACCACCGAGGCAATGGCCAGGGCGATGACCGCGCAACGCCAGGGCCCGCTGCCGCAGGAAATCGCCGGCCTATGCATTGACAGCCGCAGCCTGGTGCCGGGCGATGCGTTCTTCGCCATCGCCGGCGAGCATCGCGACGGCCATAACTTCGTCGCCGCGGCGCTGGCGGCCCAAGCCGGGCTCGCCGTCATTGCCGCGGACCGGCGCAGCCAATTTCCGGGCGATGCGCCGCTTCTCGTCGTGCCGAATGTGCTCGCCGGCTTGCGCAACCTCGCCGCCGCCGCGCGGGAGCGAACCAACGCCAAGGTCATCGGCGTCACCGGCTCAGTCGGCAAGACTGGAACGAAAGAGGCGCTGCGGCTGGCGCTGTCGAAGGACGGCGAGACCCATGCGTCGGTCGCCTCCTACAACAATCAATGGGGCGTGCCGCTGTCGCTCGCCCGCTGTCCGGCGAGCGCGCGTTACGCGGTGCTGGAAATGGGGATGAACCACGAAGGCGAGATCGAGCCGCTGGCGCGGCTGGTCCGCCCGCATGTCGCCATCATCACCACGATCGCGCCAGTGCATCTGGAGTTCTTAGGCTCGCTCGCCAAGATCGCCGACGCCAAGGCCGAGATTTTCTTCGGCGTCGAGCCGAACGGCGCCGCGGTCATCAATCGCGATATCGCGCAATTCGCCCAGCTCAGGCGCCGCGCCAAGGAGGCGGGCGTGGCGCGCATCGTCTCGTTCGGCGAGCATGCCGACGCCGACGCGCGGCTGATCAAATGCGCACTTCATCCGCGCTGCTCGACCGTCCAGGCGCAAATCCTCGGCACCGAGCTGACCTATAAGATCGGCGCGCCGGGCCGGCATCTGATCGTCAATTCGCTCGCCGTGCTCGCGGCAGCCGATCTGGTCGGCGCCGATCTGGCGCTGGCGGCGCTGGCGCTGGCCGAACTCGCTCCGGTTTCCGGCCGCGGCGCGCCTATCCAGATCGAACTGCCGGGCGGCTCGGCGCTGTTGCTCGACGAAAGCTACAACGCCAATCCCGCCTCCATGGCGGCGGCGCTGGCGGTGCTCGGCCGGGCGCAAATCGGCCCGCGGGGCCGGCGCATCGCCGTGCTCGGCGACATGCTGGAGCTCGGACCCAAGGGCCGCGCTCTGCATCGCGGCCTGCTCGATCCGATCCTGGCCGATTCGGTCGATCTGGTATTCTGCTGCGGTCCGCTGATGCACGCTTTGTGGCAGGCTCTTCCCGCGAGCCGCCGCGGCGGCTATGCAGAGAACTCTGCCGCGCTCGAAGCGCAGGTGCTGCCGGCGATCCGCGCCGGCGACGCCATCATGGTCAAGGGGTCACTCGGCTCGCGCATGGCGGCCATCGTCAAGGCGCTGCAACGGGCCTATCCGCGCCACGAGGCGGCCGAAGATGCCGCCGAAGACGCACGCGAAGGCGCGTCCGCACAAGGTTGATGCGATGCTGTATTGGCTGGTCGATCTGTCGGACAAGCTCTCCGTCCTCAACGTCTTCCGCTACATCACGTTCCGCACCGGCGGCGCGATCATCACCGCGCTGTTTTTCGTGTTCCTGTTCGGCCAGACCATTATCGATCGGCTGCGGCTCCTTCAGGGCAAAGGCCAGCCGATCCGTGCCGACGGACCGAAGTCGCATATCATCACCAAAGCCGGCACCCCGACCATGGGTGGACTGATGATCCTGTCCGGGATGCTGGTGTCGACGCTGTTATGGGCCAACCCCGCCAACCCTTATGTCTGGATAGTGCTCTGGGTGACGCTCGGCTTCGGCCTGGTCGGCTTCTACGACGATTATCTGAAAGTCACCAAGCAACAGGCGAGCAACGGCTTCGCCGGCCGCACCCGCCTGAGCGCCGAGGCCGTCATCGCCGGATTAGCCTGCATCGCATTGGTCCAGCTTGGACAGACGCCGTTTTCGACCTCGCTGGTGTTTCCGTTTTTCAAGGAATTGGTGCTCAATCTCGGCTGGTTCTTTGCGCTGTTCGCAATGTTCATCATCGTCGGCGCCGGCAACGCGGTGAACCTGACCGACGGCCTCGACGGGCTTGCCATCGTCCCAGTCATGATCGCGGCGGCGAGCTTCGGCATGATCTCCTATCTCTGCGGCAATGCGGTATTCGCCGATTATCTGCAAATCCATTACGTCGCCGGCACCGGCGAGCTTGCGGTGCTGTGCGGCGCCGTGCTCGGCGCCGGGCTGGGCTTCCTCTGGTTCAACGCGCCGCCGGCTTCGATTTTCATGGGCGACACCGGCTCGCTCGCGCTCGGCGGCATGATCGGCACCGTGGCGGTCGCGACCAAGCACGAGATCGTGCTCGCCGTCATCGGCGGACTATTCGTCCTCGAAGCGGTTTCGGTGATCGTGCAGGTCGTCTCCTACAAACTGACCGGCAAGCGCGTCTTCAAGATGGCTCCGATCCATCACCATTTCGAACAGCTGGGCTGGACCGAGCCGCAAATCGTGATTCGCTTCTGGATCGTCGCGGTCGTGCTGGCGCTGTTGGGACTTTCAACTCTGAAACTGAGGTAGCGGCGTCGTGATCCCAGTCACGACCTTTGCCGGAAAAAAGGTCGCAGTGTTCGGGCTCGGCGGCTCGGGGCTCGCGAGCGCGGCTGCGCTTCTGGCCGGCGGCGCCGACGTCGTCGCCTTCGACGACAATGCGGCAAGCGCGGCGAAAGCAACCGCGGCGAAAATTCCGACTGCCGATCTGCGCGACGCCGACTGGAGCGGAATCGCCGCTTTGCTGCTGACGCCCGGCGTGCCGTTGACGCATCCCGAACCGCATTGGGCCGTGGCGCTTGCGCAAAAGGCCGGCGTCGAGGTGATCGGCGATATCGAATTGTTCTGCCGGCAGCGCCGGCTTCACGCTCCCGATGCGCCGTTTGTCGCCATCACCGGCACTAACGGCAAATCGACGACCACGGCGCTGGTTGCTCATCTCGCCGCTGCGGCGGGCATGGACGCCCAGCTTGGCGGCAATATCGGCACTGCGATCCTCTCGCTGGCGCCGCCTGCCGCCGGACGCGTGCATGTCATCGAGTGTTCGTCTTATCAGATCGATCTGGCGCCCTCGCTCGATCCGTCGATCGGCATCCTGATCAATCTTTCCGAGGACCACCTCGACCGCCACGGCACCATGGAGCACTACGCCGCAGTCAAGGAACGCCTGGTCGCCGGCGTGCCGAAAACCGGTGCGGCAATCGTCGGGGTCGACGACGAATGGTGCCGGACGATCGCCGATCGGCTGTCGCGTTCCGGCAAGCCTGTGGTGCAGATATCGGTCCGCCGCAAACTCGCTGACGGGATTTTCGTCGAGAACGGACGGATCTTGCGCGCCGCCGCGGGCAGCGTGCGGCCCATCGCCGAGCTCGCCGGCATCGGCTCGCTGCGCGGGCTGCACAACGCTCAGAACGCCGCCTGCGCCACGGCGGCGGCGCTGGCGCTCGGGCTTGCGCCGGCGGCGATCCAGGCGGGCTTGCGCTCGTTTCCGGGACTGGCGCACCGCATGGAGGAAGTCGGCCGGCGCGGCCGCATTCTGTTCGTCAACGATTCCAAGGCGACCAACGCCGATTCCGCGGCGCAGGCACTGGCCTGTTTCAACGACATTTTCTGGATCGCCGGCGGCAAGCCGAAGACCGGCGGCATCGAGTCGCTGCGCGGCTTTTTTCCGCGCATCCGCAAGGCCTATCTGATCGGCGAAGCGGCCAAGGAATTCGCCGCGACGCTGGACGGCGCGGTGCCGCACGACATCGCCGGCACGCTCGACAAGGCGTTGTCCGCCGCCAGCCGCGACGCCGAGGCTTCGGGTCTGCCCGAGCCGGTGGTGCTGCTGTCGCCAGCCTGCGCCTCGTTCGACCAATACCGCAATTTCGAGGTCCGCGGCGACGCCTTCCGCGACCTGGTGCGGGCGCTGCCCGGTGTCGCCGCCAAATCTTAATCTCATGGAAACCAGGGCGGATGCAGGACTAGTGTCCCGATTCCGGGATCAATCTCGGGGAAGATCTTGGCTTCGCGCGCGCAACCCACGCCGTTTTCCGAGTGGTGGTGGACAGTCGACCGGCTGACGCTCGCGGCGCTGGTGGCGCTGATGCTCGGCGGCATCGTGCTGTGCCTGGCCGCAAGCCCGCCGGTGGCCACCCGCATCGGGCTTGATCCGTTCCATTTCGTCAATCGCCAAGTGCTGTTCCTCATCCCGGCCGGCGCCGTCTTGATCGGCACCTCGTTTCTCTCCCCGCGCGATATTCGCAAAGTGGCGCTGATCGTGTTCGTCGTCAGCCTGGTGCTGACCGCCGCGACGCCCTACTTCGGCGCCGAGATCAAAGGCGCGCGGCGCTGGCTGGTCATTCTCGGCGTCAACATCCAGCCGTCGGAATTTCTCAAGCCCGCTTTTGTCATCCTGATCGCGTGGCTGTTCGGCGAAACGGCGAAGCGGCCGGAAATGCCGGCCAACTCCATCGCGCTCGCATTGCTCATCGTCGTCGTCACGCTGTTGGTGCTGCAGCCGGACTTCGGCCAGACCATGCTGATTTCGCTGGTATGGGGCGCGCTGTTCTATATGGCGGGCATGCGGCTGATCTGGGTATTGGGGCTTGCCGGCACGGCCGGCGTCGGCCTGATGACGGCATTCTTCACCGTCCCGCATGTGGCGCAGCGCATCAACCGCTTCCTCAATCCCGCTTCGGGCGACAGCTACAATATCGACATCGCGACCGAATCGTTCCTGCGCGGCGGCTGGTTCGGCCGCGGGCCCGGCGAAGGCACCATCAAACGCATCCTGCCGGAGGGCCACACCGATTTCATCTTTGCCGTGGCCGCCGAGGAATTCGGCGTCGTGCTCTGCCTCATTCTGGTCGCGCTGTTCGCCTTCATCGTCATCCGCGCCCTGATCAAGGCGATGCGCACCGATGATCCGTTCATCCGCTTTGCTTCCGCAGGCCTCGCCATCCTGTTCGGCCTGCAATCGACCATCAATATGGCGGTCAATCTGCATCTGATGCCGGCCAAAGGCATGACGTTGCCGTTCGTATCCTACGGCGGCTCGTCGCTGATCTCGCTCGCTTACGGCATGGGCATGCTGCTGGCGCTGACGCGCGACCGGCCGCGCGCCAAGCTCGCCGGCCGGATCATGCTGGCCGAAAGCCCGGCGTGATCCCCGACCTGCGCGACCTGAGCCGCGCGCCGGTGCTCGTTACCGCCGGCGGCACCGGCGGCCATCTGTTCCCGGCCGAAGCACTGGCAACGGTGTTGATCGAGCGCGGCATTGCCGTTCACCTCGCCACCGACCGCCGCGCCGCCCGCTTCGGCGGCGCCTTTGCCGACGACGCGATTCACGTCGTCGCCAGCGCCACCCTGCGATCGCGCAACCCGATCGCATTGACGCGAACCGCTGCCCTGCTCGGCACAGGCTTCCTGCAAGCCTGGACACTGCTCGGCCGGCTGAAGCCGGCGGCAGTCGTGGGCTTCGGCGGCTATCCGACGATTCCGCCGGTCATGGCCGCGACGTGGCGCGGCGTGCCGACGGTGATCCATGACGCCAATGCCGTCATCGGGCGGGCCAACCGGCTGTTAGCGCGGCGCGTCACCGCAATCGCCACCACGTTTCCCGATGTGTTTCGCGACGAGCCGGTTCTTTCGCTCAAGGCCACGCTGACCGGTAACCCGGTCCGCACCGCAGTGGTCGCCGCTGCGACGACGCCTTATCCGGCGGCGGCGAACGATCCGTTCCGCATCCTCGTCTTCGGCGGCAGCCAGGGCGCTCGCGTCATGGCCGATATCGTGCCGGCAGCGATCAGGCGGCTCGATGCGGCCTTGCGCTCCCGCCTCACCATCGTTCAGCAAGCGCGCGACGAGGATCTGCAGCGCGTGCGCCAGGCTTATGCCGGCGCCGCGGTCGCTGCCGACGTGGCGCCGTTCTTCACCGACCTGCCGGCGCGCATGGCGGCAAGCCATCTGGTGATCGCGCGTTCGGGAGCCTCGACCGTCGCCGAACTCGCCGCCATCGGCCGGCCCTCGATTCTGGTGCCGCTGCCGCACGCCATCGATCAGGATCAAATGGCCAATGCCGAAGTGCTGCAAAAAGCCGGCGGCGCGTTGCGCATCGTGCAGGACGACTTCACCCCGGAACGCCTCGCCGCCGAAGTAACAAAACTCGCTGGCGCGCCGCGGCGGCTTGCCGCCATGGCTGCGGCGGCTAAATCCGTGGGCCGGCTCGATGCCGCCGAGCGGCTGGCCGACCTGGTGCTGCGGGTGGCGGGAATCGCTACCGAGCGGTAATTTCAGCACTATTTATCCGTCATGGCCGGACTTGTTCCGGCCATCTATGTTTTGTGTAAGGACCACAGCGGGCATCGTGGCCCAAGACCGGGGCCGAGACGAGGGGAGCTGCATGAAACTGCCGCGCAACATCGGGCCGGTGCATTTCATCGGCATCGGCGGCATCGGCATGAGCGGCATCGCCGAGGTGCTGGCGAACCTCGGCTACACCGTACAGGGCTCCGACCAGGCCGACGGCGCCAACGTCAAACGATTGCGCGACAACGGCGTCAAGATCGCCATCGGGCACAACGCCGACAATCTCGGCGACGCCCAGGTCGTCGTCATCTCCTCGGCAATCAAGTCGGACAATCCGGAACTGGTCGCGGCGCGCGCACGACGCTTGCCGGTGGTGCGGCGCGCCGAAATGCTGGCCGAGCTGATGCGCTTGAAAAGCTGCGTCGCCATTGCCGGCACTCACGGCAAGACTACGAC
>Ga0335078_10003558_pt1 | contig 23189 bp, 20 predicted proteins | sample Lox_Sample_32_FD_206711 | JGI IMG/M metagenome (GOLD analysis project Ga0335078, IMG submission 206711) | Soil microbial communities from Loxahatchee National Wildlife Refuge, Florida, United States - Lox_Sample_3.2 | ecosystem: Environmental > Terrestrial > Soil > Wetlands | place: USA... | reverse complement strand
CACCGAGACGTTCGCCGAGCTGACGGTGCTGCTGGTGACCGACGAGGAGTGGCGCCGGCACGAGTTCGCGCACGTGCGGACGTTCGCCTCCTACGACGCCTGCCTGTGCTTCGAGGGCGGCCAGCTCACGTCCGACGGCGATGAGGGCGTGGTCGTCCGACGCAAGGCTGCGGGGACGATGCGCGTGCTCGCGAGCGGCCGCGCGGCGCATTCCGGGAGCGCGCCCGACCAGGGCCGGAACGCGCTGCTGGCGCTGGCGTCGACCGCGATCGAGATCGCCAAGCATCACGATCCGACCGGCGCCGAGCGGCTCAGCGTGGTCCCGACCGTGGTGCGCTCCGGGGATGCGTTCAACGTGGTCCCGGCTGAGGGCGAGCTGCTGTTCGACATGCGCGCCGACCGCAGCGAGGCGTTCGACGCGGTGTGCGCGGCGGTGCCCGGCGAGCTCGACGGTGTCGGCCTGGAGACGAAGATGCTGCGGATCTGGCCCGGGATGGACTCGCGGGCGGCCACGTGCGGGCTGCTCGAGCGGGCCGGCGCGAGGCTCGGGCGCCCGATCATCGGCAGCCCGCGGGGCGGGGCCAGCGACGCCAGCCACTTCGCGCCGCGCATCCCGCTGACCGTCGACGGCCTCGGGCCTCTCGGCGGCGGCGCGCACACCCCCGAAGAGTTCGTGCTCGCGCCTTCGCTGCGCACGCGGGCGGAGGTGGCCTTGGCCGTCGCGGCCACGGTGCTGGATTCCGAGGGAGACTCTTAGCCATACCTTCACCGCAGCCGCCGGCCACCTGCGATCCTTAGTCGCGTGAGCACGACGACGCCGACACCGAGGACCCCGCCGCGAACGCCCGGCGTCCGCCGCGGTCACACGCAGCTCGAAGGCGTCGCGGTGCTGGCCGGCGTGGTCGTGCTGATGTGGCTGATCGAGGCGATCAACACGCTCGACTCCAACCACCTCGACAGCGACGGCATCCTGCCGCGGAGCATCGACCACATCTGGGGCATCTTCACCGCGCCGTTCATCCACGCGAGCTGGCAGCACCTGATCGCGAATACGGTCCCGTTCGTGTTCATGGGGCTGATCATCGCGCTCCAGGGCGCGAAGCGATTCGCGCTGGTGACGCTGATCGTGGTCGTCGTCGGCGGGATCGGGACCTGGCTGGTCTCCCCGGCCGCGACGTCGACCGGGATCCCCGAGTACACGATCGGCGCGAGCGGCGTGGTGTTCGGCTACGCGACCTACCTGTTCGCGCGGGGATTCTTCAACCGGAACGTCCTCGAGCTGCTGATCGGGCTCGCCGTCGGCGTGATCTGGGGCGGGGCGCTGTGGTCGAGCGTCGTGCCCCACACCGGCATCTCCTGGCAGGGGCACGTGTGCGGGGCGATCGGCGGGGTCGTGGCCGCCTATCTCCTCCGCAACGAGCGGGCTCGAGCGCCGGCCCCGGGCAAGGCGCAGACGCCGCTCGACCGCCTGCTCGCCGATCAGTAGCCGCTTTACTGGAACGGTCGGCGGCGCCTGACGGCGGCGCCTCGGGCCCGCTCTGGGTAGCCTGGGAACTCGATGAGGATCTTCTCGGGCATCCAGCCGACCGGGCGCAAGCATCTCGGCAACTACATCGGTGCGATCAGTCAGTGGGTCGCCGGCCAGGACCGCGGCGAGGCGCTCTACTGCGTCGTCGACCTGCACGCGATCACCGTGCCGTACGAGCCCGCCGCGTTGCGCGACGCGGTCTACGACACCGCGGCGACGCTGCTCGCGGCCGGGCTCGACCCGGACCGGTGCATCTTCTTCCGCCAGGGCGATGTCCAGGAGCACTCAGAGCTGTGCTGGCTCTTGTCGAGTGTGACCTCGTTCGGGGAGCTCAACCGCATGACCCAGTTCAAGGACAAGGCCGGCTCCCAGCGCGACCTCGTGTCCGGCGGGCTGTTCTTCTACCCGGTGCTCCAGGCCGCCGACGTGCTCGCCTACCGGGCGAACGAGGTGCCGGTGGGGGAGGACCAGCGCCAGCACGTCGAGCTGATGCGCGACGTCGCCGAGCGCTTCAACGCCCGCTTCGGCGAGACGCTCGTCGTGCCCGAGCTCCGCGTCCCCGCGGTCGGCGCCCGGATCATGGACCTCCAGGTCCCCGACAAGAAGATGTCGACGACCGGAGGCAGCCCCCAGGGCACCGTGCTCGTGCTCGACGAGCCCGCCACGATCGTGAAGAAGTTCCGCTCGGCGGTGACCGACTCGGGGACCGAGGTCTTGCGGGCACCCGACAAGCCCGGCATCTCCAACCTGATCGACATCCTCGCCACGGTTCGCGGCGTCGCGCCCGAGGAGGTGGAACACACGTTCGACGGGTCGGGCTACGGGGCGTTCAAGCAGGCGGTCGCGGACGCGGTCGTCGAGTACCTCGCGCCGGTGCGCGAGCGCTACCAGGAGCTTCGCGGCGACGAGGCGGCGCTCGAGCGGACCCTCGCCGAGGGCGCCGCCAAGGCCCGCGCGATCGCCGACGACACCCTGATCGACGTCCGCGAGGCGATGGGAGTCGGACCGGTCCGGACACGACAGTAGCCTGCGCGTCGATGCGGATCGCCGACCTCGAGCTCGACCTCGACGTTTTCGCCGGGCCCTTCGACCTGCTGCTGACGCTGATCCTTCGCGAGGAGATCGATCTGCTCGAGGTGGACCTGGCCGAGGTCGTGATCGCCTACATCGACCATCTCGAGAGCCGGGGCGAGCTCGAGCTCGAGGCCGCCACCGAGTTCCTCGTGCTGATCGCGGCGCTGCTCGAGCTGAAGTCGCGGCTGCTGCTGCCGGGCGAGGACATCCAGGAGCTGATCGAGCTCGACCCCGGCGAGGCCGCCGAGGAGTTGCTGGCGCGGCTGCTCGACGCCCACCGCTACCGCGCCGCTTCTGCCCACCTGCGCGAGCTGCTCGCCGCCCAGGAGGGCCACCGCTTCCGCTCGGCGCCGCTGCCGCCGGCGCTCCGGCGCGCCTCGCTGTCGGAGGCCAGCGCCGCGTATGACCCGGCCACGCTCACAGCGGCGATCGGCGGCCTGCTCGAGATGCCCGAGCGCGTGGACATCCGCCACATGGTCGGGTCGCGGGTGACGGTGGCCGAGCGCCTCGCGCACCTGCGCGCGCTGCTCCGGCGAGGCCGGTTCTCGTTCGACGAGGCCGTGACCCAGGCCGACCGGGTGACGATCGCGGTCACGCTGTACGCGGTCCTGGAGCTCCACAAGCAGGGCGAGCTCAGCTGGACCCAGGACGAGCCGTTCGGCGAGATCACGATCGAGGCGCGCGTCCGCGGCCAGGAGCGGCTGACGGCGTGAGCCTCGGTCTCGAGAGCACGATCGAGGCGCTCCTGTTCCTCAGCCCGGAGCCGGTGCAAGCCGACGCGCTCGCCGACGCCACCGGCGCCGAGCTCCACGAGGTGGTCTCCGCACTCGAGCGGCTGCGCGAGCACTACGAGTTCGAGCGGCGCGGGCTCGTGTTGCGCGAGCTGTCGGGCGGATGGGCGCTGTCGACCCACCCGGATGCTGAGCCCTCCGCGAGGCGGCTGCTGGCGCGACCGCGGACCCCGACGCTGACCCCGGCGCAGGCGGAGACGCTCGCGATCATCGCCTACCTGCAGCCCGTCTCGCGCCCCGAGATCGCCCGGATCCGCGGCGTCAACGCCGAGTCCGCCGCGTCGACGCTGCTCGAGCGCGGCCTCGTCGAGGAGGCCGGCCGCTCGCAGTTCGGGGCGGTGCTGTACCGGACGACCGAGCTGTTCCTGCGGCTGTTCGGCCTGCGCTCGCTCGACGAGCTTCCCGGGATCGAGGCGTTCGACCCGTCCCCCGAGTTCGAGGCCGAGCTGCGCGAGCGGCTGCTCCAGGCCGGCGAGGCCCGCGCCGGCGGCTAGGGACGGGCGGTCCCCCCGTCGTGAGATAACTTGTCGGGCGGCGATGTGGCGTATGCGGCGTGCGTTGATCCTGGTCGGTGCGGCGTTCGCGTCCGGGGCTGCGCTGCCGGTCGGCAACGCCGACGCCGCGGCCGGAGCCACGGCGGGGAAGATCACCGCATGCAGCAGGGTGCTCGGTAGCGCATCTGTCGCCGGCCCGACGAACAGCGTCGCCTGGAAGGTTGGTGTCCAGTCGCGGATCGGGGTGTTCGACCGCCTGCCCGGCAAGAGCCTGCACCCGTCGGCGTGGGTGGCCCCGACCGATGCTCCCTGGCTGCTGGTCCTCGCGCGCCCGCATGAGTCGTTCAACCGATGTTGGGTGCAGGTCCGCCTTCCCTGGCGGCCCAACGTCGCAGCCGGCTGGGTCAACGCGAACCTCGTCGCCGTAGAGGAGACCCCGTGGCGCATCGAGGTTTCGACGGCCAGGCGCACGCTCACCCTGTTCCGAGCGGGGAGGTCGGTTCGCACGATCAGCGTCGTGGTCGGGAAGCCGAGCACGCCGACTCCGACTGGGCTGTTCGCGATCGCCTGGGCGATACCGTGGCATCCGAACGATTTTCTCGGCAGCTGGGTGCTCGAGTTGACGGCGCACAGCGACGTGCTCCAGCAGTTCGATGGCGGCGACGGCACGGTTGGGATCCACGGTCGCGGAGGGGCGAGCCTCCTGGATCCTCTCGGATCGGCGGCGAGCCACGGGTGTATTCGCCTGGCCAACGACTCGATCGACTGGCTGGTGCACACGGTCCGCCCAGGCCAACTCCCCGGAACGCCCGTCCAGGTCAGCTGACACTCCCGGCCCGGGCAGCGGGCTCGGTTACGATCAGGCCACGGGGTCGGTGGGTGCGCGCGCCGCGAGCTGGCCGCACGCGGCTTCGATCTCGCGCCCGCGGGTGAGGCGCACGGTGGCGTCGAGACCGCGGCGGTCGAGCTCGTCCCGGAAGGCCGCGATCGCCTTGGGGCTCGACCCGGTGAACCCGGATCCGGTCGGGTTGTACGGGATCAGGTTGACCTTGAACATCCGCCGGTCGAGGATCTGCGCGAGCTGCGCGGCCTGTGCAAACGAGTCGTTGACGCCGGCGAGCATCACGTACTCGACGAACACCTTGCGGCGCTTGCGCTCGTAGTAGGCCTCGCAGGCGGCGATCACGTCGGGAAGCGGATAGCGCTCGTTGACGGGCATCAACTCGGTCCGGAGCGCGGGGTCGGCGGCGTGCAGCGAGAGCGCCAGCCGGATCGGCATCGGGGTCTCGGCCAGGCGCTCGATCCCGGGAATCCAGCCGATCGTCGAGATCGCGGTCCGGCGGTGGCCGATCCCGAGGTCGGGTAGGCGCTCACACGCCGCCAGCGCGTTGTCGAGGTTCATCATCGGCTCGCCCATCCCCATGAACACCGCGTGGTCGACCTTGCCGATCCTGCGGAAGTGCAGCGCCTGGTCGAGGATCTCCGACGCCGTCAGGTTGCGCCCGAACTTCATCTGGCCGGTGGCGCAGAACGTGCACGTCAGCGGGCAGCCCGATTGGGAGGATAGGCAGATCGAGCGGCGCCCGTCGCGATAGCGCATCAGCACCGCCTCCACCGGCCGCCCGTCGGCGGTCGTGAACAGCACCTTGACCGTCCCGTCGGCCGCGTGAGCCTCGCGCTCTACCCTCAGGCTGCTGAACGGCACCGCCTCGGCGAGCGTCTCGCGCAGAGTGAGCGGAAGGTCGGACATGGCGTCGAAGGCCTTGGCGCCGCGCGCCGCCCACCGCCACACCTGGCCTGAGCGGTAGCGTGGCTCCGCGAGCTCGGCGAGCGTGCTTTCGAGCAGGTTCAAATCCACGGTCACTATGGTGGCAGGCAGAGACGAAGGCGCCGCCGCCAGGCGCCGCCGACAATTCCAGTGATGCGACTTGCCAAGTACCTCGCCGCTGCGGGCGTTGCCTCGCGGCGCGCGTCCGAGGAGATCGTCCGCGCGGGCCGGGTCACGGTCGGCGGCGCGGTCGTGAGCGATCCTGCGCACGACGTCGAGCCGGCCGACGCGGTGGCGCTCGACGGACGGCCCGTCTCGCCGGCGCACGAGCGGGTGGTGTATGCGCTCAACAAGCCGGCGGGCGTCGTTTCGACCGCCCGCGATCCGCAGGGGCGTCCGACCGTGGTCACGATGGTGCCGCAGACCGAGCGGCTGTACCCGGTAGGCCGGCTCGACATCGACACCACGGGTCTGATCCTGCTGACCAACGAGGGCGATCTCGCACACCGGCTGACACATCCAAGCTTCGAGGTCGAGAAGACCTACCGCGCGGTGGTCGGCGGACCATCGATCCGCGAGGGCGCGCTGCGCGCGTTGCGCGACGGCGTCGAGCTCGACGACGGCCGGACCGCGCCGGCGCGGGTGCGGCGGATCGGCGCCGACACGATCGAGATCACGATCCACGAGGGGCGCAAGCGCCAGGTGAAGCGCATGTGCGAGGCGGTCGGGCACCCGGTCAAGCGCCTGGAGCGAGTCGCGTTCGGGCCGCTCCAGCTGGGGGACCTGCCGCGCGCGCGGTGGCGGAAGCTCGGCCCCGGCGAGGTCGACCAGCTGATCGCGTGGGCGTCCGGGCAGTCGCCGGGGGATGCATGACCTGACATTCGGTCCGCGCTTGGCGGACCGTGTCAGCGCGCACGCCCCACATGCGCGGGCTGACCAGAGCGGTCTTGCCGGCGCCGATTGTCAGCTCGTACAGATAACGGCCCCGACCCGGCTCGCCGCTACCGCTGGATGATCAGACCGTCGTTCGCAAGGTGCGTCGCGGTCAACGCCCGCGACACCTCCGCCGACGTGAGGCGGACCGGGTGCGACGCCACCATCCGCACGATCGTGAACTGCAGCTCGTGCCGGCGCGACATCGCGCGGAACCCGGCGACCGGGTAGGACGCCTGCGCGCGCGACGGCCACAGGTTGCAGGCCGAGCCCCACCAGCAGAAGCCGGCGCTGCGTGGCGCAGTGAACGACACGACGTCGAACTCGGACACGGTGGCGCCGCCGCGCCCCATGAAATGCAGGCCCGGGACGTACAGGGACAGCGGCAGCAGGTCGCGGTAGTGCTGGATAAGGATCGCGCGCTGGCCTCCTGCGGCGACGGCGTGTGGGCCGAGCGCTCGCGCCACCACGCGCCAGTCGGGCCGCTCGAGGTTGCGATCGAACACGACCCCAAGCGCCGTCGTGACCCCGATCGCGCACAGCACTCCCGCCGCGACCAGCCCGACCCGTCGAGCCCGCGCCGCCGCGAGCCCGCCGGCGACGAACAGCGTCCCGGGCATCCAGATCGCGAGCACGTTGCGAGTGATCAGGTCATCGATCCCGCCCGCGACCAGCAGCAGGTTGAGCACGAGCCCGGCGAGCGCGACCCCGCCGGCAATCAGCGCGCCCCGGCGCGCACCCGCCTCGGACCGCGCAAACACGAGCACCGCCGCCAGCACCAGCACCCCGATCGCCAGCGGCTCCAACACGGAGTGCGCGGGCCCGTCGAACCCGCTCGCGAACTGCGGGACGACCTGACCGAGCCGGCGCCCGAGCGGCGCCCTGGCGATCCAGCTCGCGTTGCCGGTCCCGCTCTGCCCGATCGCGAGCGGAATCAGCGCGAGGCCGCACAGGCCGACGACGCCGACCGCGGCCTGGACCGACCGGCGAGCGCGGTGCTCCCACAGCAGCCACGCCGCCTCGGGAACGACGACCAGGATCGCGTAGTAGTGGGTGGCCAAGGCGAGCGCGGAGGCGATCACCCAGGCGGCGAGCAACCGCCGTGTCGGCGTCGCGTGTGCGTGCGCGAACGCGAGCAGCGAAACGCTCGAGAGGAACACGAGCATCTCGTACGAGCGCGCCTCCTGCGAGTACCAGATCAGCAGCGGGCTGCACGCCGTCAAGGCCGCCGCGATCAAGCCGGCGCGGCGCGAGATCAGCTTCGCCCCCGCCGCGTAGGCGACCGGGACGACCAGCACCCCGCACACCGCCGACAGCGACCGCAGCCCGGTCTCGCCGTAGCCGAACAGCCGCGCCCACAGCCACGCGACGCAGTAGTAGAGCGGGGGAGTGGACTCCGTCTGGGGGATCAGCCCGAGCATCTTGCCCGGCGAGAAATGGACGAGCAGCGCGGTGTTGCCCTCGTCGAACCAGAACCCCTGATGGCCGATCCGGTAGAAGCGCAGGACCACCGCGAACAGAGTGATCGCGGCGACCGCGAGCACCGCGGGCTCGGCCAGCGAGGCGCGCCCGTGCGAGGCGCGCGCGTCCGTCGCGGGACGGCGAAGACCGGGTGCCGCCGTGCCGACGCTCACGTGCGGGATGTTAGGGTCAGGTGCGGCCGAGGCCCCGTACGGTGGGCGCTTAACACGATTTCAACCCACCCACCAGGCATTGCGGCCTGCCCACCGGGCAACATTCCTTAAACCAATGCGTCAGGAATCGGGTCACATCGACGGCTCACCGGTGCTCGCGTCGGGCGCAGGCGCCCAACCCGCACTCGCGCCGAGCGCTGCCGGAGCCGGAGCAGGGGCCGGCCCCGCGGACGGCGCCGTCACCCTGCCAGGCCTCGACAGGCTGCGCAAGCCGCGCGCGCTGCGGGTGCCGCGTGCGCTGTACGAGGCCACCGCGGGCAAGATCGCGCTCGCCACGATCGTCGCCGGCGCGCTCGTCATGGTGCTGTGGGCGACCCACGCTCCGACGAACCTGGTTCCGCGCTCGAGCGAGATCTTCGCGCCCTGGGAGGCCGGCCCGCTGTACGGACTGGTCGGCGGTCTCAAGGCGGGAGTGACCGCGACCAACTACGCGCTCAGCGTGCTGATCCTCGTGATGCTGGGCGCCTACGGCGTGGCGCTGCTCGCGCTGCGAACGCTGTCGACGCGGCTGATCGTGGTGTCGATCGTCGCGGCGAACCTGATCCTGATGCTGGGGCCCCCGTTCCAGCTCACCGACATGGGCAACTACCTCGGCTACGCGCGGCTCGGGGGCCTGCATGGGATGAACCCGTACACGCACGTGATCGGGCAGGAGATGCACGATCCGATCTACCACTTCGCGACGTGGGACAACCTGCACAGCCCGTACGGCGAGCTGTTCACCGCGCTCAGCTATCCGCTCGCGTTCCTGCCGATCCCGGTCGCATACTGGATCGTCAAGGTGGTGACGGTCCTGCTGAGCCTCACGTTCATCGGGATCGTGTGCTGGTGCGCGAAGCGGCTGGGTCGCGATCCGCGCTACGCCGCCGTGCTCGTCGGGCTCAACCCGATCTACCTCGTGTACGCGGTCGGCGGGTTCCACAACGACTTCTTCATGCTGGTGCCGTTGACCGCGGCGATCGCGTTCCTGCTCGCACGCCGCGACAAGTCCGCGGGCGCGATGCTGGTGGTAGCGGTCGCGGTCAAGTTCAGCGCGGTGCTGCTGCTGCCGTTCCTGCTGGTGGCGGCGCGCCCGGCCCGGCGCCGCCTGCAGGTTCTATACGGCTGCGTGCTCGCGGGGATTCCGCTGCTCGTGATGAGCCTGATCCTGTTCGGGTTCTCGATCCCGAACCTGTCGCAGCAGGGCTCGCTGTTGACCCCGTTCAGCTTCCCGAACCTGTTCGGCTACTTCGTCGGCGTGGGTGGGGGCACGTCGGGCGTGCTGCGATTGGCGGACGTCGCGCTGGTCGTGGCGGTCGTCTTCCTGCTCCGCCGGCACGGGGACTGGATCGGCCGCGCCGGCTGGGCGACGTTCGCGCTGATCGCGAGCCTCGCCTGGGTGATGCCCTGGTACGTGATCTGGCTGCTCCCGCTCGCGGCGCTTGGGACGAGCCAGCGACTGCGGCGGGTGGCGGTGGCGCTGACCGTGTTCCTCGTGCTCGTGTTCCTGCCGTCGTCGACGAAGTTCTGGAACCTGATCGACTTCAACCCGCTGAGCGGGTCTGCCGGCCAGGCGTCGTCGTCGCTACAGGCGAAGCTGTCGTGGTACTCGCCGACGTCGTCGGCGACGAGCCAGGCCCACCAGTAGTCACCGAGTGACGATCCCGCAGCCGCATGAGCCGGTGCCGTCGGCGGCGACGCTAGATTAACGTGCTCATACCGTGGGTTGGCCGACCCCGCGGGTCCAGTGGCGGCAGCTTGCCCGGGCGTCCAGCGACCGCGCCCGGAGTCCGCCGAATCCAAGGCGCCGCCGTCAAGGCGCCGCCGACCATACAAAGGCGCCGCCGTCAGGCGCTACCCACCATTCCAAGGCGCCGCTGTCAGGCGCCAAGGCGACGCCGTCAGGGGCCGCCGATCATCTAAATCCAACCACCCTCGCCGGGTTTATGCCGTGATTATTAGCATCGTGTTAGCGTCGCGCGCCAATGCGACTTGAAATAGAGCTGGTCGACGGAGGCGGGGGCCGTCCGGCGCCCGACCTACCCCCCGTCCGGATCAGTCGACGTCGCCGCGGGCTGGACCGATTCGAGTGGTCCGTGCTGCTCGTGTTCTTCGCGGTGTCGTTGTTCGTGCTCGGGGCCGACCTGTGGCAAGTCGTGGTCAACGGCCGCGTGTGGACGGGCACCGACGGCGTCTACATCGTCGACCAGATGCAGTACCTCGCATGGATCAAGGACGCCTCGAAGCATGTGCTGGCATCGAACCTGTTCGTGCTGCGCTCGACGCCGGCCGACTACTTCCAGCCCGCGGTCGCGATCTCGGGCGGGCTTACGGCGCTCGGCATGGCCCCGTGGCTGTCGCTGCTGTTGTGGAAGCCCGTCGCGGTGGTGGCGTTGTTTCTCGCCGTGCGGGCGTACGCCCGGCGCAGCCTGACCGGTCTGTGGCCGCGGCGCGCCGTGCTCGTGCTCGCGCTGTTCTTCGGCTCGTTCACCAACGTCTACGGGTCGGTGAGCGTGCTCGGCGACCTGTTCCCGGGCTTTTTGACCTGGGGCTACGTGTTCGGCGTGATGGCGCTGGCGGCGATGGTGTGGGCGCTGGTCGCCTACGGCGATGCCCGGGTCTCCGGCCTCCGGCTGTGGCTGCCCGGGCTGCTCGGCGGCGTGGCCACGCTGCTGCACCCGTGGAACGGCGAGCTGCTGATCGCGATGGTGCTCGGGGCCGAGGCGGTGATGCTGGTCGGCCGGCGCTACGGGCGCGACCAGCTGAAGCTCACGGCCGCGACCGTGATCGGCACCGGGGTGGCGCTGGTCTACTACGCGATTCTCGGCAAGGCCGACCTCAGCTGGAAGCTCGCGCAGGTGGCGAGCAAGCACGCGTTCTCGTTCTGGTCGATCACGATCGCGATCGCGCCGCTGCTGCTTCCCGCGCTGATCGCCTACCGCCGGCGCCCGGAGACGTTCCTGGATGCGGCCACGCGGACGTGGCCGGCGGCGGCGTTCGCGATCTTCGTGCTGTCGGGGACGAGCCTCGGCGCCACGCCGCTGCATGCGTTCCAGGGGATCACGATCCCGCTGGCGGTACTCGCCGTCGAGGGCCTCCAGATGCTCGGCTGGCGAAAGCTGCGCCACCCGGTGCTGATCGGCGCGGTCGCGGTGGCGCTGTTCACGATTCCGGCGACTGCGGAGGAGCTGCACATCGCCGGGGAACTCGCCGCCCCGACCCCGAACAACGCGAACTTCATCACCCACGACGAACGCACCGCGCTCGGCTTCCTGGCCCGCGACGAGCAGCCCGGGAGCGTGCTCACGCGGAGCTATCTCGGCGCAGCGGTGCCGGGACGGACGGGCCGGCGCACGTACGTCGGCGACTGCCTGTGGTCGGAGCCGAACTGCTACGGCATGACCAACAACGCGCAGTGGCTGTTCGATGGAGCGGAGACACCGGCGGCCGCCCAGAGCTTCGTATTGAGTACCGGCGCGCGGTTCGTGCTCGCCGACTGCCAGACCACCGCCGACATGAAGGAGCTGCTCGGCCGGATCATCCGCTCGACGCACGGATTTGGATGCGCGGCGGTCTATGAGGTCGAGTAGGCCCCGGCCGACCAGGCAGGGACGCCGACAGCTGGGGGTGACGGAGCGGCGGCGCCGGTCGGTGGAGTGCGCCGCCATCGCCGCCGCTTCGGCGCTGATAGGGCTGGCGCTGGCGGGTTGCGGCGGAACGGTGTCCGCGGCGACGCCGAGCGTCACCGTATTCCCGATCCCGGGAGCCCGCGTCGCCTCGCCGCAGACGCAGATCGTGTTTCGCGGCGTGCCGATCGGCCAGGTCGGCAAGGTGGTCGTGACGGGCTCCCGGAGCGGGGTTCACGCGGGCCGGTTCGAATCGGACTCCGACCGGGATGGCGGAAGCTTCCTGCCGACCAAGCCGTTCGTGCCCGGCGAGGTGGTGACGGTCCAGACCGGTTTGCGCATACTCGGCGCCAAGACCCCGGGAACGTTCCACTTCACGGTGGCGACGCCGTCGGGGTCGATTCCGGCGACCCCGCTGCCGCCTGCGGGCCGGGTGCCCGGAGACGAGCTTACGTTTCACTCACGGCCCGACCTGACGCCTGCGTCGGTGGAGATCACCAGGGAGGACCCCGATCCCGGGCCCGACGGCGACGACATCTTCCTGACCCCGCAGCAGGGGCCGACCCAGAACGGCGCGATGATCCTCGACAAGCAGGGCACGCTGCTGTGGTTCCAGCCGGTGCCACAGGGGGACATGGCGGCGGACCTCCAGGTTCAGCGCTACGAGGGCCAGCGCGTGCTGACCTGGTGGCAGGGTTACTCGGGCGCGGGCGTGGGCGCCGGCGAGGACGTGATCGAGAACTCCTCATACCGCCAGATCGCCGTCGTGCATGCCGCCAACGGGCTGAGCGCCGACCTGCACGAGTTCCGGCTGACGCCCCAGGGCACCGCGCTGATCACCGCGTATTACGCGGTGTACTGGAACGCGACCGACGTCCACATGTCCTCGCGCCAGGTCGTGCTCGACTCGGTGGTCCAGGAGATCGACGTCAAGACCGGCTTGCTGCTGTTCCAATGGGACAGCCTCGACCACGTTTCGTTGACGGACACGTATGAGCCGGCCGTGACGTCGGCGGGGGCGCCGTTCGACTACTTCCACATCAACTCGGTCCAGCTGCAGCCCGACGGGAATCTGCTCATCTCGGCGCGCAACACCTGGGCCGCCTACGAGGTCGACCACGAGACCGACGCGTTGATGTGGACGCTCGGTGGCAAGAGTTCGAGCTATAAGCTCGCCTCGGGAGCGGAGTTCGCGTTCCAGCACGACGTGCGTCTCCACACCGACACCGACCCGACCGTGACTCTGTTCGACGACGGGGCGGGTCCGCCCAAGATCCACGAGCAGTCGCGCGGGATCACGGTCCGTCTGGACAGCGCGACCAAGACCGCGACGCTCGTGAGCCAGGACCTCCACCTGCCGGCGCTGGCGGCGAGCTTCGAGGGGAACGTGCAGGAGCTGCCTGGCGGCGACGACTTCGTCGGCTGGGGGCAGCAGCCGTACTTCAGCGAGTTCAACTCGCAGGGTCAGATCGACTTCGACGGCCGGTTCGTAGGCAACAACTCGAGCTATCGCGCTTACCGCTTCCCGTGGGTCGGGACGCCGACCACGTTGCCGTCGGTGAGCGCAGCGGCCACGGGCGCGAGCACCAACGTGTACGTGAGCTGGAACGGCGCCACCCGGGTGACCGCGTGGCGAGTGCTCGCGGGCGCCAGCGCCAACGCGCTGCAGGTGGTCACGACCGCGTCCAAGCAGGGGTTCGAGACCCAGGTGACGATTCCGGCGCAGCCGTACGTCCAGGTTCAGGCGCTAGACAGCGCCGGCGCCGTGCTCGCCACCTCGAGCGTCGTCAACGCCACGTAGCTGGCAGACTGCCGCTTCCATGCGGCTCTTCGCGCTCCGGGGCGCCAACACGGTCACCGCCAACGAGCCCGATGCGATCCTCGGCGCCACCGACGAGCTGATGCGCGAGTTGATGGCGCGCAATGAGCTCGTCCCGGACGCGATGGTGAGCTGCATCTTCACGCTGACCGACGACCTCGATGCCGAGTTCCCCGCGGTCGCCGCCCGCGCGCTCGGCCTCAGCCGGGTCCCGCTGCTGTGCGCGCGCGAGGTGCCGGTGCCGGGCTCGCTGCCGCGCGTGATCCGCGCGATGGTCCACTACTACGCGCCCGAGGACCACGAGCCCCGGCACGTGTACCTGGGGGAGGCGCGGGTGCTCCGGGCGGATCTCGAGTCGGCCCAGTAGCGGGACAGGCGGGACCGATTACCCTAGGCGGCGCGATGCCGATCGAATTCGCCCAACGGGTTCGCCGGATGCCGGTGTATCCACTGGCCTCCGGGTACGACCTCGGCAGGGACGTCGCGATGCTCGCCTCGAACGAGTCGTGCTTCGCGCCGCACCCCGCCGTGGTCGAGGCCGCGAGTCGCGTGCTCGGCGGCGCCAACCGATATCCCGATCCTTCGTACCAGCCGCTGCGGCGCGCGCTTGCGGACCGGTATGGGATCCCGCCCCAGCGGATCGCGCTCGGCAACGGGTCGTGCGACATCCTGCTCGCCGCCGGCGAGGCGCTGCTCGAGCCGGGCGCCGAGGTCGTGTACGCGTGGCCGGCGTTCACCGTGTACCCGCACCTCGCCGCCGCCTCGGGTGCGCGTGCGATCGAGGTGCCGCTCGACGACGACGATCGCCACGACCTCGACGCGATCGCCACAGAGGTCACGGTGGCGACGAGGCTCGTGCTCGTCTGCAACCCCAACAACCCGACTTCGACCGCGGTCGGCCTGGACGAGATCGACGCGTTCCTGCGGCGGATCCCGAGTCACGTGGCGGTGATCCTCGACGAGGCGTACTGCGAGTACTCGCTGACGCTCGGCGACACGTACGCGTCGCTGGAGCTGCTGCGCAAGTACCCGAACCTAGCCTTGCTGCGCACGTTCTCGAAGGTCTACGGGCTGGCGGCGCTGCGGGTCGGGTACGCGCTGTGCGGCGCCGAGGACTTCCGGGTCGCGGTCGACCAGGTCCGTCAGCCGTTCTACCTGAACGCCGCTGCGCACGCCGGCGCGGTCGAGGCGCTCAAGTATCAGGACGAGGTCGAGCGGCGCGTGACCGAGACGATTGGCTCTCGTCTCGAGATGGAGGACGCGGTCCGGGCGCTCGGCCTGTGGGTGGCGCAGTCCGACGCGAACTTCATCTGGCTGCACCTGCCCGAGACGGTCGAGGAGGCAGACGTGGTTTCCGGGCTCCGGGGCCGGGGGGTCCTGGTCCGCGCCGGCGCCGCCCTCGGCCGGGAGCGGTCGCTCCGCGTGACGGTGGGGACCGACGCCGAGAACGAGAAGTTCGCCGGCGCGCTGGCCGAGGTCCTCGCGACTTGAGGCGTGCTGGATTTTCCGCCTATATGGCGGAAGATCCAGCAACAGGTTGGCGGCGCGGCGACCATCTGGTAGAAACCGCGACGTGAGCGTCCGTAGCCGCACGACCTACGCCTTCCGCGGCTACGCCTACGCCTGGCGATTTAGCTAGGCGCCCGGCTCCCCTTTCCCGTCCGCACCAGAAGCGGGCCCGCTCCACCGCCGAGCCGAGCGCCGAAAAACCCCCCGGTCGGGTGAAACCCGTCCCGCGCGCTTTCGTACAGTTCCCAGGCACTTCAGAGAGGACCCAGCAAATGATGATCGTGATGAAACCGACGGCCACGGAAGACGAGGTGCAGGCCGTCATCGATCGCGTCGAGAGCGTCGGCGCCCGCGCCCATCTGAGCCGCGGCGAAGAGCTGACCGTGGTCGGTGCGATCGGCGACCGCGAGCACGTGGCGCGACTCGAGCTCGAGGGTTCCCCCGGCGTCGACCGGGTGGTTCCGATCTCGAAGCCGTACAAGCTCTCCTCGACCCAGTTCAAGCACGGCGAGCGAACCGTGCTCGACATCGCCGGCCGGAGGGTCGGCGGCAACAGCTTCGCGCTGATCGCGGGGCCGTGCACGGTCGAGTCGCGCGAGCAGACGCTCGAGACCGCGCGGGCCGTCCGGGATGCCGGCGGCACGCTGTTCCGCGGTGGCGCCTACAAGCCGCGCACGTCGCCGTACGCTTTCCAGGGACTCGGCCAGGAGGGCCTGCGGCTGCTCGCCGAGGCCAAGGCCGAGACCGGGCTGCCGATCGTCACCGAGCTGATGGACCAGCGCGATCTGGATCAGGTTCTGGCGGTGGCCGACGTGATCCAGATCGGCGCGCGCAACATGCAGAACTACACGCTGCTGGCCGAGGTGGGGCGCTCGGGCTGCCCGGTGCTCCTCAAGCGCGGATTGTCCGCGACGCTCGAGGAATTGCTGATGGCCGCCGAGTACGTCTTGAAGGAGGGCAACGAGGCCGTGATGCTGTGCGAGCGCGGGATCCGCACGTTCGAGACCGCCTACCGCTTCACGCTCGACCTGATGGCCGTCCCGGTCCTCAAGGAGCTCAGCCACCTGCCGGTGATCGTCGATCCGAGCCACGCCGCCGGCCGGCGTGACCTGGTGATGCCGCTGTCGCTGGCGGCGGCCGCGGCCGGCGCCGACGGGATCATCGTGGAGGTGCACCCGCACCCGGACACAGCGATCTGCGACGGCCCGCAACAGCTGGTGGCGGACGACTTCGCCGACTACGTCGAGCGAGTGCAGGCGGCCGCGGCGGTCGCGGGGAAGGCGCTCGCCGTCGTTTGAGGATCGCGGTCATTTGAAGATCGCGCTCGTCGGCGTCGGGCTGATCGGCGGCTCGATCGGGCTTGCCGCGCGCGAGCGGCTCGACGCTTCGATCGCGGGTCACGACCCGAGCGCGGAGGCTCTACGGATCGCGGTCGAGCGCGGCGCCATCGATCGCAGCTGTGCGACCGTCGCCGACGCGGTGGCCGATGCCGAGGCGGTGTTCGTCGCGGCCCCGGTGGCGGCGCTGCCGGCCGCGGTCGCGGCCGCGCTCGCCGACGCCCCGCGAGCTTGCGTGGTCTCCGACGTCGGATCGACGAAACGCACGATCGTCGCCGCCATCGAGGACTCGCGGTTCGTGGGTGGCCATCCGCTCGCCGGCGCCGAGACCTCGGGGGTGGAGCACGCCCGCGCCGACCTGTTCGAGGGCGCCACCTGGTACCTGACGCCGACCACCACGACGTCCGGGATTCTCTACGAGCGCCTGCACCGCCTCCTGCATGGGATCGGCGCCCGCCCCACCGCGATCGAGCCCGAGACCCACGACACACTGCTCGCGACGGTCTCGCACCTGCCCCACGTGCTCGCCAACGTGCTCGTCGCCCAGGCCGCGCGGACGCTCGAGGCCGGCCGCGAGCGCCTGCCCGCGACCGGTCCGAGCTTCCGGGACGCCACGCGTGTCGCCGGCGCGCCGAGCGCGATCTGGACCGACATCTACGTCTCCAACCGCGACGCGATCGCGGCGCGGATCGACGACACGATCGCTCGGTTGCAAGACGTCCGGGAGGCATTGGCGGCCGCCGACGAGACCAGGATCGCCGCCTGGAACGACGGCGCCGCCAAGGACCGGCGCCGGCTGCTCGAGGCCCAACTCGCCGGCGGTCCGCTGTTCGAGCTGCGCGCGTCGGTCCCGAACCGCCCGGGCGTGGTCGCGCAGCTCGCGCTCGAGCTCGGCCGCGCCGGCGTGAACATCACCGACATGGCGCTGTATCCCGCGCCCGACATGAGCGAGGGCGTCGTCGCGCTGTGGATCGCCGGCGAGCCGGAGGCGCGGCGCACCGAGGAGCTCGTCGGCCGGCTCGGCTTCCCGGTGGCGCGAGCATGAACGTGCGATTCGATCCGTCGGGACCGCTGCGCGGTCGCCTCACGGTGCCGGCCGACAAATCGATCTCCCATCGTGCCGCGATCATCGGGGCGATGGCGTCAGAGCCCGTCCGGATCCGCAACTACCTCGACGCGGCCGATACGAACTCGACGCTCCGGGCCGTCGCGCAGCTCGGGGCGATCGTCGAAAACCGTGGCGATGACCTGGTGATCCGCGGCTGCGGGCTCCGCAACGCGATGGCGCCCGGCGAGCCGATCGACGTCGGCAACGCGGGGACGCTGATGCGGCTGCTCCCAGGCTGGCTCGCGTTCCAGCAGGGGTCGAGCTTCGAGCTCGACGGGGACGACTCGATCCGCCGGCGTCCGGTCGACCGGATCGCCGAGCCGCTGTCCCTGATGGGGGCAAGGATCGAGGCGCGCGAGGGCAGGTTCCCGCCGTTCACCGTCCACGGCGCGGCGCTGACCGGCGTCGAGTACGAGCTCCCGGTCGCAAGCGCGCAGGTCAAGTCGTGCGTGCTGCTGGCGGGGCTCGTCACGGACGCGACCACGGTCGGTGAGCCGGTGCCGAGCCGCGATCACACCGAGCGGATGCTCGCCGCCGGTGGCGCCCCGATCGCGCGGCGGGGAGACGCCGCCGCCGGCGGGTTCCGGACGACGGTCAGCAACACCGACGAGCTGGAGATCGGGGCGATCGACGTGCCGGGCGACCCGTCCTCGGCCGCGTTCCTGATCGCCGCGGGCGTGCTCGTGCGCGACTCGCGGCTGGTGCTCGAGCGCGTCGGGGTCAACTGGACCCGGGCGGGGTTCCTGCGGATCCTCGAGCGCATGGGCGCGATCGTGCTCGCCGACCTCGAGCCGCCGGGAACGTTCCAACCGGACGAGCCGATCGCCGACATCGACGTGCGGAACGCGCCGATCGAGGCGACCACCGTCGAGGCCGAGGAGGTGCCGCTCGCGATCGACGAGCTGCCGCTGGTGGCGCTGCTCGGGTGCTTCGCCGACGGGAACACGGTCGTGCGCGGCGCCGGCGAGCTGCGCGTCAAGGAGTCCGACCGGATCGCGACGGTCGTCCACGGCCTCCGCGGGCTCGGCGCCGAGATCGAGGCGCTTCCCGACGGGTTCGTCGTGACCGGGACGGGCCGCCTGCGCGGCGGGCGTTTGCATAGCCACGGCGATCACCGCCTCGCGCTGCTCGGTGCGGTCGCGGGCCTCGTGTCGGAGGAGGGCGTCGAGGTGGTCGGGATGGAGGCTGCCGAGGTGTCCTATCCGGGGTTCGTCTCCGATGTGGCGGAGCTGCTGCGATGACGGTGGTCGCGATCGACGGGCCCGCCGGCGCCGGCAAGTCGACGGTCGCGCGGGCGGTCGCCGGCGCGCTCGGGTTCACGTACCTGGACACCGGCGCGATGTACCGCGCGGTGGCGTTGGCCGCTGGTGAGCGGGGCGCGCCGGCGGCCTCGATCGCGGGTTCCCTGAAGATCGAGCCGGGCGAGCGGATCCTGCTCGACGGCCGCGACGTGACCGACGCAATCCGGACGCCCGAGGTGTCCGAGGCCGCGTCCCAGGTGGCGGCGGAGCCGTCGGTGCGAGCGGCGATCGCGGCCGAGCAGCGGCGACTGCTGGCGCGCGGCGACTGGGTGGCCGAGGGGCGCGACATCGGAACCGTGGTGGCGCCCGAGGCGGAGGTGAAGGTGTTCCTGACCGCGGACCCGGCCGAGCGCGCCCGCCGGCGCGCCGCCGAGCTCGGCGTCGACGAGGCGACGGTGCTGGCCGAGCAGACGATCCGCGACGAGCGCGACCGCACGCGCGAGCATTCGCCGCTGGTGCCCGCAGAGGGGGCCATCGAGGTCGACACCACCGGCATGACGCTGCCGGAAGTGATCGACCGGGTCGTCGCGCTTGTCTTGAGCAAAGCGCGGGCATAACCCCGCCGCCTCGCTCGCTGCTCCGCACTCGCACAAATCGGCGCCCTGGTAGCGGCCTCAACATGCGGTACCACCACACCGATTCCTCGGCAGCGCAGGAGCACATCACGAACCCGGCCGTCATCATCGCGCGCCGCTCGACGCCAACGAGGACGGCGACACGTGCGCGTGGGTCAGCGAGAAGAACCCGGTTACGGTGCAGGGCCCACCCGAGCCGATCCCGGGTGCGATCGGCGACATCACCGGGAACGCCGGCGGCACGTTCGCGGTGGAGCAACGACTCGGCCGGAGGCGCCGGCTATTGCGCCGGCGCCGGGACCGACCTCCCGGGCGGCTGACATGACCGCAGCACGAGCTGAACTGGCGGATCCAGGGCGCCAGCTACCCTCGGATCCGCCATGAAGGTCGCAATCGTCGGGTATCCGAACGTCGGCAAGTCCTCGCTGGTCAACCGCCTCACCGAGTCGCGTGAGGCGGTCGTGCACGAGCGGCCCGGCGTCACCCGCGACCGCAAGGAGCTTCATACCGACTGGAACGGGCGGGCGCTGACGCTGGTCGACACCGGCGGGGTCGACCTCGACGACCGCGCCGAGCTCGCGGCCGCCGTGCGCGAGCAGGTGCGCGCGGCGCTCGCCGACGCCGACGCGGCCGTGCTCGTCGTCGACGCGCGTGCCGGCCTGCGGCCGGGCGATCACGAGGTCGCGGACCTGCTCCGCCGCGGGTCGCTGCCGGTGCTCGTGGCCGTGAACAAGATCGACTCCGCGCGCGACATCCCGCTCGCCGCCGAGTTCCACTCGCTCGGCCTCGGCGAGCCGATCCCGGTGTCGGCGGCGCAGGGGCTCGGGACCGGGGATCTGCTCGACCGGATCGTGGAGCTCGCGCCTGCCTCGGAGGAGGGCTCGGACACCGCGGACTCCGACGACGGGGTCGTTCGGCTGGCGGTCATCGGGCGCCCGAACGTCGGCAAATCGTCATTGGTGAACCGGTTCGCCGGCGCCGAGCGCGTGATCGTCTCGCCGGTGGCGGGGACCACCCGCGACGCGATCGACCTGCCGATCGAGTTCGAAGGGCGCTCGCTGGTGCTGATCGACACCGCGGGACTCCGTCGCCAGGCGAAGGTGGGGGAGTCGATCGAGTACTACACGTCGCTGCGCTCGCGCCGCGCGGCCGAGCGGGCCGACGTGGCGCTCGTGGTGTGCGACGCGACCGACGGCATCACCGCGCAGGACCTGCGGGTCGCCGAGCTCGCCATGCGGTCCGGCTGCGCGACCGCGCTCGTCCTCAACAAGTGGGACATCGCTCGCGAGGTCGACCTCGACCACGAGCGAGCCCGGGCCCACCAGAAGCTCCGCCTGCGCCCGCGCGTGCTGACCGCCAGCGCCAAGACCGGGCGCAACATCGAGCGCTTGCTCGTCGAGGCGATCGCGCTCGCGGACCGCAGCGCCGCCCGGATCCCCACGCCGCAGCTCAACCGGTTCCTGTCCGACGTCATCGCCGCCCGCCAGCCGCCCGCCGGCGGCCCGCGGCACTCGGGGCACCGGCTGAAGCTCCTGTTCATGACCCAGACCGCCGAGCGGCCGCCGCGCTTCTCGATCCAGGTCAACTCGCGGTCCCGAGTGACGCGCGACTACGCCTACTTCATCGAGAACCGCCTGCGCGAGCGCTACCACCTCGAGGGCGTCCCGGCGATCATCGACTTCGTCGAGCGCAACGAGCGCCGCGGTCGCGGCCGGCGCGTCGCCGCCTGACGCGCCGCGACGCGAACCGGCGCAACCCGCGTCCTGAAATGCTTCATTGCGCGTGCCGATGTCGAACGTCACGCGGCCACGCGCGTTCGCAGGGAGCGCTCCCGAGCGGCGCCTGATCTTGCCGGCGCGCGACGCGGGCGGTCCGAACGATCCACGCGGCCCCGACCGTCGACGCGGGCTCCTGCGCCGGCGGCTCGCCGCCGCGGGCGGGTTGCTCCTGGTGGTGCTCATCGGGGTGGCGGGGGTGCTCGTGCTGAGCGGGTCGGGCGAGGTCCCGCCGGCCACCGGGGCCGCCCAGGTCGTACCGGCCGACGCGCTCGCGTACGTGCACCTGTCGACCGACTCGGGCCGGCCGGCGGTGCAGCGCGCGCAAGCGCTCGCCCGGCGATTCCCCGACTATCCGGTCGCCTACGCAGCGGCGATCAACCGGGTGACCGCGATCGTCGGCGGCGGCTCGAGCACCGTCGACTCCACGACCGGCATCCGCCCTTGGCTCGGCCGGGAAGCGGCGTTCGCGGTGCTCGACACGGCCACGGGGTCTGCCCCGTCGCTGATCGTCCTCGACGTCGCGAACCGCGCGCGGGCGCTGCGGTTCCTGACCGGCGCCGGCGCGACGCCGGTGGCTGGCTACGACGGCATCCGGATCTTCGGCTACCCCTCGGGAACCGAGCTCGCGTTCATCCGCCATTACCTCGTGATCGGGCCGGACGCCGGTGTGCGGCTCGCGATCGCCGCCGGCATCGGGCGCGCCCGTTCGCTCGCCGCCGATCCCGCGTATCAGCGGGCGGCCGCCGGGGAGCCGGCCGGCCGTGTGCTGGATGCGTATCTGCCCGCCGCCGGCCTGCGCCGCATGCTCGAGCCACGCGGCGGCATGATCGGCGCGCTCGCCGGGCTGCTCGACCGGCCGGCCTTGCTCGGCGCGTCGCTGTCGCTGTCCGCAGTCTCAGGCGGCGCGGACGTGCAGATCCACAGCGCGGTCGGCGGCGGTTCGGCGCCGGCGCGGGGGAGCCGAGCGCGTGCGAGCTCGTTCGCGCCGACGCTCCAATCGATCCTGCCCGCGGGCGCGACGCTGACGCTCGACGTCGACGGCCTCGACCGCGCCGCGCCGGCGCTGCTGCGAGCGGCCGCCACCGCCGGTTTCGCCGCCGATGTCGCGCCGCTCGTGGCTCGCCTCGGAACCGCGCTCGCCGCCCAGGGCGTCAGCGTGCACAAGATCACCTCGATCTTCGACGGCGAGACGGCGGTGGCGATCTCGCCCGGCCCCGCGCCATCGCTGCTCATCGTCGCCCGGACGTCGAATGAGGCGGCGACGCGGAGGGGGCTCGCACAGCTCGAGGCGCCGCTGACCGCGCTGTTCCCGGCGTCGGTCTCCGGCCCCGGACAGGTCCCGGGACTGGCCGATCAGCAGGTTGGCGGGGTGACCGTGCACGAGCTCGGTCTCGGCCCCGGCCTTCAGGTCGACTAGGCCGTGTTTGACGGGCTCGTGGTCGTGGCGACCAGCATCGCCGCGATCGACGAGGTTGCGAGCCGCACTCATTCGCTCGCCGATGAGCCGGCCTACCAGACCGCGCTCTCGGCCCGGCCGGACCGGCTGTCTCGGTACTCTTTGCCGACTTCAGCCAGCTTCTGCGCCTCGGCGAGCAAACGGGACTGACGAGCGGCGCGCGCGTGCACGAGCTGCTCCCCGACCTGGGGAAGGTCCGCGCGATCGGTTTGAGCTCCACGAGGGGGGAGAGCGACACGACCACGGAGCTACGCCTCGAGATCCCATGAAGATGCTTTCCGACAACGAATACCTGTTCACGTCCGAGTCGGTGACCGAGGGTCACCCGGACAAGGTCGCTGATCAGATCTCCGACGGCGTGCTCGACGCGGTCCTGCGCGACGACCCGGCCGGGCGGGTGGCGTGCGAGACGCTGGTGA
>Ga0335078_10003556_pt1 | contig 23193 bp, 26 predicted proteins | sample Lox_Sample_32_FD_206711 | JGI IMG/M metagenome (GOLD analysis project Ga0335078, IMG submission 206711) | Soil microbial communities from Loxahatchee National Wildlife Refuge, Florida, United States - Lox_Sample_3.2 | ecosystem: Environmental > Terrestrial > Soil > Wetlands | place: USA... | reverse complement strand
ATCGTGCTGGCCCGGCCGCAGACCGGGCTGTCCCAGGCTGACATCGTCTACGTGCTGCCCGTCGAGGGCGGGCTGACCCGTTTCATGGCCATCTTCTCGTCCCGTGTCCCGCCCGTGATCGGCCCGGTACGCAGCGCCCGCGAGGACGACCTGGAGTTGCTGCGCCAGTTCGGGCGCCCGGCCTTCGCTTATTCAGGCGCGCAGCCCCACCTGCTGCCGGTCGTGGAGCATGCCAGGATCGTGGACCTGTACAGCGGCCTGGTGGGCGGGTACTACCGCGACCCCCGACGCGTGGCGCCGTACAACCTGTACGCGCGCGGCCCTCAGTTGCTGCGCGAGGCCGCCCGCGCGAGTAAGGCGCACGACATCGGCTTCCGGTTCGGTGCCGCGCCGGCCGGCGGCCGGGTGACGGCGTCGGAGTCGGTTTCCTACCCGGCCGCGCACTTCACGTTCACCTGGTCGCCGGCCAGGCACCGGTGGCTGGTCTGGATGGACGGCTCCCGGGCGGTCACCACCGACGCCGGCCAGCTGTCGGCCGCCACGGTCGTCATCCAGTACACCGTCGTGCGCAAGTCCCGGTTCATCGAGTGGGGCGCGCTGCCGCCCTACGCCGAGAGCACCGGCTCCGGCCAGGCGGTGGTGCTGCGCGATGGCCGCGCCTACCAGGCCCGCTGGTCACGGCCGTCGGCCGACGCCGGCACCAGGTTCAGCACCTCGTCCGGCCAGCCGATGACGTTCGCCGCCGGCCCCGTCTGGATCCTCCTCGTCGCGCGCTGACCGGGCGGGCCAGCCCGGCGGTCAGCCCTCCGCCGGGATGGGCGGCGCCCAGCCCGGCCGCGGGATGAGGCAGAACGGGTGACCGGCCGGGTCAGCATAGACGTGCTCGCCGTCGAGTTTCCTGGCCCCCAGGGCCAGCACGCGCGGCCCGGCCGAGGTCACATCCTCGACCATGACGTCCAGGTGGACCTGCTGCGGCACGGCGGGATCAGGCCAGGTGGGCCGGCGGTGGCCCGGGGCGAGTTGGAAGGCCAGGCCGGACGACCTGTCGCTGGCGGCGACGACGACCCAGTCGTCGCTCTGGTAGGTGACCGGCTGCCCGAGCAGCCGGGAGTAGAACGCCGCCAGGGCGGCTGGGTCAGGGCAGTCGAGCACCACATGGTGCAGTCGTCCGAGCATGCCGTCAGCATGGCAGGCGAGGTGATGCTGTCTCAGGGGTGGTCTGGCCGCCCAGGCCCGGCGCTCCCCGGTCGGGTGTTTACTGATCTGGTGGCGGACGACACCGGCGTCATGCGCGTCGCCCGGGCGGCGCGTGTCCCCCGCGGTGCGCGCGGCGGGACAATCCGCCACGGGAGCGCGACCGGCACGGCGGCCTGCGGATGCTGCAGATCGGCGAGGTAGCCCGGCTGGCCGAGGAACTGGCCGGCGTGCGCCGCACCACCGCGGACGGGCTGGCCCAGTGGCGTTATCGCGGCAGGCTGGTCGCCCGCCAGCTGGACGATACCCATCTGGTGATCCGCGCCGATTTCGACTACCGCGCCTGGCTGCTGCGGCAGTTCCCCGGGACCTTCAGCGTTCCGGCCCGGTACCGCAAGCACATGATGATCGTCGCTGATCTCGCGGCAGGCGACGCCGGCGCCATCGAGGAGGCCCTCGAAGCAGCATGGCAGCTTCAGCGCAGTGCCGACTGACCGTGCCGGGGCCGCAGACGCCGGTATCGGCGACCTTGCGCGCGGCCCGGTCAGGGTTCCACGGCCGGGAGTGGGCCGGGATGCTCACGTGCGCCGCGTCCCGGACCAGGTCCGATGCGTACGTGCTGGTCAGCGGCGACGCCGGCCGGCACGAACAGCGCGTAGGCGTAGACCATCATCCAGCCGGTCAGGAACTCGCGGCCGGGCCCAGCCCGCGGCTGTTGTAGGTGTACGCCCAGCCCTGTTGCCTCGTTCCATTATGGCTTGACCCGATCCAAGGCGTCGTATCAGGATGTGATGGCAAACGTTCCAACGGCCACAGCCCGGTGGTGGACGAGACGAGCGTGCTCGAGTCGGTGCGCGAGACGGGCCGCGCGGACGGTCCCGCTTTCGCTCTTGACGCGTCCAAGCTGCGCTGCCCCCCGACCCGACCCGGCACCGTCCATCGGTCGTCGCTGATCGACCGCCTGGCGCGATACGACTGCGGTCCGATCGTCTCGGTGGTGGCCCCGGCGGGGTACGGGAAGACGACGCTGCTGTCGCAGTGGGCCAAGCGCAACGGGCACGCCTTTGCGTGGGTGTCGGTCGATGAGACGGACAACGACCCGAGGGTCCTGCTCACCTACATCGCCGCAGCGCTAGATGCGGTACAGCCAATGGGCGGGCCGGTATTCGATGCGCTGGCCTCGTCGGCCAGCTCGGTGCCCGGCTCGGTGGTACCCCGGCTGGGGGCGGCGTTCTGGTCGATGACCGCACCGGTAGTGCTGGTCCTGGATGACGTGCATGTCCTGCACAACCGGGAGTGCCGGGCCGCGTTGTCCATGTTGACTGATCACGTGCCGGAAGGCTTGCGGCTGGTGCTGGCCGGCCGGAACGGGCCGCCGCTGCGGGTCGCGCGGCTTCGGGCGGAGGGCCGGATCACCGAGATTGGGCCCGGTGACTTGTCCCTCACTCTTGAGGAAGCGACATCGTTGCTGCGCGCGGCTAAGACAGCGCTTAGCCAGGAGGACGTGGCCGCGCTGCATCAACGGGCCGAGGGGTGGCCGGTCGGCCTGTACCTGGCGGCGCTGTACATCAGGGAAGGCGGCTCGCCTAGCACGGCGGCCGTCTCGTTCGGCGGCGATGACCGGCTGGTCAGCGAGTACATGGAATCGGAGTTCCTGGCGCGGATCTCCCGGCGGCATCGGGCGTTCCTGACGCGGACCGCCGCGCTGGAGCGGATGTCCGGACCGCTGTGCGATGCGGTGCTGGAGCAGCCAGGCTCGGCCGCCGAACTGGCCGAGCTGGCCCGGTCCAACCTGCTGCTAGTGCCGCTGGACCGGCGGGGCCAGTGGTACCGCTACCACCACCTGTTCCGCGACATGCTGCTGGCCGAGCTGGATCGGTTTGAGCCTGCCCTGATGCCGGTTCTGCGGCGCCGCGCGGCGGCCTGGTGCTTGGCCAACCGCCAGCCCGAGGAGGCCCTCGAGTACTCCATGGCGGCCGAAGACGTGGACACGGCCGCGGAGCTGGTGGAAAAGCTCGCGGTGCCTGCCCGTCGGCAGGGCCGGGTCGCCACCCTCATGCGGTGGTTCGGGTGGCTGGATGACCGGGGCGGAATCGAGGGACGCCCGATGCTCGCCGTGCTGGCCGTTCTCATCTACGCGTGGCTGGGTCGCCCGGTCGAGGCCGAGCGGTGGGCCGATGTAATGGATCACCCGCAGGACGGAGACGCGGCCCGGCCCGGTGACCTTGCCGTCAGGGCATGGGCCGCCTTGGCCCGGGCGTTTATGTGCCGACACGGCATCACGCAGATGCTCGCGGACGCAGATGAGGCGGCTCGCGAGCTCCCGGCGGCGGGCACCGTGACGTCGGGACCTGCGTTTCTGCAAGGGATCGCGCGCGTTCTTTCCGGTGATCTCGACGGCGGCGACGCGGCCCTGGCCGATGCGGTCAGCCTCGGGGAGCAGACCGGCACATATGAAATCGCCGCTGGAGCACTGGCCGAACGGTCGCTGGTGGCCATGGGACGCGGTGACTGGGGCCGGGCCGAGGACCTGGCCAGCCGGGCACGTGCCATGCTGCGCCAGGCCGGGATCGACGACGGCTACGTCACGCCGCTGGTCTGCGCGGTACAAGCCCGTACGTCTTTCCACCGCGGAGACGTCTCGGCAGCCACCCAGCAGCTGGTCAGTGCCCAGCGCGCGCGGCCACTGCTGACCTGCGCGATTCCGCACGTGGCCGTTCAGGCCCAGATCGAGCTCACCCGCGTCCACCTCGCCCTGGCCGACATGGCCGGGGCCAGGACGCTGATGCGGGAGCTCGAGGAGGTGCTCCGGCGCCGGCCCGACCTGGGGACCTTGGTCGGCGAGACCCTGGCGCTCCGGGCCCGGCTCGCCACCGAACGCCGGCAAGGCAGCCAGGGAGCCTCGTCGCTGACCACCGCCGAGCTGCGCCTGCTGCCGATGCTCGCCACGCATTTGTCGGGCCCCGAGATCGCCGCCGAGCTGTTCCTGTCCCCGCACACCGTCAAATCGCAGCAGTTGTCGCTCTACAGGAAGCTCGGGACCTCATCACGCAGCCAGGCGGTCGCCCGAGCCCGTGAGCTGGGGATGCTGGAGGGGTGACCAACCCCGCGATTCATTCCATCCGGGGATGGCACTCGCCCTGCCGCGAGGTGGAATGGTGGCCTGACGGCGGACGGAGGCCGTAATGAGCCAGCCGGCGAGATTCCAGGAGACGCTGCGCAGGCTGGCGATGATCGACGAAGCTTTCGTCGAAGACCAGGCCGGACTCAGGCTTGTCCCGGCGGGGGCACTGATCCTGGATCCCAAGACCACGGCGTTGCTCCAGCTAGGCGTATCGGTGGCCATCGGATCGCCGACCGTGTGCATCGAGTGGAGTACTGGCCAGGCGCTGGCGGCAGGCGCGACCGACGACGAGATCGCCGACGTGCTGCTGGCGATTGCCCCGGTAGCCGGGCTCGGCCGGGTGGTCTGCGCCGCCCCGGACGTGGCGACCGCCCTGGGGTACGACGTCGCGGCCGCGCTGGACGACCGGGCGATCAATGAGCACCGGTGACATGGCCGTGGTCGTGCACGTCCCCGGCGCAGGAGCAGCTGCGCTCGCGCGGCCGGAGCGCAGCCAGGGTCTCAATTCATCCGAATCGGCTGACAACAGGCCCCCGCCTGGCACGGATGCTGAGTATGCGGGCCTGACGTGCCGGGTGCGGCCGGGCCTGCGCGAACGTGCTGGTAGGTCCGCTGTACGGGATCGTTCCACGGGGGTGACCGGTGGCCTCGAAACCGAAAGCGCCGTTATGAATGTCGCCGGCATGGTGCAAGGCATCGTGCTGGTCACGTTTCCCGCGTTGAGCATGATCTTCACCAAGGCAAGCGAATACGGGCTGTCGAGCACTCAGTACGGGGGCCTTTTCCGCCGCAGGTAATCACCGCGATCAGCGCGTCGCTGCTCGGCGCGGGGCTGGCCCGGCGGATCAGCACCAAACGGGTCTACCTGATCGGCCTGGGCTGCACTTCCCTTTCCAGTTCGGCGATCCGCCGCCCATCTTCGGTCGTCGTGCCAAGCCGCCGACCACCGTCTATTTCCGCCTGCCGCACCCACGTCCGCAGCGCCTCCGGGTGAACACCAGCTGCCGGGCCACCCGGGCCAGCTCGCCACGGCCCTTCCCGTCCTGGTCACGGACTTCGAACACCATCTTCACCGCGCGCTCACGCAGCTCCTCGGGGTACTTCCGCTGTGCCGGCATGACTCCGCATCCTCCCAGGGATCAGAGCCTCCAAGATCACCGGGGCGCTCCACACTGCCCGGGTGAATCCCCAGGGTCCTGGCACGACTAACGAGCGTGCCCGCCGTCCTTCACCACTCCCCGGTCATGCTGGATCACCGACCCGGCGTCAACCTGGCCTTGTCACCGGATCGCCTGCCGCTGCACGAAGACAGGGACGTGGCTGCCGGGCTACGGTGTCGCGATGAAGCTTCTCCTTACCGATTCCGGTGTCCGAAACGCAAGCATCCTCGAGGCGCTGGTCGATCTCCTGGGCAAACCGATCGCCGAGGCCAGCGCCCTTTGCATCCCCACCGCAGGGTACGGGGGGCCTTACGGGGATCCGGTCCTGCCATGGCGTTTCATCAGCGGGCGGTCCTCTGATCCCATGACCGAGTTGGGGTGGAAGTCGGTAGGCGCTCTGGAGCTGACATCCCTTCCCAGCATCGACAAGGACCGCTGGGTCTCCTGGGTCCGGGAGGCAGACGTTCTGCTGGTGAACGGCGGCGACACGCTGTATCTGTGCCACTGGATGCGGGAGTCCGGACTAGCGGCCCTCCTCCCGTCGCTGCGCGACACGGTCTACGTCGGGCTCAGTGCCGGGAGCATGGTGCTGACCCCCCGCATCGGCGAGAGGTTCGTCCGCTGGAAGCCGCCCACCGATGGCGACAGCATGCTGGGAGTTGTCGATTTCTCCATCTTCCCGCACCTCGACAGCCCGGACCGCCCGGACAGAACCATGGCCGAGGCGGAACGGTGGGCCGCCGGAATAAAGAGCCCGGGGTACGCCATCGATGATCAAACCGCCATCAAGGTGACCGGCGGCAGCGTCGAGGTCATCTCTGAGGGGCACTGGAAGCTGTTCAACCCGGCGCGATGAACGTCGACGCCTGCACCTCCCTCCCGATCACCACCGCGATGAGCCGTTTGGATCTGGGAATCGGTGTCTGTGTGCCCGGGCCGCTGCGGCGGGCGGGCCTCCCAAGGCCAGAGCCCGCCGCGAGCGGAACCGGGCGCGGCGGCGCTGGCGCCGCCGCCTTGACAAGCTCACCCCGGTCGATATCCGCCACCTGGTCGAGCGGAAGGCCTAGTCAGGCCCGTCAGCGCAGTCGGTCCGGCTGATGCACGCCCTGATCCGTAACGCGCTGGCAGATGCCGAGCGAGAGGAGCTTGTCCACCGCAACGTCGCCAAGCTTGTCCGGCCCCCGCGCGCTAGGCGGGAGGAGGTCCGCGTGCTCACCGTCGAGGATGCCCGGGTCGGCCGGCTCCCCGGCGAGACCAGCTGCCTCGCACTCGTCTGGGCCGTGCTCGACCGGGCCTCGAGAGGCCGGCGCGGGCTGACCATGACCAGTGACGGGCTGCGGCTGCTGCAGGACCTGCGCCGCTGCCTGCTCGACCCGCCCCGCCAGCTCCGGCCCCAGCCCGCCGCGGCCGAGCGCGGTGACCAGCCCGGAACCGTCACAGCCGCCGCCTGAGCAACTGCGGGCACGCCGGGCGGGGCCGTTCCCTGCCTCGCCCGGCCACCTGTCATCCACCCGGAAGGAAAGCCATGGGCTTCGAAAACAAGATTGCCATCGTGACCGGGGGAGGCGCCGGGATCGGCGAAGCCCTCTGCCGCGAGCTGGCGCGCCGCGGCGCGCAGGTCGTGGTCGCCGACATTAACGGCGACGACGCCGGGCGGGTGGCCACCGCCATCGCCGGCGAGAACGGGCAGGCCCAGGCACGCCGCGTCGACGTGGCCGACGAGCAAGACGTCCGGCGGCTCGTCGAGGAGACCGCCGCCGCGCACGGGCGGCTGGACTACCTGTTCAACAACGCCGGCATCGCGATCGGGGGTGATGCCCGGGACCTGACCCCCGCCCAGTGGCGGCGCGTGCTGGACGTCGATCTCTACGGCGTCCTTTATGGCACGCTCGCCGCCTACCCGATCATGGCCAGCCAGGGATCCGGCCACATCATCAACACCTCCTCAGCTACCGGCCTGCTGCCCCAGCCGATCAACGCCCCCTACTGCACGGCCAAGCACGCCATCATCGGGCTGTCCCTCTCCCTGCGCCTGGAAGGCGCCGACCTCGGGGTGAAACTCAGCGCCGTCTGCCCCGGGTACGTGCGCACCAGCATCTACCAGAACACCGTCCTGGCCGGCCTGCCCCGCGAGCAGGCAGCCCGCAAGCCGGTCAAGATGATCGAGGCCGCACCAGCCGCGGTGATGATCCTGGACGGCGTGACACGCAACCACGCGCTGATCGTCTTTCCCGGCTACGTGCGCTGGGGCTGGCGCGCATACCGCATCTTCCCCCGCGCCGTCGAGCGGCTCTTCCTCACCCGGGTCAGGCAACTACGCAGATACCGGACAGCCTCCGACGGAACACGAGCATGAGCACACCCAAATTGTGACCCTGACCGCCTAACATCAGACACCACGAGAGGAACCCACGCCCGCCCATTTACACCGGCTTCCGGACGCCACCGGGCCGCTAGGCAGGCGGGTTTACCCCCGGTCGCGCAGCGCGGCCAGGCGTTCGGCGTGAACCGCTTGCGCCGAGACCGCACGGTGCCCAGGCCGCGGCCCAGCCGTCGGCTGTCAGGGGCGTTCGGCTCACAGGCGGCTATGGCCAGCATCGCGGTCGCCTGCTGCACCTGCTCAGGCACATGGGTCTCGCCGGCGGGTTTCCCGGGCCTCACGCCAGGCGCGGTGAGCTGGTGTCACCGGCCGGCTCCGGCGCCGGGTGCGTGCCGGACAGGTCCTCGCGGCTGACCCGCATCATGAACAGGGCGATGATCAGGATCAGCGCCAGGATGCCCGCCGAGACCAGGTAACCCCTGGAGAACCCGGTCGCCAGCGCGTGGTGGTAGATGCTGGTCTGCAGCAAGGCTGCCCGGGCGCCGGGCGGGTGCCCGCCGGCCTTGGCCGCCGCGGCGGCCGCAGATCGCAGGCTGCTGGCCGCCGCGCTCCAGGCCACGGTGCTGCGGCTGCTCGCCGCCGCCGCCGAGCACTGGCTCGGCAACCAGCTCAACGACTACCTGCGCGACAACAACGAGTACCGGGCCATCACCCGCCACCTGCTCCACCTCGGTGGCACGATCACCAGCACCCCCCGCGCCATCACCGTGACCCTCGAGCACCCGGCCGCGCCCCGAACCGCCCGCGCCCTCGCCCTGCTCCTCGACCAGATCAACGCCGCGCCGCCCCGCATGCCCGGCGACACCCGGCCCATCACCTACCAGCTCGCGGCGTACCCCCGGATGTAGCAACAATCAACTTCCGTGAGTCTGAGCGCCTTCGCCGCTGCTTACGAAAGGCCGCCGGTCACCGGGGGCGGTGCAGCGGAAGACGCGGCCGGAGGCGGGGTAAGCACCTCGGCGATCAATTGGGTGTCGGTGTACTCGGTGATCTCGGCAACCTTCCCGTCGCGCATCACGAAAACCCAGCAGTAACGGTTCGGGTAGTCACGACCCGACCTTGTGACGCTGTGATTGCGGCCTTCGACGACGACCACATCATTGTCGGCCACGAAACGCTCGGCGCTGACGACGTTACGGCCGCCGAGCTGTTCCGCGAGCGGGCGGAGCAGCTCATCCAGCACAGCATGCTTGCCCTGATAGATGCGCGACCACGCGGTCCGCCCGATGATCGTCCAGCGGACGTCGTCGGCCAGCGCGTCGACGAACGGCCGCCCGTTCCCCTTCGCGGTCTCGGCGAAGATCCCCTGCAGAAGCGCCTTGTTGCCGGCCTCGGACACCTGGCATACCTCCTGATCCAGTGACCACTTCGTGATCTCGGTGATTCAAGTGGCACAAGGACGGCCGCCGCGTGATCATCCCGTGCCGGTGCGGACATCCGAAGATCGCATGGTGGTCGCTGGCCGTAGCGTAGCGCCCCCCGTAGCAGGCACAGTCCGGTGAGCACAGGGGCTCGGTAGCGGCCCGATCCGCCCCGGCTGGAGCCGCGCGCCGCAGCCCGAGCGTCCGCGGGGGGCTGGCACCGATTGAGCGGGTAGAACTGCTGGCGGCTGCCGAGCATACCGGCCGTGGCGGCCCGCAGCCGATGCAGCGACTGGCCCATCACCTACCAGCTCGCGGGCGCACCCCGGATTTAACAACGATCAACGATTAACGACTAACGAACGACGGTGACAATGACGAGGATGGCGATGGCCAGCGGCAGCGTGCCCGCGATGGCCGCGCCCTGATCGGCGAAGGCGGCGGCCGGGCCTCCGACAAGGACCGCACCGGCGCGGGGGCCGTCGCACCGCGCTGACGGCCCGCTGCCCGGCAGCCGAGATCGGGTCGGCGGGGGTGGCCAGAGTGATCTCCCAGCTGCCCCGTCCGAGCCGCACAGGGCCGCTCACGCCGCTGACACCGGGCAGCCTGGCCAGCCGGCCCGCGTAACCCTCCAGCACAGGCTGCGCCGAGCGCGGTGCCGAGGCCACGACGGTGATCGGGTTCGCGTCGCTGGACGGGGGAAACTGGCTGGCCACGGTGTCGGAGACGACCCGCGCGCTCTGGCTGGTGGGCAGCACGGTCGCGTCGATGCCGCTCCAGCGCGCACCCAGCGCCGGGGATGCCACCGCCAGCAGGAGGATCGTCGTGGCCGTCGCCACAAACACCGGGCGGCGCATCACCACGTTGGCCAGCCGGTACCATCCGCCGTCTGGCCTGGGCGGGGTGGCCCTGCTGATGCGCCGGCTGAGCAGCACCAGCAGCGACGGGACGATCAGCAGGGCACTGGCCGCGGCGACGAGTGCGACGACCACGCCGCCGAGGCCCATTGAGACCAGGAACCGCAGCGGGAAGACCGTCAGGGTGGCCAGCGCGGCCGCGACCGTGGCCGCGCTGAACAGCACCGTCCGGCCGGTCGTGGCAAGCGTTGCCCGCAGCGCGCGCTCGGTGTCGCCGTTCCGTCGCATTTCTTCGCGGAATCGCCACACCAGGAACAGGCTGTAGTCGACGGCCAGGCCGAGGCCCAGGCCGATGACCAGGTTCAGGGCGAAGATCGACAAGAGCAGCGCCATGTTGATCAGGCGCAGGACGAGAAACGTGGCCAGCACGGCCATCCCGCCGACCGCGATGGGCAGCACGGCTGCGACCCCGCGGAAGATGAGCAAGGCCAGGATGGCCAGCAGGGGGACGCGATCGCCTCGGCGAAGCCGAGGTCGGCCTGGGCCTGCTTGCCGAGCTGCACGCCCGCGCCGCCGAGCGTCACGTCATCACGCCCGCGCAGCGCCGTCTGGATGTCCGGGACCACCGTGTTGCTGTCGGCCGCGGCCCGCAGCGTCACGGCCACCAGCGAGGAGCGCCCGTCGCTGGAGACCAGGCCAGCGTCGTGGCCCGGCAGCGGAGCAGTCACCGCGGCCACGCCCGGGACATGCACGATCGCCCCTGCCGCAGACGCCACCGCCGGGGTGCCGGGAGGAGCTGCCACCAGCGCCAGCACTCCCGGGCTGGCCTCCCGGCCGGTCGCATCCTGGATGGCGGCCTGGGCGCGGAAGCTGGCGGAGCTGGGGTCGCTGAACGGGTTGCTGGCATTGAGCAGGCCGGTGGCCGTAGCGCCGAAGACCCCGGCCACCGCGAAAACGGCGAGGGCGAGCAGCAGCATCCGCCGCGGATGGCGGACGGCCAGGTTCGCCAGCGCGCCGAGCATGTCAGCAGGCCCCGCCCGGCGCCCGCGTCTCCGCCGCGGACGCGGACGGCAGTATCGGCCGCACCTCGGCCACCCAGTCCAGGTTCGCCTGTTCCCGCCGCAGACCGAACAGCGCCGTCGACCGGCGGAACACCGATCCGGGCCGGCCGGCCAGCTTGTCCGCCACGGCCGCCAGCTGGTCACGGCGGAACCGCGCCGCCGACTCGAACTCGTCGAGCATGGCCGCCACGTGCCCGGGCGGCAGCCGGTCGGCGAAGAAGACCCGCACCAGGAACAGGTTCCGTGACCGCTCTTCGGTTACCGCCGTGCCCTCCAGCCAATGCCGCAGCTCCTGGCTCCCGGCCCTGGTGATCTCATACACCCGCTTGGCCGGCGCGTTCTCCTGGGCGATCTCGGTCGCTTCCAGCAGCCCCAGCCGGCCCAGGCGGACCAGCCCGGAGTAGATGTGGCTCCTGGTCAAGGGGAAGAAGTTGCCGATTGACCGCTCCGCGTACGCGGCCAGGTCGTAGCCGGACATCGGCCGTATGGAGACCAGCCCGAGCACCACGTGGGCGGTCGCGGGAAGCCGTTCTCCAGTCACGTTGCTACCCTAGTCCTAACAGGACTAGGGTAGCTAGCTACCGGTGCGCCGCACGTCCGGGGAGGTGCTCGACGGCTGCGATCCACAGCCGGGGGCGGGCCCGCCAGGCCGGGTCCGGCTACGCCTGGCCGAGGCAGTAATAGACGGCGATCGGCAGCGCCGCCTTCGGCCGGGCCCTTTTCGTGACGTTCAGGCAATGGCGGGCGATCCAGGTGAGCCGCGGGTCGGTTGTCGTCGGTGACTGCAGGAACGTGCTCACGTATCCGGTCTTGATCAGCTGCTGCAAGGCGGGCAGGGTCGGCTCGGGGATGGTGCCGGTGAAGCCGCCGACCGGCACGACTTCCTGGCCGCTGGCCCAGATGAATGGCGCCGCAAGCACAGAGGTCTGGGTTGCCATCAGGTAGGGATCCGCTGCGTTGGCGCGCTCGAGTGCGACCAGAGCCGGGCGGATTTCGAACCCGGCCGAAAGGAACGCGGTGATGTCCGCCGATTCCCGCAACGGTTCGAACGGCGTCTGGAAGGGGCCAAGGCCGCTGGTGACCACCGTCGCCGACGCGACGGCGGGGACGGCGAGCGCCGCGGCCGCCGCGCAGGCGATGGCCATGGCCGCGAGCATCGTGGTCCGGCGCCTCCAGGCCGCGACAGCAAGCCAGCACAGCGCGGCCGCTGACAAGACGGAGGCCGCTGGCCGCAGCCAGGCCGGCAGGCCGGTGCCGCTGGCGGGCAGCAGCCATGCGGCGTCGCCGGCGGCGCCCAGCACCGCGGCGCCAAGCGCGACCCGCGACCGGACCCGGTCACGCTGCCGCCAGGCGAGCACGACGCCGATACCTAGCAGTCCCGCGACCGCGGGTGACAGCGCGGCGGTGTAATAGGTGTTGATCGTGGTGGCAGCGGAGAACGCCGCGAACAGCGTCACCAGCCAGATCCCCCACAGAAGCAGCCCGGCCCGGGTCAGGTCGGTGCGCGGCTCGCGACGCCGGGCGGCCAGGCCGGCCACCAGGGCGATCACCGCAGCGGGCAGCAGCCACCCAGCGTCGCGGCCCAGGTTGCCGGTGAGCAGCCGGTGCCAGGACGGCGGCGGCGAGATCACGAGCCCGAGCCGGATGGTGCGGTTCACCAACTGATCCGGCGTTCCCTGATCGAGCCTGCCGAACCCGTTGTAGACGAAAACCTGCTGGAACGGCGAGTTGGCGGTGCTGCCGTCGACATACGGCCGCGCACCAGGCGGCCAGATCGCCACCAGGCTCATCCAGCTCAGCGAGACCGCGACCGCAAGCAGCACCATCGCCCCGCACCGGCGGGCCCGCCGCAGCCAGTTCCCCGCCGCGGCGGTCAGATAGCAGGCACACAGGGCCGGCAGCACCAGCCACGCCTCGAGCATCTTGGCCTGGAACGCCAGGCCGACCCACACGCCAGCAAACAGCAACGGCCGCCAGCCGCCCGAGATGACGGCCGACACGACCGAGTCGGCCGCCAGCACCACGAGCAAGATCATCAGGGTGTCGGAGATGTTGCCGCGATTGAGGGCGACATTCGCTGGCGATGTGACCAGGATGCCCGCCGCGGCCAGGCCGGCCACCGGACCGGCCAGCCGGCGCACCGCGTGGTAGAGCACGGGCACCGTCAGCGTGCCCTCGATGACCTGCGGCAGCACCAGCGCCCAGCGGTGGGCGCCGAACACTCCCACCGAGATGGCCTGCAGCCAGAACGCGCCAGGCAGCTTGTCTACCGTGATCGTGCCGGCCGGATCGAACGCTCCGAAGAAAAAATCCGACAGCCCCGCCGTCATGCTGCGGGCCGCGGCGGCGTAGTAGATCTCGACGTTCACCGGGCGACTGGCCCGCCATGCGTACGACACGGCCGCCGCCGCGGTAAAAACCAGCAGCGCCGGGCGCACCCACGCGGGCTGGTCGGTGGCGAGCAGGCCGCGCAGCCGGTGCCCGGCCCGGCCGGCCAGGTCGCGGAAGAACTCAGGCCAGGTCGCCGGGGGCGTCCTCTCGGCGACACCGCTCTCCATGGTCCCTCCGGACACTACCGGGCCGCCTCGGGCGGATCAACACGGCGAACGACAATACAGCGACCGCGGCGGCCGATCGCCGCTGTCTGCTGCCGGTGCAGGCCGTCCGCGGTGCACCCGCTGGCGGCTGCGGGCCGTATCGTCCCGTCTGAGGCGCAGCCGGTGGTTGCGGGCCACGACCAGGACCCGGTCATGCAGCGAGATCGCTGGCCCGGTGGTGAGGTCGGGCTCGTCGCAGGCGAGCCAGTTGACCAGCACGTCCACATCGCCGCGGCGCAGGGCGGCGTAAGGGTCGGCGGAATCAACCTCCCGGGTAGCCACCTGACAGCCCGGGTGGCGCTGCTGGAATGCGGCGAGCAGTCGGCTGAGCGGGGGCATGTCGGTGGTGGCGGTGAACCCGACCCTCAGCGTGCCGCCGGTCCCGGCGGCCGTGTCGCTGGTCTCGGCCAGCAAACGCTCGAGTTGCCCAGGCGCGCGATCTCGCTGACCCGCTGCTGGGCGACCTTGGCCCGGTAGCGGATCACGTCCCGGGCCGCCTTGATCTCCGCCGGGGGATGAAGCTGCCGGCCAGCAGCCCGCACTCCAGCAGGTGCGCCAGCCACTCCGCGTCAGAGAAATCCGTCTTGCGGCCCGGCACGTTCTTCACATGCCCGGCATTGCACACCAGCACCTTCTCAAAATCCCCGTGCTCGATCAGGGCGTGGCAGACCGGCATGGGATAGCACCACGGCCTTCTCCGGCCGGTTGTGGCACAGCCCGGCGACGTCGACGACTTTCCCCACGAAGAACGGGTCGGTGGACAGCTTGAAGGAGTCCTGCGGGTGCGGCTTGAGGTCGAACTTGTGCCAGATCCGCCCGATAGTCGACTTGCTCAGCCCGGTCCGGGCGGCCATCGAGGCCCGCGACCAGTGCGTGTCCTTGCCCGGCGTGGTCTCCAGCGTGGCCACGACCACGTCCTCGACCTGATCGGCCAGGATCGACGGCGCCGGCCCGGCCGCGGCTCATCATGCAGGCCATCGCACCGCCGGGCGATGAACCGGGCCCGCCACCGCTCCACCGTCGACGCATCGATCCCCAGATCGGCAGCGGCCTGCTTGTTCGTCCCGCCCTCCGCGCAGCGCAGCACGATCTTGGAGAAACCAGGTACGGGGCACGAGTATCGTTCCAAAGATGCCGGTGCTGAGACGGACGGTGGCGGGAGGCGATCGCCAAAGATCGCCCGCCGGGCCCGGCGAACTCATCCACGCGGCGTTGTGGATGGACGGCGAGGTCGCATTCGAGCATCGCCGGTTCGCGGTGTCCCGCGTCGACCGCCGGTCCTCGTCCTCATCGGATTTGAGCTACCACCGCTTGGTGCTCACGGAGACCGGGGGGACGTCCCGGACCCGGGTGCTGATCGGAGGACGGACGATCTACGACGGCGCGGACAGGCCAGCGGCGGTGACCTTCATGCCGGCGCTGTGCGAGCGCACGTCGTCCTACTGGGACGCCGATCTCCGCTACTCGTGCCTGTGGATCTCGCCCGCCATCCTGAGCAGCCTTTCCGGCCGCTTGCGGTTGATGCCTCTCCAGGCTGTCATCAACGGCAATGACGAGGTCGTCGGCGCGTTGCTGCGGTCACTGCGCTCGGCGTTCGCGGCCGGGCGTCGGCCCGACGCACTGTACGTCGAGCACCTCGCGGCCCTGGTGCTGCTGCGCATGGCGGGCCCGGGCCCCGAGCCGCTGGGAGAGGGGAGCCCGGGCAAGCTCGACCCGAAGAGCCTCGGGCTCGTGCTCGAGTACATCGACGCGAACCTGGCCTCCGAAATGCGGCTCTCGCGTCTGGCCGCGCTGCTCGGGCTGACGACGGACAACTTCGCGCGACGATTCCAAGCCACGACGGGCCAGCCGCCCTACCGCTACGTGCTCCGCAGGCGCGTGGAGCGCGCCGCAGCGCTGCTGCGAGCCACCGACGCGAGCATCAGCGAGGTCGCACTGGCGACGGGCTTCTCAAGCCAGAGCCATTTCACGGGCGCGTTCAAGCGGCTGACGGGAACCACGCCGAGCGCCTACCGGAGACGGCACCGGCCCGGATTTTGACAACCGGGCCCGAATCTCGAAAGACCCGCGTGATGCTTCTCCGCTACCGTCACGTGGAGACGTGGAAGGTTGCCCGGCAGAGGAGCGAGATCGGCAGCATGTGCGCAAAGGAGGCGCAGCAGGCGGAGACCTATCGCTTGCGGCCCATCCGAGACGGGGACTCCGGAGATGGCGGACGCTGAGATCACTCTGCGGGTCAACGGGGCGGCACGCCGGCTGGTGGTCGACACCCGCACCACCCTGCTCGACGCCCTCCGGGAGCGCCTGGCGGTCACCGGACCGAAGAAGGGATGCGATCACGGACAGTGCGGTGCCTGCACCGTGCTGCTGGAGGGAAGACGGGTCAATAGCTGCCTGGCGCTGGCGGTAGCGCAACAGGACAAGGAGATCGTGACGGTGGAGGGGCTGGCCGCCGGCGGCACGCTCCACCCGCTGCAGCGCTCGTTCGTCGCCCACGACGCGTTCCAGTGCGGCTACTGCACGCCTGGCCAGATCTGCTCAGCGGTGGGGATGCTGCGCGAGGTCGAGGCCGGCTGGCCGAGCGCGGTCACCGCCGACGTGACGGCTGATGACCTCCGGCTCACGGCCGAGGAGATCCGCGAGCGCATGAGCGGCAACCTCTGCCGGTGCGGCGCCTACGTCAACATCGTCGCGGCGATCGACGACGTCCTGCGATGAGGCCCTTCGAGTACCTGCGTCCCGCCGACGAGGCTGCCGCCATCGCCGCGCTCGCGGGTAGGCCCGGAGCCGCCTTCCTGGGCGGGGGCACCAACCTCGTCGATCTCATGAAGCTGGGCGTCGCGGCCCCAGAGTTCCTGGTCGACGTCTCCAGCCTGCCTAACGATCGCGTCGACCTCATGGCGGACGGCAGCGTGAGGATCGGCGCCGCCATGCGCAATAGCGACCTCGCCGCCGACCGGACCGTACGGGCCAGGTTTCCGGTCCTCTCCCAGGCGCTGCTGGCGGGAGCCTCGGGCCAGCTCCGCAACCTGGCCACGGTCGGTGGCAACCTGATGCAGCGGACGCGGTGCGTCTACTTCCAGGATGTTTCCAAGCCGTGCAACAAGCGGGAGCCGGGGAGCGGGTGCTCCGCCCGCGGCGGTCACCACCGCGACCTTGCGATCCTGGGCGCTTCCGAGGCGTGTATCGCCACCCATCCCTCCGACATGGCGGTCGCCCTGGCGGCGCTGGACGCCACCGTGCACGTGAGCGGGCCGCGAGGAGCCCGCGTCATCCCGCTGACCGGCTTCCACCGCCTGCCCGGGGACGAGCCGCAGCGGGACACGGTGCTCGAGCACGGGGAACTGATTACCGCCGTCGAGCTCCCGGCGATCCCCTTCTCGGCGCGGTCGGCGTATCGCAAGGTCCGCGACCGGGCCAGCTACGCCTTCGCCCTGGTGGCGGTGGCGGCTGCCATAGACGCTCGCGACAGCGTGGTCCACGACGTGCGGCTCGCGCTCGGCGGGGTGGCGCACGCGCCCTGGAGGGCCGCGATCGCCGAAGGTGAGCTGCGCGGGCACCCGGCCACCGAGGCGGCCTTCCGGCGGGCAGCCGAGGCCGAGCTGGCGGCTGCCCGGCCGCTCCCGGACAACACCTTCAAGGTCCCGCTTGCCCGCAACGCGCTGGTGCGCACCTTGCTCGACGTGACCCAGGCGGAGCGCAGATGACCCACGCCGGCTGCCGCGCCGTCGGCGCTCCGCTTGACCGCGTCGACGGCCCCCCGAAGGTCACCGGCACGGCTAAATACGCCTACGAGTACACGGTCGAGGAGGCCGCCTACGCGGTCCCGATCCAGAGCACCATCGCCAGGGGCCGCATCGCATCGATCGAAACGGCGGCTGCCCGGGCGCTTGGGGGCGTCCTCGCCGTCCTCTCCCACCACAATGCGCCCCGTCTCCATCCCCTCCCGCCGGGGCGCTTCGACCCGGAGGTCGAGGTGCTCCAGTCCGACGCGGTCGCCTACCGGGGCCAGCTCATCGCCGCGGTCGTCGCGGAGACGCTGGAGGCCGCCCGCGAGGCCGCGAGCCTGGTCGGCGTCGCATACGAGCAGGAGCCGCACGACGTCACGCTGCGCCGGGACCGGGCCGATCTCTATCAGCCCCCGCTGGTCAACGCCGGCCACCCGGCCGACACCCTCAGCGGCGACCCTGAGGCGGCCCTGGCGTCGGCGGCAACCTCGGTGGACCAGACCTACACCACGCCCGCGTACCACAACAACCCGATGGAGCCGCACGCCACGCTGGCAGCCTGGCGCGGCGACGAGCTCACCCTCTACGACGCGAACCAGGGCTCGCACGCGATCCGCGACACCCTGGCCGCCCTATTCGGGATCGACGCCGCGCGCGTTCGCGTCATCTCGCCCTACGTCGGCGGCGCCTTCGGGGTCCAAGCTGGTCCCGCACCCGCACGTGGCCCTGGCGGTGATGGCGGCGCGGCTGGTCGGCAGGCCCGTCAAGGTGGCACTCACGCGGCAGCAGATGTTCGCCGTCGCCGGCTACCGGACGCCGACCATACAGCGCGTCCGGCTCGGCGCCGACAGCGACGGCCGCCTGGTAGCGGTCTCGCACGACGTCGTCGAGCAGACCGCGACCACCCACCAGTTCGCGGAGCAAACCGCCGTCCCGTCGCGGCTGATGTACGCGGCACCCAGCCGCGCCACCACCCACCGGCTGGCGCGCCTGGACGTGCCGGTGCCCACGTGGATGCGCGCTCCGGGCGTGTGTCCGGGGATGTTCGCCCTGGAGTCGGCGATGGACGAGCTGGCGCTGGCCTGCGGCCTGGATCCGATCGAGCTGCGGATCCGGAACATCCCTGCCGCCGACCCCGAGACCGGCTATCCCTTCAGCACTCACGGCCTCGCAGCGTGCCTGGGCGAAGGCGCCCGGCGGTTCGGCTGGCAGCCCCGGACCCAGCCGCGCCGCCGCCAGGAGGGCCGCTGGCAGGTCGGCTCCGGCGTCGCCGCCGCCACATACCCGGCCCGCCGGACGCCCGCCACCGCGGCGGTCCGCGTCGGCCCCGACGGCCGCTTCCGGGTCCGGATCGACGCCTCCGACATCGGCACCGGGGCCTGGACCGTGCTCACCCAGATCGCGGCCGACACGCTGGGCCAGCCGGTGCAGCAGGTGCACGTGGAGATCGGCGACAGCGCGCTGCCCGCTGCGGGCTTCGCCGGCGGATCAACGGGCACCGCCTCCTGGGGCACGGCAGTCGTCGACGCCGCCCGCCGGCTGCGGGCCCGGCTGCGCGAGCTTGACGGCGTGATTCCCGCCGGGGGACTGGAGGCTCAAGGCGAGGCGGGTACCAACCCGGAGGCGGAGCGGCTGTCCATGCACTCATTCGGGGCGCAGTTCGCCGAGGTCCAGGTCGACGCCGACACCCGCGAGGTCCGTGTGCCGCGCCTGCTGGGTGTGTTCGCGGTCGGCCGCATCATCAACCCCAAGACGGCCCGGTCGCAGCTCCTCGGAGCGATGACGATGGGCCTGTCGATGGCCCTGCACGAGGAAAGCGTCATCGACCCCCGCTTCGGCGACTACGTCAACCACGACTTCGCCGGCTATCACATCGCCACCAACGCCGACGTCGGCGCCATCGACGTTTCCTGGATCGACGAGGAAGACCCGCACCTCAACCCGATGGGCGTCAAGGGCGTCGGGGAGATCGGCATCGTGGGCACCGCGGCCGCCATCGCCAACGCCGTCCACGACGCTACCGGCGTTCGCCTACGCGACCTCCCGATCCGGCTCGACCGGCTGCTGCCGTAGCCCGGGCGATGCGAAGGGAATGAAGGGACCGACCATGGAATATCTCGTCACGATGACCACTCGCGTTCCGGACGGAACGCCGGAGGAGACCGTTGACGACGTCCGGAGCCGCGAGGCCGCCCACTCGCGGGAGTTGGCAGGACAGGGCCACTTCGTGCGGCTGTGGCGACCGCCGCTACAGCCGGGCGAATGGCGCAGCGTCGGGCTGTTCGCCGACGACGATGAAAGCCAGCTCGAGGAGGTGCTGGCCTCGATGCCGCTGCGGGTGTGGCGGACCGACGAGGTCACGCCGCTCGCGCCGCACCCCAACGACCCGGCACAGCCAGCTAGGAAGGGCGCGGCAGAGTTCCTGACCACCTTCATGGTCAGCGTTCCGCAGGGCACGCCCCGTCAGGCCGTCGAGGACATCGAGGCGCGCGAGGCGGCGCGCGCCAACGAGCTGGCTGAGCAGGGACACCTCGAACGTCTATGGGTGCTGCCCGGCCACGGGCGTGCGCTGGGTCTGTGGCGAGCCCGGGACGGCGCAGAGATGGAAGCGATCGTGAAGTCGCTGCCCCCGGACCCCTGGATGACCACACAGATCACGCCGCTCACCCCGCACCCGGGCGACCCGGTGCTGACCGGCTCATAAACGGAAACGGTGTCCGCGGTGAACTCGTAGCAGCTGCCGCGCGCCTTTGCGGTGATCGGCGAGCAGCGTAGTGGACAACGATCGTCAACGACACGTGATCACCGGCAGTAGACGTTGGTCGTCCCCGCACCTGGCGCCGAATTCCGCGGCCGCGCAGTCGGCGACGCGCAGTTCCCGCACCGGTACCCGCGCCGACCGGAGTACCGCCAGCTCGCCACGCGCTCCTGCGTGAATCCGCAGGTGAGAAGGGCCTGCAGTGGTCCGGGATCGGGAGCCGGTGAGCGGGTTCGAACCGCTGGCCTGCCGTTTACAAGGGGTGCTGTCGCCCCTTGAACCATGATCCCTGACTTGGTGCATCGGCCCTGCTCACCCGCGTTTACGCTGGTCAGCAGCCTTACAGAGCCATGATAACAGGCGTGCCGCCATGTGCCGGTCAGTTACGTTTTGCCTGTGGATTTCCTGTGGGAAAGTCGTCAGAAGCGCGGTTTGTGGGCTCTTGTGGGGCCGCAAGGCGCCCGATTCGACGTAATGGATGTCGAGCTAGCCGGGCGGACCGGCGCCGACCTCGCACAAATCAGCCGCTACCAAAAACGGCCGCACAACCACGAGGCGGCAGGCGCTCGCAACCCGCATGTGATCAGCTCACGACCCCCACCCGCTGCATGCGGACGAGAGCGCAGGCCCCTGGCTGTGGGCGCGACATGCGGCGTGAGCGCGCCTCAGTGCGGGGTGCGCACCCTCCCCGATACTCGGGGAGGGTGCGCCCGGTGATTTTGATCGCCCAGGTGCCGGTACCTGCCGGTGGCTGAGCGCTTGGTCCCGGTGATACTTAGTTCACGCGGGATCCCTGCCGCGGGCGGGCCGGCAGGCCTGCGGCTGGATTCGGCCTGCGGCCCGCCGTGAACCAGGAGGGCGGTCATGGGCGAGGTCCAGATCCCGGCCCCGCGACGATTGCGCGGCTACCTGGCGACCCCCGCGGCCCCTGGGCCCTGGCCGGGTGTCGTGGTCATTCATGACGCCGTCGGCATGACGCCGGATCTGCGCGCACAGGCGGAATGGCTGGCAGGCGCGGGGTATCTCGCGGTGGCACCTGATCTTTACTCCTGGGGCGGCAAACTCCGCTGCGTCGTCTCCACCGTCACCGACATCGCCCGGGGCCGGGGTCCTGCCTTCGCTGACGTCGACGCCACCCGGTCCTGGCTCGCGGGCCAGCCCGGCTGCACCGGGCACATCGGAGTGATCGGTTTTTGCATGGGCGGCGGATTCGCTGTTGTCCTGGCGGCCGGGCATGAGTTCGAGGCCGCGGGTGTCAACTACGGGGCGCTGCCCAAAAACGCCGAGGACCTGCTCGGGAACGCCTGCCCGATGGTGGCCAGCTACGGTGCCCGTGACCGGTCGGTGGGGGACGCGCCGGCCCGGTTGAAGCGAATCCTGGACGGCAACGGCATCGACAATGACGTGAAGGTCTACCCGGGCGTCGGGCACTCCTTCATGAACAACCATCCCGGCAAGCTGGCCGCGTTCGCGGGCGCGGCGGGCAAGGATGCGGCGCTGCCCCGGGTGTTCACGGTCGTCAGCCTGCTCAGCGGGCCGCTGATCGGGATGGGCTACGACGAGCAGGCGACCCGCGACGCCAGAGCCCGGATCGTCGCTTTCTTCGACGGGCACCTGAGGCCGCCGGCTCTCTGAGATCCGCGTCCCCTGAACCCGCCAAGAGCGCGCTTCGCAGAACCGGGCGATCAAGCCGGGGGCCGGCGAAGGCTTGCTGCAATACCCCCTGTACTGGGCCGCGCATGGCGCGTGTCGGCTGGGTCAGCGAGAGCTTCGATCACGCGGGCTGCGGTCAAATGGTGTTCTCTTGCTGTGGCGCGCAGCCAGGCGGCTGCGGTGCTGCAGGCCGGCCGACCTCACCGGCGATGCTCTTGGCCCAGTCCTGAATGTCCAGCCAGTCGCGGAAGTCTCCCTGGGGCAAAAACAGCCGGATCAGATGTTCTGCGCCGCGGAGCGTGCCGGCATCCAGCGCGCCACGGAAAACGTGATGGTCGCGGGCACCGATGGACTCGCTCAGGCCGGCCAGGGCCGGTGGCAGCTTCGCGGGAGGCGGGATCCGCCGCCCTACCGGGCCGACACTGAACAGCCACGCCGGGCGCGCGGCCAGCAGCGCGCGGTTGCGCTGGACGAACTGCGCCGCCGGCTTCATCCAGCGAGAGGCATACACGGCGCTGCCAATCACGAACGCGTCATAGCCCGCCGGGTCCACACACAGCGTCGCTGACCGGCGCCTGGTCCACGTCAAGGCCGGCCGCGCGCAAGATGACCGATATGCGCTCGGCGATGCCCCGCGTCGAGCCGTGCTTGGTGGCATAGGCAACAAGTACCGGCATGATCTCTTCTCCGCTCGGCACGATGCCCTTGCTCCCGTGACCAGGCCAGGGCCGAAGGTCCCCGCGTGCGCGGCGTCTTCCGGAGCCCCGGCACGAGCTGGCGCTGACCGCGGTGGCCGCGCAGGGCGGAAAGGCCCGGCCGCCGCCCCGAACCGGCGTGCCGGGCGGTTGCCGCGGGCGATCGGCATCAGCTGGCCCGCCCGCGACCTCGCTCCGGCTTCGTCTGGCGCATGTCGTGACCGGGCACGCGCACTGCTGGCCCTGCGTCAGTGCTGTTGCCGGGCGGTCTCGGCTCGTCGCTCAGCAACTTCCGTGCCGTGATCGCCTCGCCCCAGATCAAGACGACCGGGGCGGCGTATGCCCGGAACAGCCACGGCTGGCAGCCGAGCCGCATGCGGCGGATCAGCCGGGTCGTTCCGGGCTGCGGCTCGGTCAGCAGGAAGCTGTCGCTGATCTCCCCGGATATCCCGAGGGGTGGCCGCGCAGGCGTGCGGGGAGCAGATACCGCAGGTGGGTGTCGGTGAACAGGACCAGGGACCTGCCCGGATCGGCGTGGCGGACGACGTAGTAGGCGGTCCCCGGCGGGCCGTCGCAGACGATGTCGCCCGCTCGCGGATTCTGCCAGGCGGCGACGATATGGTCG
>Ga0335078_10003555_pt1 | contig 23195 bp, 17 predicted proteins | sample Lox_Sample_32_FD_206711 | JGI IMG/M metagenome (GOLD analysis project Ga0335078, IMG submission 206711) | Soil microbial communities from Loxahatchee National Wildlife Refuge, Florida, United States - Lox_Sample_3.2 | ecosystem: Environmental > Terrestrial > Soil > Wetlands | place: USA... | reverse complement strand
GCCCCGGCTGGCCCGCGCCGCCCCGGCTGGCCCGCGCCGCCCCGGCTGGCCCGCGCCGCCCCGGCTGGCCCGCGCCGCCCCGGCTGGCCCGCGCCGCCCCGGCTGGCCCGCGCCGCCCCGGCTGGCCTGGATCAGAAGATCATGGGGCACCAGGGGGCCGGCTCCCAGGACATGGCGGTGGACAGCGCCGCCACGGATCCGGGCCGGACCTCGGTGACCAGACCCGCCGCGGCCAGCGAGCCGAGCCGGGTGCCGCCGAGGTACGCGGCGCCCAGCGCCCGGACCGGCAGCATCAGGTCGGCGCTGGCCGTGGTGCGCTCGCACGTCGCGGGCAGGCCGGGGCCGGACCCGGCGGATCCCGTGACCAGCCGCCACCGGCCCGCGTTCCGCGGGCACACCTCGTCGTCGACCCCGATCACCACGTCCACGGGGCTGGCGTAGCGGCGCTGCGCCAGCGCCTTGCCCACGTCCACCAGCCGCACCCACAGGCCGTCGCTGATCCGCGGCCGGGCCAGCCGCGAGTCGGCCAGCAGGTCGAGCAGCGGGTCGTCCACCGGGCGCATCCGGAGCCGGAAGTCGGCGATGAGGTCCCGGCTGAGCAGGTCGCTCCACAGCGCGGCGGCGGCCGCCGGGTCCATGGTGATCGCCTCCTGCACCCACAGCAGCCCGTTGGGGAGGAACGCGTCGTCCTCCCACCGGCCCTCCGCGGTGTACAGCGCGTACCCGCGCGGCCCGGCATCGTCCTCGACGATCACGCAGCGCGTCAGCGGCCCCGGGCCGGAGTCGGGGTCGGGGTCATGGGTCAGCCGGTCCCACCACGGGTCGCTGCGGGCGTACAGCCCCGGCCGCTCGGCCATCGCCAGGTCGTAGACCTTGCCCATCTCGGCGTGGGCCGACCCCGGGTCGGCGATCCGCAGCCGCAGCCCCGGGTCGGATGGCGCCCAGGAGGCCAGTGCCCCATCACCGCGCCGCAGGTCGTAGGCCAGGTCCCAGGATGCGCGGCCGTAGCCGTAACGAGCATAGATACCGGTCTCCGAGGCGAAGAGCGCCGCGACCGCCTCGCCGCGGCGCTCGATGTCGGCCAACTGCCGCAGCATCATCGCGGTGAGGATGCCGCGGCGCCGGTGCGAGGGCAGGACCGCGACCATGGTCACCCCCGCGACCGCCGCCATGGCCCCGGGAACGCGCATCTGGAAGCTGAACGCGCCGGCCTTGCCGACCATCGCCTCGCCGTCGAACGCGGCCAGGGTGCGGTCGAACTCCAGCCGGGCGAGCACGCGGGCCAGGTGCTGCGGCGACGGCGGCCGGCCGTTGAAGGCCTGCGCGTCCACGGCGTGGAACGCCGCCAGTTCGTCGTCGGCGATCGGGCGGATGGGATAGGAGGCCATGCTCGCCTTCCTACCCGGCGCGGGGGATCGCAGCCAACCTCTTTTCCTGGCGGGGGGCCTGCCGGCGCAACGCGCTGACCTGCGCGCGTGCCAGACGCGGCGCGGGCGGATACAGTGCGGCCATCATGGTTGCCCGCAGCCTGCCCCGCCCGCTGCTCGCCGTGCGCTCCGCCTGGCGTGCCGTGAGCGGCTGGGTGGCGCGCTCGCTGATCACGGGAAACCGGCGGGTGGCCCTGGTGCTCACCGTGCTGACGGCGGCCATCAGCATCCTCGCCGTGCACGTCTCGCAGTCCTGGTTCTCGCCCGGCCTGCTCATCCTGCCCGTGCTGGCCGGCGGCCTGCTGCTGTGGCCGCGCGCGCTGCGCATCCTGTTCGCCCTGATCGCCCTCGGCCTGGCCTACGACGTGGTGAAGGGCAAGGCCGGGCCGGGCCTGGTGCTGACCATCGTGGTGACCGCACTGGTCGCCGACGTGCTGGCCCGGACCCGGCAGAAGCTCGGGTTCCAGGGCCTGCGCGGCGAGGCGATGCTGATCGAGTTGCGGGACCGGATCCGCGCCCAGGGGACGCTGCCCGACCTGCCCGAGGGCTGGGGCACCGTGTCGGTGCTCCGGCCGGCCGGCGGCTCCTCGTTCGGCGGCGACTTCCTGGTGTCCTCGTGCGACGGCAAGACCCTGGAGGTCGCGCTCGTCGACGTGGCCGGCAAGGGCGTGGACGCGGGCACCCGGGCACTGCTGCTGTCGGGCGCGTTCGGCGGGCTGCTCGGGTCGGTGCCGCAGGGCGAGTTCCTGCCCAGTTGCAACGCCTACGTCCGGCGGGGCGCCGCCAAGGAGGGCTTCGTCACCGCCATCCACCTTGCGCTCGACCTCGCCACCGGGGACTACGTGGTCTCCTCCGCCGGTCACCCGCCCGCGGCGCACTTCGACGCGGGCAGCGGCACCTGGCGCCTCACCGCGGCCCGGGGGATCGTCCTCGGCGTCGTCGCCGACCTGCGCCTGGTGCCCGAACGGGGCGCGCTGCGGCCCGGTGACGCCCTCATGCTCTACACCGACGGGCTGGTCGAGGTGCCGGGCAAGGACATCGACGAGGGCACCGACCGGCTGCTCGGCGAGGCCGACCGGCTGGTGACCACCGGGTTCCGGGCCGGCGCCGCCGACCTGGTCCGTGCCCTGAGCGCGGGCAACGGCTCCAGCGACGACCGCGCCCTGGCCCTCATCTGGCGCACCTGACCCCCGGCTGGCCCAACCCCGCCCCGCCCCGGCGCACACCTCGCCGCCCCTTACCAGGTCGTGGTTGCGCGCTGCCCCAAGAAGGGCAGCAGACGCGCAACCATAAGGGCTCACCGGGCTGTGATCCGCCGGGACGGGCGCTATGCCGGGAGCGCGCCGGCCGGGGCGGGGTGATCGGCGGGAGGGGCGCCGGTGCGGGCAGGACGGAACTCGGCGAGGGGGCGGGTCACGGCCTCGCGCCAGCGCTGGGCGTGGCCGGCCGCGCTCAGGCGGTAGTAGAGCGTCTGGCGGGCCGGCGCGCCGGCCGGGCCGGCGTGGCCGCCGATGTTGTGGGCCAGCAGGTAATGCGCGAACAGGACGCTGCCCGCGGGTCCCATCGCCTGCCGGGGCTCACCAAGCTCGATCCGCGGGTACGGGCCCGGGTTCATCTGGTCCACCCGGGCGAGCGCGCCGGCGCCGCGGGCGGCCAGGTACGCCCCGAACCGCAGGTGCGTCCCCGGCCACACCCACAGGTTGCCCTGGTCCGGCTCCCGCTGGTCGGTCAGCCAGATGCCGGCCAGCAGCGAGAACGTGCCCGGCCGCCGGCCCGGCTCGGCGGGCGTGAGCCCGTCCACGTGCGGCCCGCCCGGCCGGTGCGGCCACGGCGGGATGGTCGTGGCCAGCTGGGCGAACCCGGGCTCGGTCATCGCCAGGCCCGGGCGCAGCAGTTCCGCCGCGAGGGCGCCGATGCCGGTCTCCCGGTAGAAGTCGAGCAGCACGTGCCCGGCACCGCCGAACCGTGGCCACAGGAAGTAGGGGCCGGTGTGCCCGGGGGCCGGCGGCTCGGCCGCGACCATCGCCGCGGCGAGTTCCCGGGCCGCGCCTGAGCTGCGCATCGTCCAGCACCCGGGGGATGACCAGGTAACCCTGCTCCCGGAACACCGCTGCCGCCGCCTCGCTGACCGCCGCCATGCCGTCAACCCCAGCAGCGCCGGCAGCGGGCCGCAACTGGATTTGCCGCGGCCCCGCAGGCGTCAGGACGCGATGGCCACCGGGCGCCGGGCCGCGCGGCGGGCCGCGCGGCGGGCTGGGCACAGCGGCACGACCGCCGCGGCCTCCTCCTGCCCCGGAGCCCGGGGCGGCGAAGGCAGGGGAGTGATAGTGGCCCCGGGGCACCTGTGAAGCAGGGTCCGGGCGACCGCTCTACCCGATGAGCTTCACTCCGCCGGTGGGTGTGGGCCCGGTGCCGACGATCGTGGTATTGCCGCTGCTGGTGAGCGCAATTGTCGACGCCTCGATGAAGCCTGTGTCCGTGCCGCCGCTGACAGTCAAACCTACCTGCCCGTATGGTGCGAAGACGTCGCCGGTGAACGTCCCCGAGCCGCTGTTGGCGAAGCTGATCCCGCCCGCTGTGGCATAGAAGAGGGTCTGCGGCGTGCCACCCGACGAACAGGATGCCGGGCAGTAGCCGTTGAACGTGGTGTTCCCGCTGGTGGTAACGCTGATCGCGGCCGGGCTGCTGCTTTGGCTCACGAACTCGTAGCCGTTGAACGTAACGTTCCCGCTGTTGGTGATGCTGATGGTGCCGGTCGTGCAGTAGATCCCCGGTGGGTTGGAGCTGAGCCAGCTCGAGCTGGTGATGCTGATGTTCGCGCTCTGGCATGAAGATGGCATATTTCCCTGCGCGGTTGTCGGCAGCGGGGTAGGCCAGCCTGTGTAGGTACCCACGCTGGTCGCCCCGGGCGGCGTCAACTGGCTGGGGAAGGGGCACGTGGAGTTCCCGACATCCACTTGGCCGCTCACGTTGACCCCCTGGCCGACAGCCGTGATTCCCCCGTTGCTCCATAGCGACGTAGTGGAGACTTTGCCACTGCTGGTGATGCTGATCGCGTTGCACGCGGTGCTTCCCGCATAGATGAAGTTTCCCGTGCCCTGGGTGCTCTGGGCCACGGCGCTTGCGGTGATCGTGGGCCCGCTGATCCCGAGGACGGATGCGAACCACACCGAGCCGCGCTTGGACACTGTTACCTGGATCGCGCTGGAATTACCGTTGTAGGGGGTCACGGACGTGACCGTCGCGCCTGAGACGTTGTCAGCCGCAAGGGTCTGCGCGGCAGCCTTGGCGTTGCTCGGGTTGTTCGGCAGGTCCGCCGCACCCGCGAGCGCGGCGGCATCCGCCGCGTTCTGCAACTGCGCCCGTGTCACGTACCAGGATCCCACGTCGATGACCAGCCCGGCGACGCCGATGATCACCGGCAGCAGGATCGCGACCACCACCGCCACCGAACCCCGCTCGGCCCGGCGGCGACGCCACAGGATCCCAGGCACGTGGACAGTGCCCTGGCCCAGCCGGCGCGCGCGAGCCGTGAACATGACAGACCCCCCGAGGCTGTCGGCGCGTGAATACGCGAGTGCTAGGAGCACAGTGTGCTATATAAAATACGTTACGTGATAAATGCTGGTCACGGCGTCGGGCGAACGGGTGTTCCCGGCCCGCCATCTGGCCGGCATGTCGGCCGGTCAACGGACATGTGGCGACGCCACCGACGGCATTCCGGGTTGGCATCACAGGCTCCGCGACATGGAATTTCATGATCATCGGCAGCGGGCAACGCCAGGGTTGCCAAAGGCGTTGCGCGGCCAGGTGGCCTAGGACGCGACGGCGTGCAGTCGCCTGTCGGCCTGCAGCGGGATGAGCGTGGCGGAGGCGCCGTCATGCCCCTGACCGATCAGGCCGTGGCGCACCGCCGTCATGAGCGCCTGCGCCCGGTTCGACGCGCCGAGCTTCTCGTACAGGCGTGCCGCGTACGTCTTCGCCGTCGACCGGCTGATGAACATCGTGTCCGCGATGGCGGGTATCGACAGGCCGTCGCGCAGCAACCGGAGCACCTCAGCCTCGCGCCGGGACAGGACCAGCCCGTCCTGCGTTTCACGCTGACGGGTGAGCGCCGCCGCCAGGCCCGACGCCGTGAAGGAGGCGGCGGCCACGGCGGCGTGCCTAATCGCCCCGAGGAGCTCCTCCACCGGGGCGGACTTGCAGACGAACGCGGATGCCCCCGCATGGAGCGCCTGGAGGAGCGTGGCGTCCTCGCTTCGTGCGGTCAGCAGGACGATCCCGAGGCCAGGATGCCGTTCTCGAAGCTCGCGCGTTATCAGCAGCCCGTCTCCGTCCGGCAGCGCGACGCCGAGGGTGATCACATCCGGCCGGGCCGTGGTGACGAGCCTGGTGACCTCGGCCGCGGTCGAGCAGTCCGCGACGACCTCGAGGTCGTCGTGCTGCAGGACAAGTTCCCGCAGGCCGTAGCGGATGAGTGTGTGGCCATCAACGATGGCCAGTCGAATCGGCATCGGCGGTCCCCCCGGGCAGTGCGTTGACACTGGGAGTAGTGAGATAACTACTCATAGTGCTTTAGCTCGATCTCACCGGCAGGTCGCCGCTCAGCACAGGGCACAACGTCCCGTGTGCCTGGCATTCGGCCGGGCCGAAGGCCCCTTCCATGACATAACGGGCGTCCGGTCAACATCGAAGGCTGCGCGGTTGGAGTAGTTAGCTGAATACAATGAGTTACATTGGTTGCTATCCTTGCGATGCGCTCACGGCCACCGTCATGGGCGCGTCCGGACGTGGCCGCGTGCCACAAGCTGCCTGGAGGGCAGATGGGAGACTCCAGGCCCGCGGCGGGTCGTGGGCGGGTCCTGCTGATCGACGACGACAGGGTCTTCGGCCTGTGGGCCACCAAGGTGCTGGAGGCCCGGGGATTTGAGATCGAGCATGTGCTCGACCCGATGACCGGACTCCGCCAGATCGAGTCGCAGCCCTGGGACCTGGTGATCACCGACGTCGAGATGCCACGGATGAGCGGGCTGGAGTTCCTCGAGCGAGTGCGCCGGATGGTACCGGGGATCCCGGTCGTGGTGGTCACCGCGCACCCGACCGTGGACCGGGCCATGACCGCGCTCCGGCAGCCGGCCACCGACTTCATCAACAAGCCCATTACCGCCGAGGAGTTCGCCGCCAAGGTCGCCGCTCTGGTGGCCCAGCGCAGGGCGGCGACAGCCAAGCCGGCAAGCGTGCTGGCCATCGGGGCACACCCGGGGGACGTGGAGATCGGGGCGGGTGGCGCGCTGCTGGCGCACCGGGCCGCCGGGGTGGCGGTGACCATCCTGACGCTGTCGCCGGGCGTGGCGCGGGAAGCCGGGGGAGCGGAAGGCGTGGCCGGGGAAGCCGCGGGCGGGCCCTCGGCAGGGGGGGCCGCGCAGGCCCTGGGCGCCAGGCTGGGGCTGGCCGACCTGGCGGCCGCTGCCGGCGCGGAGCTTTCCGCGGGCTCCGCCATCGACATGCTGATCGCGCAGACCCATCCCACGGTGCTGTACGCGCATTCGTTCCACGACACGCAGCCGGATCACCGCGCCGCCCATCTCGCCGCGGTCGGGGCGGCCCGGGGCATCGAGCGGGTCTACTGCTTCCAGTCGCCGTCGGCCACGACGGAGTTCTCCCCGGCGCACTTCACGGTGATCGACGACCACATCGCCGGCAAGCTCGCCGCGGTCGCGGAGTTCGCCGCCTTCCCTGAGGTCCGGGACTACCTGGATCCGGACCAGATCACGTCGACGGCGCTCTACTGGGCGCGCTACTGCGAGGGGCGTCACGCCGAGGCCTTCGAGGTGGTCCGTGACCTGGCGGTCACCGGCGCGGCCCCGCGCGGGCGGGGGACGGCGGAGGCCGCCTTCTAGGTCACCGGCCGGGCGGGCGGCCGCGCGCCGCGTGCCGCCCGGGGCCCGGGCCGCCGGTCAGCCGGGCAGGCCGGCGCCGCGCTCCAGCACGAGGCCGCCGTGGCCGTCGTACGCCACGTGCCACCCCGGCACGTGCGTCAGCGCGGTGGCCAGCCTCCCGTGCTCGCGGGTGGACACGACGACGATGTCGTAACCGCGCATCAGCCGCTGCCAGCCGGGCGCCCGGGCGGACAGGAACGTGGCGTAGTCGCCCAGCTGGGCCACGGAGTACTGCTCCAGCCGGGCGTCGTAGGCCACCCGGCCGAACATCGACGGCTGCAGCCAGAGCAGCGGGGGGCTGGACCACTCGTCGCCGAGGATCCGGGCGCCGGGGTGGCTCGCCGCCAGCGCCGCCGCCGCGTCGATGGCCCGCACCGGGACCAGGCTCTGGAACCTGGCATCCGGTTCGGCGGCGATCAGCGCCACGGCGGCCAGGGCGGCCGCGGCCAGCAGCGCCGCGGTCGCCCGGCTGAACGCCCTGCTCAGCGCGGGCGGCCGGGCGGCGCTGCTGCGGGCGAGCGTGTCGGCCGCGAGCAGGCTGCCGGCGAACCCGAACCACGTCTGGTTGCGGATCGCGGTCAGCGCGAGGGCGAGCAGGGCCACGGCCAGCACCGCCAGCAGCGGGTCGGGCCTGGTGCCCCGGCGCCAGGCCACCACGACCGCGCTCACCACGGCCACGAGCAGCGCGAAGAACCCCATGCTGACCAGGTACAGCGGGCTGGGCCGCTGCCATTCGGTGACGTAGCGGCTCAGCGCCGGGGTCACGCTGTTGACCTGCCGGTAGTAGGCGATCACCCCGGTGCCGTACGGCGTGCACGCCACGCTCGCGGCGGCGGCCGCGCCGAGCGCCAGGTAGCCGGCCGCGGCGGTCCAGCCGGGCCGGGCCGGGCGGCGGCGCCCCCGCCACAGCGCCGCCGCGGCCCGGTAGAGCGCGTACAGGGCCACCATCGCCGCGCCCACCAGCACCGAGCCGTGCGTGTTCGCCCAGAGCACCAGGACCGGGACGGCCAGCCAGGTGCGGGCCCGCGGCCGGGACTCCCGGCTGTCCGCCACCACCAGCCACAACGTGAGCGCGAAGAGCGGGTAGGCGAAGCTCTGCGCCCGGATCACGATGTTGCCCAGGTAGACGATGATGACGGCGGCGGACCACAGGAACATCCGGGTGGGCGGGACGCCCCGGCTGCGCATCAGCAGGCCGAGCACCACGAACCCGGCGGTGACCAGCAGCGCCGACAGGACGGACAGGGCCTGGTAGCCCCCGGCCGCCCAGGCGGCGTAGTAGATCACGTGCGCGAGCCACTGCTGGTCGAGCCACGGCGCACCGTGGTTCACCACCGTGACCACGTTCCGGTGCGGGATCCCGTGGGCAAGGATGTACCGCCCGGCGTACAGGTCGTAGTAGCTGTCGGCGAACAGGTACCGGCCGTACAGGAGGTTCACCAGCAGGCTCAGCCCGGCCAGTGCCACGAGCCACGGCAGGTAGGGCCGGCGCTCCCAGGGCCCGCCCGCACGCATGACCTCCGGGCTCACCGCGGCCCGCGCGCTCAGGACCGCACCGCCCTCCGCCCCGTCCGGCATGCGTGACCTCTCATCTCCACGGTGGTCATGGCGGTCCGTGCGGCTGCGGGCCGGCCGCGGACCCCTGTTGACAATCTGGGTACGCTATGTCATAGCTACACTACACATAGTGACTTAAGGCGCTTGCGCCGCCCGGACCTCCCGTGTCGGCCGGCTGGCCGACATGTCGGCTGACCAGACAAGTTGTCCGGCCCGATCACCCGATACCGGCGCAACGGGGGACTAGTAATAATCGGCTACAGCGGGTAATACTTCGTCACGTCAAGTAATCGGCGAGCCCGCCGACTTTGGGAGGAGTCGCACAATGCTCAAGTACGTCGTGTACATGCAGAACCTGGTAGCGCGGACCATGGAGCGTGACGAGGGCGCGAGCGCGGTGGAGTACGGCCTGCTCGTGGCGCTGATCGCCGCGGTGATCGTGACCGCCGTCGCCCTCATCGGCACCAACCTGACCAGCGTGTTCAACAAGGTCGCCAACGCCGTCTGAGGCCAGGTGCCTGCGACCTCGATTGGTTTACGGGAACCGCGGTGGTCACGGCTGGCCGGTACGCGGCCTGCCGTGGCCTACCGGCGTGCCCCGGCCACAGCGGTAGGGAGCGGTAGAACTCGACTACAGTGGGTAATAACTATGTAACTGGTAGTTGCAACCAGGCCTGTGGTCGCGCTGAGCGGGACCATGCTGACCAGCGTGTTCAACAAGGTCGTCAACGCCATCTGACGGGGCCGGTGGACACGCAGAGCCGGCACCGCCCACAGCGCCGGGCGGTGCGTACGACCGGACGGGCGGCGGCCTGCCCCGGCGCCCAGCGTCGGCAGCCGCGGCGCCACCGGACCGTCCCATGCCGAAGGGAGTTGTCATGAAGCGGCGGCGGGCCGCTACCGAACCACGCGACCGCGGGTCCGCGGCCGTGGAGTTCGCGCTTCTGCTCCCCGTCCTGCTGCTGTTGATATTCGGCATCATCGACTTCGGACGGGCGCTCAACGCCCAGATCACGCTCACCCAGGCGGCCCGTGAGGGCGCCCGGCTCGCGGCACTCGGCTACTCCACCTCTGCCGTGACGACCCGCGCGCAGAGCGCGGCGACCGGGCTGAGCCCGGTCACGGTCACGGTGAGTTCCTCGTGCCCGGCCGGCGCCGGGCTCGGCGTGGACGCGGTGGTGCAGACCAGCTATTCGTTCTCGTTCATCACTCCTGTCGGGGCATTCGCCGCGATGTTCGGCGGGGGCGGCTACGGCTCGTCCCTCATGCTCACCGCCCAGTCGGACATGCCATGCGAGACCTGACCGGCGGCCTCGCCCGGCCGCTGTTGCGGCTGCTGCGCCGGGACGAGCGGGGCGCGGTCGGGGTGCTCGTCGGCATCCTGATCGGCGGGGGGGCGCTGATCGGCATGGGCGCCATGGTGATCGACGTTGGCCAGCTCTACCAGGAGCGCGCCCAGCTACAGAACGGCGCCGACGCGGCCGCGATGGCGGTGGCCAAGACCTGCGTCCTCAGCACCTGCACCCCCAGTGTCGCGGCGACCTACGCCAACGCGAACGCCAAGGACAGCCTGGCCGGGGTGGGCGTGGTCTGCGGCTCGGGAACCCTGGGGACCTGCCCCACCAGCAGCGGCCTGATGACCGACTGCCCGGCGGCGCCGCCGGCCGGCACCAACTACGTTGACGTGCACACCTCGACGAAGACCCCCACCGGGACGGTGATCCCGCCGGTGTTCGCCAGCGCGCTGCTCGGCAACGGGAACTATACGGGCAGGACCGTGCTGGCCTGCTCGCAGGCCGAGTGGGGCGGCCCGGCCGCCGCGACGGCCATCGCGTTCGCGATTCCGGCCTGCGAGTGGGACGCGGCCACCAGCCAGGGCACCGTCTTCGCCCAGCCGCCGCCGTATCCGCCGAACACGGTGCCCTCGTCCTCCCTCGACCGGGTGCTCAAGGTGCGGACCGCCGCGGGCAGCGGCTGCTCGACCGAGGCGACCGGATCGGACGCGGCCGGCCAGTTCGGCTGGACCAACGACCCGAACAGCACCTGCTCGCTGGTGGTCAACTCGGGCACGTTCGGCGGCAATCCGGGCGCGTCTCCCAGCCAGGCGTGCAAGACGGCGCTGGCCTCCGACCAGGCCAACCGCACCCCGGTGTTCGTGCCCGTCTACACCAAGATCACCGGCAGCGGAGCCAGCTCCGTCTACACGCTGAAGGGCTTCGGCGCGTTCGTGATCACCGGCTACGCCCTGTCCGGTGCCTCCGCCTCGGACTGGCTGAAGTCCTCGAACAGCTGCTCCGGGTCGAGCAAGTGCATCAACGGCTATTTCACCCATGCACTCATCCCGTACACCGGATCGCTCAGCAGCACCTATCTGGGCGCCGCCATCATCAGGCTCACCGGGTAGGCGGGCGGACAAGGGGACGGGAACCGCATGAAAAGACGGCTATTGATCATCGTGCTGGCGCTGGCCCTCGCGGCGGTCGGCACGGCTGGCGTGCTCGCCTACGTCAAGCGGGCGAACGCGCGCGCCCTCGCGGGGATGCGCGCGGTCAGCGTGCTGGTGGCGCAGAAGTCGATCCCGTCGGGCACCACCGCCGAGGCCGCCCTGCGCGACGGCTCGCTGGCCAGCCAGGATTTCCCGGCCTCCTCGGTGCCGGCCGGCGCGCTCGGTTCGATCCCCCCGGATCTGTCCGCGCTGGTGTTCGGCGCGGACCTGCAGCCCGGGCAACTGCTGCTGCGCCCGATGCTGGTCACCGAGGCCCACACCACCAGCGGCCTGGCCATCCCGGCGGGAATGATGGCGGTGACGGTCAACTTCTGCCTGCCGGAGGTGGTGGCGGGCGCCGTGCAGCCCGGCTCGCTGGTGGCGGTGTTCGACACCATCTCCAGCAGCGGCGGCCTGACCGCGACGGCCGGATGCGCCGGGCAGCACGCCCAGGCATCCGGGCTCGTCCGGACCCGCCTGGTGCTCAACCGCGTGCTGGTGCTGTCCGTCGGGGCGGCGGCCGGCGGCCAGGCCGGCTCCACCAGCACGACCACCCTCGGGGGCGGCAGTTCCTCGTCGGGCCAGGGCGGCACGATGGTCACCCTGGCGGTCACCCAGGCCGGCGCCGAGCGGCTCATCCAGCTCACCGAGCGGGGGCTGCCCTACCTGGCGCTGCTCACCCCGACCTCACGGACCACGGTGAACGTCGGGCCGATCGTGTACCACCTGCCCGCACCGAAGCCCAGCCCGTCGCTGACGTTCCCCGTGATCACGCCCAGCCCGGCGCCCACCCAGCTCGCGGCGCCCAGCCCGTTCCCGACGCCCAGCCCGGCCTAGACCGGCAGAAGTGAGGCGACGACCATGCCCATCCTGTGTGAACCGGCCCCCGCGTCGACGGACCTGCTGCCCGATCTCGGCAGCGAGGTGCGCAGCGCGGAGGACCTGAGCACCGCGGCCAAGCTGCTCGACGGCGACCCCGCGGAGACCCTGGTGGTGATCGGCCCGGCGGCCGGCACCGACGACGCGCTGGGGTTCGCCTCCGCGCTGCGGATGGTCCGCCCGGCCGTCGGGGTGATCCTGGTCCGGGAGCAGACCGACGTGGCCCTGCTCAACCGGGCGCTGCAGTCGGGCGTGCGCGAGGTGGTGCAGGCGGGCGACCACGCCGCACTGGCCGCCGCGTGCCGCCGGTCCCGCGACGTGTCCTGGCGGATCCTGGCGGCGACCGCCGCCGAGCGCCCAGCGGCGGAGGGCCAGATCGTCACCGTCTTCACCAACAAGGGCGGCGTCGGCAAGACCATGCTGGCCGTCAACCTCGGCGTGGTGCTGGCGCAGCGGGGCGCCAACGAGGTCTGCGTGGTGGACCTCGACCTGGCCTCCGGCGACGTCGCGATCAGCCTGCTGCTCGACCCCGCCCGGACCATCGCCGACGCGGTGTCGATGACCGGGCACATCGACACCACCGGGGCTGCCTCGCTGCTGACCCGCTACCGGCCGGGGCTGGAGACGCTGCTGGCGCCGGTCACCCCGGGCGACGCGGAGAAGATCCAGCCCTCGCTGGTGGGAGAGCTGCTCGCGGTGCTGCGCACCATGTTCGACTACGTCGTGGTGGACTGCCCGCCGGCGCTCAGCGAGCACGTGCTGACCGCGCTCGACGCCTCCGCGCACCACGTGCTGGTCGCCGCCCCCGACGTGCCGGCGCTGAAGAACCTGCGCGTGGTGCTCGACGTGCTCGACATGCTCTCCTACCCGGCGGAGATCAGGTCGGTGGTGCTCAACCGCGCCGAGCCCAGGCTGAAGCTGCGCACCGAGGACATCGAGCAGGTGCTGCGCGCCCCGATCGCCGCGCAGGTCCCGGCCAGCCGGGCGGTGCCCATCGCGATCAACAGCGGGACGCCGATCACCCTCGCCCACCCGGGGCACCAGGTGAGCAAGGCCATCGCCGGGTTCGCGCGGCAGTACCTGCTGCCGGAGCCGGCCGCGCGCGGCGGCCTGCTGCGCCGGGGCAAGCGGGGCGCGGCATGAGCCTGGCCGACCGGCTGGCCCGGCAGAACGCCGCGCAGCAGCCGGTCCGCCCCACGCACGGCACGCCGCGCCATCACCGCCGCGCCGACCCGTTCGCCGACGTCCGGCGCCGGGTCCACGACGCGCTGCTGGAGACGCTCGGGCCGAAGCTCTACGACGCGAACCTGAGCGAGCGGGAGCTGGAGCAGCGGGTCACCGAGACCCTGCACACGGTGCTGGAGCAGGACCAGACCCCGATGACCGCGGCGGACCGGCTGCGGGTGTCCCAGGAGGTCGCGGACGAGGTCCTGGGGTACGGGCCGCTCGAGCCCTACCTGCGCGACGCCGAGGTCTCCGAGATCATGGTCAACGGCTACGACCAGGTCTACGTCGAGCGCGCGGGGCGGCTGTACCCGGTGGCCGCGACGTTCGCGGACGAGGACCACCTGCGCCGGACCATCGACAAGATCGTGGCGCGGGTGGGCCGCCGGGTGGACGAGGCCAGCCCGATGGTGGACGCCCGGCTGCCCGACGGCAGCCGGGTCAACGCGGTGGTCCCGCCGCTGGCGATAGACGGCTCGGTGCTCACCATCCGCAAGTTCGCCGCCGACCCGTTCATGATGTCCGACCTCATCGCGTTCGGCACCATGACCGCCCCGGTGGCCCAGTTGCTGCGCGCCTGCGTGCGGGGGCGGCTGAACGTCGTGATCAGCGGCGGCACCGGCTCCGGCAAGACCACCACGCTGAACGTGCTGTCCTCGTTCGTGCCCGAGGACGAGCGGATCATCACCATCGAGGACGCGGCCGAACTGCAACTGCGCCAGGACCACGTGCTCCGGCTGGAGGCCCGCCCGCCCAACCTGGAGGGCCGGGGCGCGATCACGATCCGCGACCTGGTGCGGAACTCGCTGCGGATGCGGCCGGACCGGATCATCATCGGCGAGGTGCGCGACGCCGCGGCGCTGGACATGCTGCAGGCCATGAACACCGGCCACGACGGCTCCATCACCACCGTGCACGCCAACGGGCCCCGGGACGCGCTGTCCCGGCTGGAGACCATGGTGCTGATGGCCGGCATCGAGCTGCCGCAGCGGGCCATCCGGGAGCAGATGGCGTCGGCGATCAACCTGGTCGTGCACCAGGCCAGGATGAAGGACGGCACCCGGCGCCTCACCCACATCACCGAGGTCGTCGGCATGGAGGGGGACATCATCACGCTGCAGGACGTGTTCCTGTTCGACTTCCGGGCCGGCGTCGACGACCACGGCGCGCTACGCGGCGAACTGCGCAGCACCGGCCTGCGACCGCGGTTCCTGGAGACCCTGTCCGACCGCGGCGTGCACGTGTCACCGCAGGCCCTGGGCCTGCAGGAGCACCTCGGATGAGCAGGCACGTGCTGTGGTGGTTCAACCACGGCGTGGCCAGCGTCGGCCAGCATCGCTGGCCCGTCGCGCTGGTCGTGGTCGTCGCCTGCGTCTTCGCGGCCCTGTTCCTGGCCGGGGCGGTGCTGCTGTCCGCGCTGCGGCCGGACGACCGGGGGCGGCGCCTGGCGGAGCGGATCAACCAGTACGGCGCCCGCCAGGGCCCGGAACGGCCGCGCGGGGTGCTGTCGCGCGTCGCCGGCCGCTGGGTGGCGCCGCTGCTGCGCACCGGCGACGTCGGGTCGCGGCTGGCGCAGCGGCTGGACCTGGCCGGAATCACGTGGAACTCCGCCGAGTGGGTGTTCGCGGGCATCTGCCTGTCCGTGGCGCTCGCGCTGCTGCTGGCGACGCTGCTCGGCAGCCCGGTCGCCGGCGTCGTGCTCGGCGCCCTGGCGGGCTGGCTGCTCACGCACTTCGGGCTGAACATCAAGATCAGCCGGCGCCGGGCCAAGTTCGCCGATCAGCTGCCCGACCTGCTCCAGTTCCTGGCCGGCTCGCTGCGCTCGGGGTTCTCCCTCGCGCAGGGGCTGGACGCGGCGGTGGGGGAGGAAACCCAGCCGGTGGCCGCGGAGTTCTCCCGGGCGCTGGCGGAGTCCCGGATCGGGGTCGACCTGGAGGACGCCCTGGACCAGGTGGCGGACCGGATGGAGTCGCCCGACCTGCGCTGGACGGTGATGGCGATCCGGATCCAGCGCGAGGTCGGCGGCAACCTCGCCGAGGTGCTCAGCAACACCGTGGGGACCATGCGCGAGCGGGCGCACCTGCGCCGTCACGTGCGGGCGCTGAGCGCCGAGGGGCGGCTGTCCGGTTACATCCTGGTGTCCCTGCCGATCTTCATCGGCGGCTGGCTGTTCCTGACCAGGCGGAGCTACGTGCGCGTGCTGTACACCACCCCGGTGGGATTCGCCCTGCTCGCCTTCGCCGTGATCATGATCGTGATCGGCGCCTGGTGGATGCGCAAGGTGATCAAGGTGGAGGTGTGACGTGACGGCGTCCGTGCAGCTTGCCCTGGCGGTGGGCGTGATCGGCCTCGCCATCGCGATGCTGGTCGTGGCGGTGGCGCCGGCCAGGTCCAAGGACGAGGGGATCGCCACGGCGACGGCCGTGATCGAGCAGCACTACGCCTACCACGGCCCCGGGGGCGAGGACGCCGAGCCGCTCCCCTCGCCGCCGGGCTGGCTGCGCGCGCTGGGCCTGCGGCTGTCGCCGGCCGGCACGGTCTCGACGCTGCAGCGCAGGCTCGACACCGCGGGCAACCCCAGGCGCTGGGACACCGACCGGATCCTCGCGGTGAAGGCCCTCGGCCTGCTGGTGCTCGGCGCGCTCGGGGCGCTGTACGGGCTGCACAGCCCGGTGCTGGGGGTGCTTGCCGCCATCGTCGGCGGGCTGGCCGGGTTCTTCCTGCCTGACCTGCTGCTGTACAACACGGCGATCAAGCGGCAGGCGCTGATCCAGTCGGGCCTGCCGGACGCGATGGACATGCTCACCATCTGCGCCGAGGCCGGCCTCGGCTTCGACGCCGCGATGGCCAGGGTGGCCCGGTACACCGAGGGGCCGGTGGCCGCCGAGTTCTCCCGCGCGCTGCAGGAGATGCAGATCGGCAAGTCGCGTACCCAGGCACTGCGGTCGATGGCCAGCCGGACCACCGTCGCCGAGCTGAAGGCGTTCGTGTCGGCTCTGGTCCAGGCGGGGGAGCTGGGCATCCCGGTGGCCGATGTGCTGCGGGTGCAGGCCAACGAGATGCGGCTGCACCGCCGCCAGCGGGCCGAGGAGAAGGCACAGCAGGTCCCGGTGAAGATCCTCTTCCCGCTGATCTTGTGCCTGTTCCCGGCCCTGTTCGTGATCGTCATCGGCCCGGGCGTGATCTCGATCATGCACTCCCTGTTCCACGGGCAGATATGACCGTCGCCGCGCGCCGGCCCCGGCGCCCCGACTACGGCAGGCTGGTCATGGTGCCGCTGGCCGCCGGGTTCGTCGTCGTCGATGCGGCCACGCTCGGCCGCGGCAGCGGCCCGGCCGGGCTGCGCGTGATCAGCACCGCCCTGGTCTGCGCGTTCTACCTGCTGATCATCTGGTGCTACCTGCACCGCGGCCGGGCACGGGCGACGAGCCGGTCGGTCACCGGGCACGCCGCCGCGGTGCTCGCGATGTTCGTGCCGTTCGTGTTCCCGCTGCTGCGAACCACCCCCCCGGGCCAGGCCCAGCAGTGGGCCGGCAACGCCCTGGTCGCGGCCGGCACGGCGTGGGCGGTCTGGGCGCTGCGCTCGCTGGGCCGGAACGTGTCGGTGATCCCGCAGGCCAGGGACCTCGCCGACGGTGGCCCCTACCGGTGGGTGCGGCACCCGCTGTACACCGGCGAGATCGTGTCCTCGCTCGGGCTCGCGCTGCTGGCGGGCGGCCTCGCGGCGCTGGCCGTCTGGGCCGGGTTCTGCGCCCTGCAGGCCTACCGGGCGCTGCGGGAGGAGCAGTTGCTCGTGACGGTCCTGCCCGCCTACCGGGACTACCAGGCGCGCACCGCGGCACTGCTGCCCGGCCTGTTCTTAGCTCCCGGGCATGAGCACCGCACTGGCGGCCGTCGCGCGCCGGCTGCACCGGGCGGCGGACCTGCGCGAGTACCTCCCCTCGGCGTGGCTGGCCGCCTGGGCCGCCGTGCTCCCCGTGGCGCTGATCCGGGCGCGCTACCTGGCCGAGTCGGACACGTTCTGGGAGATCAGGACCGGCCAGGTGATCCTGCGCACCGGGCACATCCCGGCGGTGGACAGCTTCTCCTGGTGGGCCCGCGGCCGGCCGTGGGCGCCGAACTCCTGGGCGTTCGACGTGCTGCTGGCGGGCGCCTACCGGGCCGGCGGGCTGGCCTGCGCCGCGCTGCTCGGCAGCGGGCTGGTGATGCTGGCATCCGCGGTGATCCTGCTGCTCGCCCGGCGGCTGGGCGCGCGCCCGGCGGCGGCGGGCGCGTGCACCGTCGCCTGGTCGGCGGGGATGTTCGTGTGGCTGTCGGCCCGCCCGCAGCTGATCGACTACGCCGCCGTCCCGCTGCTCGTGCTGGTGCTGGCCGGCGCCGGGCCCGCCGTGCGGCCGCGCACCCTGCTGCTCGTCGCGGCGATCGAGGCCGTGTGGGTGAACCTGCACACCGGTGCCCTGCTGGGCATCCCGGTGGCGCTGTGCGCCGGGCTGGGCACGCAGGCCGCCGCCCGGTACGCCCGGCCCGCCGCCGCGCGGCCCGCCACCGGGCGCCCCGCTCCCGCCCGGCCGCCGCCGCTGCCGGGTGCCGCGGCCAGGGCCGTGGCGCCCGCACTGGCGGCGCTGGCGGGCACGCTCGCGAACCCGCGCGGCGCCGCCGTCTTCGCCCAGCTCCGCCAGGTGAACAGCGCGTCGGCCGGGCTCGTGTTCGAATGGCGGCACGTGTCGCTGACCAGCCCGGATCAGCTGGTCATGCTCGGCGCCGGGCTGCTCGCGCTGGCGGTCGCGGCCCGGTGGCGCCGCCTCGACCTGGTCCTCGTCCTGGCCCTGCTCGCGGCGGCCGGCGCGTACGCCATCCGGAACCTGCCCATCCTCGACGCCGTGGCGGCGGCGGTCCTCGCCGCCGCGCTCGGCGGCCCGCGGCTGCGGGCCTGGGCCAGCGGCGGCACCGGCCGCCTCGCGCTGCGGATCGTGGCCGCCGGCCTCGTCGGTGCCCTGGCGGTGCGGGCCGCGATCGGCCTGCCGCAGACCGGCGGCACCAGCTACCCCGTCGCCTCGGTGCGGGCGCTGCCGTCCGGCTGCCGGCTGTTCAACTCCTACCTGCTCGGCGGGATCGTCATCCTGGACCGGCCCGGTGTGCCGGTGAGCCTCGACTCACGCAACGACCTGTACGGGCGCCGTGACGTGCTGGCCCAGCAGCGCATCCTCACCAGCCGGTCCGGCGGCCCGGCGGCCCTGCGGCGGCTCGGCGTGACCTGCGCGCTGATCCCCGCGGCGTCCGGGCTGGCGCGGCAGCTACGGCGAAGCCCCGCCTGGCGCGAGCTCACCGGTGCCCCGGCCGGCGCCGCCTTCGTCCGCGTCGGCGTCAGCGGGCCATCGCCTGCCCGCTGACCAGGATCGCGAGCAGGGCACCGCCGAGCAGGTAGGGCCCGAAGCTGATCGCGCTGCGCAGCGTCACCCGGCGGGCCGCCAGCAGCGCCAGGCTGGCCGCCCCGGCCAGGACGAAGCCCAGGCACGCGCCGAGCAGCAGCGGCCGCCAGCCGAGCCACCCCAGCGCCAGGCCCGCCAGGCCCGCCAGCTTGACGTCACCGCCGCCGAGCTGCCCCGGCCGCAGCAGCGCCAGCAGCAGGTAGCCGGCCGCCATGATCAGGCCCCCCAGCAGCGCCCGCACCAGGGCAGGCAGGTCGTCCCCGGCGAGGGCCGCGATGGTCAGCAATACGATGAGCACCGGGTAGGCGGGCAGCGTCAGCCGGTCGGGCAGCCGCTGGACCTTCAGGTCGATCGCGGCCAGGGCCACCCCGAGCACGGCAAGGAAGCCCAGCGCCGCCAGCACCGGCTGGCCGCCGAACCGGCCCGCGACCAGGGCCAGCACCGCCGCCGTGGCCAGTTCAAGTGCCGCGGGGGCGCCCAGGACATGCCCGCAGGCCCGGCACCGCCAGCCGGGCCAGCGCCCGAGCGGGGCAGCGCAGCGGGGGCACGTGTCGGCGTCGGGGGCACCGGCCGGGACCGAGAGCCGGAACACCGGGCCGCGTAGCGCGGCACCGGCCGCCAGCCCCGCCGCCGCCCCGGCGGCCGCCCATGCCAGGTCCACTGAGCCCCCAGTCGTCATAACTCATTGTAATCCAATCCTTACGTCAGGTTCCCGATGACGGCATCACGTTCCCCCGGCATGGCGGCGCGTAGCGGGACCCGGGTACGTAGGCGCGCCATTCGGCGGCGGTCAGCGGCTGGCCGGCCATCCCGCACACGCCGGCCGCCGCGGCGCGGGCCTGGGTGTCCCACAGCCATACCGCGCCCGCCGAGTCGGCCGCCGCGAGGATCCGCCCGTGCCGGCTGAGCGCGACCGAGTAGACGTGCCCGGCGGGCCCGGTCAGCGTGGCGATGTCGCCCGGGTGCGCGGGGTCGGCGACGTTCCACAGCCACACGCTGCCGTCGGTGTTCCCGGCGGCCAGCATCCGCCCGCCGGGGCCGAACGCGACCGAGTACACATACCCCGACGGCCCGGCCAGGACCGGCCCGACGCGGTGCGGCCGGGCCGGGTCGGCGACGTCCCAGAGCCGGATGTCCTTGTCGGCGCTGCCGACCGCCAGCAGGTGCCCGTCCGGGCTGAAGGCAACCGTGTAGGCGTAGTTGGCCGGCCCGGTCAGCGGCGTGCCGAGCGGCACCGGGCGGGCCGGGTCGGTGATGTTCCACAGCCGGGCCTGGTCGTCGGCGCTGGCCGCGGCGAGGACCCTGCCGTCCGGGCTGAACGCCACCGAGAACACGTAGGTGCGGGAGTCGTGGATCACCGCCACCGGCGCCGGCCGGGCCGGGTCGGTGATGTTCCACAGCCGCACGGTGCCGTCGTCGCCGGCGGCGGCCAGCAGCCGGCCGCCGTCACCGAAGGCCACGAACTCGACCATGCCGCTCGCCGACGCGGCGGCCGGCGGGCCGGCCGGGGCCAGGCCGGGCCCGGCCCGCCACAGCTGGACCCTGCCGTCGGAGTACCCGGCCGCGATCAGCGCGCCGTGCGGGGCGAACGCCAGCGCGTTGACGGCCGTGCCGGCCGGCCCGGGCACGGTGGCCTGCGCGGCCAGGGCGTGCGTGGCCGGGTGCCATAGCTGCAGGCCGTCGTCCCCGGCCGCCAGCAGCCGCCCGCCGGGGCTGAACGCGACGCTGTTGACCGCGCTGCCGGTGAGCAGTTCCGGCGGCGGCACCCGCCAGGCCCGGGCGTAGCCGTCGGCGTCTCCGCTGATCAGCAGGCCCGGGCCGTCCCAGGCCAGTGCGGTGACCGGCTGCGGATGTGGCAGCGTGGCCAGCAGCGCGCCGGTGGCCGCGTTCCACAGCAGCACCCTGTCGTCGCTGCCGGCCCCGGCGAGCACCCGGCCGCCCGGGCTGAACGCGACCGAGTTGACCCAGTCCGTGGCGCCGGTCAGCGGCGGCTCCGGGACCGGCCTGCGCGGGCTGGCCACGTCCCAGCGCCAGACCCGGTCATCCCGGCTCCCGGCCGCCAGCGTGGCACCGTCCGGGCTGAACGCCACCGCCTCCACCACGCCGCCCGGGCCGGTCAGCGGCGGCGCGGCCAGCCGGGCTTTCGCCGGATCCGCCACGTGCCACAGCCGCACGGTGCCGTCCGCGCTGCCTGCGGCGAGCAGCCGCCCGTCCGGGCTGAACGCCACCGCCTCCACCGCGCCCTTCGCCCCGGCCAGCGGGCCGCCGGCCGGCGCCGCCGCGTGCCCGCTCACCCGCCACAGCCGCACGGTGTCATCGGCGCTGCCCGCGGCGAGCAGGCCCCCGCCCGGGCTGAACGCCAGCGAGTAGACCGTGCTCCCGGGCCCGGTCAGCGGCGCGCCCACCGGGACCGGGCGGGCCGGGTCGGCCACGTCCCACAGCCGGACCCTGGCATCGGCGCCGGCCGCGGCGAGCAGGTCCCCGTCCGGGCTGAACGCCACGGCGTACAGCGGGCGGTCCCGGCCGAGGCTGGCGACCAGGCCGGCCGGCACCGGGTGCGCGGGGCGCGACATCCGCCACAGCCGGAGTGTCCCGTCCGCCGCCGCCACGGCCAGCAGCCGGCGGCCGGGCGCCAGGGCGACCGACTGCACCAGCGTCGCCGAGTCCCGCATCCGTGCCGCCAGCGGTGCCCCGGACGATTCGAGCAGGCTGGCCAGGGCCTGCGGGGTGTGCGCGATCCGGTAGGCGGCCACCGACAGCTGCGCGGCGAGCCCCGGGTCGCTCGCCCGGACCTGGCTGGCCTCCACGGCCACGGTCCGCGACTCGGCCTGGCTCGTCGCGGCCGTGGCAAGCTGCCGCTGGCGGAACGCGTACCCGGCCAGGCCGGCGGCGAGCAGCACCGCGGCGGCGAGCGCGGCCACCAGTTGCCGCAGCCGCCGGGTGCGGCGCCGGGCCGCCGCCTGCCGCGATCGTTCCCCGGCGATCCCGGCGTCGACGAACTCCCGGCCGAGCCGGCTCAGCGCCGCCCGGTTGGCCGCGCTGGCCGCCCAGTCCCGGGCCAGCGCGAGCTGCCCGCCGCGCAGCAGCGCGGCCGGCTCCCGGCCTGCCTGTTCCCACGCCTGCGCCGCCACGGCGATGAAGCGCCGGACCCGGATCTCCTCCCGGTCGGCGTCGATCCACGCCCGCAGCCGCGGCCACGCGCCGAGCAGGGCCTCGTGGGTGATCTCCGCCGCCGCCCGGTCCAGCGTGACCAGGCGCTGCGCGACGAAGCGCGCCAGCACGGCCGACGCCGCCGCGGCGTCTGGCGGCAGCTCGCTGAGCGGCAGGCGGGCGCGGGTCTCCCGGCCGTCGTCGCCGACGTGGACCAGCCGCAGGAACAGCTGCCTGGCGACATCGGCGGCCCCCTCGTCCAGGGCCGCGTAGGCGTCCTCGGCGGTCCTGGCGATCGCGTCCCTGATCCCCCCGCTGGCCTGGTAGTCCGACACGGTGAGCCGCCCGCCCCTGCTGTGCTCCCAGGTGGCCAGCAGGGCGTGGGAGAGCAGCGGCAGCGCCCCCGCCTCATGCCCGCCCGCCCCGGGCGGGCGCATGTCGGCGAGCAGCAGCTCGACCAGCCCCTTGTCGATGGCCAGGCCCGCCTTGTCCGCGGGCTCGACGATCGCCCGGCGGAGCTGCGCGGCGGACATCGGGCCGACGACGATCTGCCGTTCCTGCAGCGACCGGGCCAGGGCCGGATAGCCCAGCGCGTGGCCGTAGAAGTCGGCGCGCAGGCCGAGGACCACCAGGGTGTGCTCGGACAGGGCGGACAGCGCGGCGATGAACTCCCGCCGCTCCGGCTCGCCGCCGTCGGCCGCGAAGATCTCCTCCAGCTGGTCCACGATGACCGCGGGCGGCTCGTCCCCCCGGGCGGCCAGCCGCGCCTGCCGCTGGGGATCCTCCCGCAGGTCCCGGGCGAACGCCGCCGGGCTGGCCGGCGCGAGGCCGCGCGCCAGGGCCCCGACCGGCGATGCCCCCGGCGTGATCAGCACCACCGGCCGGCCGCCCGGCCGGGCCGGCGAGCCCGCCGTGAGCCGCGGGACCAGCCCCGCCCGCAGCAGCGACGACTTGCCCGACCCCGACGGGCCGACCACCGCGAGCGGGAGCCCGGGCGCGCCCGGCCCGGTCGCCAGCCGGACCAGGTGCAGCGCCAGTTCCTCGCGGCCGAAGAACCAGGCGGCGTCCTCGGGCTGGAAGCTGGCCAGGCCCCGGTAGGGGGGCG
>Ga0335078_10003554_pt1 | contig 23197 bp, 22 predicted proteins | sample Lox_Sample_32_FD_206711 | JGI IMG/M metagenome (GOLD analysis project Ga0335078, IMG submission 206711) | Soil microbial communities from Loxahatchee National Wildlife Refuge, Florida, United States - Lox_Sample_3.2 | ecosystem: Environmental > Terrestrial > Soil > Wetlands | place: USA... | reverse complement strand
ATCAAGTGCCACAGTGCTTCCTGTTGCCCGCAGCTGCAAACGGGAGGATGGAAAACTCTGATTATAGAAGGTGTGAAAGATCGGCGGTTGGGCTGTTTATATTGATTCCACGAAACACAAGGGCCGTGCATAATACGGAGCGGAGGACTGAATCTATGTCAGCAGGCGCAAACGCCGGAGCAGTTGCTTTCGAGTGTGTCAGCCCGATTTTCACGGTGAAGGACATCAAGGCCAGCCTGGCCTACTATGTCAATATTCTCGGCTTCAAGATTGATTGGGGCGGTGACACAGCGTTCGCGTCGGTTTCCCGCGGTGGCTGCCGCATCATGCTGTGTGAAGGCGATCAGGGACATCCCGGCAGCTGGGTATGGGTAGGTGTCCCCGACGCGGAGCTAATACACGATGAATATCGGGCTAAAGGCGCCAGGATTCGCCATCGTCCGACCAACTATGAATGGGCTTACGAGATGCAGGTTGAGGATCCGGACGGCAACATCCTGCGCATGGGTTCGGACCCCAAGAAAGGCCAGCCTGTGGGCGCGTGGCTCGACATGCACGGCATCTCCTGGGTGCGCTCGCCGGATGGTAAGTGGAAACGCTCCGTGGACAAGGCGTAAGGGCATAAGCGCGATGGGCAACCTGAATCCGCAAGCCAGGCAGATGGCCGATGAGTCCATGGTCCGCGGACTGGACGCGCAGGCGCGAGCCATCTGGCCGCAGGAAGTCGAGCTGCTCCGCCGCTATCAGTTGCCGGAGGCGCCTCGCATCCTGGACGCTGGATGCGGCACCGGCGAAGGGTCCTCCCGTTTGGCCGAGCTTTTTCCGCGAAGCCAGGTGCTGGGCGTCGACATTATCGACGCTCATCTGGATCTGGCGCGATCGCGTTACACGAAGTTGGCGCCCAGACTGGCGTTTGAGCACCAGAGCATCTTCGAACTCGCGTCAGCCGACAACAGCTTCGACCTCACCGTTTGCCGTCACGTCCTCCATTCCATTCCGCACGCTGACCGCGTCATCGCGGAGCTTGCGCGGGTTACGCGTTCCGGCGGCTATCTGCACCTGATACCGGAAGATTACGGGATGATGCACTTCCAACGCGGGACGCTCGATCCCCGCGACTTCTGGCACGTGTGCCCAGCTGACTTCGGAGCAAAGACTGGAACCGACCTGTTCATCGGGCGGAGCGCCTTCAGCATTCTGTCGGCGCTGCGACTGGAAGCGATCACCGTGGACTACGTAGTTGTGGATACGGTGCGAGTCCCGCGCGAGACGTTTGCTGCGATCATCACAGCCTGGCGCGACGGATATTCTGAGCCCATCGGGGAGTACACGTCGGTCAGTCAAGATTTGGCGCGGCAGTATTTCGATCAGATGATCGCCAACATCCGCGATCCGAATGGCTACGCAGTCTGGATGGTTCCGGTCGTGAGTGCGCGAGTGCCCTGACACACGGAGCACAAGGTTCCATCATTGCTGGTAAGGAGGCGGTTATGAAGTGGCTGTGGCCTTTCATGGTCCCGCTGGTGCTGGCGACAGTTGCGGCCGGACAGCAGAGCTTTCCCATGACTTGCCATCCCTTTCAGGCAATTGAGGTCCAACATCCCATTGACGGCACGTGTGGCCTAACCGGCAAGGGAACCGGTGGATCGGCGCTGCAGAACCAGGTGAAGAACAACTTGTGCGCGGGAACGGATTATCAGACGATCACCCAACAGGATTTACTCAGCAAGCAGGCGAAGGTAGCGGCCCTGCCGGGCTATGCGAAATGGGATGGGGAGAATATGCCCTCCAGCCGATCAGGTTTTACGGCCCTTGGTGAAGCTACGGCTGTGCAATTCGTCGGCTACATTCTGGAGGCGCATTACGCCGATCTGACCAGCGGCGAGAGCGTGAACTGTGATGTGAAGGACGACGAGGCTTCCAACGATATTCACATCGCTCTGGTGCCGAAACCGGGCACGAAAGTCGAATGCCGAAGCAACAGCGCCGAGATGATTCCGCATTACCGGCCGGCGAGCTGGACGGTCAGTAATCTTGAGAAGATCGGACACACCACGCTGGTACGCGTCTCCGGCCAGCTGATGTATGACGCCGACCACAAGATCTGCGGCGAGGCGGGTTTTTCTCCGCACGACAATCCCAGTCGGATGTCGGGATGGGAGATTCATCCGGTGTATGCCTTCGACATCTGCATGAAGCAGACCGGCGCAACCTGCTCGCAATGGCAGGCGCTTTCGGATTGGGTGACAACCGCTCACACGTCGCACCGCAAACCGAAGTCAAAATAGGCATTTCTCGCTCGCAATGTGCCCTGGTAGTGCGGCGCTTTAGCGCCCCGTGAGCGCGGTTCCTTTTCTAAGGAGCCGGCTTCAGCCGGCGGCAGGTGTCGTCGGCCAAAAGCCAACTCTGGCCGTAATGATGGGGGGGACGCGGCCTGAAAGGCCCGCTCTGCCAGACAAACTAGAAGTAGCTGAGCCACGCCGCGCTGTGTCGCTGCTTCACGCCGGCCCACCACTTGCACAGCGGATACAGCAGCAGCACGACCCCGATCCATGTCACGTAGATCCACGGCAGCGAGAGTCCCCATCCCGGCGGAGCAGTGAACGGAATGTTGCCGGCATCGGGCGACTGGAACGTCCAGTAGATGTGGCCGTAGCGCGCATAGCAGATGATGACCGCGATCAGGTGGATCAGCGGAATATGCAGGATGTAGTAAAACAGCGGTACCTTGCCGATGATCAGCAGCGGCCGCAGGAGCATCACGGATTTACCATCCAGTACCGACAGCGCAATCAGCGCCGGCCCCAGCGTCATCAGCAGGAAGAGCAGTGACGGCGGATACTTCACCGTATTCAGGAATGCCAGGACGGTAAACGCGGCCGACTTCTGTACGCTCCATGGATTGGGATCGCCGTAGACGTTGATCGCCCGCAGGACGACGAACGCCAGGCTCAACCCAAGCCCGAGTCGCAACAGGAATCGCCGCCGCCGCTCCGCTTCCCAACTGTAGATCTGCCCCATCCCATACCCCACCGCGGTCACCCCGAACCATGGAACCAGCACATAAGCGACGACCACCGTGTGCTGGCCGGTCGAGAAGAGAAGTCCCGGCGAGTGCAGAATCACCCATAGCGGATTCCTCGAATCGATGCGGTCCAGCAGGTTATGCCCGCAGATCGCGACGGCGCCGATGGTGATGATCGCCCAGGCGGGCAGGTAAACCAGGACGGAAAGAATGATCATCGCCCAGCCCAGCGCCCATAGGATGAAGAGCATAGTGACGTGGTAGTCGAAGTTGAATTGGAAAGCCAGACAGCGTAACGGAACCAGCTCCAGAAAGATCAACCACAGGCCCCGCGTCAACAGGAAGCGTGATAACTGCGGCTTGGATCTTCTGCCCAGCGCGAAATACGCCCCCATGCCCATGGTCAGGAAGAACACGGGCGCGCAGAAGTGGGTAATCCAGCGGGTGAAGAACAGCGGAACCGTAGTGGTATCCAGGTTGACAGGATTGACCCGCGAGCCCACGAAGTCGCGCACGTGATCGAGCGCCATGAGGACCATGATTGCCCCGCGAAGCAGGTCCACGGATTCGATGCGGGGGCGCGTTGCTCTGGTGGGTACGGCTGCGGTTGACATCCGATTGCGTAGTGTAGCAACTACAGGGCGAAGATATCGGGCGAATTCAGACCTTGTTGCCGAACCGTGCAAAGGCCGGTATCGACCGCTCACTTTTCGGGTTCATGGGCAGCATTTTTTGTTGAGTGCGCGGCCAAACCTAGGCATGATTAGTGGCTACCACTTATTCCGAAGAGCGTAGATGAGGGGCGCGCGCCAACATTCAAACAGCGCGATTGATCGGGTGTTGAGAGGGTAAGCAATGAGAAGAAGCTTCGGCCTGTTCCTTGTTCCCTTCTTGCTGTCGTGTCTGGTTGCACAAGAGACACCAGAAGCCCCTGCCGCAGAATCGCCCCGCCGCGCGAAACCACCCGCGGCGGCCGCTGTACAAGCGCCCGCCGACGAACCAACCCCGCTGGCGCTGACCCATGTGACGCTCATCGATATGACGAGCGATGCGGCTAAGCCGGACATGACGGTGATCATCAGCGGCGACCGCATCCAGCGCGTCGGCAAGAGTAATGCCACCCCAATTCCCAAGGACGCGCAGGTGCTGGATGCCAATGGCAGGTTCATGATCCCCGGCCTATGGGACATGCACGTCCACTGGTATGACCAGGATTACCTGGGGCTGTTCATTGCCAATGGCGTGACCGGCATGCGCATCATGTCTGGCGCACCGCAGCACTTCGAATGGCGCAAAGAGATCGAGGCTGGGCAGTTGCTGGGACCGCGCATGATGATCGCCAGCGCGATTGTGGACGGGCCGAAGCCATTTTGGCCAAACTCGATTTCGGTGAAGAACGCTACCGAAGGGCGCCAGGCGGTCGACCAGATCAAACAGCAGGGCGCAGATTTCGTGAAGGTCTACACATTCCTTCCGCGCGACGCCTACCTCGCCATCGCCGACGAATCCAAGAAGCAGGGAATAGCGTTTGAAGGCCATGTCCCGCTGTCAGTGACTGCCGAAGAGGCCTCGCGCGCCGGACAGAAATCGATTGAGCACATGACCGGCATTCTGGAAGCCTGTTCCAGTAAGCGAGACGAGATCTTCACCGCGGCGCAGGCGGACCTGGCGGATGAGGAGGTTTCCCAAAAGCCAACCTTCTGGGGAACGCATGTCGAAGCGCTTCGACAAGCGCAGCTCAACACCTACAATCCGGAACGGGCCAACGCGCTCTTCACCTTGTTCAAGAACAACGGCACGTGGCAGTGTCCCACCCTGACCTTGCTGCACCTTCTGGGCTATGGCGACGATCCGGCGCTGGCGCGCGACCCACGCCTGCGGTTCATGCCGCCCAGCGTCAAAGCTACCTGGGATCCGGCCAAGGCCTATGGAGAAACGGCGGCGGAGTTCACGCTCGCCAAGGAAGAGTTTGAAACTGAGCGTCAGATCGTGGGTGTCATGCAGCAGTCGGGGGTTGGAATCCTGGCCGGAACCGATACCTTGAACCCCTTCATCTTCCCCGGCTTCAGCTTGCACGACGAGCTTGGGTACCTCGTCCAGTCAGGCCTTTCACCTGCGGAAGCCCTGCAGGCGGCGACCTTGAATCCCGCGCGCTTCATGGGCCGGGAGAAGGATCTGGGCACCATCGAAGCCGGCAAGCTGGCCGACATGGTGCTGCTCTATGCCAATCCGCTGGACGACATCAGCAACACCAAGAAGATCTGGGCGGTAATTTATAACGGAAAGCTGTACCCGCGCGAAGCTCTCGATCAGATGCTGGAGCACGCGGAGACTCTGGCGAAGCGCAAGTCGGTCGCGGAATCCATGATGAAGACCATCCAGGAGGGGAGTGCGGATGCCGCGGTGCAGCAGTATCGCCAGCTGAAGGTGAGCGATCCGAACGGGTATGACTTCAGCGAGAATGAACTGATCGGCCTGGGATATCAGCTGATCGCGATCAAGAGGTATGCGGATGCCATCGCCGTGTTCAAGTTGAGCACCGAGATGTATCCCAGGTCTTACAACACCTACGATAGCCTGGCCGAAGCCTATATGGACAACGGCGCTAAGAACCTGGCCATCGAAAACTATCGCAAGTCGCTCGAACTGAATCCGCAAAATACCAATGCGACTGAGAAGCTGAAACAACTGGCCGCGCAATAAGCGGCATCAGTCGGCCTTCTTCAGTAGTGGGTCAGCATGACTAGTGTGCGCGTCGACAAGTGGCTGTGGGCGGCAAGATTCTTCAAGACGCGCTCGCTGGCGGCGCGAGCCTGCGAACTCGGCAGGATTCAGTACAATCACCAGCCCGCGAAGCCCGCGCGCGAAATTCACGTCGGCGACACTCTGAACATCAAAACCGACAGTGGCGACTTTGAAGTGAAGGTGCTGGAGCTGAGCGAGGTGCGTGGCCCGGCGCCGGTTGCGCACACGCTCTATGAAGAGACGGCGGAAAGCCGCGAGTTGCGATTGAAGGCGGCCGAAGAGCGGAAGGCATTAAGGACCTTCACCCCAGCGCCGCAAGGCCGGCCATCCAAACGGGATCGGCGCAGGATCATCCAGTTCCGCGGCGGGCGAGGCTAGGCGTTATCAACTGGGTGCTCCCTGTTCGTGCGCAAGCCGTAGCCTCATCAATGGCATACGTCGCGAAATTCATGCCATGTTCACAATCGGCGATTTCTTATCCCCAGCATAGAAATTATTGATTGGACGCGCCCCCCGGCTCTCGGACAACACTAGTGGGCCAACGGAGCCGCTCATGGATCTCAGCAGCGCACCGCACTCGGCCAGCCCGCTTTCCACGCTGAACACTCCTACATTTCTGATGTGTCCTCCAGAGCTGTATGACGTGGACTACGTCATCAATCCCTGGATGGAAGGAAATGTTCACCGCTCGTGCCGTGAGCAGGCGATGGCGCAATGGAAAGAGCTGCGTTGCGCGCTGGCGCAGATTGCGGAGGTGAAGCTGGTCGATCCGCAATCGGGATCGCCGGACATGGTGTTTACGGCCAATGCCGGGCTGGTGCACAAGGGAGTCGTCGCGCTTAGCAGCTTTCTTCATCCTGAACGTCAGGGCGAGGAGCCGCACTTTCGCAAGTGGTTTGATGATTCGGGTTTCAGCGTGTGCGAGATGCCGCGGTCGACGCCGTTTGAAGGCGAAGGTGATGCGCTGTTCGAAGTCGACGGCTCATGCCTGTGGGCCGGACACGGCATACGCACAAGGGAGTCGAGTCATCGGCGCCTGAGCGAGACCTGGACCGTTGACGTGATTCCGCTGCGGCTGGTCGATCCGCGCTTCTACCATCTCGACACCTGCTTTTGCCCACTGTTTGGCGGCTACGCAATGTATTTTCCCAACGCCTTCGATGCGGACTCGCTGGCGCGGATCGAGGCGCGCTATCCCGAGCACAAGCGCGTGCGCGTGAGCGATGCCGATGCCTTGCGCTTCGCCTGCAATGCGGTGAACGTGGGGCGAACCATCGTGCTCAACCAGATCAGCGACACCTTGCGAGATCGCCTGCACTCGCTTGGCTTCCGGGTGGTGCAGGTGCGTCTGACCGAATTCCTCAAAGCCGGCGGCGCAGCCAAATGCCTGGTGTTGCGATTGAGCGAGATGAACGTCACCCATGCAGCGTAAGCTCCACCGGCACACTATTCTGTAATTCCCCGCGCTTTGTCTTCCGCCGCTCCTCATTTAGATTGGTCTTGATGCCAACCACTGGCGAGCGATTCGAACGCGCCGTCTCGATCATGGCGCGATTGCGCGGGCCCGGCGGATGTCCCTGGGACCGCGAACAGACCTTCGATACCATCAAGCCCTACACCCTGGAAGAAGCGTATGAAGTCGTCGAGGCGATCGACGCGCGCGACTGGGACGAGCTTACCGGCGAGTTGGGCGATCTGTTACTACAGGTGCTTTTCTACTCGGAGATGGCGGCGGAGGAGAAGCGCTTTTCCATCGACGATGTTCTTGAGCGGCTGGCGAACAAACTGGTTGATCGCCATCCGCATGTCTTTGGCGAGGTGAAAGCCGATACGCCGGGCGAGGTTCTACGCAACTGGCAGGCGCTGAAGGCGGAGGAAAAGAAGAAGCGCCAGCAGGAATCAGGCGATGAGGCGAAGCAGGATCATCCGGAGTCCGTGCTGGCCGGCGTCTCTTCGGCGATGCCGTCGCTGATGGAGGCGTACAAGATCAGCTCACGCGTGGCGCATGTGGGCTTCGAGTGGCCGAACATCGAAGGGCTCTTCGAAAAATTGAACGAAGAAACGGAAGAGCTGCGTCAGAATCTGGCGGAGTATCCAGCACCGGGACCGCGGCCGGAATCTGCAGCCGGCGTAGCTGGAGCGCGCGGCGTGAAGATCTCGGATGAGCTGCGTTCGCGGCTGGAAGACGAGGTCGGCGATTTGTTTTTCGTGCTGGTGAACATCGCGCGCTATCTGTCGCTCGATCCGGAATCGGCGCTGCGCAAAACCAATCGCAAATTCCGCCGGCGTTTTGAGTATCTCGAGAGCCGGCTGCGCGAGCAGGGTAGGAAGCCGGTCGACGCTTCGCTGGACGAGATGGAGTCGCTATGGCAGGAGTCGAAGCAGCAGGAGCGGCAATGAGCGGCGACAAGATCCAAGTGCGCAACTGCACCGAAGTCGAAGAATTTCTCGCCTGCGTCGCGTTGCAGAAAGAAGTGTGGGGATTTGACGACATCGACCTGGTGCCGCTGCGAATCTTCTCCCTGGGCCCGAAGATCGGCGGGCAAGCAATTGGGGCATGGGATGGCGAGACGCTGGCTGGCTACGCGTTCTCGATTCCCGGAATGCGCAACGGGCGTGCTTATCTGCATTCGCACATGCTGGCAGTGAAGGCGGAGTATCGCAACAGCGGCGTTGGCCGACAGTTGAAGTTGTTTCAACGCGAAGATGCCATCTCGCGTGGCTACGATCTCATCGAATGGACCTTCGATCCGCTGGAGATCAAGAACGCATACCTCAACCTGGAACGGCTGGGCGCCATCGTGCGCCGTTACAACATTAATCAGTACGGCATATCGACGTCACCGCTCTGGGGGTGTCTTCCAACGGACCGGCTGGTGGCGGAGTGGTGGCTGAAATCGAAGCGCGTGGGATCGCTGCTGGCGACGGGAGAGCTGCCGCCATTCAAAGAGGAGATGCGAATCGAGGTTCCCGCCGAAATTTACGAATGGAAGGCACAAGCGGAGACCCGCCAGAAAGCGGCGGAGGTACAGCTGCGTAATCGCGAGCAGTTCTTGAAGGCGTTTTCGCAAGGATTGGCGTGCCTGCGCTACGGACGCGACGACAGTGGCGACGGAGTTTTCATCCTGGGGCGGTGGGATGAAGAAACAACTCGCGATTAGCAGTTAGCGTAAACCTGATTCCCCCGATGTTGTGTTTCCGTTTCTTGACTGCGGGAAATCGCCTGCACCCTTGTTTTTTCAGGTTTGCGAATGAGGCCGGCAGGGGCTAAAGCCTCAATCCTTCCTGCGCCGATCGGCACGACTAAAGTCGTCCCCTGATACAAAACGTTTCAAGAACGCGGTCTAACCGCTCGCACAACCAGTCGTTCACGTTTACCGGCTGGCGGCTGGTTGTGATTGCAGCAATCCGACCTCGGCGGCGATCTTCTCCAGCCTGGCGCGTGTTTCTTTTTTCACCGGTACCAGCGGCAGCCGATAGACCTCCTCGATCCGGCCCATCATCGCGAGCACAGCTTTCACTGGGCCCGGGCTCGACTCGATGAAGTTTCCCTGCATCAGCGGCAGATATTTGCGCAACAGCAGGCGCGCCTCATCCCATTTGTTCAACAGCGCGGTGTTGGTCATGCGCGACATCTCAGCGGGAATTTCGTTCGAGACGACGGAAACAATGCCCACGCCGCCGAGGCCGATTACGGCCAGCGTGATCGCGTCGTCGCCGGAGAAGACGAGGAAATCTTCCGGCACCGAGGCGCACACCTCCGCGATCTGCGCGATGTTGCCGCTGGCTTCCTTTACAGCGATGATGTTGGGGTGTTCCGCGAGGCGCAGCAGTGTCGAGGTCTCGATGTTGGTTCCGGTGCGTCCTGCGATGTTGTACAGCATCAGCGGCTTGGTCGAGGCTTCGGCAATCGCGCTGAAGTGCTGGTAAATCCCTTCCTGCGTCGGCTTGTTGTAATACGGCGTCGCGGTGAGAACGTAATCGACCCCTGGCCGCGAAGAAATTTCCTTTGCGTTGGCGATGGCCACGCGCGTGTCGTTCGACGTCGCGCCTGCCATGATCGGGACACGTCCGCCGGCAGTCTCGATGGTCAGGTCCACGACCCGCAGCCATTCATCGTGCGATAGCGTGGGCGTCTCGCCTGTCGTGCCGCAGGGAACAAGGAATCCGATTCCGGACTCAACTTGCCAGCGCACGAGATCGCGCAGGGCAGCTTCATCCAGGCTGCCATCTTGTTTAAATGGGGTGATCAGAGCTGTACCGCAACCACGAAGTTTCATGGGAAAAGCATAATCCAGCATTCAGCAGTCAGCAATCGGCAACAGCAGTCAGCAATCGGCAACAGCAGTCAGCACTCAGCACTCAGCAAGTAACTTCTTGGTCGTGAGCGCTATTTTGAGTGGGTGTCAGCTTCTTTGCTGGATTCAGCGGCTGCCTCCGCTTGCGCTTCCAGTTCGGCCGAGTGCTTCTGCAGAATGGGCTGAACTGCCTGCATGCCTTCGGCCATCATCGTCGGCGTTTCCTTAATCATCTTCTGCCCGGTCGGAGTGTTATAGAAATCGATGATCATCCGAATGTCGGCGTGAGTGAGATGTCGCTGATAGACCGGAACCATCGCCTCCAGCATTTCGTCGATTGAGAGAACCTGCATTGCCTTCTGGATGGAAGTGCCAGCCAGTTCCGCTGCCTTACGAACATCCAGTGGGCTGGCGTTCGGATGTTTGCGCTGGTAGGCTTCGGCGGCCGAGTTCGCCGCCTGTTTCGCCATGCTGTCCCACAAAACCTGAATATTCTGCCGCGCGCCAGTCACCTGAAGCAGTTCCTCCACATCTTGCTTGGTGGCGGCGTCGATTTGCTGCTGGGCAGATGCGAGAGGTAACGAGAAAAGAAATATGGCGAATAAAGCAAGGGCTTTCTTCATGGCTAGCTCCTGACTTGGAAACGCTGCGATTATAAGGCAGAGAATTCAGCTGGGATACGAATTTCCATCGCAAGGACGCCAGCTTGTCTTAGAGGTGGGAAAAGACGTCGCGGAAGTCGTAGAAGCCGCTCTTGTCGACAATCCACTCGGCGGCCAGGACTGCGCCCTCGGCGAAGGTGCGGCGCGACTTGGCTTCGTGGGTGAGGATGATGCGGTCGCCGGCGGCATTCAGTTCCAGCGTGTGCGTGCCGGTCACCTCGCCCTCGCGCTCGGAGGTGATGTCCAGCCTCGTGCCTGCTGCCTGTTCAAGGATGCGCTGCATCGCTGCCGCCGTTCCGGACGGCGCGTCCTTCTTGTGGATGTGGTGGATCTCGGTGATGTGGCCGCTGTAACCGTGAGTCAACGCGGGAGCGGCAGCTTTCATGATCTGGAAGAACAGATTCACGCCGTAACAAAAATTGGCGCCAAAGACGAATCCGCTTCCCGCTTGTTCGACAGCTTGGCGAACCCGCTCCATCTCACCGTACCAGCCGGTGGTGCCGACGACCATCGCTTTCTTCGCGCTCACGCAGGCGGCAATGTTGTGCAGTACAGCTTGCGGCGTGGTGAAGTCGATCACCACATCGACATCGCTTAGATTCCCCGGCGTAAGCCAGGCGGCGTCGGCGTTTGTGTCCTCATCGATGGTTCGCACGTGATGGCCGCGCTCGCGCGCGACTTCGGCTACGAGTGACCCGGTCTTGCCCGGTCCCAGCACCACGATTTGTAGTGGCTTACTCAATCGAATACCTCAGGATCGACGTCGGCAAAGAACCTCGCGTGCAGGCGGCGCACGGCTTCAGGCACGTCAGCTTCGTCGATGACGAACGTCAAGTTAATCTCGGATGCGCCCTGCGAAATCATGCGCACGTTAATGTCGCGGATGGCGTCGAAGATCTGCGCCGCCACGCCCGGCGTATCGCGCAGATTCTCGCCTACCAGGCAGACGATCGCCTTGCGGCCAGCATACTTCACATAGGCAAGCTTCTCCAGATCGGCGGCGATTTGCGGAATTGCCTCGTTCGAATCGACGGTGAGCGAGATGCTGACTTCGGAGGTCGATACCACATCGACCGCGCAGCGATGGCGCGCGAAGACCTCGAAGACCTGGGCGAGGAATCCATGAGCCATCAGCATGCGGGCGGCGACGATGTCGATGACGGTGATGCGGCTTTTGGCGGCGATCGCCTTGAAGAGCGAACGCGAGCGCGGCGTTCGCGCCAGGATGCGCGTGCCTTCATTCGCGGGATTACGCGAATTCAGCACCAGCACGGGGATGTTCTTCTCAACCGCAGGAAGCACAGTTGCCGGATGCAAGACTTTGGCGCCGAAGTAGGCCAGCTCGGCAGCTTCCTCGAAGCTGATGACCTTGATGCGGCGTGCGTCAGCACAAATGCGCGGATCGGTAGTCTTCATTCCGTCGACATCGGTCCAGATCTCGATGCGCGCGGCGTTCAAGCCCGCGCCGACCAGCGCGGCAGAAAAATCCGAGCCGCCGCGGCCGATGGTGGTGGTGACGCCCTCGCGTGTGGCGCCGACGAAGCCGCCCATGATGGGTACGCGCTGCTGCTCGATCAGCGGGCGGATGCGGTCGTGCAGGCGATCGTTGATCTCTTCGACCTGTGGCACGGCACGGCTGTGCTGGGCGTCGGTAACAATCACCTGCCGTGGATCGACCAGCGTGGCCGGCAGATCGCGCACGAAAAATGCCTGCGTCGCGATCATGCTCGAAAGACGCTCGCCGAAGGAGACGACGTAATCGGAGGTGCGCGGCGTGAGCTCGCCGACGGCGGAGATACCGCGCAGCAGCTCGTCGAGCGAGTCGAACTCACTGCCAAGCTCGCGATGCAGTTCCGTGTGCAGACCGGTGCCCAGCAGTTCGCCTGCGGTCAGATAGTGGCGCTCGCGCAGGGCGCGGCAGATTTCGAGTGCCTCATCGCGATTGCCGCGTCCAGCAGCGGCGGCCATGGCGAGCAGCTGATCGGTGACCTTCGCCATTGCGCTGACCACGACGAACGGCCGCTCGTCGATGCGTGACTGGATTATGCCGGCGACGCGGTCGATGGCCTTGGCGTCCTCGACTGACGTGCCACCGAATTTCATGACGATCACGGCGACACCGCCGGCAGGAGATCGCGGGTCACGGCAGCAGACCCCGAACTTTCAGCAGCTCGGCGTTGAGCAGGGCGGCACCGGCCGCTCCGCGAATGGTGTTGTGAGAGAGCACAGTGAACTTATAGTCGAGCACGCCGCAAGGACGCAGTCGGCCGACACTCACGGTCATCCCTTTGCCGCGATCGACATCGAAGCGCGGCTGCGGGCGGTCGGGTGCTGAGTCGTAGACTACCGGCTGTGCTGGCGCTGTCGGCAGCTTCTGTGCAACGGGCGGAAAATTGTTGAAGGCGGCGATGACTTCGTCGGGCGTGGATTTGCGGTTCAGCTTGACGGAGACGGATTCGGTGTGGCCGTCTTCAACCGCGACGCGATTGCAGTGCGCCGTCATAGTGAAGTCGGCCTGCTCAACGTGATCGCTATCGAGACGGCCGAGCAGCTTGCGTGTCTCCTCCTCCATCTTTTCTTCTTCCTTGGCGATGTAAGGGATGACGTTGCCCAGAATGTCGAGCGATGCGACGCCGGGGTAGCCGGCGCCACTGACCGCCTGCATCGTGGTAACAAAGACCGAGGCGATGCCGAAGTTGCGATGCAGGGGTGCGAGAGCGAGGACGAGTCCCATCGCGGAGCAATTGGAGTTGGTGACGATGTAACCGCCGGATTGCTGACGCCAGCACTGCTTCTCGATCAGCGAGAGGTGGTCGGCATTGACCTCGGGAATGATGAGCGGAACGCTGGGTTCCATGCGGAACGCGCTGGAGTTGCTGACTACGGCGCAGCCGGCGGCGGCGAATTGCGGCTCGAGTTCGCGAGCGATGCCGGCGTCGAGCGCGGCGAAGATTACCCGCGGAGCGCCCTCAGGTGAGGCGTTGGAGACCGTCATGGTTCGCACGCGATCGGGAAGCGGCGTTTTCAAGCGCCACTTGGCGGCATCGCCATAAAGCTGCCCGGCCGAGCGGTCGGAAGCGGCCAGCCACGCGACTTCGAACCAGGGATGGTTTTCGAGCATCTGGATGAAGCGCTGACCGACGACTCCGGTTGCGCCAAGGATTCCTACGGGGATTTTCTGCTGCGACATTTTCGTGAGGAAAAATCAAGTTATATCACGTCCGGCGAGGCGAAGCCGTAACGAGAAAGCTACGGATCGGTGTCGTCCATGGATAGATTCAGGGCTTCGATAATCTCCTCGGCAACCTGTTCGGCGGACTTTCCCCTGGTATGCACTGTCAACTCGGCTTTGCGATATAAAGGCAGCCTTCGTTCATACAAAGTGCAGAACGCCGCGGCGTCATCGGCCAGGGGACGTGGGTTTTGCGGCGGATGTTCGCGGGCAACCCGGCAGCGCTCGAGAAGCTCGTCAACCTCGAGCTCGAGGAAGATCACGTGGGCGCCGCGGGTCAGCAGCCGGTTAGCATTATCGGGCTGGACGAAGGTGCCACCGCCGAGCGCGATCACAGTCGGCGCGGAAGCGTGCTCAAGGATCTGCTGCAAGGCATCAGCTTCGATCTCGCGAAAGCGCTGCTCTCCCTGCATGGCAAAGATCTCGTGGATGTGCAGATGCGAACGGCACTCGATTTCGCAATCCAGATCGAGAAAGCTCCAGTGGACGAGTGAGCCCAGGATGCGCCCAACCGTGCTCTTGCCCACAGCCATGAAGCCGGTGAGGGCGATGATCGGGGGCGGATTCGGTCGGACGGGTTGCGATCGTCTGGTCATCAGGAAAATCGGCGAATGAAGTACGCGATGGAGTTCGAAGAAAATCATACAATCAAGCGGGCGAGGGCGGAGCTGCCGGCGGGTCTACAATTCGAAAACGTATGACGAATCCTTCTGCAAGCACCGAGAAGCCGGGAACCTCGAACGCGTTGCCGCTGTACGTGGGCACCTCGGGGTGGGCGTACACCATCTGGAAGCCCGATTTCTATCCCAAGAACGTGACGTCCAAGAACTTTCTGAAGTATTACGCGACACAGCTCAATACGGTTGAGGTCAACTATACGTTTCGCCGCAGCCTGACGGAAAAGGCCGCGACGGGATGGATGGCGGACGTTGGGCCGGATTTTCGGTTTGCGCTCAAGGCGAACCAGTACATCACGCATATCAAGCGCCTGCAGAACGTGGAGGAGCCGATACAGCGATTCCTGTCGACGCTGCAGCCGCTGGCAGAGCAGTTGGGGCCGGTGCTGTTTCAGCTGCCGCCGACGACGAAGGCCGATCTGGCGGTGCTTCGCGATTTCCTGGCGCTGCTGCCCCGAAATTTCAAAACCGCGTTCGAGTTTCGGCACGAGTCGTGGTTTTGCGAGGAGATCTATCAGGCGCTGCGAGACCGGAATGCGACGCTGTGCGTTGCCGAGACGGAGAAACTGGACACACCCGAAGTGCGAACCGCCAACTACATCTACTTTCGCTTTCGCCAGCCGAGCTATTCGGCCGAGGATGTGAAGCGCCTGGGGCAGCGAGTGGGGAAGTGCGTTGCCGACGGTCTGGAAACGTACGCGTTCTTCAAGCATGAAGAAGATCCGCGCTCGCCGCTGAATGCGGTGGAACTGCTGAGTGAGGTGCGGAAGAGCCTGCATGCTGCCGGCTAAAGTTGTCGCCGAATCGGAGAGCCAGAATTCCTGCTGTAGTAACATTCCTGCCATGGCTGTTGCTGATGTGCAGGTGGCAGAGCCGGCGAAGCCGCGTGCCATTCGTTGGCTCGGGGGAATTCTCACTGGTGTTGCCTTAGCGCTGCTCATAATCGGTCTCACACTGTGGGGTCTTGCCGGATGGAGTGTGTACGAACTGGCCGGCATGTTCCGCGGCGGGCCGGCTCATGTCGTCGTCGATCAACCAACGGTGGTTCGCCAGGTGCGCGCGCTGCAACGCATCGAGACGGTCAGCTACGGCCTGGACAAGATCCTGAGCGGCGAGCGCGAGAGTCCAATCCTCCCGCAATTTCTTGCCGGTGATCGCCTGCTGCTGGTTGCTCACGGCGAGGTGATAGCGGGAGTGGACTTGTCGAAGCTGCAGCCGACCGACGTAGAAGTCCACGGGCGCAGGGTCTCGATTCGTCTGCCGGCCGCCGAGGTTTTCACCACCAACCTCGATAACGACAAGACGCGCGTCTACTCGCGCGATACAGGACTGTTCTCGACACCAGATCCCAACCTTGAAGGCGAGGTGCGCGAGGAGGCGGTGCGGCAACTGCGCGCAGCCGCGCTGGACGACGGAATATTGAAAACTGCCGCGGCCAACGCGGGTCAAACCCTCAACCGTCTGTTGGCGAGCCTCGGCTTCTCGAGCATTGAAATACGGCAGTAGCAGAATCACCTTCGCTATTCCCGCCCCATCCTGCATGACCTCATACTTAACTCGTGCAGAGTGTCGATCCCAATCTGCGGCTGCTGAATTCGTTTCTCGACTACCTTAAGGTCGAGAAGGGATTGGCGCCGTTGAGTGTTGCAGCTTATCGATCGGACCTGCAGCAATATGCCGGATTCCTGCTGAAGCGCAAGCGCGGCTTGCGCGACGCGCGGCGACAGGAGGTGCGCGACTTTCTGAACGCGTTGCTGTCGAACGGGGTCGACGGGCGCAGCGTGGCGCGCAAGCTTTCGGCGTTGCGGCATTTCTACAAATATCTCCTGCTGGATCGCTATATCGGCGCCGATCCGACGTTGAACATCGATACGCCGCGCCAGTGGAAGGTGTTGCCGAAGTCGCTCGCGACCGATGAAGTCGAAAGCGTCTTGCGAGGGCCCGCGCGCGCGAAGGATGATCGCTTGTCGCAGGCGCTTGCCGGTCGCGATCGGGCGATGCTGGAAGTTTTCTACGCGGGAGCGCTGCGAGTTTCGGAGGTCGTAAATCTTAAACTTGAAGACCTGAAGCTGGAGTTGGGGTACGTGCTGGTACACGGCAAAGGCGATAAGGAGCGCATCGTGCCGCTGGGCCGCGCGGCACAGGAGGTGGTGCAGCAGTATCTGCGCGACGCGAGGCCGGTGCTGGCGGCGGGGAAGTCGTCGCCGTTCTTGTTTATTGCGCGAGGAGCAAAAGGCATTACGCGGCAGCGCGTGTGGCAGATGGTGAATACAGCGTCCATGCAGTCGCGACACGCCAGTCCGCACATGTTGCGTCACAGTTGCGCAACCCACATGGTGGAGAATGGCGCCGATCTTCGTACCGTGCAGACGATTCTGGGGCACGCGGATATTTCCACGACGCAGGTGTACACGCACCTGGCGCTGGATCGGCTGAACAAGGTTTACCGCCAGCATCATCCGCGGAGCAAGAATCGTGCGAATGGTTAAGCCATGACCAAGCGCACAGCGACAATTGTTGAGAAAGCAGTCGCGAAGTTCGTGCGCGCGCTGCAGGAGCGCAACGCGTCGGCGCACACGATCAAGGCCTATCGCACCGATCTGGCGCAGTTCGCCGAGTACGTCGGGCCGCAGAGTTGGCGTGACATCGATCATGTGCTCATTCGCGGATATCTGGCGAATCTCTACGAGCGCGGGCTGAGCAAGACTTCGGTTGCACGCGCGCTGGCGGCCCTGCGTTCGCTTTACAAGTGGCTGGCGCAGGAGGGCGAGGTCGAGCAGAATCCGGCGGCACTTGTGTCCACGCCGAAGCTGCCGAAGAAATTGCCGCGCGTTCCGACGATCGAAGAAGTCAACACCGTGCTCGATTCCGCGATGCCGGAGTGTTCGGCGTTTGCCGAGCGCGACCAGGTGATCCTCGAGTTGCTGTACGGTTGCGGAATTCGAAACTCCGAATTGATTGGCATCAATCTCGATGACATCCGCTGGTCCAACGAGGTGATCCTCGTTCGCGGTAAGGGACGCAAAGAGCGCTACGTGCCGTTTGGCGATTCGGCGAAAGCCGCGGTGGAAGCGTATCTTCCCGCGCGACAGCGCGTGCTCGGCGAAACCAGGCGGACAACGGAGAAGGCGCTGCTCATCAACCTTCGCGGCCAGCGTCTGACGACGCGCAGCGTAGGCAGGATCGTCAAGCAAATTGCGGTGGCGCGCGGGCTCTCGCCCGATGTGCATCCGCATACGCTGCGACACGCGTTCGGCACGCACATGCTGGAAGAGGGTGCGGATTTGCGTGCGATTCAGGAGATGCTCGGCCACGAGCGGCTATCGACGACGCAGCGCTACACGCAGCTGACGGCGAAGCACGTGATGGACGTTTACGACAAGACGCATCCGCATGCGAAAAAAGCAGCGAGCGGCTAGCCAAGAGCTTCCAGCTTCGAGCCGCGAACCGCTCGAGCTTGGAACTTGAGCGCCCACGTTATTGAATTCTTGCTCTGCACGGCTGAACATTTTGTCGCCACCCGTTTCGTAGTCCTTGATTTCGTGGCTGTAGTCGGCTCATTCCAGGCTCGCAGCTCGTAGCTCCCCCGTTTTCCACAACCAATCTCTGATACACTTGCTCCCTCAAAATTCCTTCCATGAGTGACGCAGGCTCCCCGACAGATTCTCCGAAGATTCGGCTGGTCTTGCTATGGCACATGCATCAGCCGTTTTACAAAGACATGGTGACGGGCGAGTATCGCCTGCCGTGGGTGCGGCTGCATGCGCTGAAAGACTATTACGGCATGGTCAAGCTGCTGGACGAGTTCCCGGGCGTCCATCAGAACTTCAATCTCGTCCCGTCGCTGGTGGCGCAAATTCAGGATTATGTCTCTGGCCAGGCGCACGATCCGTTCTTCGCTGTCGTGGCCAAGCCGGCCAGCGAACTAAGTGCTGCCGAGCGGCGGTTCGCGCTGCAGTACTTGTTTCAGGCGAATCCGGTGAACATGATCGGGCGCTATCCGCGCTATCGCGATTTGTGGGACCGCTATCGCACCACCAGCGCGCGACCGGAGGGCGCCGAGTCGTACTTCGTAACGCGCGACTACGCGGATTTGCAGGTGCTATCGCAGCTGGCGTGGTTTGACGAATTCTTTCTCACCGATTCCGACATCGCGGCTCTCGTGCAGAAGGGTGAGGATTTCACGCGCCACGATCAGCAGTTGGTCATCGCGAAAGAGCGCGAGATGCTGGCCCAGGTGTTGCCGGCATACGCGGAGGCGGCGCAGCGTGGCGCAATCGAGCTCTCGGCGACGCCCTTTTATCATCCGATTCTGCCGCTGCTTTGCGATACGAACGCAGGTGCTGAATCTTCGCTGGGCTTGCCTCTGCCGACCCGACATTTCCGCCATCCTGACGACGCGACATTGCAGATCCAGCGTGCGCTCGATTCGCACGAGAAGCTCTTTGGCGTGCGGCCGACAGGAATGTGGCCGTCCGAAGGCAGCGTGTCGGAGGAAGCGTTGAAGCTGGCGGCGCGCGCCGGTGTGCACTGGATGGCCACCGACGAAGGGGTGCTCGGCCGTTCGCTGGACTTCCACTTCACGCGCCACTCCAACGATCATCTGCACGTCGACGGCGCCGAGCGCTTGTACAACATCTACCGCTACGAGAAGGACGAGACGCGCATGCATCTGGTTTTCCGCGATCATCGTCTGTCCGATCTCATCGGCTTTGTCTATTCCGGAATGCCGGCGCAGGATGCTGCTAATCATCTCGTCCAGAACATCAAGGACTCGGCGCGGCCGCTGCTGGACAAAGGGAAGGACGCAGTCGTATCGATCATCCTCGACGGCGAAAATGCGTGGGAATATTACCCGCAGTCCGGCCGCGAGTTCTTGCGGCGCTTCTACGACGCCCTGCAGCGCGATGAGCAGATCGAACCGGTGACGATCTCGCAAGCCATCGCGCGACATGGCGAGGAAAATTTTGGCCAGCTGCATCATCTGGTTCCGGGCTCGTGGATCGACGCGAACTTCAACGTCTGGGTCGGTGCGCCGGAAGACAACCGCGCCTGGGACCTGCTGGCCGAAGCGCGCGACTATTACGATCGCCACGCGCACCGTGTCTCCGACGCGCAACGGCAGCTCGCGCTGGAGGAGTTGCTGATCGCCGAAGGCAGCGACTGGAACTGGTGGTACGGCCCCGAGCATCATTCGGCCAACGATCGCGACTTCGACGAGCTCTATCGCAAGCATCTCTCCAACGTCTATCACGCGCTCGAAGGCATTCCGCCGGAAGAGTTGAACACGCCGATCATGAGCGGCGTGGTGCGGCCCAGCTACATTCCGCAAACCGCCTATGTTCGCGCGCGCGTCGATGGCCTGATCAGCGGCTATTTCGAGTGGATGGGCGCGGCTAGTTACACCTCCGATCAGCGCACCAGCGCGATGCATGGCAAACAATTTCTGCTCGACGCGGTTTATGCCGGGCTCGATGCCGACTCGGTTTCCGGCCGGCTCGATTTTCATCATGCCGTGCCCAACGAGGCGTATCGGCTCATGGTCAACCTCGAGGTTTGGCGCGAGCGAGAGGATCAGAAAGCTGCGCCCGATTCCTATCGCCTCAGCGTTGACGCCTCCGGCCGCCAGCTGCAGCGATGGGTGCTGACCAACGGCCAGGAGCGCCACAAGCTGGCAACGTTCTCCGCCGATAACGGCAACTCCAACACCAACGGCGTCGAGGTCGCGCTGGAGCAGATATTCGAGATGCGCATTCCCTTCGAACTGATCGGCGCGCAGCCCGGCAGCCGCATCCGCCTGCGCTTCGCCATCTGGCGCGAGCATTTGCCGGTCGATTCGCTGCCGCTGGAAGGCTGGATCGACCTCCACGCCGTGCCGGAAGAAGAGCTGGAGACCAACCTGTACAGCTTCACGCCGTCCGAGTAGGTAACGGCGCTTGTTAGTGGAAGTAGTAGCCAAATTCGGCAGTTTCCCTTGCTTATTCTTCACGAACGCGTAACAATATTTCTGTTCGATGTCAGTCACCAACGCCTAATCAGCCGACCGCGTCGAGGCAGGACGCGGTTCTCGTTTTTGTAACAAACGCGTGGGCTGGATCATCGAATGAGGTGAGAGTAAAGAAGCGTCAACTTGCAGCTTCAACATCCCCGTAGGTCGGGCGCCGCAAGCGCAGTGGATCTACTGGAGCCGCGAGCAGCTTTCAACATCCCCGTTCCGGGGCGTGTTCTCCAATCATGGAAGGCGCGTCGCCGGGACTGAAGGCAGAGACAGAAACGATGGCTACACTACCGATTACAGAAGCGGCCTCGTGCTCGCTTGAAAACTATCTCGTACTCCCCGACCGTTCCATGGACGCCCGCATCGCCGCCGCCCGCGCGGAGTTAGGCAGCGAGTGCGTCATCCTCGGTCATCACTATCAACGCGACGAAGTGGTTCGCTACGCCGATTATCGCGGCGATTCGTATCGGCTGTCGCAAATGGCCGCGGAGGCCAGGGGCAGCTTCATCGTCTTCTGTGGCGTGCACTTTATGGCAGAAAGTGCCGACATTCTCGCGCGTCCAGGCCAGTCGGTGATTCTTCCAGATCTCAACGCCGGCTGCTCCATGGCCGACATGGCTGAGATCGGCCAGGTAGAAGACGCGTGGGAGCAGTTCGTGCGTCTCGGCCTCACCGACGACGAAGGCAGTGGCATTACGCCCATCACCTACATGAATTCCACTGCCGCCATCAAAGCTTTTTGCGGCGAGCGCGGCGGGCTGGTCTGCACCTCATCCAACGCGAAAGGCGCATTCGACTGGGCCTTCAGCCGCAACGAAAAGATCTTCTTCCTGCCCGATCAGCATCTCGGCCGCAACACCGGTTACGCGCGCGGCATTCCGCTCGACGAGATGGTCGTGTGGGATCCGTATCAGCTGCAAGGCGGCCAAACCGCCGAGCGCTTGCGGAAAGCGAAAGTAGTTTTGTGGAAGGGACATTGCTCCGTGCACCAGCGCTTTTTGCCGGAGCACGTCGAGAAAGTTCGCGCCAGCTATCCCGGCATCCAGGTCATCGTTCATCCCGAGTGCCGCTGGGAGGTCTGCCAGAAGGCCGACGGCATCGGATCGACCGACCATCTCATCAAGATGGTGAAGCAGGCGCCCGCGGGCGCGTCATTCGCCATCGGCACCGAGATTCACCTGGTGAACCGCCTGGCGAAGGAGAACCCGGACAAGCGCGTGATCACGCTCGACGATTCCGGCTGCCTCTGTACTACGATGTTTCGCATCTCGCCGCAGCACCTGTGCTGGGCGCTGGAGAACCTGGTGGATGGCAATATCGTCAATCAGATCAAGGTAACCGAAAGTGTCAAGATGTGGGCGCGCGCGGCGCTTGATAGGATGTTAGAAGTCCAGTGATTATTCGCAAGCGTCCTCGGGAAAAATTCTTACGGCGGGTCCCGCGCTATTGGTCCGATCTGCGCGAGCACCGCCGTCGCGTTCATGAGCGCCATCGGGCGCAAGTTCGGGCCTCGCTGGAAAGTTGGAATATCGATATGGCGCGCACCTTCACCCTGGCTGAAGCCGAAAACCTGTTGCCCGTTCTGGAGTCGCTGCTGCGCTCGGCCATTCAGGCCAAGGCGCTGATCGAAGAAGTCGACGCCGAGCAGCAGTCGCTGGCCAACCGCATCTTCGTCAACGGCGGGACGATGGTCGACATCGTCTCTGTCGCTCGCCGCAAGGCCGAGCGCGAGAAGGCGCTGCAAAGCGCGAAAGACGCGGTCGCCGAAATCGACGCCACCGGCGTGCAGGTGAAAGACCTCGACATTGGCCTGCTCGATTTCCCCTGCGTGGTGGGCGATGACGTGATCCTGCTCTGCTGGAAGCTGGGCGAGAAGGGCATCACCCACTGGCACGGCATGGAGGAAGGCTTCGCCGGCCGCAAGCCGATCGACGACCGCATCCTGCGCGGGCAGAAGAAGAGCAACTGAAGGTGGCAATTAGCGACTGGCGGTCAACTAGTTAGCCCTAGGTCTCGCAGTAAAGTTAGCCTTAGCACTCCGCCGTAAGTTCGAGTGGCGGTTTGTATCAGGGCACGACTTCAGTCGTGCCGTTCCGCGCCCAAGAAGGGTCAGGGCTTTAGCCCCTGCAGAATGTCCAAGCCGGTCCGTAACTCTGATGTAGCTCATATCCTGAGTTCTTCCCGCACATTTTTCGTGACTACGAAAACAAGCATCGGCCGCAGGCTCCTGCAATCCGAGCGCAGCGCAATGTTGCTGATCGATGTTCTGCGAACGAACGCAAGGGCAAAGAAGTTCGAAGTTCATGATTTCGTTGTGATGCCGAATCATGTCCACCTGCTGATAACTGTCGATCGCGATTTGTCGGTTGAAAAGGCGATGCAGTTGATCAAAGGCGGATTCTCATTTCGACTGAAGAAAGAGTTTGGCTACGCCGGGGAAGTCTGGCAAAGAGGATTCTCCGAAATTCGAGTAGAGGATCGACAGAGCTTTTTACAGCATCGCGAGTATGTAGCCCACAATCCGGTGAAGGCAGGGTTGGTTGAGTCTGCAGAAGACTTA
>Ga0335078_10003553_pt1 | contig 23200 bp, 25 predicted proteins | sample Lox_Sample_32_FD_206711 | JGI IMG/M metagenome (GOLD analysis project Ga0335078, IMG submission 206711) | Soil microbial communities from Loxahatchee National Wildlife Refuge, Florida, United States - Lox_Sample_3.2 | ecosystem: Environmental > Terrestrial > Soil > Wetlands | place: USA... | reverse complement strand
GGGCAGTCCCGGGTTGCGTCGAGCTCGAGGACAAGGTAGTGGTCTTGGACGCGGTCGTCCTCGTTGAGGACGAGCTCGAGGACGTCGTGCTCGACGGGGTAGCCGTGGTGCTAGAGGCCGTGGTCAAGGTCGAGGTCGTTGTGTAGCTCGTGGTCGTGGACGTAGTGACACTGGGAGCAGTGCTCGTTGCGGAAGACGACGAGAGGGTCGTGCTCTCGGTCGTGGTGGACGTCGAAGAAGGTCCAGTGAGGCTCGAGTCCGAGGGGGCTGTCGTCGCGGTGCTGGTGGCGTCCGACGCGCCCTCGGTGGAGTGGGTCAAGAAGGCGGTCGTGGCGGGCGTCCGGGCAGAGGTCGTCTGGGAGGTCGGCGGAGATAGGTTGAGGACGTTGGCCGCTATGCCTCCCCCGACGAGGAGGAGCCCGAGGCCGAGTATCAGAGCGGCGGTCGTGAGGCGGTCCGTGCCGGCCATGGTCGGTCTCGCCTAGATTACGGAGAGGGTCTCGTAGGTGGAGTCAAGGACCTCGTTCTGTTGGATCCCGAACCAGCTCTCGAGGACCGTCGCGTAGGTCTGCCTAAAGTCGATGTTCCAGAGCAGGTTCCCCGAGGCGTCGAGGTCAGTCAGGCTCGGGTAGGTCCCGTAGAGCCCGGGGCTGACCGAGCCACCTATCATGAACTGGGGGAGGGCCGTGCCGTGGTCGGTGCCCTTGCTCCCGTTCTCTACCACCCGCCTCCCGAACTCCGAGAAGGTCATGATGAGCGTGTCGTTCGCCCGTCCCTGGGCGGAGAGGTCGTTGTACAGGGCGTTCACCCCGTCTGAGAGCTGCTTGAGGAGGGGGTCCTGGGTCGGCCTCTCGTCTCCGTGGGTGTCGAACCCGCCGAGGGTGACGTAGACTATCTTGGGGTTGAGGCTGGAGACGATTATCCCGGCGGCGAGCTGCAGCCTCTGGGAGAAGTCGTCGGTCGGGTAGGTGACCTGCGGCTTGTAGCTACTGGCGGCCGCCCTGACCACCGCTGAGGCGGAGATAGCGTCCAGACCAGACTGCATCATCTGGTTGACGAGGGCGTTGTACTCCCCGCACGCGCTGCACGCCGTCTCGTTCAGCTGCTGGATGTAGGCGGTGCTCGTGGTGTCGGACTTGGTGAGGGGCCGGATCTGGAAGGCGTTCACCGTGTTCAGGGCGATGGGCTGGGAGGTGACCCCGAGGAGGGTCTGCGGGACGAGCTGCCCCAGGCTCAGCGCCGTGGCCGGCTGCTCGAGCTGGTTCGCCACGTCCATGTACCTGCCTAGCCAGCCGTTCGTGAAGGGCAGTTCGGGTGAGCCGCTCTCCCAGATCGCGGTCGCCTCGAAGTGGGAGAGGTTGGGGTTTGGGTAGCTCACGCCCTGGATGATCGCGACCCTGTTGCTGTTGTAGAGGTCCATCATCCCGGTCATCTGGGAGTTCAGGCCGACGTCGCCGTCTATCGGGAGGATCTCGTCGGCCGTGAGCCCTATCGTAGGCCTGTTCTGGAGGTATGCAGGCTGGCCGTAGGGGACGACCGTGTTCAGGCCGTCGTTCCCGCCCATCAGCTGGACCACCACGAGCGTCTTGTTGGACGCGTTCTGGAGGGTGGCGGTCGCCGCCTGGTTCGAGTCGGTCGCCTCGATTACTGTCGGGCCCAGGCTTAGCGGCGTGACCGAGGGGATGCCCGAGATCCTGGCCGCCAGCTGTCTCAGAAGGTCTCTTCTCTTGTTGTTCAACGTCTGTCACTTCAATTCAGGTTGTAGTACGGGCTCGCCATCGTCATGCGGAGCGCGTCTTTGGTCATGAGGGTGGGGTCAGTGTAGGTCGCGGTGGCTGACTGTATGACCGAGAGCACCTCGGTCGGGATCCCGTCCGGGTAGAGCGCGTTGGAGACCGTCTGGACTCCCTGCGAGATGGAGCTGCCCGCGCCGAAGAGGTTGTTCTCGTTGAGCTGGCTCGAGCTGTTTTCCGTCGTGGTCTGGACGTTTACCGGGAAGTTGTACCTCTCCATGATGGAACCCGTGTTTATCCAGAGCATCCCTATCGGCCAGCCGAAGACGTTGGGCGGGTCGAAGAGGAGCTGCCCCTGGTTGTTCGACGAGTTGATCAGGGCGCTCGCCTGGGCCGTCGCGCCGAACGCCCGGAGGCCTGCGACGAGGTACTCGGTCGGGCTCTTGACGTTGGCCATGTACGCCTGGTTCGAGACGAACTCGGGGGACGTCAGTATCGCCTCGACGACCGACTTCATGTCGTAGCCGCTGTCGAAGTAGACGGCGGCGATCCTCTGGATAGTCGCGGGGCTCGGGTTGGGGTAACCGAAGAACTGGAAGAGCTCGGTCGAGAGGTTGGTCGCCGTCTCCGGCCTCGCGACGAGGATGTCGATTATGTCCTGGGGCATGAAGGCCGCCGTCTGGCCGAGGAAGGTCCCGGGCTTGTCGTAGTGCCTTGCGGGGTTCCAGACCCCCTGCCCGCTCGAGTTGATCGAAAAGCCGGTGAAGGCGTTGGCTCCCTCTATCACGTCGTTCTGGGTGTAGGGGCCTCGCCCGGTGGAGAAGACCTCCATCACCTCCCTCGCGTAGTTCTGGTTGGGGTTGCTCTCGATGTTCTCCACCCCGTCGAGCCATATCAGCATCGCCCCGTCCCAGGTCATCCCCGTGAGGATGTCGTGGAAGTTCCCCAGGGCGTTGGCCCTCAGGAACTTGTTCTGCTGGTACATCAGGTAGCCGTTCTGGACCTTCGATATCGCCGTCGCGAAGTGGTTGTGCCAGAACAGCGTCATCTTCTCCTCCAGCGGGCGGGGGGTCGCGACCATCCTGTTCAGCCACCACGTCGCCAGGTTGTTGCCCTCGTTCTGTCCAGCGGGGACGGAACCAGAGTAGGAGGTCCTGATGTTCGGGGTTATCGCGTCGAGGGCGCTGTTGTCGATCTGCTCATAGTTGAGCACGTACTGGACCGCCTCGTCGAAGCCCATGGCCTGGTAGTGCGCCTGCTCTTGCGGGCCCCCGCCGAACCCCGCCCTCCTGAGGAGGTGGGGGATCTGGACCTGGGCGGGCATCGGGGCTGAGAGGTCTGTGGAGGCCAGCGGGAGCCCCGCGTTGGTGCTGGCCGAGGCCAGTCTCATGAGGCTCGTTCCATAGGCGGTCACGCCAGCTGCAGCTGCGGTCGCGGCGGAGAGCTTGAGGAAGGCCCTTCGGTCCAAGTTTCACTTCACTGGCTTCAGTACGGCCTCACCGAGAATATTAGGGCGAGGATGTTGGAATTGGAACTGGTCCCATTCTGGCTGGAACCTCGCCTGAAAGTTGCAAGAATCCCAAGGTCGGTGGCCCCAGATGGCGCTCTGCGCAACAGGGTGGAAACCCTGCGTTTGCGACGGCGCGCGTCGCGGGTTTAATCAGCCTTAAATACCTAGTAGTAGTCCCTTACTAGATAGGGGATTTTCAGTTGAGCGAGACGAAGCAGATCACCCAGGAAGTGCTGGACGAGTGCAAGGTCGTGCACGGAACGTGGAACGAACTGACCAAGGTATGGACGCTTCCGGTCATACACAGCCTCGGCCTCAAGGAGCCGGCGAGGTTCAACGAGCTCAAGAGGAGGACGGCGGGGATAAGCGCCACCAGCCTCACGGAGAGGCTGGGCGAGCTTGAGAGGCAGGGCATAGTCGAGCGAAAGGTGTACCCCGACTCGCCGCCTCGGGTGGAGTACTCCCTGACCAAGAAGGGGTGGGAACTCCACGGTATCCTCGAGGGGCTGGCGGAGTGGGCGGTCCGCTGGAACAACCAGCCCAAGGCGCAGTAGCGCGGCTCGCACCTACTAGCCTCGGCCGGACTGTCTGACATAATAGAGCCCCAACCCCCTCCACGCAGTCGATGACGCAGGAGGTGTCGGAGCGGGCCGGGTCTGTCCGGTTCACCGAGGACGAGATGGCCTTCCTCACCCGGAGCAGGCTGGCGAGAGTGGCCACTGCGTCGGCGGACGGGCAGCCCCACGTGGTGCCTGTCGTCTACGAGTTCGACGGCGAGGCCTTCTACTTCTCCGGCTGGCGCCTCGAGAAGAGCCTGAAGTTCAGGAACCTGGTCGAGAACAGGAAGGTGGCCATGGTGGTCGACGAGGTCGTGACGGTGAGCCCCTGGCGCGTCCGGGGCGTCGAGGTTAGAGGGGTCGCCGAGGTCGGCCGTGTGGGCGGCCGGAGCTACGTGAAGGTCCTCCCGTTGCAGAAGCGGTCGTGGGGATTCCGCTAGCGCTATGGGGAGGGCTGCTGCTGAGTGACGCAGTGGACCCCGCCGAACCCGTAGACAAGCTCCCTGGAGGCTATCGGCACGACCTTCCTGCCCTTGAAGAACTCCGAGATCGTCTCCATCGCCTCGGTGTCCCGCCTGGCGTCCCCGAAGACCGGGACGAGGACGGCCGAGTTGCCCACATAGAAGTTGGCGTAGCTGGCGGGCAACCTCCCGTCGCCCCCGTCGACCTCGCGGGGCATCTTGACGTCCACGACCTCGAGCTTCCGGCCTTGGTCATCCTCGAACCTGGAGAGAAGGGCCCTGTCCCTCTTGAGGGCCGCGTGGTTGGCGTCCCTCTCGTCCCCCTCTGTCATGCATAGCACCGTGTCCTCGTTGACGAACCGGGCGATGTCGTCGATGTGACCATCGGTGTCGTCCCCCTCCACCCCTGTCTGGAGCCAGAGGACCCTGGTCGCGCCGAGGTAGTCGCGCAGGAGGCGCTCGATCTGCCTCCTGTCCAGGGAAGGGTTCCGGTTCTTGTTGAGGAGGCACTGCTCGGTGGTCATCAGGATTCCCCTGCCGTTGACGTCTATGGAACCGCCCTCTAGTACGGCTCCTGGCCGGAAGACCTTCGCGCCGGTCGACTCGGCCACCTCCAGCCCCGCGGCGTCGTCGGGAAGGAGGTCGTCGTACTTCGCCCCCCAAGCGTTGAACCTCCACTTCGTGGCGGCGACCGCGGGGCTGCGACCACCCCTCCTGACGAAGATCGGACCGTAGTCGCGCATCCAGACGTCGGCGCTCTTGATGCGGTGGAACGCGACCCCCCTCGTCGAGAGCATCGACCTGACCCTCTCCTCAGCGCGGGTGTCGTCAACCAAGATGTCGACCCTCTCGCCCTTCGCGAGGGCCTCGACCATGTCTGCGTAGGCGGCCTCGACCTTCGGGAGGATCTCGGAGGGGAAGGTCAGGGGGTTCTTCGGCCAGGAGAGCCAGGTGGAGTCGTGTTTCGACCACTCGGGAGGCATCGAGAACCCGAGGGAGAACGGAACGTCCGCTTCCGCCGGCCGGGTCCTTGGGGGCAAGAGAGGCTCCTACTCGGTGATGGCCTTGTAGGTCGAGGGCTTCCTGTTCCTCAGGAACCCCCAGCCCTCCTCGACCTGCTTCCCTAGGTCGAGGTCGCACCTCGCGATGAGGACCTGCTCGGCGTCGTCGGCCCTCGCGAGGACTGTCCCGAACTGGTCGCAGACGAACGACCCTCCCCAGAATGTCATCTTACCCTCTCTCCCTACGCGGTTGACTGCGACGACTAGCATGCTGTTCGAGACGGCGTGTCCGCGCTGGACGGCCTCCCAAGCGTCATGCCAAGAGCCTTCGGTCTGCTGGATCCCGTCGACCGTCCCGATGGCGGTCGGGTAGAACAGGATGTCCGCGCCCATCAGCTTGTTCACCCTCGCCGGCTCAGGGTACCACTGGTCGAAGCAGATCAGGACGCCGACGCGGGCAGGGGTGGTGGTGAATACGTGGTAGTCCTTACCGCTCGAGAAGTAGTCCTTCTCGTAGAAGGACTCGTCCTCCGGGACCTGGACCTTCCTGTACTTGCCGAGGAGCCGCCCCTTCTCGTCGAAGACGACGGAGGTGTTGTAGTTGCGGGCGCCCGCCTTCTCGTAGATCGACCCTCCCACCAGTGCGACCCGGAACTCCTTGGCTGCGTCAGCGAGGCGGCTCGTGGTCGGGCCTGGGATGGGCTCGGCGCGGACGTCGGAGTCCTTCTGCTGGGGGAAGTAGCGGTAGGCGAAGAGCTCGGGGAGGCAGACGATGGACGCGCCCTTGGACGCCGCCTCGCCGACCATCCGGACCGCCTTTGAGACGTTCTCGGCGCGGTCCTCGGTCATGGACATCTGGACGAGGCCGATCGTCACGCCGCGGGAGGGGCGCTTGTCCTTGGTCGTCATCAGCCCAGACATCTTCTGAGCTTCGCGGCCTCTATGAAAGCGTTTGAGGCGCTGGACCTCTCTCCGTCCATCGCGGACATCATGAAGGTGTTCACGAAGTTCTCGTGCTTCTTGGACCTGTTGTCGGAGGGGCCGAGCGGGAGCGAGAGCGTCTCCTCCACCGTCGAGAGGTCGGTCATCACGTATCTGAGCGCGTTCTTGAGCTTCTCCTTGTTCATCTGGGTTATCTTGGCCATCACGTCGTACTTGTCGACGAGCAGGTGGACGGTCTCCCAGGAGACCAGGGAGCCCGCGACGCGGTAGTCGAACTGTATCCCCTTGTAGGTCCGCTTGACTGCTTCGAGCTCCTTGTCGGTGAGGGAGCGGAGGGCCTGGGCCCCGATGAACTCCGGGGGCACTCCGAGGGAGTAGAACGCCGCGGCGAACGGGATCGCCCTGGGCATCGTTACGCCCTTGACCCTCCTGCTGTAGCCGAAGAGGCCGATGTGGAGCTTCCTCGCCCTCCTGGTGGGGATGAACGAAGCGACGTAGTTGATCATCGGCGCGAGTATCTCCACCCTCGCCTGGAAGACCGGGATGAGCTTCTTCATCGCGCCCTCTATGAGGCGCTCCTGGTCCTCGTCCATGTCGGCGAGCTCCCCGTTGGGGAGCTGCTGGTTGAGCGTGGCGATCCCCCTCTCGACCGACTCCGCAGGGTAGTCGTAGCGGAAGGCCGATTGGATCGTGACCGTCGAGAGGCCCCTGTACTCAGCCAGGAAGTTCTCGATGTTCTCGGGGTTGAGGTGCCCCCTGAACGGCATCGTGCCCACGCCGAGTATCGGGTTCAACCTCACACCGGTCTTCTTCTGGACCTTCGAGAGCCTGGAGAGCGCGACCTTTGAGAGCAAGACGGCCGTGATCAGCCCGTAGTTGAGGGCCGGATCGGACCTGGCGATGAAGACCCTCATCACGCGGGGCTTGACCGCGCTGATGTACTCCATGACTATCCTGTCGATCGACGAGAGGCTCGCGGCGTCCTCGACGAGCGGGATGGCCTCGAGCCTCTTCGGGAGGAAGCCTCCGACCCAGTCCTTGACCTTCATAGTCCCTCCGAGGCTGATGTCCTCTATCCCCGCGATCGCCCTGCCGTAGCACCTGTCCAGCCAGAGGAGCTCGGCGCCCTTCGTCGTGAACGGGAGTATGACCGACGAGACCGGGACCGTCTCCCTCTCGTAGAAGGCGCTGGCGACGTCGGACTGGAGGGGGATAGACTGGAGGGTCTGCGTCACTATCTTCCTCTCGGCCTTCTCGACGAGCGGGTTGGGGATCCTGTAGGTGAGGAAGATGTCCCGCCCGAAGACGTTGTCCATGAAGTAGTCGGAGTACTTGCTGAGCAGCTTGCGGACGACGTTGGTGTCGACGTCCTTCCCCTCGGAGTCCCACATCACCTCGCTGCACGCGAGCTTGCTGTACGCGATGTAGGCCTCGTCGAGCTCGGTCTCGCCCTCTATCACCCCGTTGGTCTGCGAAGACCACGGGGGCGTGTTGGCGTTGTCGGGGTGCTGCGTCGTCATCGTCTTGGGGATGAACCTCTTCTCTTCGACCAAGTTCTTGCGTTCGGCCGGGCGAACGCGGATGAGATAATAACGTTGTCCTTCCCTTCAGGCGAGGGCCTGGAGGGGCCTCGACCGACTCGTTATATATCGCGGGGCCTGCGAGCGCGGGCATGCCGACAAAGTATGACGTGGTCAAGCAGACTAGGGCGCCCATCTCCAAGGCCATGGACTACTACTTCCACCCGGAGAACCTCCCGAAGGTCCACCCCGGGTTCGTCAAGGAGGTCAAGATCCTGAGCACCGACGGGGACACCATCACCCTGGAGCAGTCGATGGAGATGATGGGGAGGAAGCTCCACGCCAAGAACAAGATGACCCGCGACACCAAGGACAACAAGTTCATGATCGACACGCTGGACGGGGACGGCAAGGGGAGCAAGATCACGATAGAGCTAAAGCCGAACGGGACGGGGACGGAGATGCACTACTGGGCTGAGATGGAGTTCGGGGCGCTGGGATTCTTCATCAAGGGGCCGGCCAAGTCCTCGTTCGAGAAGGTCGCCGACGAGGACGCGAAGGCCCTCGACGCCATGTAGGGCGTCGCGCATCGCTCAAAATTAATAATACCACTTCGGGGTGGTAATCAGCCATGAGGCTGGCCCTGGGCTTCAACCCCGTCCTCCCGGTGAGGGAGATGACGAACATCGCCGTCAAGGCCGAGTCGCTGGGGTACGAGTCCTTCTGGGTCCACGAGAGCCTCTACCAGAGGGACGTGGTGACGTACCTCGCGTCCATCCTGTCGTCGACGAGGAGGATCAGGGCCGCCTCGGGCGCCGTCAACACCTTCACCAGGCATCCGGTCACGATGGCGGCCACTTTCGCGAACCTGGCGGAGCTCTCGGAGGGGAGGGCTGTCCTGGGCTTGGGGCTGGGTAGCTTCCCGACGATCCCCCTCATCGGCTTCAGGGTATTCCCCGCCGCCGAGACCAAGCCCCTCAGGAGGATGAGGGAGTACGTGAAGATAGTCAGGGCGGTCTGGTCAGGTGAGAAGGTCAGCTTCAAGGGGACGTTCTTCACGGTGAACGACCTCGAACTGGGGTTCAAGATGGTGTACCCCGTCCCGCTCTACGTGGCGTCGCTCTTCCCGATGACGCTCAGGTTCGCGGGCAGGGCGGCCGACGGTGCGATCCTCTCCCCGACCCTCGCGACGGTCGAGGGGACGGCGAGGATGGCCGGGTTCGTCAAGGAAGGCGAGACGGCAGCCGAAAGGAAGGTCGACAGGGCCTCGTACATGATGACGAGCCTCGACCCAGACGTCGAGGCTGCGAGGGAGACAGTCAAGAAGTTCTACTTCTTCCTCTACCAGCTCAGCGACGTCCTTCCTGCGAACACGCTCGAGAAGTACGGCGTGACCGAGGAGAGGCTGAGGCCGATGAAGGAGGCCTGGAAGAAGGGGAACATCCCGGAGGCGAGCAGGCTCGTCCCCGAGGAGGCGGTGGACGCCCTGACGATCGTCGGGACGCCGGACAGGGCGATGCAGAGGGTCGCCGAATACGCCAAGGTCGGCGTCGACCTCCCGATCCTCATGCCGATCGGGAACACGGCGTATGCCATCCAGTCGCTTGCACCGGGCGGGGGGTAGGGATGGCAACCGGGAAGCAGCCAATCATTCCGCTCCTCTCGAGGTTCGTCCGCCTCCAGTTCGCCCCGGTCATGATCGGGCCGGTGGTCTTGGGGACGGCGGCGGCGTGGTACCTCGCCAAGGCCTTCTCGCCGGCGCTGTTCGTCCTCGCGCTGGTCGGAAGCGTGTCGCTCCTCCTCGCCGCCAACGCGATAGACGACGTGTACGACCAGATCAACGGGGTGGACGAGACTGCCGACCGCCTCTTCCCCAAGGAGTTCCCCGGCTGGAAGCCAATCACCAGGGGTGCGATGACCTTGAGGAGCGGGTTCGCTGTGTCTGGCGCCCTCTACGCTCTCAGCATCCTGATCGGGCTCTACCTCTCGCTCGTGGTCGGGTGGCTGGCCCTCGGGATAGCGGTCCCGGGGATGCTGCTCAGCTACTTTTACACCGCGCCGCCGCTCAAGCTCGACTATCGCGGCCTCGGGCTGGGCGAGGCATCGATACTCCTCAGTTTCGGCCCGATTCCGTCGCTCGGGGCCTTCTACGTCCTGGCGGGCAGGGTCGCGCTCCTCCCCGCGGTCCTGGCCATCTCCACGGGGCTGCTCACGGTGAACGTCCTCCTGATGCACGACCTGATCTTCTACGAGCCCTACAGGCAGTCGGGGAAGCGCTCGCTAGCCGTGGTCTTGGGGGCCGAGAGGACGCAGGCGCTCGTGTGGGGTTCGACGTTCCTCGCCTACTTGATCGTCTTCGGCCTGGTGGCCTCGGGGGAGATCCCGGACGCCTCTCTGCTGTGTGTCGTCGCCCTCCCGCTCTATCTGTGGTCGCGGGCCAGGATCCCGGAGGGGGTCCCGCCGCCGGTCGCGTTCGGGACGAGGACGACGAGGACCTTCATCCACACCTTCGCGTTCACAGTCCTCCTGGCCGCCGGGCTCGCCCTGGGCTAGGAGATCACGAAGAAGACGAAGATCATCTCGTCCCAGAGGGTGTGCGAGACCATCGAGGCGGCCAGGCCCCACCGCTTGTAGACGTAGCCCCAGACCAGGCCTCCCACGAAGGCGGTGAAGATGAGGGAGGGGTTGAGGGTCGGGATGTGGATGCTCCCGTAGAGGGCGGACGTCAGGAGAATGGAGCTCCTCGTGGAGAGCCTTTGGGAGAGGCCCCGCTGGATGAGGCCCCTCCAGTAGACCTCCTCGGTCGGGCCGATGGGGAAGAGGAGGACGGCCGCTATCACCGAGACCGGCTCGGCCGCCTTGAGCGAGTACACCGACGATATCGTGGCGGTGAACTGGGGGAATCCCTTGAGGACCTGGTAGCCCGACCAGAAGAAGAGATACAGGAGCACGGCCGAGACTAGCCCGACCGCGACCGCCTTTGGGGTCGGCTTGACCGACATCCCTTTCCTGCCGACGGCGAGCGCTGTGACGAGCAGTATCGACGCGGCGATGGTGAGGCGGGTCCAAAAGTCGAGGACGTTCACCTGGAAGGCGAAGAACCATACGACGTAGACCACCGGGAGGGTGAGGACCGCCCTGCGGGTCTCGCTTGCCAATGAGAGGGGCGACGGGCGAGACGATATAAGCGATGGTCATGAATTAGTCCGTGGCTTGGACCTCTTCCTCGCCTGGTACTTGTTGATGGGGTTCCTCCTGGGGAACGGCGTCCCGCACTTCGTCTTCGGGGCCGCGGGGATGGTGTTCAGGAGCCCATTCGGGCAGAGGTCGTCGCCGAGGACGAACGTCGCGTGGGGGCTTACCAACTTCATCCTCGCGACCGTGATCGCGGCCGCCCTTGTCGCGCTCGGTCTCTACGACTGGTACGCCCTCGGGGTGCTGCTGCTGGGCTTCTGGCTGACGATGCTGATGTTCGGGACGGGGATCAGCAGGTTCCTCAACGAGGGCGAACCGGTCCGGTCCGGCGCCAAGGGCTAGCCCATTCCGGGGCGGGCGGCCCTGGGGTCGCTCGCCGGCCGCCGCCTCTCCTTTATCGCGTCCTCGAAGTCGCGCATGCCGATCGCAAAGTCCGATGCGCCGGCCTCGGCCTCCTTCGCATGCTCCTTGAGGTAGGCCTTGATGGCGGCCATCGAGGCGGCGTTGGCGATCGCCGCGAGCTCCGCCCCCGTGGCCCCCTCTGTCATCGAGGCGAGCCTTGCGAGGTCGACGTCCTTGGCGAGGGGCTTCCTCTTGGTGTGGATCTTCAGTATCTCGACCCTCCCGTCCTTGTCCGGAGGGGGGACGCGAAGTATCTTGTCGAACCTCCCCGGCCTGAGGAGCGCCTCGTCGATGATGTCCTGCCTGTTCGTCGCGCCGAGGACTACGACGCCCTTTAGCTCCTCGAGGCCGTCCATCTCTGTGAGGAGTTGGCTCACCACCCGCTCGGTAACCTGGTTGTCCCCCTCGGCGGCGGACCTCCGAGGGGCGATCGCGTCTAGCTCGTCGAAGAAGACGACACAGGGGGCTGCGGCCCGAGCCTTCCTGAACACCTCTCTGACGCCCTTCTCAGACTCCCCCACCCATTTTGAGATCAGCTCGGGGCCCTTTATGCTGATGAAGTTGGCCTCGCTCTCGTTGGCGACCGCCTTGGCGATGAGCGTCTTGCCCGTTCCCGGAGGCCCGTAGAGGAGTATCCCCTTCGGTGGCTTGACGTCTCCCTTCTGGAAGAGCTTGCCGTACTTCAGCGGCCACTCGACGGCCTCGGTCAGCTCTTGCTTGACACCCGTCAGCCCGCCTATGTCGTCCCACCTCACGTTCGGGACCTGGACGAGCACCTCCCTCATCGCGGAGGGCTGGACGTCCCTCAGGGCGTCCTGGAAGTCCTGCATCCGGACCCTTATCTTGTTGAGGGTCTTGGCCGGGACCTTGGTCTGCTCCATGTTGATCTCGGGGAGGACCCTCCTCACGGCGAGGATCGCCGCCTCCTTGGCGAGCGCCTGGAGGTCGGCTCCGACGAACCCGTGGGTGACCCTTGCGACCTCGTCGAGCTTGACGTCGGGCTCGAGCGGCATCCCCCGGGTGTGAATCTGGAGTATCTCGAGGCGGCTCTTCTCGTCGGGGATGCCTATCTCGATCTCCCTGTCGAACCTCCCCGGGCGGCGGAGGGCGGGGTCGAGGGCATCGGGACGGTTGGTCGCCGCTATCACGACCACCTTCCCCCTCGACTCGAGGCCGTCCATCAGGGTGAGGAGCTGAGAGACTATCCGCTTCTCGAGCTCGCCGCTGACCTCCTCGCGCTTGGGGGCGATGGAGTCGATCTCGTCGATGAAGATGATGCTCGGGGCGTTCTCCTGGGCCTCCTTGAAGATGCCCCTGAGCCTCTCCTCGCTCTCCCCGTAGTACTTTCCCATTATCTCGGGGCCGCCAATGGAGTAGAAGTTCGAGTTGGTCTCGTTGGCGACCGCCTTTGCGAGGAGGGTTTTGCCCGTGCCTGGAGGTCCGTAGAGGAGGACGCCCTTCGGGGCCTCGATTCCGACCCTCTCGAATATCTCGGGGTGGCGGAGGGGGAGCTCTATCATCTCGCGTATCTTCTGGACCTCCTTGGTGAGCCCGCCGATGTCCTCGTAGGTGATGCGTGGGACCCCGGTGTTGAGGGGCTTGTGCATCGTCCCCAGCCTGAACCCGGTCTCGAGGGTGACGACGGCAGCCCCGGGCGGGCTGGTCGACTCGACCACGAAGTCGATCTTGGTGCCCATAATGTTGAGGGGGAGGGAGTCGCCCTTGGTCATCACGTGGTTCTCTAGGACCTCGGGGAGGTACTCCTCGAGCCCCTCGATGTTGAGCTTCTCCGTGGGAGCCAGCACGATCTCCTGGGCCTGCTTGGCCTGGACTGGGGCGATGGCGACGGTGTCGTCGATCCCCACGTTGATGTTGTTCCTGGTGTACCCGTCGACGCGGATCAGGCCGCGGCCGTGGTCCTCCGGGTAGCCCGTCCACAGGACGGCGTGGCTCTTCTTCCCCTTGCCCGTGATCTCGATCACGTCCCCGGCTGACAGCCCCAGCTCGTCCATCACCTTGGGGTCTATCGCGGCTAGACCTCGCCCGACGAGTCGGGAGCTCGTCTCGGCGACCCTAAGCTTAGGAGCCCGTTCCACGGCGGCATCAGGACCCGGAAAGATAAAAACGGTGCTGGGGTTTCGGGCTGTGATGAAGGGGGCGCGGAGGAAGGGGCTCTTCGCCTTCGTCGTTCAGGAGCACAAGGCCACGACTCTCCACTACGACCTCAGGCTCGAGATAGGTGGGAAGATGCCCTCCTGGTCGGTCCCGAAGGGTCCGACCCTGGACAGCGGGGTCAAGCGCCTGGCCATGCCGACATCGGACCACCCCATGGAGTACAGGCGGTTCGAGGGCGTGCTCAGGTCGGACAAGGGCGGAGGCCCCGTGATGATCTGGGACGAGGGGACGTACAACGTTGAGGTCGAGGTGAGCAAGGGCGTGAGGAGGGAGGTCGTAGAGAGGGAGGAGGGCGAGGAGGTCGCCCGCGAGAGCCTGAGGAAGGGGAACCTCAAGTTCGTCCTCTACGGGAAGAAGCTCAAGGGCTCCTTCGCGCTGGTCAGGACGGAGGGGTTCGTCAAGGACGCCTGGCTCCTGATAAAGCACAGGGACGAACACTCGGCGGCCGGGTACGACGCCAAGCAATACGACTTTTCGGCGGCCTCGGGCAGGACTTTCGCGCAGATAGCTGGGCAGGAGGAGCTCCCCGACGACTCAGGATGACCTGAACCTGTAGAGGAGGAGTGAGTTGGTGATCACGGTGACCGAGCTGACGGCCATGGCGCCGGCCGCCAGGAAGGGGAGGACTTCGTAGACCCTCGCCCCCAGGAAGGGGACGAGCGCCCCGGCCGCGATTGGGATCAGGACGACGTTGTAGGCGAAGGCCCAGAACAGGTTCTGCTTGATCTTCGAGAGCGTCTTCCTGCTCAGCCTAGCGGCGACGGCCACCCCCGCGAGGTCGTCCTTGACGAGGACTATCCCGCCCGCCTCCTTGGCGATGTCCGTCCCTCCGCCCAGGGCGATCCCGACGTCGGCCTTGGCTAGGGCGGGTGCGTCGTTTATCCCATCCCCCACCATGGCGACGACCTTGCCCTCCTTCTGGAGGGACTCGATGGCCTCCTCCTTCCCGGCGGGGAGGACCTCCGCGATGAACCTGCCTATCCCAGCCTTGCCAGCGACGGCGGCGGCGGTCCGGGAGTTGTCCCCGGTCAGCATGACGACCTGGATCCCCATGGCCATGAGCGCGTCCACTGTCGGCCTGGCGGACGGCCTGAGGGTATCGGCGACCCCGATCGCCCCGACCGCCTCGCCGCCGGCGGCGACGACCATCGCCGTCTTGCCCTCGTCCTCGATGCCCTTCAGGAGAGGCTCGACCGGCGAGAGGTCGACCCCGTCCTCAAGAGCCAGCTTCCTCGTGCCCACCAGAACCGCCCTGCCGTCGACGTCCGCCCTGACGCCCTTTCCGGGGAGGGCCTCGAACCCCTGAGGCTCCGAGACCGTGGCGCCGCGCCTCCTGGCCTCCTCCACTATTGCCTCGCCCAGGGGATGCTCGGAGCCCTTCTCGGCCGAGGCGGCGAGGTGGAGGAGGTCTTCGCGGGAGGTGCCCCCCGAGGAGAGGAGGTCGGTGACGGACGGCCTGCCCACGGTGAGGGTCCCCGTCTTGTCGAAGACTACCGTGTCGACCTTCGCAGCTCGCTCAATGTACTCGCCTCCCTTGATGAGGACGCCGCACTGCGCCCCCTTGCTCGTCCCGACCAGGAGCGCGGCCGGGGTTGCGACTCCGAGCGCGCACGGGCAAGCGATGACCAGGACCGAGACGAAGGCGAGGACGGAGAAGTCGAGCCCGATGTGGCCGAGGTAGTACCAGGACAGGCCGGAGAACGCCGCGGCGGTTACGACGACGGGGACGAAGTAGGAGGCGACCCTGTCGGCGAGGCGCTGGATCGGGGCCCTCCCTACCTGCGCGGCCTCCACCAGCTTGACTATCTGGTAGAGCGTGGTGTCCTGGCCGACGCGGTCGGCCCTCAGCCTCAGGCGTCCGGACCTGTTGATCGTCGCGCCGATCACCTGGTCCCCGGGCCCTCTCTCGACGGGCACGCTCTCGCCTGTGATCATGGACTCGTCCACGACGGAACGCCCTTCGACCACGGTCGAGTCGACCGGTATCTTCTCGCCCGGCCTGACGACCAGCGAGTCGCCGGCCTTCAACGACTCGACGGGGACCTCGGACTCTAGGCCGTCGTTCCCGACCCTCCTTGCCATGGCGGGCCTGAGGTCGAGGAGGTTGCGCACCGCCGCCGACGCCCTGCTCTTGGTCAGGTGCTCGAGGTACCTTCCTGCCAGGACGAGGGTGATGATGACAGCGGCGGTGTCGAAGTACACGCCGGAGGAGTGGAGGAGGTCAGGGTCGAGGGTAGCGGCCGCCGAGTAGGCCCACGCTGCCGTCGTGCCCAGGGCGATGAGGGCGTCCATGTTGCCCATCCTGCTCTTGATGCCGTCGTAGGTCCCCTTGTAGAAGCGCCACCCGACGACGAACTGGACGGGGGTGTCCAGGGCCAGCATCGCGTAGTCTGGCCTTCGGACCGGGAGGAGCGTGGTGTACGCCAGGACCAGGATGGGGACTGTCAGGAGGGCGGCGATAGCCACCTCCACCTTCAGCCTCCGGACCTCCTTCTCGGGAGCGAGAAACTCGCGCATGCAGCTCTCGCTGCAGAAGTAGTAGGTGACACCCCTGACCTCGGCCTTCAGCTCGGCGGTCTCCTCGTCCACGAACATCCCGCAGACCGGGTCGACAGCCATGAATTGCGGGGGCCGACCAGGGGTCTTTAACCCCTGTCCGGGGGAGAGGTCGCTCGCGTTGAAATAGGGGGCTCGAGGAGAAAGGGTCGTCCTTGATGCGAGACCCAGTCTGCAAGATGATGGTCGACGAGAAGAAGGTGAGGTGGAAGTCGGAGCACGACGGGAGGGAGTTCTACTTCTGCTCCGCGGGATGCAAGGCGGCCTTCGACAAAGACCCGCACAGGTACGGCCACCCTGGGTGAGCCCAGCAGGCGCCGGCCAGCTTAAAGGTGACCGGGCAACTCTCTGCGCCGATGATGGACGGGAGGACCTGCCTCGTCACGGGCGCCAACTCGGGCATCGGGAGAGAGACCGCGCTCGCCCTCGCCAAGATGAATGCTCGCGTCGTGATGGTGTGCAGGAACAAGCAGAAGGGCGAGTCTATGAGAGACGAGATCTCGAGGGCTTCCGGCAACACCTCGGTCGACCTCCTCCTCTGCGACCTCTCGTCCCTGGCCAACGTGCGCGGCCTGGCCGCCGAGGTCCAGGAGAGGTACGAGAGGCTCCACGTCCTCGTCAACAACGCTGGCCTTTTCAGCTTCTCCGGAAGGACGCCCGACGGGTTCGAGCCGACGTTCGAGGTCGATTATCTCGCGCCTTTCCTCCTCACGAACCTCCTCCTCGGCCTCCTCAAGGCGAGCGCGCCGGCGAGGGTGGTCAACGTCGCCTCGGCAGCGCACTATGGAGGGCACGTCGACCTGGCCGCGATCGAGAGGAAGGAGACGCCGTCGGGGTGGTCTGCATACTCGAACTCGAAGCTCGAGCTGGTCATGTTCACCTATGAGCTGGCCAGGAGGCTACGGGGGACGGGCGTGACAGCCAACTGCCTCCACCCGGGAGCGGTGGCCACCCACATATGGAAGATGCCGCCCGCGGTCGTCAGGCCTTTCTTGAGGAGCGCCAAGAAGGGTGCGGAGACATCGGTCTACCTAGCCTCGTCGCCCGAGGTCGAGACGACGAGCGGGGAGTACTTCGACGACAAGTCGCCCAAGAGGTCGTCGGAGGAGTCATACGACGAAGGAAAGGCCCGGGCCCTCTGGGAACTCACCGCAAGGCTCGTTGGCCTCTCAGAGTAAACAGGGGAGTCTAGCCTTTCAGAGAGTGGTCGTCGGCGTCTCCGGTGCTGATGTCCACCGACTCTTCGATCGTGTGGACGAATATCTTGCCGTCGCCCACCTTCTTGGTCGAGGCGGCCTTTACTACCGCCTTGATCACCTTGTCCACGTCGGCGGAGCTCACGACGACCTCCACGATCACGCGGTGGATGACGTCGGTCGTCCAGGTCCACTTGCCTCTCACGAACGAGTGGGTGATGACTGTGTCGCGCCCCCTCCCCTTTGCCTCCATCATGGTCACGCCGCTGACCCCGAGGTCTCTTAGGGCCTTGTCGACGACCCCGAACTTCTCCGCCCTGAACACCGCCTCGATCATCCTCATGTCGCTGTCTGGCATGATGTAAAGTCAGTCGGCATTTCAATGTCAGCATATATAAGTGTGCTGAGCGTTTACCTAACATTCAGACATCTGAATAGCCCTTGATCAGTCATGTGTTTGCTCGTGGGCTCCCCGAGACGGCCCGAGGAGGATGGCCAGTGTGGCCACCAAGATCCTCGAGTATTCCGGCACACTGATGTTGAACTCGTCAAGCAACATCCACCAGTTGTGCCCGGCCGCGGGGGAGCTCTCATCTGCGTAGCGCCTGCCGTACTTGTCCACCAGTATCTTCGAGTAGGTCAGGCCAGCGCTGACCTGATAGCTGTGGGCCTCGCCCGGCCGGGTTCCTGACGGCTAGCGTCTCTTCGACTTGGGCTTTGGCTTGGCCTTCGCCCTGCGGCCGCTGGGCTTGGCCTTGCCTACTCCTTCGTCGAGCCGTTCCTCGACCCTCTCCGACTCCTTCTCCTCAGATTCTTCCTCTGTCTCTTCCTCCAGCTCGTCCGTGTCCTCCTCGGCATCCTCCTCGGTCTCCACGTCTGGCTCGGCGGCCACCTCGCGCTCCTGGGTGACCGCATCTTCGTCGCTTTCGTTGCTCATCGCATCGTCACTGGATGGGGGGCCCGACTATCCGCCCATTAAAAGACGGCGCCACGTTTCTCAACTTTGGAAATCCGCCTCTTAGGCAATATATCGCGACGCCCTGCAGCAAGAGGGTATGAGCGAGAGCGAGAAGAAGGCAGACTTGGCGGGCCCAGGGATAGGTTCGTACAAGGAGCTGGAGAAGGTACTCCCCAAGGACTACTCCTCCATCCTCAACCCGAGGGAGACCCAGTCCGCCGTCTTCGAGGTGAAGAGCTACGTCGAGCGGAACCTATGCAAGGAGCTGAACCTCATGATGGTCCAGGTGCCTCTCATAGTCGACGCGGAGAGCGGAGTGAACGACCTTCTCGACCGCGACCTCTCGCGCACCCCCGTCCAGTTCCACATCTCGAACGACCGGGACGAGCACCCCGTCGAGGCCCAGGTCGTCCAGGCCGCGACCAAGTGGAAGAGGACCGCCCTGAAGCAGTTCGGCATGGGGCCCGGGGAGGGGCTGTGCACGGACATGAGGGCTGTGAGGAAGGACTACTTCCTAGACCACGACCACAGCGCCTACGTAGACCAGTGGGACTGGGAGAGGGCGATAACTCCGAAGGACAGGAACCTGGAGTTCCTCAAGGAGGTCGTTAGGAAGATATGGAAGGTCCTCAAGGGGGCGGAGAGGCACGTCCAGCGGGAGTTCCCTGAGCTGGCAGGGGGCCGCTACTCGGATCTTCCCAAGGAGATAGAGTTCATCCACGCGGAGGACCTTCTCGACGAATTCCCGGACCTTCCCAGGAAGCAGCGCGAGACAGCAATCCTCCAGGAGCACCCCGCAGTCTTCATCATCGGGATCGGGTGGGTCCTCAAGGACGGGTTCCCGCACGAGATGAGGGCGGCGGACTACGACGACTGGGCTACCCCCACGATATCCGGGGACGGCAGGCCGATGCACGGCCTCAACGGCGACATCCTGGTCTGGAACCCGGTCACCCAGAGGAGGCACGAGCTCACCTCCATGGGGATCCGGGTCAACGCGGAGACCTTGAGGACGCAGCTCCGGCTGAGCGGGCAGCTGGACTTCTTGAGGTTCCCCTACCACAAGGGGATAATCAGCGGGGACCTCCCCTTGAGCGTCGGGGGCGGGATAGGGCAGGGAAGGACATTCATGCTATTGCTCAAGAAGGCGCACATCGGCGAGGTGACCGTGAGCGTCTGGCCCAGCGTTCTCAGGCGCATGTGCGAGAGGAAGAACATCCGCGTGATAGAGTAGCGCCAAGGCGCTTTCAGGTTTGGGAATCGGTTGCCGGGATTAAATATTCGAAGTTGCGCGATGAGGACGAGATAAGATGAGCCAAAAGGGAGTCTTCCAGAGGATAATCGTGGGATACGACGGCTCCGACAACGCGCGGAGAGCGCTCTCCACCTCGATAGGGCTGGCCAAGCAGTCGAAGGGTGAGCTGAGGATTGCGGTGGTCGCCGACACCATGAGGTACGCCGGTGCGGCCGGGATGTACCAGCGGTACAACGAGGAGACCAAGCAGAACGCTGAGAACCTGGCCGAGGTCGCCCTGGAACAGGCGAAGAAGGCGGGGGTCGACACGGCCTACGCCTCGGCCGAGGAGGGCCAGCCTGCGGATATGATCCTCACCCTCGCCACCGAGTACAAGTCAGAGCTCATAGTCGTGGGGAGGAGGGGGATGCGAGGGATCCAGAGGTTCCTGATGGGGAGCGTCTCCACCGCGGTCATCAACCACGCCAAGTGCGACGTCCTGATCGTCAAGTAGGCGCGGGGACGAGATGGCGAAGGCTCGCGGCCGGAAGAGCGACCTCGACGACCGGCTGTTCTGGATGCCTAGTGAGGAGGAGATCAAGAACGCCTCGACGACGGACGTCTACTTTGAGTACGCCAGGGAGGCACTGAGGTTCGCGGGGATCAACCCTAGGGTGACGATGGAGGTCTTCACCAGGAAGAACCCCCACGGGGCCAATTGGGCCGTGGTCTCGGGAGTCTGGGAGGTGGCGAAGCTCCTGCAGGGGCTCCCCGTCGACGTGGACGCCATGGAGGAGGGGGAGGTCTTCCTGACGGACTCTGAGTCGGCCGTCAACGAGCCAGTCCTCAGGATAACCGGGCGCTATCAGGACTTCGCGCTGTACGAGAACCCCCTGCTCGGGTTCTTGTGCCAGGCCAGCGGCGTCTGCACCAAGGCGGCCAGGCTGGTCGACCTCGCCCAGGGCAAGATGATAATCGGGTTCGGGACGAGGAGGGTCCATCCGGCCCTCGCTCCGATTGTGGAGAGGAGCTCGATACTCGGCGGGCTGGACAGCGTCTCGAACGTCCTCGGAGCCAGGCTGATGAAGCGATCGGCCAGCGGGACGATGCCACACGCCTTCATCCTCTGCGTGGGGGACGAGGCGGAGGCATGGAGGATATTCGACGAGGCGCTCCCCGAGGAGGTCCCCAGGATCCCGCTGGTGGACACCTTCAGCGACGAGAAGTTCGCCTCGATACTCGCGCTCAAGACGCTCGGGCGCCGGCTCTATGGGGTGAGGCTCGACACTCCCACGTCGAGGCGCGGGGACATGAGGAAGCTGGTCCAGGAGGTGAGGTGGGAGCTGGGGCTGAGGGGAGGCAAGGACGTCAAGATTATTGTCTCCGGAGGGATAGACGAGAAGGACGTCCTCGAGCTGAGGGACGTAGTGGACGGCTTCGGGATAGGGACGAGCATCTCCGCGGCGCCCGTGATCGACTTCTGCGCCAAGATAGTGGAGGTCGAGGACAGGAAGACGGGCAAGATGGTACCCCGCGCTAAGAGGGGCGACCTGGCGGGAAGGAAGTGGGTGTACAGAGACGCGCAGACAATGAGCGATGTTGTGAGGGCCCGCGACACGCCACCCGGAAAGGGCTACGCCCCTCTCCTCAAACCACTCATCAAGAATGGTGTGATAGTCAGAGACTTCGTCCCCCTGGAAGAGCTGAGAGAAAGGACGCTGTCGCTGGTGAAGAAGGTCGCCGCTTCCTCCCCTGCGCTGCGGTGGGACGCGGGCGGGCCGCAGCCTAGAGCAGGAACCTCTTGAACCAGGCCGTTGCCGCCCTGGCCACCGTCTCGAGAGCGCCGGGCTCCTCGAAGAGGTGGGTGGCGCCCGGGACGATCGTGAGCCGCTTCTTCTCCCCGCTGAGAGTCAGCCTCTCGAACGCGCGCCTATTGAGCTCAATCACCTCTGCGTCCTCCCCTCCCACTACGAGGAGGGTCGGGGCGGTCACCTCGCCGAGGTAGTCCCACGCGAGGTCCGGCCTCCCGCCCCTTGAGACGATCGCCCTGACCTCAGGGATCCTCACCGATGCTTGGAGCGCGGCGGCCGCCCCGGTGCTCGCGCCGAAGAAGGCCAGCTTCGGGTTCGTGATCTCCTTCCTTCTCTCCAGCCACTCCGCCGCCCCCACGAGGCGTTCGGCCAAGAGGTCGATGTTGAAGCGGTTGTCGTAGACCGTGTCCTCGTCCTCGGTGAGCAGGTCGAAGAGGAGGGTCCCGATGTCCGCCTCGTGGAGCGCCCTTGCCACCATCGCGTTCCTCGGGCTGAGCCTGCTGCTCCCACTGCCATGGGCGAAGACCACTACCGAGGTCGCCCCGCGGGGGATCGTCAGGATGCCCGGAAGGTATGCCGAGAACGAGTCGATGTCGACTTCCTTCTCCACCAGCCCGCGTCTCTGCTTCGGCATCCCTCCCACCCTTCGGGCTGTCCTCTCCAGGCCTCTTAAGATGACGACACGATTCCCCTTTGAGGGAACGGCGCCCCGAACGCCCGGGTCCTTAGCTGATCTTCAGCTTGTTACCCTTCTTCGAGACGGGGAACCTCACCCTGAGCAACCCGTTCTTGAAGGTCGCCTTGCCCCTCGCGACGTCTACGCTCCTTGGAAGCGTGACGCTCGTGGTGTACCTTTCGAAGAGGACACGCCTCTGGACGGTCCCGCCAACCCTGAGGGTGACCGGCTTCCTCATCTTGGCCTCCACGTCGACCGTGCTCCCGGTCGAGGTAAGGGTGATGTCCTTCTTCTCGACGTAGGGGAGGTCGAACGTCACAGTGACCGATCTTTCGGTCGACTCGACCCTGAAGAGGGGCCTGATGCTCTTCGTCTTGACGTCGAAGGGCGACCTCGGCTGGCCCAGGAACTGCTCGGCCAGGGTCCTGAGCCCCCTCGCGCCGGTGAACGCCTCCAGAGGCCAGACCTCCTCGTCTTCCCACACGGACCCTCGCCCCCTAGCCGTAGACCCCTCGTGTGGACTGGCCGCCCTGCTGGATGGCCTGCTGGGTCTGGCTCATCAGCGACCTCATGTTCAGCCTAATCTCCTCCGCTCCCTCCAAGAGGGGCTTGACGTCGACCGCTATAGGCAGGAGCTCCGCGAGCACCTGCAGCGCCGCGGCGGCGGCCCCCGGGTCGGGGAACTCGGCATAGGACTCCGCGAGGAGGGTAATGTTCGGAACGCCCTCGCTTATGCACCGCCTGAGCAGGGTGGCGTAGGTGCTGGCTATGATTCCGTGCTCGAAGGGCTGGGCGCCGATCGCCTTTATCGACCTTCTCAGGTCTTGGTCGTTGGTCACGGCGAGGACGACCGGCTTCTTCTCGCCACCGGACTCCACCCTGTCTTCGGACGGGAGCCCAGTGACCCCCACGACCATCTTGCACTGCTTCGACTTGGCCCAAGCGACCAATTGGGTGGCGAGGTCGTAGGAAATCCTCGCCGGAAGGGGCACCTCGGAGACCGCCACCGCGACCAAGCCCTTGCCGTAGATCCTGATGGGAGGCTTCGGCTCGGCGTCCTGCACAACTATGACCTGGGGCATCATCTCAGAGTCGACGTACGCTATCTCGGGCAGCCCAAGGTGCTCGACCAAGTAGGAGGCCGCTATCGTCCCCACGAGCCCCATCTCTGGGACGCCCACGACGACCGCCGGCCTTGAGAGCTTGGCCGCGTTCGCCAGGTCCGTGATTCGCAGGGTCTCCTCGGTGGTGCTCAAGAACCGGTCCTCCGCCT
>Ga0335078_10003552_pt1 | contig 23201 bp, 25 predicted proteins | sample Lox_Sample_32_FD_206711 | JGI IMG/M metagenome (GOLD analysis project Ga0335078, IMG submission 206711) | Soil microbial communities from Loxahatchee National Wildlife Refuge, Florida, United States - Lox_Sample_3.2 | ecosystem: Environmental > Terrestrial > Soil > Wetlands | place: USA... | reverse complement strand
CGCCGACGCGGCGGCCCTGGCTGACGCGCTCGGCGGGGGGCCTGCGCACCTCGCGGGGATCGGTGTCGGCGGGATGGTCGCCCAGGTGGCCGTGCTCGACCATCCGGGCGCGTTCGCGGCGCTCACCCTGGTCGGCACCCGGGCGGTTGCCCCTGGCCCGCCCGACGATGACCTCCCCGACCATGACCAGGCGACGATGAGCCGGCTGTTCGCGCGCCCGATGCCCGATTGGGCCGACCGCGAGGCGGTTGCGGAGTTCGCCGCCGCTGGCGCGGAGGTCCTCGGCGACGACCCCGTCGCCGCGCGCGCAACCGCTGCGCGCATCTGGGACCGCACGCCCGGCACCGCACCCCCGGTCCAGATGGCCAACCAGATGGGCATGGTGTTTTCCAGGCTCGACTGCCAACCCCGCTGGCGTGAGCGCCTGCCCGGGATCGGGGTCCCCACGCTCGTCGTCCACGGCCGCCGCAACCGGTTCTTCCCCGCCGGCAACGGCGAGGCGATCGCGCGCGAGATCCCCGGGGCACGGCTGCTCGTCCTCGAGGAGGCCGCCACTGCGATCCCCGATGCGGCGGCCGGCGAGGTCACCGAGGCGATGCTCTCGCTCGGATAGCGGACGGCGGGTGCCGCGCGGATCTGGCCTCCCGGCCGGGCCCGGTCACGCCACCCGATCGGGGAACATCCGCGCTACTGCCGGTCCGTGGGCGCCGTCTCCAGTTCTTCCCGCAGAGTGCGCTGGACGTAGGCCATGGCCTGCTGGGCGGCCGGGTCGGCAAAGCGGGCTGCCAGCTCCCCGGGTGCGACGTCCTCCACCTGCTCATGCAGCCACCACAGATGCCCCTGGTGGTCGCGGACACGGGCAACGCGCTCGCCGAAGGCAAGCATGGTCGGCTGGGTCACCACACGCGCACCGGCAGCGATGGCCTGCTCAACGGCCGCGACAACGTCACCGACGTAGACTCGCAGGTGAGCCGGGGTCGGCGGCCAGCCTGGCTTGGCATCGAACAGCATGATGACGCTATCGCCGATCTCGACCTCGACATGACCGATGTCCCCGTCGGGATCAAGCATCCGGGAGCCAGCAGTCTCAGCAGCTCCGAACGCCGCCGTCAGGAAGCGGACCTCTGCGTCGGAATCGCGGCTGATCACCCAGGCGTTGACGCGTGCATAGCGGGCCGGGACCCGAACCTGTTGCTGAGATGACATGCAGCCGATCATGTCAGGGGCCACCGACAACCCTGGAGAATCCCACAACGCGCCCTGACCCAGCCGCGCTCTCCGCAGGTACATCCGTGACCGGATGCGCACGTGAGTCCGTACACCGGCCCCCTGCGCCGCAGGTCACGAACTCCGGCTGGAGTACTAGGCTGACTCCGCCGCCGGGAAGGGACGTTAGGCCTGGGCAGAAACGGCGTTAGGTACTAACGGCGGCAGGCCATTCTTCCGACGCTCGTGTTGTCTCGTCTCATGCGGTTCGCCCGTTGTGCCGGGGGCCGCGGGACTGCCGCTGGAGGTCACCATGCGGGCTCGGAGGATGCGTCTGCTGTCGGGTATCACCGCGATCGGCCTGGCCGGGGGGCTGAGCCTGACCGGAGCGGCCTCCGCGCCGGCGCTGGCCACCGGGCCGCCGCCGTGGCCCTCCCGAGAGGGCCCAGCCGGGCCGCCCGCCCTGCTGCCCAACGGCCAGCCGGCGGCCCCGCCGCGGGTCAGCTCGCCCCAGATCTCGACCGGCTGCCCGGCACCATCCCGGGGGGCGAATTTCTACGCGCCCGGTACCGGGAAGACGGTAGCGCTGACGTTCGACGACGGACCCGGCGCGAGTACCGCGAGCATCCTGTCGATCCTGCGCGCCGAGGGCGTGACGGCCACGTTCTTCAACATCGGGCAGAACGCGGCGGCCCGGCCGCAGCGGGTCAGCAGCGAAGCCCGGACGGGCTACCAGGTCGGCAACCACACCTGGAACCACCCCAACATGTCCACCCTGTCCGCGGCCGCCCAGGCCGGTGAGATGGACCGGGCCACCGCCGAGCAGAAGACGCTGATCGGCGCGCCGCCGTGCGCCTTCCGGCCGCCCGGCGGCTCGTACAACTCATCGACGCGGAGCCTGGCCCAGCAGCGCCGGATGAAGCTCTGGCTGTGGTCGGTCGACACCGAGGACTGGAAGGCCAACGGCTCGGGCTCCTCGTACTGGGTGAAGCGGATCATCCGGCTGGCCGAGCAGGAGGGCGGCCCGCTGCGGCACCCGGTCGTGCTCATGCACAACCAGCCCGCGGGCAACCCGGCCACGGTGGCGGCGCTGCCCACGATCATCAGGTTCTTCCGCCACCACGGCTACCGGTTCGTCAACCTGCTCGCCAACACCGGTGCCGGTTACCTGGTCCTGAGCTCACAGGGCGGCGTCCGTAACCTCGGGACCACCTGGCACGGCTCGGTCAAGGGCCACCTCGCGTCCGGGGCCCGGGCCATCGGGCTGGCCGCCGACCCGGCCACCGGCGGCTACTGGATCCTGAAGTCGGGCGGCGGGGTCGCGGCGTTTAGCGCACCGTGGCGCGGCTCGGCCAACGGCACGCTCGCCGCGGGCGACACCGCGGCCGCGATCGCAGGCAGCCGCGGCGGCTACCTGATCCTGACCTCCAACGGGGGCGTCCGTAACTTCGGGACGCCGTGGCACGGGTCGGACGGGGGGCATCTTCCGTCCGGGGTCAAGGCCATCGGGCTGGCCGCCGACTTCGCGACCGGCGGGTACTGGATCCTGAGGTCCAACGGCGGGGTGGACGCCTTCCATGCTCCCTGGCACGGCTCGCTGCGCGGCCACCTGCCCACCGGGCGGTCCGTGGTGGCGATCACCGCCGCTCCCGGCGGCGGTTACTGGATCCTCGCCTCCAACGGGGGCGTCTACAACTTCGGCGCCCCCTGGCACGGCTCGGACAACGGCAAGCTGGCGGCCGGGGTCACCCCGGTCGGGCTGGCCGCCGCCCCCGCGACCGGCGGCTACTGGATCCTGAAGTCGGGCGGCGGGGTCGACCGCTTCCACGCCCCCTGGCACGGTTCGCTGACCGGCACGGTCCCGGCCGGAAACCCGGTGACCGCGATCGCCGGGCAATAACGCCCTGGGGCCGTGCCCTAGACCGGGGTCAGGCCCAGCCTGCGGCCAGCCAGCCCACGCGACCGGTTCACCAGGCGGTCCGCGATCTGGGACAGCTGCTGGGCGGCCGCACAGCCGGGTTCGCTGAGCACCAGCGGCACACCCCGGTCGCCACCTTCCCGCAGCCGCATGTCGATCGGCACCTGGCCGAGCAGCGGCACCGTCGCCCCGGTGACCCGGGTGAGCGCGTCGGCCACCGCCCGGCCGCCTCCGCTGCCGAACACCGGCACTTCCTCCCCGCAGTGCGGGCAGGCCAGCGCGGACATGTTCTCGATCACCCCGATGATCCGCTGATGCGTCTGCACCGAGATGGCGCCGGCCCGCTCGGCCACCTCCGAGGAGGCCAGCTGCGGGGTGGTGACCACGATGAGCTCGGCACCGGGCACCAGCTGGGCCACTGAGATGGCCACGTCGCCGGTGCCCGGCGGCAGGTCCATCAGCAGCACGTCCAGGTCGCCCCAGTACACGTCGGCGAGGAACTGCTGCACCGCCCGGTGCAGCATGGGCCCGCGCCAGACCACCGGCGCGTTGCCGGGCGTGAACATGCCGATGGAGATCACCTTCACCTCGTGCGCCACCGGTGGCATGATCATCTGCTCGACCTGGGTGGGCTGCCCGGTCACCCCCAGCATCCGGGGTACCGAGTGGCCGTAGATGTCGGCGTCCAGCACGCCGACCTTCTGCCCGGCGGCGGCCAGCGCGGCGGCCAGGTTCACCGTGACCGAGGACTTGCCGACCCCGCCCTTGCCGCTGGCCACGGCGAACACCTTGGTGAGCGACGTGGGCTTGGCGAACGGGATCTCCTTTTCCGCCCGGCCGCCGCGCAGCCTGGTCTGCAGTTCCCGGCGCTGCTCCTCGCTCATCACGTCGAGCTCGACCCGGACCCGGGACACCCCGGGCAGCTTGCTGACCGCGGCGGTCACGTCCCGGGTGATCGTGTCGCGCAGCGGGCAGCCCGCCACCGTCAGGTAGACATCCACCCGCACCACGCCGCCGTCTCCGACCTCGACGGCTTTCACCATGCCGAGCTCGGTGATCGGGCGGCGGATCTCGGGGTCCATGACCCCCGCCAGGGCCTGGGTGACCTGCTCAGGCGTGGGCGATGCAGAGACAGTCGGCGTAGCCATGCCTTCATGCTACGGAGCGCCGCACGCAGCGTCGAACGGGGCGCGTGGCCCGCCGGCCGGGAGCTGCCCGGCGGCCGGCCGCGCCACGTGCCACCAGCACCCGGCCCACCTAGCGGCCAGGCTGGCCCGGACCGGCATGCTCGCCGGGGGTGAGCCGGTAGACCTGCCCGGTCTGCGCCCACCGCCCGGCCGGGGACGGCGCTCCCGGGCCGGCGGGCTCATTCAGGCGGCCAGCCAGCAGCGCGCCGATGGTCGCTGACCACTCCGCGGAGCCCGGCTCCACCCGGTTCACCCGGGCCGCCCAAGTCACCAGCTGCCCGCCAGTGTCCTTGCTGGGCACGGTGACCGTCACCCACTCGCTGGCCGCGAGCCCCGGCACATCCTGCTCGCCCGGGCCGGTCAGCACGTAGGCGGCCCCCCGCCAGACGTGCCAGACCGGCCGGGGCGGCCGGCCGCCGGCCGTGATCCAGATGAGCCCGGCCCGCTTGGTAGCCTCCGCGATGAGGGCGTTGGTTGGCTGCGCCTCGCGCACACTGGCAGCGTGCCACGCAGACCAGTGCGGCCGCGACCGAATGGCGCCGTCCCGCCGGACCAGGAGAGCTGCGACCGGGCCGGGCTGATCCCGGACGCCTGCGCCAGGGCGACCACCGCCGACCGCCGCGGGCGGCCTCGCGAGCCGCCAGCCCCAGCTCAGCCGAGCACCCCCCACCCGGTGAGAGCCTCGGCCAGGCCACTGGTCAGGACCAGCTCAGCCAGCTCGGCCGGGCTGACCCAGCGCGCATCGGCGGCGTCGTCCCCCGCCGCCAGCCTGCCGCCGGTGACCGTGGCGGCATAATCCCGGATGTCCAGCACCATATTCCGCGAACCACGCCGCATTACGCTCCCCACGAGGTGCTGACAAGTCACCGTCAACCCGGTTTCCTCGCGGACCTCACGGATGAGGGCCTGCCCGTCGGTCTCCCCGGCCTCGACGCGGCCGCCCGGCAGCGACCAGCAGCCCGCCTCCGGATCGTGCCCTCGCTGGATCAGCAGTAGCCGTCCGGAACCGTCCTTGATGATCGCCCCCACGCATGGGACCGGCTGATCTGGCACCAGGCCAGTATCCCGGTCCGGCCGGGCCTGCTGCCCGTGGCCCGGCCCCGGCCCGGAGAACGCCCGGCCGGGGCTTGACGTGATCCTGGCGGGGAATCAAGGTCGGTACTGATGATGAAGGCCCCGATCTGCCCGCGGTGCCAGGGTGAGCTCAGCGCGCCGAGCGCCTGGCACAGCGCGTGGCAGTGCCCGCTGCACGGTGCGGTCCAGCCGCTCCGGCGGGCCGGCCTGCCCGCTACCGAGAGCCTGAACACCCTGCTCAAGGGGGCCGTCGTGCCCGCCTGGCTGCCCTGGCCGCTCCCCGTGGGCTGGCTGGTGACCGGGTTCACCGGCGCCGGTGACGACCGCAGCGGCACCCGGGGCTGCGTGGTCGCGCTGTCCGGGCCGAACCCGGCTGGTGGCCTGGCCGAGATGCTGGTCATCTCGGAGGAACCCGGGCTCGGCCTGGGCGCCGGCTTCGCGGGGCTGACCGGGCCTGATCCGGGAGCCGGCTTCGCCACCGGGCCGCCACACGCCTGTGTCCAGTTCGGCCTGCACGAGGTCCCGCTGTGGCACGTGGAATCGCCGGGGGCCGCCGCGTTCGCCGGCGAGGTGCTGGGCAGCTGGCTGTGGATCATCCTGTGGCCGGACACGGCCGGCATCCTGCTGCTGGAGTCCCTGTCCCTGGTGGATCTGCGTGACCCGGGCCTGGACCTCGACGTCCCGTTCGGCGCGAAGTCACCGCGGCTGCCGGGCTGACCGGCCGGCCGCGACGGGTCAGGTCCACGGGACGCCCCGCGCGCCGTACCATGAGCCGTCGTGCGCATCGATCTGCACTCCCACTCGTCCGCCTCGGACGGCACCGACCCGCCCGCCGAGGTCATGAGGCGCGCCCGCGCCGCGGGCCTGGACGTGATCGGGCTCACCGACCACGACACCCTCAGCGGCCAGGATGAGGCCCGGGCCGCGCTTCCGCCCGGCCTGACCCTGGTCAGCGGCATGGAACTGTCGTCGCGGCTGGACGGGCACAGCGTCCACCTGCTCAGCTACCTGCCGCACGGCATGAACCCCGAGCTCGCAGCGGAAACCCGCGCCATCCGGGATGACCGGCTGCGCCGTGGCCGGGACATGGTGGCCCGGCTGCGCGAGCTCGGTGTGGATGTCACCTGGGAGCAGGTGCTGGCGCTGGCCGGGCCGGCCAGCGTCGGCCGCCCGCACATCGCCCGCGCGATGGTGGCGGCCGGTGCCATCGGCGCACCCGCCGAGGCGTTCACCGGCGAGTGGATCGGCGCTGGCGGGCGGGCCTACGTCAGCCGGTACGGGCTGCCCCCGGCCCGGGCGGTCGGCCTGGTCCGCGGCAGCGGGGGAGCGGTGGTGCTGGCTCATCCCGGCGCGGTCTCCCGTGGCTGGCGGATCCCGGACGGCGCGATCGCGGACCTGGCCCGGGCCGGCCTGGCCGGCCTGGAGGTGGACCATCCCGATCACGACGAGGCGGAGCGGGCCCGGCTCCGCGCCCTCGCCGCCGGCCTGGGCCTGCTGACCACCGGCGGCAGCGATGACCACGGCCTGCTGACCGGGCGGCGGCTCGGCGCCGAGACCACCAGCCCGGAAGCGTTCGGCCAGCTGATGGCCAGCTGCGAGCGGCCCGCCTGAATCCTCCCTCTCGCCCCGCCCCGGCGGGCTGGCCGATCCCGGGCCAGGCCGTACGCTGGCGGTCAGGACGGGCAGTGAGCAGGCCGAGGTCGGGCCGGGGGGCGGGGTCGGATGCCGTACGTGAGCCGGCCCAGCCGGGGGCAGGTCGTCACGGCTGTCGTCGACTGCACCGTGCTGGCCGTCGCGTGCCTGGTCACCTACTCGCTCGTCACGGTGGCCCGGCATCACGTGTACTCGGTCTCCCGGCCCGATGACCTCATCGGCGGCCTGTGGGCGGTGATTTCCACGATCTTCGTACTGCGCAGCAGCTATCAGCAGAGCGTGGCCGCGGTCGTGTCCCGGCTCACGGCCACCACGGTGAGCTTCGCGCTGTGCCTGGTGTACCTGATTTTCCTGCCCGCCAACGCCTGGTCCCTCGCCGCGCTGATCGGCCTGAGCACGCTGGCCGTGATCTTGCTGGGCCGGCCCGGCGACGCCCTCACCGCGGCCGTCTCGACCGCGGTGGTCATGGTCGTGGCCGCGGTCAGCCCGCAGCACGCCTGGCAGCAGCCCATCCTGCGGCTGATCGACACCGTTATCGGGGCGGCCATCGGGTTCGCGTTCGCCTGGGCCGAACTGCGCTTGATCCGCCCACGGCTGCCGTCCCGCGAACCGGGTGGCTAGCGTGGCCCTGGCTGGCCGGCCGCCCGGGAACGCCCATCGCGGCCATGCCGTCGGCCCGCGGACCCATAATGGAAGCCTGGTCGGTCCGGGTGTTGTGGCCAAGGCTGAGGAGGAAGCGCGGCATGCAGGCGCGGATAGAACGGGTGTCGTCACCGGGTGACGCCGGCTCGCCGGAGGGCAATGCCTGGATCGTGGGCGACGACGGCGAGGTGATCGTCGTGGATCCCGGCCGGGACGCCGCGGCGGTGCTGGACGCCACCGCGGACCGGGAAATCATGGCCGTGATCTGCACGCACGGGCACCCGGCGCATGTGGCGGCGGCGATCGAGGTGGCGGGGCGGGACGAGGCCCCGGTCGCCCTGCACCGCCGGGACCGCCTGCTGTGGCGGGAATCGCACGCCGGGACCGAGCCGGAGATCGAGATGGAAGACGGCGGGCTCTTCGAGGTGGCCGACGTCACGCTGGAAGTGATCCACGCGGCCGGGCACACTCCGGGCTCGGTATGCCTGTACAGCGAGGAACTGGCCGCGGTGTTTTCCGGCGACGTCCTGCTGGCCGACGGGCCAGCGCCACATGACGGGGCGTACCCCGACTTCCCGGCCCAGCTGAGCGCCATCGGCGAGCACCTGCTGACGCTGCCGGCCGACACACGGGTGCTGCCCGGGCACGGCGCGGAGAGCACGGTGGCCACGGCCCAGAAGCGGTTCGACACGTGGGTGGCGGCCGGCCAGCAGCCGGACCGCGCCGACCACCTGTTCTGACCATGCTGCGTGGCGAGCAGCTCGGGCTGGACGGCATGCCCCGCCGTCTGTACCCGTGCACGCCTACCCGGCTGACCACCTGGCTGTCCTGCCGCCGGCTGTACCGGATGAGCTACCTGGATCGTCCCGCGCCGCGCAAGGGACCACCCTGGGCGCACAACAGCCTGGGCGCCAGCGTGCACAACGCGCTGGCCGGCTGGTGGCGGCGGCCGGTGGCCGAGCGGACGGTGGCCGCGGCCGGCACCTTACTGGACCGCGGCTGGATCAACGAAGGGTTCGCCAGCGATGCCCAGTCGGCGGCCACCCGCGACCGGGCCCGGGCGATGGTCGAGGACTACGTGGCCCAGCTCGACCCGGCTGACGAGCCAGCCGGCGTGGAGCGCACGGTCGCCACGCGCACCGGGCGCATCGTGATGTCGGGGCGGATCGACCGGCTGGATGAACGGCCGGCCGGCCGCGGCACGGAACTCGTCGTGGTCGACTACAAGACCGGCCGCCGCCCGCTGACCACCGACGACGCCCGGGCCTCGCTGCCCATGGCGCTGTACGCGGTGGCCGCGGCCGGGGTGTTGCGCCGGCCGTGCCACCGGGTGGAGCTGCACCACCTGCCCGCCCGCGCGGTGCATGCCTGGGAGCACACCGACGCCACGCTGGCCCGGCAGGTGGGCCGGGCCGAGGACATCGCGGCCGAATGCGCGGCCGCCGACGAGCGATACCGTGCGGGGCTCACCCCCGGCGAGGTGGCGGAGGTCTTCCCGCCCAGCCCCGGCCCGGGCTGCGGCTGGTGCGACTTTCGCGCGCTGTGCCCGGAAGGCAGCGCGGCCACCCCGGCCCGCCGTCCCTGGGATGGCCTGGACGAGATCGGGCCAGCCGCTGAGGACCCGGTCAGCGGCCTGGCGAGTCCGGGTCAGGGGTGACCGGGGCCCGTTCCGGCTCCGGCCGCGGCGGGTGGCCGCGGCGCCTGGGATCAGGCGTGTTCGGGTGGGGACCCAGCTCGTGACGCCGGGATCGACAGGCGTCTAGGTGTGCCGGGCCTGGGCGCACTCCACGGAGTTCCAGAACCGGGTGAGGATGCTCGCGGTGGTCTCCGGCGCTTCGACCGCGGGGGAATGCGCGGCGGCCGGGATGCAGACGCGCTGGGCGCCGAGCCGGGCCGCCATGTCTTCCTGGGTGGCCGGTTCCCACGCGTCGTCGTTTTCGCCGTACACCACCAGCAGCGGGGCTCCGCCCGTCTCGGCCAGTGCGTCGGTCCGGTCCGGGCAGCCGAGCAGGGTCTGGCCCATCGAGCGCAGCCCGACCGGGCTGCTGCGCAGCAGCCGGGTACGCAGGAAGTCGATGATCGGCGCGGGCACCCCGCCGGATACCGCCTCAGGTTCCAGGCGGGTCTTCCAGATCCGCTCCACCTCGGCGGGCAGCCCCGCTGGGCTGGTGCCGTCCAGCTCGGCCAGCAGGTCCTGCAGGGTCGTGGCGCGCGGGCCGGACAGCGCGCCGGGCCCGGAGCTCATCAGCGTGAGCGAGCTGACGCGGGCCGCCTCGGCCAGCAGGATCTCCCGGGCGACCAGGCCGCCGAGCGAGTGGCCCAGCAGATGGACGCCCCCGCCGCCGCCCGGTACGGACGGCTCGGGGCTGGCCTGGCCGCAGCCCAGCCAGTCCGCGATCAGGGCCACGTCCGCGGCCAGCGCGGGCAGCTGGTACTCGTCGGCGTCGTCACCACCCGGGGTCTCGAACTGGCCGCGCATGTCGATCGCGATCACCTGCCGGCCGGCCGCGGCCAGCGCCTGCAAGATGAGCAGGAAGTCCTCTTTGCTCCCGGTATAGCCGGGTACCAGCAGCGCGGGCTGCCGTTCGCACACCCCGGTGACGGGCAGGGCTTCGTGGGCCGCGAACTTGCCCCGGCTGGTCTCGATGGTCCGCTGCCGTACCCCAAGGGGCAGTTGCAGGGCTTTTGGTGTGCTCACAGGCGGCCAGCCTACCTACCGTTGCTGAGGCTGGGCCTGGCTCACCCTTGACGAACGCTGGGCACCCGCGGCACGCCTGCTCCGCGTGCGCCCCAGCGCGCGTCCTGTCCCCCCACAGCCTGACCTGGGCGGGCTTGGCCGTGTCCTAGCTGGCGGCGGCGTCCCGGCGGCCGCGTCCGCCGCGCCGCCGGCGCCGGCGGCGCGGCTGGCTGTGCTCGGCCGCGCCCTCGCCCGGGCCGCCGCCCGGACCGGTGCTGGCCGCGGCGGCTGGCTTGGCCGGGTCGCCGTCGCGCACGGTCACCCCGCCGCGGGTCCGCTTGCGGACCCGCGGCTTGCGCGTGCCCGGCTCGCTGCCCGGCCGGGATGGGCGGCGCGCCGGGGAGCGGGACCGGCCGGTCTCGCCGATGTCCTCAAGCTCCTCGGCCTCCAGACCGAGCCGGTCCCGGCTGGCCCGGGGCAGCCGGCCGGTGACCCCCGCCGGGATATCCAGCGTCGTGAACAGGTGCTCGGACGTGGAGTAGGTCTCCGGCGGCTCGGGCTGGCCCATGCCCAGGGCCTCGTTGATGATCTTCCAGCGCTGCAGGTCGCGCCAGTCCACGAAGGTGACCGCGACGCCGTCCCGGCCAGCCCGGCCGGTGCGGCCGGTGCGGTGCAGGTACGCCTTGTCGTCTTCCGGGCACTCGTAGTTGATCACATGGGTGACGTCGTCCACGTCCAGCCCGCGGGCGGCCACGTCGGTGGCGACCAGCACGTCGATCTTGCCGTTCCGGAAGGCCCGGAGCGCCCGCTCACGCTGTCCCTGACCCAGGTCACCGTGTACCGCCGCGGCGGCGAAGCCGCGGGTGGTCAGTGCCTCGGCCACCTGGTCGGCGGATCGCTTGGTCCGGCAGAACACCATGGCCAGCCCCCGGCCATTGGCCTGCAGGACGCGGGCCAGCACCTCGATCTTGTCCATCTGGTGGGCGCGGAACACGTGCTGCACGGTAAGCGGCACCAGGTCAGGCTCGTCGTGCTGCTCGCCGCGCACGTGCAGCGGGCGGCTCAGGTGCCGCCGGGCCAGGGTGACCACCTCGCCCGGCATGGTGGCCGAGAACAGCATGGTCTGCCGGCCGGCCGGGGTGAGTTCCAGGATTCGCTCCACGTCCGGCAGGAAGCCGAGGTCGAGCATCTTGTCCGCCTCGTCCAGCACGAGGGAGCGTACTTCGGACAGCGCCAGATGGCGCTGCCCAACCAGGTCGAGCAGGCGGCCCGGGGTGCCAACCACGATATCCACGCCGCGCCGCAGCGACTCGATCTGCGGCTCGTACGCGCGGCCACCATAGACCGTCAGCACGCGCGTGCCGTGCGCCACCCCAGCTACCCGCAGATCCTCAGCGACCTGGATGGCGAGTTCCCGGGTGGGCACCACGACCAGGGCGGCTGGAGCGGACGGGCGGCGGTCGGGGTCGCTGCCCAGCTTCTGCAGCAGCGGGATGCCGAAGGCCAGCGTCTTGCCGGTTCCGGTCCGGGCCTGGCCGATGATGTCGTGCCCGCCGAGCGCGATGGGCAGGGCCAGCGCCTGGATGGGGAACGGCGAGGTGATGCCCACGCCCTCCAGGGCTACGCAGATCTGCTCGTCTACGCCGAGGTCACGGAACGTCTTGGTGGTGTCCACCTCCGGAGAACCAGCTTCCGGGCGGTCTTCCGCCGGGGGTTCTGCTACGGACGGAGTCAGTGTGTGCGTTGTCAGTTCAATCAGCTTCCATCAGTGGCCCGTCTGCCCAGGTGCACGCTGCGCGTGCGCCATGGTGGCCACGGACCTGGCTATCGGCTCTGCCGCCGGGCCACGCCCGGCAGCGCAGTAAGACCTCTGGTCAGCCTGTCCGAGGCTGCCGCAGCGCCAGCGGCTGGGGAACAGCGGCACGGCGTCAATAGCCTTACTGTCACCAAGAACACGGCAAGGGGTTCGCCGCATTCCCTCCAAGTGCTGCTCGCAGTGTACCAATGTGTCCCGCGTGACGGGTGTACCGGCACGCGGCCGGCCGGTTGTTACGCTTCGCGGGTGACCCAAGCACCGGGGCGCGAGGGCGGGCCGGCCGGCCCGGGCTCCGACGGCGTGCAAGATCTGCTCGGCCTGCTCGCCTACGCCGAACTGGTCGCCTTCTTCCGGCTGTCCGAGGACGCCGTGCTGGCCCCCTCGCTCGCGGACAAGGCCGCGCTGGGCGGGATGGCGGTGGCCGAGTTCGGGCACTTCAAGCTGCTCTGGGATCACCTGTCGGCGCTGGGTGCCCGGCCCGAGGAGGCGATGCTGCCGTTCGCGGCGGCCCTCGATGCCTTCCACGCCCGCACCGCCCCGTCCGACTGGCTGGAAGGGCTGGTCAAAGCCTACGTCGGGGACGCGATCGCGGCGGACTTCTACCGCGCGGTGGCGGAACTGGTGGATCCGCAGACCCGCGAGCTGGTGCTCCAGGTGCTGGCCGACACCGGCCACGCCGAGTTCGTGGTCGCCCGGGTCCGCACGGCCATCGAAGCCGACCCGCAGGTCGGGGGGCGGCTGGCGCTGTGGGCCCGGCGGCTGGTGGGCGAGGCGCTGGCCCAGGCCTACCGCGTGGTGGCCGACCGGCCGTCGCTGGCCAGCCTGCTGTCGGCGGGCAGCCACGGCGAGGCGGGCGGGCCCGCCGCCGAACTGGGCGACGTCGGCCGGATGTTCGCCCGCATCACCGACGCGCACGCCGCCCGGATGGCCGCCCTCGGCCTGGCCAACTGACGCCGCCATACGGTGGGGGCAGGGAGGAGCGCCGGCGGAGGGTTACAGGCTGCCGAAGCCAACCCGGCGCGACTCGACCCCGGTGAACTCGACGTAGGCGATCTTGTCGGACGGGACGAGAACCTTCCCACCCCGGTCGTCGGGCAGCGCGAACAGCTGGTGGTCATCCCCGGCCAGGGCCTCGCTCAGCAGGCGCTGGACCTCGTCGGCGGAGAGATTGGTCTCCAGGATCAGCTCCCGGGGGATGGACTGGATCCCGATCTTGACCTCCACGGCACTCCTCTCGACCGGACCGCCGGCCCGGCGGCGTGCTCTGAGGCTAGCCGCTGGTCACCGGCACGCACGGCGGTAGCGGCGGTGCCGCGCTACGCCGCCAGCGAAACCCGCTCAGCTGGTCCGCGGCCAGCCGCTGATGCCGCGCCAGGCCAGCCGGGCCATGAGCTCCTCGGCCGCGTCCTTGGGGATGGCCCGGTCGGTGCCCAGCCAGTAGGTGGCGCTGATCCGGGCCATGCCGACCAGGCCGATGCTGAGCAGGCGCGCCTCGGCGTCACTCATCCCGGTATCCTCGCGGATGACCTGGCTGATCATGTCCGCGTGATCACGCATGGACGCGTCCAGCCGATCCCGGACCGCGGGCTCGTTGCGCAGGTCGGACTCGAAGACCAGGCGGAATGCCTGGCCGCCGTCCGTGACGAAGTCGAAGAACGCCTGGAACGTCGCCCGCACCCGCTGCTTGTTGTCGGCGGTCGAGGCGAGCGCGTGGCGGATCGTGGCGGTGAGCGCCTCGGCGCTCTCGTCCAGCAGGGCCAGGTACAGCTCGAGCTTCCCCGGGAAGTGCTGATACAGCACCGGCTTGCTGACCCCGGCCCGGTCGGCGATCTCGTCCATCGCGGCAGCGTGGTAGCCCTGCGCGACGAACACTTCCTGCGCCGCGCCCAGCAGCTGCCGACGGCGGGCGGGCCTCGGCAGCCGCGTACCGGCGGTACGCGCCTGCGGTGTTGCTGTCACGAGACTCTCCCATGCGTGTCCGGCGGCGTATCCGAGTGACGCACGCCATCCTACGACCGCGCGGGCACCCGTTCGGGTGACCGACAGTGACCCCCGGCGCCCGCGGGGCCCGCAGGCCGGGCCGGCCGTCAGCGGTAGCTGTCCTCGCCCTCGTCGTCCACTTCCCGGTGCTGTTCCGCGGCGTCGGCCTCGTCCGCCTCGCTCGGCAGCTCGAAGTCGGCGGGCAGCTCAGGCTCATCCGGTGCCCCCGGCACAGGCTGGCGCTGCTCGACCGCGTCGTCGGTCGGCGCCTCGATGTCCTCGCTGGAGTCCCAGCTGGTCTCGCTCATCCCGGGTACCTCTCTAGCCTTGTCGCCGTCTGACCGCGGTCGCCGTCAGCTGCCGTCCGCCGGGCCCGGCGCGCCAGCCGTTTCCGGCACCGGGCCCGGTCCGGGCGGGCTGGCCGCGCCCGCCTGGCCGTTCCCCGGCTGGCCGGCCCCGGCCGGGCCGCCCGTGGCCGGGTCAGCCGTGGCCGGGTCAGCCGTGGCCGTGGCCGGTTCGGTTCCGGCCCGCTCAGCCGCTGCCCGCTGGGCCAGCCCGCGCAGCGGGGATCCGACAGCCTCACCGTACGTCGGGAACGCGTGCACCACGTCCGCCAGCGCGGCCAGCGGGACCTGGGCCCGGATGGCGAGCGTCACCTCACCCATCCATTCTTCCGCGTACGGACCGACCGCGGCGGCGCCGACCAGGATATCGTCGCGGCCGGCGGCCACATACAGCTCCACCCGGCCCCGGTCGTCATCTTCCACGGTGGCCCGGGCGGTTGCGGCCAGATCGCAGCTCGTGGTCACCAGGTCGAGCCCGGCCGCCGCGGCCGCGGCCGGTGACAGGCCCACCGTGTACACCGAAGGCGTGGTGTACACGGTGCGCGGCACCGCGCGGTAGTCGGCGCAGCGGTTGCCGCCCAGGATGTTCGTGGCCACGATGCGGGCCTGATAGCGGGCGGTGTGCGTGTACGGGGCCACCGCGGTCACGTCGCCCGCGGCCCACACCCGCCCGGCGTTCTTCTTCCCGCCGGCCGCGGCCGGCCGGGCCGCGGGTACCACTCGGCAGGTCTCGTCCAGTGGCAGCGTGGTGGCCGCGTCGATGCCGAGTTCCGCCAGCCCGAGGCCGCCGACCCGGGGGCGGCGCCCGGTGGCCAGCAGCACCCGGTCAGCCTCGATCCGGGTCCCGTCGGCCAGGGTGAGCGCGAGCCCCTCGTCCAGTACCTCGCCCTTCACCACCGGGGACCCGAGGCGCAGGTCCGCCCCGGTGCGGCGGAGCGCGTCGCCGAGGATCTCGCCGGTGAACTGGGCCTCACCGGGCAGCACATGCGGCTCGGCTTCGACCAGGGTGACCTGGGAGCCGAACGCCGCGTAGATCTGGGCCAGCTCGCAGCCCACCGGCCCTGCGCCCAGCACCACCAGCCGCCGCGGCAGGTCCGGGCAGGTGAGCGCTTCGGCGCTGGTCCAGGCGGGGACGTCGGCCAGCCCCTCGACCGGCGGCGCCACCGGCTCGCTGCCGGTGGCGATCACCAGGTCCTGGTAGTGCAGGGTCACCGGGGCGGGTGGCTTGCCGCCCCGGGCGGGCGAGCGGCCTGGCCGGGCCGGGGCCGGGTATGGCCGTACCTCGACCGTGCCCGGCCCGGTGATCCGGCCCGGACCGCGCAGCAGGGTCACGCCGGCCTCGGCCAGCCGCGCGGTGGCCGCGCTGTCGTCGAGGTGCAGCGCGACCTCTTCCCGGCGGGCCACCGCGTGCTCCCAGGTCTCGCCGCGGCGGGCGGACTGAAGCAGCGACTTGGACGGCATGTCGGCCAGGTACGGCGACTCGCCGCCGACCAGGCCGGCCTCGACCAGCACCACCGACCGGCCCGCCTGGGCCACCTCGGTGGCGATGAGCGTGCCGGACGTTCCCCCGCCGAGCACGACGACGTCGAAGTCAGGCATGTGCTGATCCTCCCCCGCCTCGCTATGCCTTCGCGGTCCGTTCATCATGACAGCCGCAGCCAAACCGTCCCCACCCGATAGGGGCACAAACCACGCATCGTGGGTAGGGACACGTCATGCGCAGCATGTGGAAGGGCGCCATCTCGTTCGGGCTGGTGAGTGTCCCTGTCAAGCTGTACACCGCCACTGAGCAGCGGGATATCACTTTCCGCCAGGTGCATAAGACCGATGGCGGCCGGATCCGGTTCCGCCGGATCTGCGAGCTGGACGGCGAGGAGGTTCCCTACGCCGACGTGGCCAAAGGCTACGAGCTGCCGGACGGCGAGATCATCGTGCTGACCGAGGAGGACCTGACCGAGCTGCCGCTGCCGACCGCGCGCAGCATCGAGGTGCTGAACTTCAGCCCGGCCGAGCAGGTCGACCCCATCCTGTTCAACCGGAGCTACTACGTCGAGCCCGAGCAAGCCGGGATCCGGGCCTACCTGCTGCTCCGTGACTCGCTGGCCAAGTCGGGCAAGGTGGGGCTGGCCCGGGTCGCGCTGCGGCAGCGAGAGGCCCTCGCCACGCTGCGCACCCGGGATGGCGTGCTGGTGCTGGAGACCCTGCTCTGGCCGGACGAGGTCCGGGCCGCCGACTTCCCCTTCCTGGACGAGGACGTCGAGATCCGCTCCCAGGAGCTGCGGATGGCCTCCTCCCTCATCGACTCGATGACCGAGGACTTCGACCCGGAGCAGTACCACGACAACTACCGTGAGGCGCTGGAGGAACTCGTCGCGGCCAAGGTCGAGGGGCGCGAGATGAAGCCACCCGAGGAGCCGCCCGCCGCCGAGCCGACGAGCCTGCTCGATGCGCTGCAGGCCAGCCTGGACGCGGCCGGCCGGGACCGGAAACGGCCCGGGGCCCAGGCCGGCCGCGAAGCCGGGCGCCGGCCGCGCGGTAAGAAGACGGCTTGATCACCCCGGCCCCACCCGGCCCCGCGAGTACCCAGCCCAGTAGTCTGGCCCCGCCACGAGTCCCCGCGAATGGCGGCAGCTGATGAGAACGCGCACGCTCGGCCAGGGCCTGACCGTCCCGGTGGTCGGGCTCGGCTGCATGGGCATGAGCCAGTCCTACGGCACCCCGGACGACGAGGAGTCGGTGGCCACCATCCACCGGGCGCTGGACATCGGGGTCACGTTCCTGGACACCGCCGACGCCTACGGGCCATTCACCAACGAGCGGCTGGTCGGCGGGGCCATCGCGGGCCGCCGGGACGAGGTCGTGCTGGCCACCAAGTTCGGCAACCAGCGGCGGCCGGATGGCAGCCGGACGGTCAACGGCCGGCCCGAGTACGTCCGGCAGGCCTGCGACGCCTCGCTGGAGCGGCTCGGCACCGACCGCATCGACCTGTACTACCAGCACCGGGTCGATCCCACCGTCCCCATCGAGGAGACCTGGGGGGCGATGAGCGGGCTGGTGGCCGCGGGCAAGGTCCGTTATCTCGGCATCTCCGAGGCCGCCCCGGGCACGCTGCGCCGGGCGCACGCGGTCCACCCGATCGCGGCCGCCCAGTACGAGTACTCGTTGTTCAGCCGCGAGCCCGAGCGTGAGCTGCGGCCGCTGCTCCGCGAGCTGGGCATCGGCCTGGTGTCCTACAGCCCGCTGGGCCGTGGCCTGCTGACCGGGTCACTGGCCGGCCCGGTAGCGTTCGGCGCGGCTGACTTCCGGTCCCGGGCGCCGCGGTTCCAGGGCGATAACTACGCGCGCAACCTGGCCCTGGCGGGCCACCTGGTCCAGCTGGCCCAGGCGCGGGGGCTCACCGCGGCCCAGCTGGCGCTGGCCTGGGTACTGGCCCAGGGCGAGGACGTGGTGGCCATCCCCGGCACCAAGCGGCGCGGCTACCTGGAGCAGAACGCGGCGGCCGCGGACGTGACGCTGAGCGCGGCGGACCTGGCCGCGCTGGAGGAGGCCGTGCCCCACGGCGCGGCCGCCGGGGAACGCTACCCGGACGAGTTCATGGCGTACATCGGCCTGTGATCATTACCTCGCCCCGCGTGGTCCCGGCGCTGCCCGGGTCGGGCGTGCTGGAACCCGGCTACGTGCAGGTCGACGGTGGCCGCATCACCGGGGTGGGGCAGGGCCCGCCGCCCGGTGCGCCGGACCTGGAAATCGGCTCCGGCCTGCTCGCCCCGGGCCTGGTGGACCTCCAGGTCAACGGGTACTTCGGCGTCGAAATGAGCGCCGCTGACCCGGACGGCTGGGTCGCGGTGATGACGGGGCTGCCCGCCACCGGGTGCACAGCATTCCAGCCCACGTTCATCACGTCGCCGCTGGGTCAGCTGGCCGGTGCCTTGCGTAGCGCCAACGGGTTCTCGGGGTCGCTGCCCGGGCGGGCCGCGCGCGTGCTCGGCGTGCACGTGGAAGGGCCGTTCCTGTCCACCGCCCAGCGGGGCGCGCACAACCCGGACTGGATCATCCCGCCGACCGCGGACGCGGTGGACGAGCTGCTGGCCGCGGGCGCGGGCCTGCTCCGGCTGGTCACCCTGGCCCCCGAGGTGGACGGCGGGCTGGCCGCCGTCGGCCGGCTGGTGGCGGCCGGCGTGCTGGTCAGCGTGGGGCACAGCGACGCGACCGGCGCGCAGGTGGCGGCGGCGGCCAGGGCCGGCGCGCGGATGGTCACCCACCTGTTCAACGGGCAGCGGCAGATGGAGTCGCGGGAGCCCGGGGTGGTCGGCCAGGCGCTCGCCGATCCCCGGCTGACCAGCGGGATGATCATGGATACCTACCACGTCGCGCCGGCCAACGCCGCGGTCGCGTTCGCGGCCGCGCCCGCCCGGATCTGCCTGGTCACCGACGCGGCCGCGTGCGCGGGGTGCCCGCCGGGGGAGTACCTGCTGGGCGGGGAGCCGATCACGCTGCCCGCGGGCGAAGGCGTGCCCCCGCACCGGCCGGACGGCGGGCTGGCCGGGTCCGCGCTGCGGATGGACCGGGCGGTGGCCAACATGGTGGACGCCGGGGCCGAGGTGGCCGAGGCGGTGGCGGCCGCGACCCGGGTGCCCGCCGACCTGATCGGCCGGCCCGACCTGGGCCGGCTGGCCCGGGGCGCCGCGGCCGACCTGGTGTGGCTGGACGACGACCTGCGCGCCGCCGGGACCTGGATCGCCGGGGAGATGGTGTATCCGTGACCGCGCCGCAGCCGCCCGTGCCTGGGCCGCCCGTGCCTGGGCCGCCCGTGCCGGGATCACCCGGGCCTGGGCCCACCGCGATGCGGGCCGAGATCGGGCAGCAGCCCGCGGCGCTGCGGGCCACCCTGGACGCGCTGCTGCCGCGCCACGGCGAGGTGGGCGGCCTGGCCCGCGGCTGCCGCCAGGTGCTGTTCATCGCCCGGGGGACGTCGGACAACGCCGCGGTGTACGGCAGCTACCTGATCCAGACCCGGGCGGGGCTGCTGGCCACGCTGGGCTCGCCGTCGATCGCGACCGAGTATCACAGCCGGCTGGATCTGTCCGGGGTGCTGGCGGTGGCGCTGTCCCAGTCCGGCCAGACCGAGGAGATCGTCGAGACGCTGGCCTGGGCCGGTGAGTGCGGGGCCCGGACCATGGCCATCACCAACGGGGCGGGCTCGGCGCTGGCCGGCGCGGCCGAGCTGGCGTTCGTGACGCTGGCCGGCCAGGAGCGCGCGGTGCCGGCCACCAAAACGTTCACCACCCAGCTCGCCGCGCTGGCCGTGCTGGCCATCGGGCTGGGCGCGAGCCTGGACGCGGGCGAGCTGCGCGCGGTGCCGGACGAGGTCGAGCGGCTGCTGGACAGCGGGCTGGACGCGGACCTGGCGCCGATCGTGTCCGAGCTGGCCGGCGCGGGCCGCCCGGGGCAACCGCCGGCCGCGCCCGCCGACGGCGTCGTGGTGTCCGGCCGCGGGCACGCGTATTCGGCCGCGCTGGAGCTGGCGCTGAAGCTGAAGGAGGCGTGCTACCTGCACGCGATGGGGCTGTCCTGGGCCGACCTGCTGCACGGGCCGATCGCGGTGGTGGACGCGGCCACCCCGGCCATCCTGGTGGCGGCGGACTCCGGGCCCGCGCTGCCCGGCACCATCGATCTGGCCCGCCGGGTGACCGCGGCCGGGGCGCGGGCGTATGCCATCGGCGGCGGCCCGGGCCTGGCCGCGGTGTCCAGCCACGCGGTGCCCGGCCCGCGGCTGCCCGAGTGGCTGGCCCCGCTCGGGCTGATCGTGCCCGGCCAGCTGCTGACCGAGGCGCTGTCCCGGCGGCTGGGCATCGACCCGGACAGCCCGCGCGGGCTGAGCAAGGTGACCCAGACCGCATGATGGCCGCGGAAGAAGCGTGCTGATGGCCCCGGGGCGGTTCGCGGCCGCGATCTTCGACCTGGACGGCACGCTGGTGGACAGCGAGAGCCGCAGCCACGAGACCTGGCGGCAGGTGTTCCGGGCCCGGGGCATTGCCCCGGATGACCGGCTGATCCGCTCGTTCGTCGGCCGCCGGGACGTGGACGTGCACGGGCTGCTGGCCGAGTCGCTGCCCGGACACGACCCGGCCGAGCTGCTGGCCGCGTCCAGCGCCCACTTCAACCACCCGGACCAGCCACCGCTGGGGCCGCTGGCCGGGGCGGTCGAGCTGGTCCGGCAGATCGCCGCGGCCGGCATCCCGCTGGCCCTGGTCACCTCGGCGGCCCGGGGTTACGCCGAGCGGACCCTGACCGGCCTGGGCATCCGTTCGCTGTTCCCGGTCCTGGTCACGGCCGGGGACGTCACCGTGGGCAAGCCCGACCCGGAGGGGTACCGGGCCGCGGCCCGCGGGCTCGGCGTGGCCGCCGACGCGTGCGTGGTGTTCGAGGACGCCCCGGCCGGGGTGGCCGCGGCCAAGGCGGCCGGCATGTACTGCGTGGCGATGACGACCACGCACCGCGCCGGCGAGCTGGCCGCGGCCGACGTGGTCGTCGGTGACCTCCGCGAGGTCGCCTGGCCGCTGCCGTAACAACCGTCAGCATCGCTGGCCAGATGGCGCGCTACTGCTGGCGGTGGACCTTGTGCTGGGCGGCCTGGGCGCGGGGCCGGAGGACCAGCAGGTCGACGTTCACGTGCGGCGGGCGGGTGACGGCCCAGGCGACGGTGTCCGCGACATCGTCCGCGGTCAGCGGCTCGGGCACGCCCGCGTAGACCGCGGCCGCCTGCTCGGCGTCGCCCCGGTACCGGTTGACCGCGAACTCCTCGGTGCGCACCATGCCCGGCGCGATCTCGATGACCCGCACCGGCTGGTCGTACAGCTCCAGCCGCAGCGTCCCGGCGATCGCGTGCTCAGCGTGCTTGGCGGCGCAGTATCCGCCGCCGCCCTCGTAGGTGATGAAGCCGGCCGTGGAGGACATGACCACGATGGTGCCGGCCCCGCTGGCGATCAGCCGGGGCAGCAGCGCCTGGGTGACGTGCAGGGTGCCCATGACGTTGACGTCGTACATGGCCTGCCAGTCGGCCGGGTCGCCCGCGGCCACGGTTTCCCCGCCGAACGCCCCGCCCGCGTTGTTGACCAGCACGTCACAGCGGTCCACGGTGCTGGCGAACCGCTGCACCGCGGGGCGGTCGGTCACGTCCAGCACGACGGCCTCGGCGTCGCCGCCGTCGTCCGTCAGCTGGCTGGCCAGTTCCTCGACCCGGCCGGCCCGCCGGGCGGCCAGGATCACCCGGTAACCGGCCCCGGCCAGCCGCGCCGCGGTGGCCGCGCCGATCCCGCTGCTCGCCCCGGTCACCACGGCGACTGGTTGCATCCGTTCGCCCTTCCCGCTCGGCTGCGCCGACAGCCTAGCCGCCGGGCGACACCGAGCCCGGGGGCGGGATGGTCCCGGGTCCGGCCACGCTGCACGCCAGGGCACCCAGATCCACGTCGAGCAGGGGCCTGGCCAGCGCCGGCGGCGTCAGGAACGCCGGGGGAGCCAGGTCGAGCAGGTCGAGCAGGTCGAGCAGGTTGCGGGCGTTCGCGTCCCGGTACGTCATGGCCGGCAGGTTCCACTTGGCCTCGACCAGGGCGCAGATGCTCGTGTGGTCGAAGCTGGGCTGGGATGCTCGCTCATGCTGGCTTCCGATCCCGCCTGAACCACGCGTGGCTTCCTCGGCCGGATGGCAGATACCCGTTTTCGCGGCCCGGCAGTCAGGTGAACGCTGGGTTCTGCCGCTCTGGTTGGCTGTTCCGGTCAGCCCGCCAGCCCGCCCCGTACGCCAGCCGCAGGACGGGTGTTGATGACCCGGTCGGCGGTGATGCCGTGCGCCTCGGCGCGCAGGCAGCCGCTGGCCTGCCAGTCGAGCTGGCCGGGCGCGTGCGCGTCGGTGTCGATGGCGAACACGCAGCCCAGCTCCGCCGCGATCGCCAGCAGGTCATCCGGCGGGTCCTGGCGTTCCGGGCGGCAGTTGATCTCAACGGCCACGCCGTGCTCGCGGCAGGCGGTGAACACCGCCCCGGCGTCGAACGCCGACTCGGGGCGGCCCCGCCCGGTGAGCAGCCGGCCGGTGCAGTGCCCGAGCACATCGACGTGCGGGTTGCCGACCGCTGTCACCATCCGCTCGGTCATCGGCCCGGCCGGCATCCGCAGCAGTGAGTGCACACTGGCCACCACCACGTCCAGCCGGGCCAGCAGGTCTTCGCGCTGATCCAGTGAGCCGTCTTCCAGGATGTCCACCTCGATCCCGGTCAGCAGCTGGAACGGGGCGAGCTCGGCGTTGATGCGGTCGATGAGGCCGAGCTGCTCGATCAGCTGCTCGGCGGACAGCCCGCGGGCCACCGTGAGCCGCGGCGAGTGGTCGGTCAGCGCGATCCATTCGTGGCCCAGGTCGCGGGCGGTCTCGGCCATCTCCCATGGCGGACTGCCCCCGTCTGACCAGTCGGAGTGACATCTATCTGATTTATTGCTCCAGGCGATCATGTGGACGCCGAAACGCTGGCGGAGCACCGGTACCAGGAGGTGCCGTGCGCTCAGCCTTGCGTGGCGAAGATCAGGCCGCATGGATCACTTCGGCGGTCATGGAGCTGCTGCCAGGGCGGCTGCGGGACGCGCGTTGATGATCCGGTCGGCGGTGATGCCGGCCGCCTCGGCCCGAGCGCAGCCGCTGGCGAGCCAATCGAGC
>Ga0335078_10003551_pt1 | contig 23215 bp, 12 predicted proteins | sample Lox_Sample_32_FD_206711 | JGI IMG/M metagenome (GOLD analysis project Ga0335078, IMG submission 206711) | Soil microbial communities from Loxahatchee National Wildlife Refuge, Florida, United States - Lox_Sample_3.2 | ecosystem: Environmental > Terrestrial > Soil > Wetlands | place: USA... | reverse complement strand
GGCGGGCGCAGGTGCGGCAGGCGCGCCGGCAGAGGAGAAGACGGAGTTCACCGTCGTTCTCTCGGAAGTTGGCGCCAACAAGATCAACGTGATTAAGGCGGTTCGCGAAGTCACCAGCCTGGGCTTGAAGGAAGCCAAGGATCTGGTCGATGGCGCCCCGAAGACGGTGAAAGAGGGCGTCAACAAAGACGAAGCCGCCACGATCAAGAAGAAGTTCGAAGAGGCCGGAGCCAAGGTCGAGATCAAGTAGTGGCGGTCCGCGTTCGGCCACGCGGGACCGCAAAGGAACACGCCCGCCACGGCGGGCACGCGATCCTTTGGAATTCAGATCTTCAAAACACGTCCTACCCGGATCGGTGGAGCGGGTGTATGCCCGCACTGCCGTTCCCGGCTTTGCCCTGAAAAGGATTGTCCATGACTCAACGGAATGGTAATCGCGTCGTTCGAGAGCGGGAGCGTCTGGACTTCGCCAAGATCAAGACGACTGTCCAAATCCCGAACCTGATCGACGTTCAAAAGAAGTCGTACCAGCGATTCCTGCAGATGGATCTGCTGCCGAGCGAGCGCGAAGACGCGGGCCTGCAGTCGGTGTTCACGTCCGTGTTTCCGATCCAGGATTTTCGCGGGCTTTCGCAGCTGGATTTCGTCGACTACGCGATCGGCAACTGGGAGTGCAAGTGCGGCCACCTGCGCGGCCTGCATCACTTGCGCGCCACGTGCCGGAATTGCGGCGCGTCGGTGGTGACGAACCCGTACAAGACGGGCGACGTGATCTGCGCGAAGTGCGGCACGTTCAATAAGAACACGCCGACGTTCTGCAACAAGTGCGGCGATCCGGTGACGCTCCAGCTGAAGTACGACGTGAACGAGTGCCAGGAGCGCGGGATGACGTATTCCGCGCCGCTCAAGGTCACCATCCGCCTGACGATTTACGACAAGGATCCCGACACGGGCGCGAAGTCGATTCGCGACATCAAGGAGCAGGAAGTTTTCTTCGGCGACATTCCGCTGATGACGGAGAACGGCACGTTCATCATCAACGGCACCGAGCGCGTGATCGTCAGCCAGTTGCACCGCTCGCCGGGAGTGTTTTTCGAGACGGCGAACAACCGCAGCTATTTCCTCGGAAAGATCATTCCGTATCGCGGCTCGTGGGTCGAGTTTGAATACGACACGAAGAACGTTCTGTACGTCCGCATCGACCGCAAGCGGAAATTCCTCGGCTCGATTTTCCTGCGCGCGCTTGGGATGAAGTCAAATGAAGACATCCTGCGCACGTTCTATCAGGTGGAGCGCATCAATCTGCGCGGGGGCGATCTGTTCTGGAACGCGTCGGAAGGCCTGATCGACCGCAAGCTTTCGAAGGAAATCAAGCATCCGAAATCCGACGAAGTGCTGGTCGGCGCGCACAAGCGCATTTCCGAGACGCTCTACAAGGAGCTGGTGAAGGCGCGCGTGACGCAAGTGGAAGTGGGCGTGGCCGATCTCGAGGGCGCGGTCACGGTGAGCGAGCTGGTGAACCGGGAGACCGGCGAAGTTCTGCTCGAAGCGAACAAGCCACTCACAGCCGAGATCTGGGCCACGATCGCCGAGGCGGGAATCACGGAAGTGGACGTCTGCTTCCCGGAACGCGACGACGTGGGAATCATCGTGGGCCGCACGCTTGAGAAGGACACGATCCACACACCGAAGGAAGCGCTGATCGAAATTTACCGCAAGCTTCGTCCCGGCGATCCTCCGACGCTCGAAACGGCGACGGCGCTCTTCAACGGGATGTTCTTCGACGCGCGGAAGTACGATTTCAGCAAGGTCGGCCGGCTGAAGTTCAACATCAAGCTTGGTCTCGAGACGCCGCTCGAGAAGCGCACGCTCGATCCCGCGGATTTCGTCGCGGCGATCAAGTACCTGCTGAAGCTGCGCAAGAACATCGGCTCGGTGGACGACATCGACCATCTCGGCAACCGGCGCGTCCGCGCGGTGGGCGAGCTGCTCGAAAATCAGTTCCGTATCGGCCTGGTCCGCATGGAGCGCGCGATCAAGGAAAAGATGTCCGTGTACCAGGAAATGTCCACGGCGATGCCGCACGACCTGGTGAACGCGAAGCCGGTGATGGCCGCGATCCGCGAATTCTTCGGCAGCTCGCAGCTTTCACAATTCATGGACCAGACCAATCCGCTCAGCGAAATCACTCACAAGCGGCGGCTTTCGGCGCTGGGCCCCGGAGGTCTTTCGCGCGAGCGCGCCGGATTCGAAGTGCGCGACGTCCATCCGACGCACTACGGCCGCATATGCCCGATCGAGACGCCGGAAGGCCCGAACATCGGCTTGATCAGCTCGCTTTCCTGCTACGCGCGGATCAACGAGTTCGGCTTCATCGAATCGCCCTACCGCAAGGTGAAGGGCGGGCGCGTGATCGATTACGTGCAGATCGTGAACGCGGGCGACAGCGAATTCAAGGCGGGCGAGATCGTCGAGAAAGACAAAGTCGACGACATGAACGAGGAGCTGAAGCGGCGGCGCATCGTAGTCGATCCGCATTGCTTCTACCTCTCGGCGTGGGAAGAGGACCGCTACGTGGTCGCGCAGGCGAACGCTTCGCTCGACGAGAAGCTGCGCATCACCACGGACCTCGTCAACTGCCGTCAGGCGGGCAACTTCGTTTTGAAGAGCCGCGAAGAAGTGGATTACATCGACGTGTCGCCGAAGCAGCTTGTCTCGGTGGCCGCGAGCTTGATTCCGTTCCTCGAGAACGACGACGCGAACCGCGCGCTGATGGGATCGAATATGCAGCGCCAGGCCGTGCCGCTGATCAAGGGCGAAGCGCCGCTGGTGGGAACGGGCATGGAGCGAGTCACTGCGCGCGATTCGGGCGCGGTGATCGTCTGCCGGCGCGACGGGATCGTCGACCAGGTGGATTCGGAGCGCGTGATCGTGCGCGTCGAATCGGACCAGTCCGGCGTATTGAGCCGCGAAGTGGGCTCGGACATTTACTTGCTCACGAAGTTCAAGCGGTCGAACCAAAATACGTGCATCAACCAGAAGCCGCTGGTCCGCGCGGGCGACCGCGTGAAGCAGGGGCAGGTGCTGGCCGACGGGCCGTGCACCGACCGCGGCGAACTGGCGCTCGGGCGGAACGTGCTGGTCGCGTTCCTGCCGTGGCGCGGGTACAACTTCGAGGACGCGATTCTCGTGAGCGAGAAGCTGGTGAAAGAGGACTACTACACCTCGATTCACATCGAGGAGTATGAAATCGAGGCGCGCGACACCAAGCTCGGTCCCGAGGAGATCACGCGCGATATCCCAAACATCAACGAGAGCTTCCTGCGGAACCTCGACGAGAGCGGCGTGATCCGCATCGGCGCGACCGTCAAGCCGGGCGACATCCTGGTCGGCAAGGTGACGCCGAAGGGCGAAACGACGCTCACGCCGGAAGAAAAGCTGCTGCGCGCGATCTTCGGCGAAAAGGCCGGAGACGTCCGCGACGCTTCTCTCTACTGCCCGCCGGGCATCGAAGGCACGATCGTCGACGTGAAGATCTTCTGCCGCAAGGGCGCGGAAAAGGACGAGCGGCACAAGGCGATCGAAGGCGCGCAGGTGGCGAAGCTGGAAAAGAACCTCGCCGATGAGATCCGCATTCTCACCGACGAGCGGTTGAAGCGCCTCTCGGACCTGCTTGGCGGCCAGAAACTGCAAGCCGATCTCCACGACGAGCGCACCAACAAGCGCCTGCTCACCAAGGGCACGGAGCTGACGCGCGACATCCTGGAGAAAATCTCCACGCGCAACCTGAAGCGCCTGCGCTTGAACGACAAAGACCCGCTCCTGATCGAAAAGATCGACGAGATCGAAGAGATGACCTCGCGTCAGATCGACGTGCTGCGGAAGATCACCGACGAGCGCATCGGAAAGCTCAAGAAGGGCGACGAGCTGCCGCCGGGCGTGATCAAGCTGGTGAAGGTGTACATCGCGATGAAGCGCAAGCTTTCCGTCGGCGACAAGATGGCAGGTCGCCACGGCAACAAGGGCGTCATCGCGCGAATCGTTCCGGCGGAAGACATGCCGTACATGCCGGACGGCACGCCCGTTGAGATCGTGCTGAACCCGCTGGGCGTTCCGTCGCGTATGAACGTCGGCCAGATTCTCGAGACGCACCTCGGCTGGGCTTCGAAGGAACTCGGCGAGCAAGTCGGCAAGGTGATGGACGGCGGCGAGCGAGTCGAAGCAGTGCGCAAGTGGTTCAAAGACGCCTTCGGTCCAACGTCGGTGTGGAAGACGATTTCCGAGCTGGACGACGAATCGATTCTCGATCTGGCGCACAGCTTCCGCGAGGGTGTGCCGTTCGCGACGCCGGTGTTCGACGGCGCGCGCGAAGCGGACATTCGCCACCTGCTCGAATTCACCGAACTGCCCGAGAGCGGCAAGATCACGCTCTACGACGGCATGACCGGCGACGAGTTCGCGCAGAACGTGACGGTCGGCTACATCTACATGCTCAAGCTCTCGCACCTGGTGGACGACAAGATTCACGCTCGCTCCATCGGACCGTATTCGCTGATCACGCAGCAGCCGCTCGGCGGCAAGGCGCAGTTCGGCGGCCAGCGTTTCGGAGAAATGGAAGTTTGGGCGCTGGAATCCTACGGCGCGGCGCACATCCTGCAGGAGCTGCTGACCGCGAAATCGGACGACGTGTATGGCCGCGCGAAGATTTACGAGGCCATCGTGAAGGGCGAACCGGGAATCGAGCCTGGTGTGCCCGAATCGTTCAACGTGCTGGTTCGCGAGCTGCAGTCGCTCTGCCTCGACGTGGAACTGATGAAGCGGCAGAAGCCGCAGGCGGAGCAATCGGAAGCGGCTGATTAATATCGCGTCCCGGCAAGTTCTGAAAGCGAACTTTCCGGGGCGCCACGACATTCTGGAAGGAAAGTTTTTGCTCCGACAAGAAAGTCGGAGGGGAGGAACCGCCCTTGTATCGATCGAGCCCGTACGACCGAGCCAGTCAGATCGCGGATTTTGATTCGATTCGCATCAGTCTGGCGAGTCCTGAAAAAATCCGGTCCTGGTCGCATGGTGAAGTGACCAAGCCGGAGACGATCAACTACCGCACGTTCAAGCCGGAGCGCGACGGCCTTTTCTGCGCCAAAATTTTCGGTCCCGTAACCGACTGGGAATGCCTCTGCGGAAAGTACAAGCGGATGAAGCACCGCGGGGTGATCTGCGACAAGTGCGGCGTGGAAGTGACGCTCAGCAAAGTCCGGCGCGAGCGGCTCGGACACATCGAGCTGGCTTCGCCGTGCTCGCACGTGTGGTTTTTCAAGGGGCTGCCGAGCCGCATCGGCTACCTGCTCGACATCACCATGCGCGACCTGGAGCACATTCTGTATTTCGAGACGTTCGTGTGCGTCGATCCGGGCGAAGTTCCGGGCATCAAGGAAAAGGACATCCTGCCGGAAGAAAAATTCCGCGAACTGCAGCGGGACAATCCCGGAAAATTCGACGCGCGCATGGGCGCCGAAGCGATCAAGGAACTCCTGCGGCGCGTGGACGTCGACAAGCTTTCGGGCGAGCTCCGCGAGAAGATGAAGGTCGATCCGAGCCTGCAGAAGCGGATCAAGTATGCGAAGCGCCTGAAGGTGCTCGAAGCCTTCCGCAAGAGCGGAAACAAGCCCGAGTGGATGATTCTGGACGTGATTCCGGTGCTGCCGCCGGAGCTGCGCCCACTGGTGCCATTGGACGGCGGCCGCTTCGCCACTTCCGATCTGAACGATCTGTATCGCCGCGTGATCAACCGGAACAACCGGTTGAAGAAGCTGATGGAGCTGCACGCGCCCGACGTGATCGTGCGCAACGAAAAGCGCATGTTGCAGGAAGCCGTCGACGCGCTGTTCGACAACGGCCGCCGCGGCCGCGTGCTACGCGGAACGAACAACCGCCCGCTCAAGTCTCTTTCCGACACGCTCAAGGGCAAGCAGGGCCGCTTCCGCCAGAACCTGCTCGGCAAGCGCGTGGACTATTCGGGCCGCTCGGTGATCGTCGTCGGGCCCGAGCTGAAGCTGCACCAGTGCGGTCTGCCGAAGAAGATGGCGCTCGAGCTTTTCAAGCCGTTCATCTATCACCGGCTGGAAGCCGCGGGCCACTGCACCACGATCAAGCAGGCCAAGGAGCTGGTCGAGGCGCAGGAATCGACGGTGTGGGACATCCTCGAGGACGTGATCCGCGAGCATCCGGTGCTGCTCAACCGCGCTCCCACGCTTCACCGCCTTGGCATTCAGGCGTTCGAGCCGACGCTCGTGGAGGGCAAGGCCATCCGCATCCATCCGCTGGTCTGCACGGCGTTCAACGCCGATTTCGACGGAGACCAGATGGCGGTGCATATTCCACTTTCGCCCGAAGCGCAAGTGGAAGCGTCTGTTCTGATGCTCAGCTCGCACAACATCCTGTCGCCGGCCAACGGCTATCCGCTGGCCGTGCCCACGCAGGACATGGTGCTCGGCATCTACTACATGACGAAGTCGAAGCCCAAGGCCAAGGGCGAGGGCCGCGCGTTTGGCACGGTGGAAGAAGTGATCATGGCGCTGGAAGCGGGCGAAGTGGAATTGCTCAGCCCGATCCGCCTGCGCTACACCGGCGAGGTGATCGATCTTACGAATGCGTACGACGATCAGGACGTGTCGCACACCGAGCCCATCCAGCTCAACAAGCAGTTCCTGCAGACCACCGTCGGCCGCGTGATCTTCAACGATCATCTGCCCTCGGACATGCCGTTCATTAACGGCTTGCTGAAGAAGAAGGGCGTCCAGGCGCTCGTGCAATACGCCTACCTGCGCTTCGGCATCGAGAAAACCGTGGTGATGCTCGACCGGCTGAAGGAGCTTGGCTTTCTCTATGCCACCAAGGCCGGCGTTTCGATCGGCATCGTCGATATGGTCATCCCGAGCGTGAAGTTCAAGCTCGTGGATGCGGCGGAGCACGAGGTCGTCAAGGTGCAGCAGCAGTACCTCGACGGCGCGATCACCAACGGCGAGCGCTACAACAAGGTCATCGCGATCTGGAGCGACGTCACCGAAAAGGTGGCGGATGAAATGTTCAAGGCCCTCGAACAGCAGGACAAGGAGGGCGTGATCAACCCGATCTACGTGATGGCCGATTCCGGCGCGCGCGGATCGAAACAGCAAATCCGGCAGCTTTCCGGCATGCGCGGATTGATGGCCAAGCCTTCCGGCGAGGTCATCGAGACGCCGATCACGTCGAACTTCCGCGAAGGGCTGACCGTGCTGCAGTACTTCATCTCGACGCACGGCGCCCGCAAGGGTCTCGCGGATACGGCGCTCAAGACTGCGGACTCCGGCTATCTCACGCGGCGTTTGGTCGACGTGGCGCAAGACGTGATCATCAATGAATTCGACTGCGGCACGGGCGACGGCATTTACGTGGAGCCGATTCTCGAGGCCGGCGTCGAAGTCGAGCCGCTGCGCGACCGCGTGGTCGGCCGCGTTTCGCTCGAGAAGATCAAGGACTACGAAGGCAACGTGATCGTCGAAATCAACCAGGAGATCACGGAAGAGCTGGCGAACGCGATTCAGGCCGCCGGCATCGAGCGGGTGAAGATCCGCTCCGTGCTGACGTGCGAATCCCGGCGCGGCGTGTGTGCGCGCTGCTACGGCCGCAACCTGGCCACCGGGCGCTTCGTCGAGATGGGCGAAGCGGTGGGCGTAATCGCCGCGCAGTCGATCGGCGAGCCGGGCACGCAGCTCACGATGCGGACGTTCCATATCGGCGGCACGGCCACTCGCGTCACCGAACAGTCGAAGGTCGAGGCCCGCAACAACGGCTTCGTCAAATTCATCGACTTGAAGGCGGTCGAGGGCCGCGGCAAGACGTTCATCGCCATGAACCGGTCGGGCTTGATCGCGGTGGTGGACGAAAAGGGCCGCGAGAAGGAACGCCACCACGTGGTGTACGGCGCTCGGCTTCGGGTCGAAGATGGTCAGCCGGTCACGCTGGGCGCGACGATGTGCGAGTGGGATCCGTACACGTTCTCGATTCTCACCGAGTCGGGCGGCACGGTTGAATTCAAGGACCTGCAGCCGGGCCTCACGATCGAAGAGCAGGTGGACGAAGTCACCGGCCTTTCGCAGCTCGTGGTCACGCTGCCGCCGGGCGACGAAAAGCACCAGCCGACGATCCAGATTCGCGATTCGCAAGGGCGCGTCCGCAAGCGCTACTTGATGCCCTCGCGCGCCCACTTGATGGTCGCCGATGGCGATGATGTCCAACCCGGAGACGTGCTCGCGAAGATTCCGCGCGAGACCACGAAGACGAAGGACATCACCGGCGGTCTGCCGCGCGTGGTCGAGCTGTTCGAAACGCGCAAGCCGCGCGACCCAGCGGTCATCAGCGAGATCGACGGCGTGGTCAAGTACGGCGAGATCGCCAAGGGCCAACGCAAGATCTACGTCGAGAGCGAGGATGGGAGGACGCAGAAGGAATACTCCATCCCGCGCGGCGTCCACATCAACGTGCAGGAAGGCGAACACGTCCGGGCGGGCGAGCCGCTCATCGACGGGCCGCTGAACCCGCACGACTTGCTCGCCGTGCTCGGCGAAAAGTACACGCAGGCGTACCTGGTGAACTCGATCCAGGAGGTGTACCGCCTGCAGGGCGTCAACATCAACGACAAGCACATCGAGACGATCGTCCGGCAGATGATGCGCTGGGTGAAAGTCGAGGACGTTGGCGATACGTCGTTCCTCCTCGAGGAACAGGTGGACAAGTTCCGCTTCCGCGAGGAAAACGACCATATCATCAGCGACGGTGGCAGGCCCGCAACGGGGCGGCCGCTGCTCCTCGGCATCACCAAGGCGTCTCTATCGACCGACTCCTTCATCTCAGCAGCGAGCTTCCAGGAGACCACGCGCGTCCTCACCGAGGCGGCGATCTCCGGGAAGGTCGATTACCTGCGCGGCTTGAAGGAAAACGTGATCATGGGCCGTCTGATTCCTGCGGGCACGGGGCTGGAGCGCTATCGCAACATCCAGCTCCTCACCCAATTGCCGCCGCAGGAAGAGGGCGAAGCCGGTATGGGCGCGGGTTTCCCGCCGGGTGGCCCGGAGCTGTCGCCGGAAGAAGCTGCGGCGCTCGATTTCCTGCGCAAGGATACGGACGCGGCTGCGGAAGGATAGGAACGTTTTCGATACGAGGGGCGGGCGCTCGCGCTGGCGAACCCGCCCCTTTTCTTTTGTGTGATCAATGTGCCGCCGGGCAGCCGGGCGGCGCTGCGTTAAAGCTCACGATTCGGCCGCTTCGCCCAGTAAGCAGTTTGGCATCAACCTGCGTTTTCCCTCTCGGTAAGCGTCCTCCCGCCGGGTAGAATTTTACGAGCACTTTGGGCGTCACCCAGGCCAAATGCAATTTTCGATGCCGCGAGCAGGGGCAGACGCAGGTATGTCCATGGATTCGTCGCAAGATCACCCGACTCAGCACGAGGCACCAACGCAAAGTGAGAACCTGGCGGATGTGATCGCGCGCTCGCAGCAAAACTACCGCGAGCTGATCGACAACCTCGACCAGGCCCTCTTCACGCTTTCGGTCAATGGCGAGATTCGCGTCGCGAATCTTCGACTCGCCCAAATCCTGGGCGTTTCATTTCCCGAGATGATCGGTCATTCGCTCGGTGAGTTTGTCGACTCGCCGAGTCTCGCGGATGCCGAACGCGCCCTCCCTGCGCTCGTGCAGCGCGGCACCTGGTCGGGCACGATCCCGGTCAGATTGAGGAATGAAAAAGAGGACCGGCACTTTTCGTGCTGGCTGCAAACCGTCGCGGAAAACGGACAGATCGTCTCCGTCACGGGCTGGGCGCGCGACGTCAGCAAGGAGTACGAAGCGCAAGTGCGCTTCGCCGAGCTGTTCGAATCCTTGCGCGAGGGAATTCTCTTTTCAACGCCGGATGGAAAATTGGTCGACGCAAATCCGGCGCTCGTGCGCATCCTCGGCTACGAATCGAAGGAAGAACTGCAACGCCTCAGCATGCGCGATCTGTACGACGACCCCGCCGACCGGGATGCGCTGATTCGGGAGCTGACGGAGAAAGGCGAAATGCACGACCGGGAGATCGCGCTGCGCCGCAAGGATGGGAAGAGACTGTATTGCCTCACATCGGGCTTCGCGGTTCGCGATGCGTCCGGGCGCCCGGTGCGGATGCACGGAACCGTCGTCGACATCACCGAACGCAGGGAAATCGAGAAGCGCCTGCATGAAGAGCAGGAGTTTGCCCGCAGACTCGTCGAATGCTTTCCTCACCTGATCGTCGTGCTCGACCGCGAGGGGCGGTTTACATTCGTGAGCGAGCGCGTGCGCGACATTCTGGGTATCGCTCCGGAGGAATACATGGGGAAGTCGATCGGCGAGCGGACCGATCCGACGGACCAGCGGAAGCTGAAAGAGATGCACCAGGACATCGTTTCCGGACGCAAGCGGCAGGTTCAAATCGAAATACGGGCTCAGCATGCGGACGGGCGGTGGCGGACGGTACAAGTGAACGCAAGTCCGCTCTACGATGAAAACGGCCAAATCAGCGGGATGGTATCGTCCGGACAGGACGTGACGGAAGCGAAGAGAATCGAGCAGCAGCTTGTCCAGAAGGAGAAGTTGGCGGCCATGGGGCAGATGATGGTCGGCGCGGCACACGAACTGAATAATCCGCTGACGGCGATTCTTGGCGTTACCGAGCTGCTTCGCGAGCGCGCTGCAGACGACACCACACGCCGGCAAGTCGACCTGGTGCTGAAGCAGGCACGTCGCGCCGCGACGATCGTTCAAAACCTGCTGGCGTTTTCGCGGCCCGTCACGCTGGGCCGGTCCACGCTGAACCTTGGCGACGTCGTAAAAGAGGTCCTTCTGCTCGAGCAGCCGGCGCTCGATCAAAAGAAGATTCGCGTCACGTTCGATGCGCAGGGCGACCTCCCGCCAATCGAAGGAGACCGGAGGCTTCTCAAGGAGGTTTTTCTCAACATCATTTCCAACGCGGAGCAGGCGATCTTAGCGGCGCGCGACCACGGCACGCTTGCGGTTTCTCTTTCTCGGGCAGGGAACAACGTGCGCGTGACGTTCGCGGACGACGGCGTCGGGATTCCGTCCGACAGTATCGGCAAAGTCTTCGATCCATTCTTCACGACGAAGCGCCCGGGCGGCGGAAGCGGCCTCGGCCTCACAATCTGCCTCGCGGTGGTCAAGGAGCACGGCGGCAGGATTGAGGCGGAATCCGCGCCCGGCTCCGGCACCAAGTTTCACATTCTATTGCCGGTGGCGCCGGACGCCGTCGCCGCCGCGCCGCAGTCGGCGCCCGCGTCTGCGGCCACCACGAAGCCGGCTCCGGCCGGATCCGAAACGGTTCGGGGACATTCGGTGCTGATCGTGGACGACGAAGAGAGTATCCGCGAAATCATTCAAGAAGGGCTTTCCGCGCGGGGAATGAAGGTGGAGGCTGTTGCCAGCTCGGAAGCGGCGATCGACTATCTAGCGAAAAATGCGTGCGACGTGGTGCTCTGCGATTTCAACCTTCCCGGCATGAACGGCGAAAAGTTCTTTGAAAGTCTGCGCGCACAGCATCCGGGAAAGCCGCCGCGGTTCATTTTTATGACGGGCGATCTTTTCGAACCGGATGCCACCGAACGCTACCGGCAGATGGGCGCGGCAATCCTGCAGAAGCCGTTCCACGTTTCAGCGCTGGTCGCGCTATTGGCCGAATTCCTCAAGCCACAACCCGCCCACGTGAGCTAGGTCAACCTCGACCTTCCCCTGCCCTTTTTGTCTTACTTTGGCGCGGAGGTCGCCGCAGGTGCGTCGACGCCGAAATCCCACACGTACAGGCTCATGCCTCGTTCGTCGAGCACCTCGGCAAGAGCGTATTCGCCCGGCGCGAGAGGCTGGCCGAGCGTAAACCGATAGACGCCGCGGGCTACTACCCATTTCTGCATGGGAATCGCATCGCGAATCTCCGCCCGCTCGCCGAACAACTCGTCGAGGTGCTCGATCAGGCGGCTCTCGCCATGAGGTTTGGCGCGAATCAGCTCCAAATGAGGTTCCCGGGCGTCCGCCGTGCGAATGTAGAACTCGAGTTCACTGTTGCCCAGCCGGAATTTAGCGCGCGCGCCTTGAATCGACACGTTCTGGCGGGAGGGAACGATGGGAACAGGAATCATCACCTGCTCGAGCAAGCGCCCCTTCGAAATTTTCGAGCTGGTTTCCGCCTGCGGCAGCGGACGCACGGATTTTCCGTCGAAGGCGAACAGGTTGTCGCCGGGCGGGAGAAACACGCCGGGAGCGACTTCGAGGCTGGCATCGATATCGAGCGGAGGGATCACGCGATTCTCTTCCTGCGTGCTCACCTTTGAGACGAGCGCGGCATCGCGCTGCGCCTGCTCCGCTTCGGCTTTCTTCGTCGCGTCCCAATCGACGAGATCGGCTGGCATCGCTTCCCAGGAGGAGCTGTCGAGGCTGTAGTAGCGGACTCGATCGCCCTCGATTTTGTATTCGCGCACGAGCTGGTAACTTCCGTCCCTTAAGAGCAGCTTCTTGCCGCGAGGGAGAGCCGGAGCGGGTTTGTCGCTTGGCGAGGCGAGTGGATCAGCCGGTGTTTGCTGGGCGCGCAAAGGCGCGCTTAACGGCTCCATGAGAAGGAGCGCTAACGCCCACAAAAGGGCCCTCCATGCCGATTGGACCGGGACGCACCGCTGGCTTGGGCGCCTGCACACCATGAACTTCCCTTCCTGAGAAATTGAGATGCCTGATGGGAACATTTGGTTGAGCTAACTTCAGGATACGCCCGGGGCGGGCGGAGCTACAACACGTCGTTCAGACTTGGGAATACCGAGGCTTCGATTGGCGTGGGGCGGCTGATAAGCCGCCGAGGCGGGCGGCGCTAATGGTCGCAGCGGGGATGAAGCACGGCCATAATCATCAGGTCCGTGTTCGTGAAAAGCCACTTCTTGGCGTTGGCACCGGCCGCCGCAGCCATCGACCCGAGGTGCTTGGTCTGCGCCAGGCCGCGAAGGTGCTCGGCGCAGATGCCGGTGAGGCTGATGACTTCCTCCTCAGTGAAGAACTTCTGGCTCGACTTGATTCGGACCATTTTCGGCCTCACTGGTTTTCAGATGCTGAAGTCAGGTTAATAGCTGCCCAATTCTCCAGCAATAGCCGTTCCGTACCAGCGGCGTAGAACTATGCGGTTGCGTTCGGCGCGAAAGCCTCGCAATTACCGTGATTTAAACCGCTTTTGGCCGTCACGGAACCATCTCCGCTGGTCCGCGCCAGCACGCGCTGCGCGGAAGAAAAATTCTATCTTGGGAATGTTGCTACCACTTCACGGATGGGTTTCGCATCTCATAATTGTGATTCGCGCGATCAAATTGCGAAGCCGCCCGAGGATTCAAAGGCGCGGGCGATTCGAAACAGAGAGCCTTCGCTGAAGTGAGGAGCGAAGATCTGCATTCCCACCGGTAGCCCCGACTTGGTCTTGCCGCAGGGGACCGAAATGCCGGGAACGCCCGCGAGCGATCCCGTGACTGTGTAAATGTCAGCCAGATACATTTGCAGCGGGTCGGACGACTTTTCGCCTATTCGGAAAGCAGGGGTTGGGGCCGTCGGCGTGACGATCGCGTCCACTTTTTGGAATGCGTCGGTAAAATCGCGCGCAATGAGCGACCGCACGCGCTGCGCACGCAGGTAGTAGGCGTCGTAATAGCCGGAGGAGAGCACGTAGGTGCCGAGCATGATCCGGCGCTTGACCTCCGGGCCGAAGCCGGTTTCGCGTGTATTGCGGTACATTTCGGTGAGCGTACCGCCGGGGACGCGCAGGCCGTAGCGCACGCCGTCGTACCGCGCGAGGTTGGAGCTGGCTTCCGCCGTGGCGAGGATGTAGTAGGCCGCGATGGCGTAGTCGGTGTGCGGCATTTGCAGGGGAATTCTGCGGCAGCCCAGGCTTTCGAGCAGCGCGATCCCCGCCTGGACCCTTTCCTTCACTTCGGGGTCCAATCCTGCGCCGAAGTAGTCTTCGGGCACGCCGATCCTTAGTCCCTGCACCGGCCTTTCTGCCTCAGCTGCATAATTCGCGACGGGCACATCGGCCGAGGTCGAATCGTTGCCATCGTGGCCCGCGATCACGCTTAGGACCGCGGTGGCATCGGCGACATTGGTTGCGAAAGGGCCGATCTTATCGAGCGACGACGCGAATGCCACGAGACCGTATCGTGAGACGCGACCGTAGGTAGGCATTAGTCCCGCGATCCCGCAAAACGACGCGGGTTGGCGGATCGAGCCGCCGGTGTCAGTTCCGAGAGCTGCGACCGCGAGGCCTGCCGCGACAGCGGCCGCGGACCCGCCGCTCGAGCCGCCGGGGACGCGGTCGAGCGCCGCTGGGTTCCTTACCGGCCCGTAGGCAGAGTTTTCGTTCGAACCGCCCATGGCGAACTCGTCGCAATTCGTTTTGCCCAGGAACACGGCGCCAGCCTTGTCCAGGCGCTCGACAGCAGTCGCATCGTACGGCGGAACGTAGCTTTCGAGCATTTTGGAAGCGCAGGTGGTGCGGAGGCTGCGCGTGCTGATGACGTCCTTGATCGCGATGGGCACACCCGCGAGAGCCGGGAGAGTCTCTCCCTTCGCGATTGCCGCATCGATTCGATCGGCTTGCGCATAAGCGCGGTCGGGGGATACGGTCAAATAGGCGTTTAATTCGCGGTTGCGGCGTTCGATCCGGCCGAGAAATTCGGCGGCGAGTTCGCGCGCGGAAATTTTCTTCGCCTGGAGCGCGGCCCGCACGGTCGCGACAGTCCACGAACCCGTAGCGCTCATCGGCTACTCACTTTCGACCTCACTCGTCGCAATTACCCGCGGGACGCGAAAGAAGGGAGCCTGCGCCTCCGGCGCTTGGGCGAGCACCGGGCCGGCGACATCGCAAGCGACGAGCACATCCTCGCGCAGTTCGGGATGTCGCTCTTCGCCCGCGAGCGCGGCTGCGACGTGCAGAACCTGCGCCATGGGCTCGACGCTCGCGGTGTCGAGTTCCTTGAGCTTGTCGACGTACGTCAAAATGGCGTCGAGCTGTTCGCGGTAGAGCTCGACCTCGGCCGGAGAGAGGCCGAGATGGGCCAGGCCGGCGACCTTGATCACGTCTTCGCGGCTAATTTTCATTTACTGTTGTGCTCCCGGCCAGCCTCTTTTTTGGCGATCAGGAAATTCTTTCCGCTGCGTTTTCATCGATTTAGCCCGAGTCCTATTCGCCGACTTTGGCGATTAGAAGCGTTCGGACGGCCGCTCTAGGCGTCTGTCTGCAGCGCCCCGCCAATCTCGGCTGCCTTTTCAAAACTCCCGCTTTCAATCATGCGATCAATCTTAGTAGAAGCGATGAGCAATGCAAGCGCGCGATTCTGTGGACTGGGGATGGCAAAACCGCCCAGGGCAAATTGCGCGCAGAAGATCGCGCAGAGGGATTCTTGGGTCACGCTCTTCCCTCAGGATGACGATCGGGATCGGATCGTCAGGCGCGGCGACGGCGGATGAAAGGAATGTGCTCGTTGTCGGCTTCGCGCGGCAGACGCTTTGGACCGGGCCCCGTTGAGCCGTCCGGGGCGCAAAAGCCGCGCGGGGCAGCGACGAACTTCACTTCGCGAACGAGGTTCCCGCCCCAGGCTTGATTGATCCGGCCGCAAAGTTCGCGCCGCATGGGTTCGAGTTGCTGCAGCCAGGCTTTGCCTTCGGCAGCGAGTTCGAGGCAGCCCGCGCTGCAGCGCAGGGGCCGCGTGTGAGAAGCGAGCGCCGGGCCGACGATCGACGGCCATGAGCCCGATAGCCACGCAAGCGCGGCTTCAGGACGATCGAGCCGACGCAATACCTTGCCGAGAATGTCGCTGGCACGTTCCATAGGGGCAGCGATTCTAGCACGACGCTCGCGATGAATGTGCAGGGCAGATATCCGCGACGCACTGGTCAAGGTCGGACGCTATGTTAAAATGGGTGCACGTTTACTGCGGCGATATCGTCTAACGGTTAGGACGGTGCCCTCTCAAGGCACAAATCCGGGTTCGATTCCCGGTATCGCTACCAAGTTCCGGGCCAGCTGCCGAATTGCTTCGTCGTTTTCATTAGGCAATTCAAAAAGGGCTCGGATCCCCGCAGAAAAAGCAGTCGCGCCTAACGCTCTGAAGGCCGAATTCTGGGTTTCCCTCGGCTGCGCTCGGGATAAACTCCTCCCAATATCGCTACCGAGTCTTCATACGAGCCCATAAACAAAGGGAATCTGAATGAGCGGAATCAATTGTTACGAGTTGCCTGCCGGGTCCGCGAACGAGAGCGCTGCCAACAGTAAGATTCCCACCGACCGAATCCATCACCTGCGGCGCGCATTTCGGAACAACCTCAAATCAATCGCATCGGCCAAGGCCTTGTAGCCGGCGTCCGCCGGATGAAGATGATCGCCGCTGTCCTCGGCCGCCGCGAGACGGGAAGGATTCCGCGGATCGCGCGCGGCGAGATCGAAATCAATCACGCCATCGAACTTGCCGCTCGTGCGAATCCATCTATTGACCGCCTGGCGATCGGCTTCGCCGTCCGGCGAATAGTAGAAGGCTCCGCCATAAGGCAACAGCGTCGCGCCATAGACAAGTATGCGGTGCGCGTGCGCTCGGAGGATGATCTGGCCGTATGCCGCGATCATGTCTTGCGCGGTAGCGGGTTGCTCGTTCTGGTCTCCATTGCTGACGCGCGTTCCGATATCGTTGATGCCTTCGAGCACGATCAGCCAGCGAACGCCGCTCTGCGCCAGCACATCACGATCCAGACGCGCGAGAGCGTTTGGTCCCAGGCCGTCATGCACCAGGCGGTTGCCACCGATCCCCTCATTCAGCACACCGACCTGCACGGTGTTCCTGGCGGCTTGCAGGCGGCGAGCCAGGTCATCCGGCCAACGGCCATTTCCGTTGGTGGTGGAATTCCTGCCGTCGGTGATTGAGTCACCCAAGACGACGATGGCGGCGGCCGAATCTTTAGCAAACACATCCACGCCATTCAGGAAGTACCAATGATCGATATGCAGCGCGGCAGACATATCGGCGGCAGAGACCGACTGCCCCGCGGCAAGGTAAGAAGTGGCTCGCGCGCCGGCGTGCGTCGTGATCCCGTCAGGCGCGCCGCGCAGATAGATCGTTACCGCCAGATCCGAGAGCGGAGCGAGACCAAAATCCAGCGGATCGGAATATAAGAGAGCGCCCGGCGCTACTCTTGCGGAGGGCCGGCCGTCAAAAGTGAGCGCCTTATCGGTTTCAGGGCGAATCACGCCACCGCCCGCCGAGAGCGCCACGTGAGCGGAAGGAATCATAAGCGGCGTGGCTCCGAACAGGTTCGAGAAACGGACGCGAATACGGCGGCCGCCAATCGAAACATGGACGATCTGCCGCAGAGTCGCATCCGCAAACCCCGGCGAGGGAAGCGCATCGAGCGGATCCTGCAACTGCGGTGAAGACGCCCACGTGCCCACCCAGTGACCGTTTTCCGCGCGCGCTTCCGCCGTGTGCTTCGGGCGCACCAGAGCGGCGACCGCGCATGCGAGAGCCAAGACGATAATGCCGTTTTCGGCTATCCGGCGCATGTCAGCTCAAGAGCAGACTGGATCGAGTTTCGTGACGAGAATCATGAGCAAACGGCTGAGCAGTTCGATCGTCGCGGGCTATCTTCCAAGAACCGTAAGTTTGGCGTGGATCAGATCCACAGAATTCCCGCCGACCATAATGTCGAAGGTTCCCGGTTCCACGACGCGGCGCATATCCCTATTCAGAAACGAGAGCTCGGCGGGGTCGAGCGTGAAGTCCACCGTTTGCGTTTGTCCCGGATCAAGCGTGATACGGCGAAAGCCGCGCAACTCTTCGATCGGACGCGTGACCGAGCTGACCTCATCGTGAATATAGAGTTGAACGACCTCGTCGCCACGAACGGTGCTGGTGTTCGTCACATCGACCGACACTGTCGTTGCCCCCTCGGGGCCAATTGTGTCCGGCGCCATTCGCAGGTTCGCATAAGCGAACGACGAGTAGCTGAGTCCCCAACCAAAAGGAAAGAGCGGTTTGACCGTCGAGCCGAGATACTCGCGCTTGCCGGACGGCTTCTGGTAATAGTAGTCGGGAAGCTGGCCAACCGATCGCGGCACCGTGATCGGCAGCTTGCCTCCGGGGTTCGCGTCACCAAAAATTACGTCGGCTGCCGCCGTCCCTCCTTCCTGTCCCAAATACCAGCCGTCGAGAATCGCGGGCGCGTTTTCCGCGATGTAATTGATCGAGTTGGGACGTCCGTGCAACAGAAACACCACGACAGGTTTTCCCGTGGCGACCATCGCCTTCGCGAGATCGTCCTGGCTGCCTAGCAAATCGAGATTGTCGCGGTCGCCGGGATGATTCACAGCCCAAGCCTCACGCGATGTTTGCTCGTTGCCGCCAAGCGCGAGAATGATGACATCGGCCTTCCTCGCGACAGCCACGGCATCCTGAATGCGTTTGGCGTTCTTCGCGGGATCGCCGAGAACGACTTCATCCGCATTCCAATCGGGCTGTGACTCGGTGATCTTGCAGCCTTCGGCATACAGGATCTGCGCGCTTGATCCGACCTTGTCCCTTATTCCTTGCAGGATGCTGATGCCGCGGCCCGGCTTGCCACTGTAGCCACCGAGATGAACGTCCGCAGCGTTCGGGCCGATCACGGCCACGGTCTTGTACTTTGTCCTGTCGAGGGGAAGCAAGTGGTTCTGGTTTTTGAGCAAGATGATGGTTTCGCGCGCGGCCTTCAGAGCGAGTTCCCGGTGAGCGGGACTATTGGTGACTTGTTCCGCATACGCCGGATCGACGTAAGGATCGTCGAAGAGACCGAGCAAGAACTTATCGCGCAGAACGTGCGCGACGGACCGATCTATCTCGGCTTCGGAGATCTCGCCCTGTTTCACTTGATCGACCAGGCTGCGAAATGCGTCCGCGCCAGGCAACTCGACATCGACGCCGGAATCGAGCGCGAGCGCGGCGGCGGCCTCGTTGGATGCGACGACGTGATGAAGCGTCCGAAGCTGCGCGATGCCGAAGTAGTCCGACACCAGAATTCCGTCGAACCCCCACTCCTGCCGGAGAATGTCGACCAGCAGACGCTTGTTGCTATGAGAGGGAATTCCGTCGATTTCATTGTAGGAAGCCATCACGCTTTGGATGTGGCCTTGTTCGACGGCAACCTGAAACGGCTTGAGAAAGTACTCGCGAAGCACGCGCTCCGAATAGTTGGCCGGAGCGGCATTGGTTCCGGCTTCCGGCTGGCCGTGAGCCGTGAAGTGCTTAGCGGTGGCGATCACGTGAGATTTGTCGATGAATGGTCCGGTTCCCTGAAAGCCCTGAATTGCGGCCAAGCCGATGCGCGAGACAAGATAAGGATCCTCTCCGTAAGTTTCTTCGGTGCGGCCCCAGCGCGGATCGCGGGCCAAATCGAGAACGGGCGTCAGGCATTGCTGCGCGCCACGCGCACGGACCTCGGCTGCGGTGGCAGAAAAGACATCGTGGACGAGCGCGGGATCCCAGGTCGCCGCCAGTCCGATCGCCTGAGGGTATGACGTGCCTTGAAGGGCCGCGTGCCCGTGAAGACATTCTTCGTGGAAGATCACCGGAATGCCCAGGCGAGTATTTTCCCTCAACCACTTCTGCATGGTGTTGGTGAACTCGGCCATTTCGCGTGGTCCGCGGCCTTCGCTCGGCCGGGACATCTCACCGATTCCGTCTTTCAGAATGACCGCGGCTTGCTCAGGCACGAACGCCCGGTTTTGATCGACGAAAAATGCGTTCGGCGCCGGCGCAATGGTCCGGTTCTGCCAGGTGCCTTCGAGTTGGGCGACCTTTTCCTCGAGTGTCATCCGCGCGAGCAGATCCGCGACACGCTGTTCGACCGGCAACTGCGGATTTCTGTAAGGCGGCACGCTTTGCGCGCAAACGGCGGCACATGCGAAACAAACAGAGAGCACAAGAACGACCAGCCGTCCGCCAAAACGGACTCGGAAGTGACGAACCATGCGAGCCTCCGGAGGGAAGTACCGCTCTTGACTCGGCGAGCGCGCGGTAATATACCATCACCGCTAACGCACACGGCCCGGAGTTTTCTACATCATCCTACATCTCTCTTTTCGCTCAAGATCGCGCGCGCAGTGGAAATTCGGCTTTTTTCCCCTAGCCGTTGCCTGCGCGGCGATCGTATTCGGGTGCGGCAAGCAATCATCCCGGCACGGCGGCGATGCGCCGGTGCGCATCGGCTTTTCAATGGACTCGGTGCAACTGGAGCGATGGCAGCGCGACCGGGATCTCTTCGTTCAGCGCGCGAGAAAACTGGGAGCCGATGTTCTGGTGCAATCGGCGGACGCGAACGATTCGGTGCAAGTGCGCCAGGCGGAGAACCTATTGACGCAGGGTGTGGATGTGCTGGTGATCGTTCCACACAACGGCGAAATTGCAGCTTCGATTGTGGAAAGCGCGAAGCGCCAGCACGTTCCGGTGGTTTCCTACGACCGCCTGATTCGCAACAGCGACGTCGATTTCTACATATCCTTTGACAATGTGAAAGTGGGCGAGCTGCAGGCCAAATACCTGGCCGATCGAGCGCCCAAGGGCAATTACGTCCTGATCGGCGGCTCGCCGACCGATAACAACGCCCGCATGCTTCGCGAAGGGCAGATGAACATTCTCAACCCGGCGATTGCCCGCGGCGATATAAGGATCGTCGCAGATCAATGGTCGATGGATTGGCTGGCAAGCGAAGCGCTCGCTCACACTGAGAACGCGCTGACCCAGTCGAAGAACCAAGTGGCAGCGGTGGTCGCCTCGAACGACAGCACCGCTGGCGGCGCGATTCAGGCGCTGGAAGAACAGAAGCTCGCCGGAAAAGTCCTGGTATCGGGCCAAGATGCCGATCTTGGCGCTTGCCAGCGCATCGTGGAAGGGACGCAGGCGATGACGGTGTACAAGCCGATTTCTCCATTGGCGACGCGCGCAGCCGAGGCCGCAGTGGCGCTGGCCAAGCATCAATCGGTCGAGACGAATGCCAAAGTAAACAACGGATTCAAGGATGTGCCGTCATTTCTGCTGGAACCGATCGCGGTCGACAAGAACAACATGGCCCAGACCGTGATCAAGGACGGATTCTTAAAGGTGGAGGACGTGTACCGGAATCTTCCGAAATCGCAATGGCCGGCCGCCGTGGAGACCGCAACATCCGGCAGACCCTCGTCCGCTGCGCCATGAACGCCACAACCGCGGCTCGTGTTTCAATCCTCGCAATGCGCGATATCTGCAAGAGTTTTCCGGGAGTTCGCGCGCTCGATGGCGTAAGTCTCGATCTGTACGCGGGGGAAATCCACGGCCTCGTTGGCGAAAACGGCGCGGGCAAGTCCACGTTGATGAAGATTCTGGGCGGGGTCTATCCCCATCCCGAGTTTGAGGGCGAGATCAGGGTTTCGGATGCGGTAAGGCGATTTCGGAGCGTGCGTGATTCGGAGCGGGCGGGAATCGCGATCGTCTTTCAGGAGCTGTCTCTGGTGCCGGAACTGACCGTGGGCGAGAATATTTTTGTCGGGCGCGAGCCGGGGCGCCTGGGAGTCATCAACTGGAACGAGTTATACGCAAAGGCCGCGGCACTGCTGCGCGATCTGAATCTCGATATCGATCCTCGAACCACAGTGGCGGGCCTCGGGACGGGGCAGCAGCAACTGGTCGAAATCGCCAAGGCATTGTCCCAAAACGCACGCATTTTGGTGCTGGACGAGCCCACCGCCGCGCTGACGGATGCCGAAGCGGAGGTGTTATTCACGGTTCTTTCACGGCTACGCGGGCGCGGAATCGGAATCATCTACATTTCGCATCGACTGGAGGAAGTCTTCCGCGTGAGCGACCGCGTCACAGTAATGCGTGACGGCAAGAGCATGGGCACCAGCGCGACGAGCAGCCTCAATCAGAAGCAGGTGATCGCGCTCATGGTCGGGCGGGAGATTTCGCAGGTTTTCCCGGCAGTGGGCCGTACGCCCGGAGAAGTTGTGCTGGAAGTCAGGCATCTGAGCGCCGTCGATGAAGCGGTTCCTGGGCGTCCGAGCGTGACCGACGTGAGTTTCTCCGTGCGACGCGGAGAGGTCCTCGGTATCGCCGGCCTCATGGGCGCGGGCCGCACGGAGCTGCTTATGTCCTTGTTCGGTGCATTTTCCGGGAAAGTTCGCGGAGAAATTCTCATTGGCGGAAGGCCCGTACGCATTGCGCGGCCGGCTGACGCCATGGCGCAAGGCATCGGTCTCGTAACCGAAGATCGCAAGCGCTCAGGTCTCGTGCTGGACCAGACGGTGCTCTTCAATATGACGCTTGCGGCTTTGCCGCGGCTCTCAAATTGGTTTGCGACGGATGAGCTGAGAGAGATCGCGGCCAGCCGCCCGCTGTTCGACAGTTTGCAAATCAAGGCGCCGTCAATGTTCGCCAGGGCACGCAGCCTCTCCGGCGGCACGCAGCAGAAAGTGGTGCTTTCGAAATGGCTATTGAACACGCCCCGCGTTCTGCTGCTCGATGAGCCGACACGCGGTATCGATATCGGCGCGAAGCAGGAAATTTATTCGATCATCGACAGGTTGGCTGCGTCGGGGATTGGCATTGTCGTAGTCTCATCGGAACTGCCTGAAGTGCTGGGACTTTCCGATCGCATTCTCGTCCTGCATGAAGGGCGACTTACCGGGCAGTTCACTCGAGATCAGGCCACTCCGGAAGCTGTGATGGCCTGCGCCACGGGGACGCCTCGCCATGCCTAAAGGCGACTCGGCCATCGACGCCACGGCACCGCCGCTGCCGGCCAGCCCACAGGAAGCGCGTATCCATCGCCGACTTTCAGGCAGTGTCATCCGCTCCTACGGCATGTTGCTGGCGCTTGCCGCGCTCTGGATCATTTTCGCGGTTGCGACCGACGGGATTTTTCTGACCGCGCGGAATTTCTCCAATTTGATTCGGCAGACAGCGGTAACCGGAGTTCTAGCTGTGGGCATGGTGATGGTAATCGTCGCCGGTGAGATCGACCTATCGGTCGGCTCGTTGGTTGGACTCTCCGGAATGGCAGCGGTGATGGTTCAAACGACTTGGCGCTGGGGACTTGTTCCTTCGGTATTCGCAGGCGTGTTCGCCGGCCTCGT